>ERZ1673694.639-NODE-639-length-17346-cov-5.470418_pt1 | contig 17346 bp, 13 predicted proteins | sample MGYA00580224_ERZ1673694 | MGnify/ENA primary metagenome ERZ1673694 (study PRJEB41218, sample SAMN15661778) | gut metagenome | host: Homo sapiens | place: Canada: London | collected 2015-08-20/2019-03-30 | study: EMG produced TPA metagenomics assembly of...
CGATGTCTTGCCGACCGTGATCATATAATCGTCCGTCTTTTTGTTCAGACTTTCGATCTCGTCCTCAAACCGTTCGTCAATGGAATACCGCACATCTTCCGCCGCTGCCGCGTCTGCCGCAGCGGCTTTTTCCATGCCGCCGTTTGCTTCCAGCGCCGCGCGGTAGTTGGCCCCGGCGTCCGCCTGGTGGTTGAAGTAGATCTGCCGCAGGTCCTTCAGCTGGGTCTCGGTCAGGGTCTGTGCCGCCTTGGCCGCGGCATTGTCCGGTTCCGCCCCCAGCAGGGTCTTGATGTCGGTCAGCACCTTCTGCAAAAGCGTCTCGATCTTCTGCATCACCCGGTTGCTCCGCTTCTGGACCTGGGCGTTCATCCTGGCTTCCGCCGCCTGCTGGCGCACATAATTCCGGAAGTCCTCTTCCGTTCCAAAAATGCTGCGCATGGCGTCCGCCGTGATCTCTTCCATGGCCTGGTTGTAGGTCAGCTGCTGGCCCGCCCGCTCGTACCGGTCCAGATAGCTCTGCACCAGCTCCTGCACGCTGTCCATGCCGTTCTGCTGCACAAGGTAGTGCTCAAAGGTGTCGATCAGCTCCTGCCCGCCGGCGTTGTCCCAGCGGTTCAGCTCGTGCAGCGTCTCGTGCATCACAGTGGCGGCGTCGGCTTCACTCGAGTAAAACACCTTGCCCGCCGCGCTCTGGATCAGGCCCTTGGCGTTGTTTGCAAGGCCCTGCACCACCCGCTGCGCCGCCACGCCGCTGGCCTTGGCGCTCAACTCGATCAGGGCGTCGTCCGCCCGGGTGCCCTTGCTCACGCTGCCGTCTGCCTTGTAGTAAGTGCCGGCATCCTCCCGCAGTGCCGCCTTGCCGGGGCGCTTGCCCAGCTCTGCGGCCCGGGTCTCCTGGTAGCGTTCCGCTTCTCCTTTGCCCTGTAAGTAGGCCAGGTTCAGCGCCGTCCGGCCTGCATCCCCCAGCGCCAGCACCTGCTGCACCCGTCCGCTCAGGGCGCTGCCCTTGCCGGTCATCTGCAGCGCCTCGGCAAAGCTGGCTCCTTCCCCGTTCACACCCAGCCGGTACAGGCTGGCCGCGGCCGGGGCGTAGATCTCCGCCCCAATGCCTGCCGGCATGTTGTTCACCACGGTCTGCACCGCCTGGGTGCTCATCCGGTAGTGCTGCGCCAGCTCCTGCGCCGTCTGCACCTGCTCGCCCCGCGTCCAGCTGTCCGTTTCCAGCGCCGCCGGGTCTGCCCGCAGTTCCACGTCCGCGTACTCCGCCGGGCTCTGCTGCTGCGCCGGCGCTTCCTGCTGCGCAGCGGCCCGGCTTTCCGCCTGCGCCTGCTGGTGCAGCTGTTCCGGGTCAAACAGCATCGTTCTGGGGTTTTCCGGGTCTACCGTCCGCACCGCTTCCGTGCCGTCCGCAAAGCGCACCGTCATGGTGTCGTTGCTCATGCTCACGCTGTAGCCCTGCCCGCTTTCCACGGTTTTCCCGGCCTTTTCCACGGCACCCTGGCCCGGATCAGCGGCAGGGTTCTTCACTTGCGCTGCCTTGTTCCCGACATTTGTGCCAGGAGCCTCCGCCTCCTGCTGCATGGCCTGCTCGGCAGTCTGCTGCTGGGCAAGCGTGCGCAGGGCTTTCCGGGTCTCGCTGGCCGTGGCAGGCAGCTCCATGCCGTACTCCTCCGCAAAGGCCGCCCGGTTTGCTTCGTTGGCCGCGTTCGGGGTGAACAGGTTGATGGTCTTGCCCGTCAGGGCATCCGCCTCCATGGCGGCCGCCAGCTGCTGCACCGCCGGGTTCTCGCTGCGCACCGCTGGGGCTGCATCCTTCTGGGCAGTTGTTTCCGCAGCGTCGGCATTGTCCGTCTGCTGCACGGCGGCGGCCTGGTCTGCCTGCTGCCGTGCAGCTTCTCCCGGCTCCATGGCCCGCTCTTCCAGTGCCCGCTGCGCCGCCGCGGCATCCGCCGCCCGGCTCTCGGTGTCCACCTGCACCGGGGCAGCCGTTTCCATCCCGGCCCGGGCATCCAGCGTCCGGCTCATGGCGCCCAGCCCCGTGCCCACGGCACCGCCCAGCGCACCGGAGGCACCACCCGTCAGGCCGCTCTGCAGCGCCTGCAAAAAGGTGTCGCTCTGCAGCAGCTCGTCGGCGGCCTGCTGGTCGCCGCCCAGCGTGGCGTCAATGATCTTGTCCGCATAGGTCTCCACAAAGGCCTGTACCGCATTGTCCACGCCGCCGGAGATCGTGTTGGCGGCCAACTGGCTGTTGCCCAGCCCGCTCACCAGCTTCGAGCTGCGCACAAGATCGGCCAGCTTTCCGGCCACCGTGTCCCGGGCATAGTCCACGCCCATGCTGCGGGCCATGTCCGCCACGCCCACGCTGTTGATGGCCCAGCCTGCGCCAAACTTTGCAAGGCCCACGCCCACAGCCTGGCCGGCGCTGGTGCCCTTCTCCACGTCCTGGCCCATGCTCTCGGCCGCGCCCTGGGCGCTCAGCACCGGCAGCACCAGGTAGGGGCTCACGCCCGCAACAGCCAGGTTCTCCGCCGCGCTGGTGGCAACGCCCATGGCTGTTTTGGCCGCCGGGCTCATGCCCGCCTGGGCTGCTTCCGTGCGCTGCTGGCCGTAGTGGTACAGCTGGTAGCCAAGGCTCGTGTCTTTATCCAGCGCCGTTTTCTGCACCGTCCCGGCAATGCGGCTGCGCATTTCGTCGATCTCGCTCTGGCTGTAGCCCATGCCGCGCAGATCCTCGTCGGTGTACTGGGGGTTATAGTCCATGTCCACCGCCGTGATCCGGTCTTTCAGTTCCTTGCCACGGGCATCGCCTTCCAGTTCCTTGTCCAGTGCCGCCTCGTTTTTCTGGGTAGCCCGGATGTCCTTCACGCCCTGGGTGGTCATCTCGCCCGCCATGGGCACCGCCGACGCCACCGTGGCTGCAATGCCCTTCGTGGTGTCCGCCGTGCGGCGCACCACCCGGTCAGTCACCGGCAAGGCATCATACTCCCGGATGTATGCCCGGGCCTCGTTGATCTCCTGGGCCGTGTACCCCATCTTCAAAAGGTCTCCGGGGCTGTACCGCTGCTTTGTACCGGTCACCTGCACGGCCTGCTCCGGGGCAACGCCCTTGTCCTCCTGAGTGGTGTACTCCTTCTGCCGCAGCAGGTCCACCACCTCCCGGTGCCGGGGGCTTTCGTCCATCCACTGGTTCAGCTCGTCAAAGCGGTCGGTCTGCCGGTCCTTGGCAAGGGCGTTTCCCACCTTCTGCGCCGCCTTGGCGTAGCTGCCGTAGGTGCCCTGCGCAATGGCCCGCTGTTTCGGGGCGTTGTCGCTGCCAACATAGTTCCAGTCCGGTTCGTAGTCCTCCTGCCGGTCCGTGGCCACCGGGCTGCCCGTGTCGCTGGTCATGTCTGCCAGCACCTGCTTGCCCAGAGCGTCCGCGCTCACCGTGCCAAGCACCTGCCGCGTGCCGCCCGTCCAAGCCGGGGTGCTGGCCGTCGTCTGCAGGCGGCTGGTGCTGGCGGGGGCAGCCGTCATCTGGCTGCGGATCTGCGCCACCTGGGCCACGCTCAGGCCCGTGCCGGCGCTCTTGGCTGCCGGTGCCGCCGGTGTGGTCTTGGCCGTCTGGGTCGTCGTCGTCTTCTTCTGGGCTGCGGTTTTTGCGGCGTCATTCGCTTTAATCTGCTCCCGCATCTGGCGCACCTGTTCTACACTCAGGCTCATGTTGCTCCTCCTTTACCATCCCATAGTCTGCGACACCTGACTGATGGTGCTGTCGCTGTAATTTTTCCGGATCAGATACTCGGTGATCTGGGCCATGTCATAGCCATTGTTTGCCATCTGCTGTGCTTCTCGCAGCGCCGTATTGTAATTGCCGCCTTTCGGGCTGGCCATGCTCACCGACGCCCCCGCCACGCCGTCCACCGTGCCGCTGGTGCTCCACGGCGTTTTGGTGGTCGCTGCCGGCAGCTTGCTGGTCGTGGTTCCCGCCTTTCCCGCTCCGGTTCCTCCCGCCGCGCTCTGGGTACTGGCCTTGGTGCCGGTGTCTGCCTTGATCCATCCCGCATCGGTCAGGGTCTGCTTGTAAAAGTCGTACAGGGGCTCGGTGCCCTTCATGCTGGAAAATTTGTTTGCCATCTGCTGCAGCTGGCTGGTCGTGTAGCCGCTGCTCGTGCTTCCGGTGCCCGTGGTCTTGTACCGCTGCTGCAGTCCCAGCAGCGCCTGCTGGTATGCAAGGTTCGAGCTGTTCAGCCGCCCGGCAATGGTGCCGTAGCTGTCCGTGCTGTCCCCGCTCAGTCCTGCCATCTGCAGGTAATTCTTTGCTGCCGTGTCGTTGCCGCTGCCCGCCAGGCTTGCGCCCTGCAGCAGGGCCGCCATCTTGTCCTTCTGGGTATCGCTCATGCCCTCCCAGGCGTCCAGCATCGTGCTGTCCAGTCCGTACTTGGTCAGGGTCTGGGCTGCCAGGTCATCAAAGCCCGCCTGCTTAAAGGCCTGCGCCTGTTCCATGGCGCTGATCTGGTCGCTCAGCTGGGTGCGCTGCAGGCTGTCCGCATACTGCTGCTTCTGTAGTTCAAACTCCTTGTCCCACTGGTAATAGCCCTGGTAGGCATCGTACCCGGTCTTTACCGCATTGCCCACTCCCTTCACAACGTTCCACACATTGTTCCAGAAATCGTTGTTCTCCTGCCGTGCCGTGTCCACCCGGCCGCTCAGGTAGTCCCGCCAGTTCTGGGCATTGCTCACGCTGCCGTCATACTCGCTGCGTTCCAGGCTCTGCTGGCCCAGCAGGTCGTCCAGCACGCTGGTGGTGTCACTCATCTTCTGCTTCCAGTTCTGCAAAGCGTCCGCCCGCAGGCTGCTCAGGCTGTTGTCCACGCCTGCGATCTGCTCCCCTGCCGCCTGGTTCGCCGCGGTCTTGGCCCAGTCCGCACCGTACCCGCCCGCCAGGGCATTGGCCGTGCCGGCAGCGGCCGCCGCGCCGTTCTGGGCGTTGGCCACGCTGTTTGCCCGGTACTGCTGGTAGGCGGCATTCAGGGCGTCCGTGTCCACGCCGGTGCTGCCGGTCAGGCTGGCATCCGCCAGCTGCACCAGCTTCTGGTTGATGCTGTCCGTGTAGTTGTTCTGGTAGGCCCCCGGCATAGCCTGTTCGGCCTGGGCCAGCTTCTTCTTTGCCGTGTTCAGTCTCGTGATCGTTCCCATCTGCTTTTCCTTTCCTTACACAAAGAACCACGGCAAAATCTGTGCCGCCAGCCCCACCGCACTCAGGATGCCGTTCAGCACATTGCTGGTGCGCTGCTGGTGTTCGCTGGATGCACTGTTGTACTGATTCTGCCGGTACTGCAGGCCGTTCAGCCAGTTGCTGTAGTCGTTCTGGTAATTCTGGTAGTCCTGCTTTTCCGCATTCTGCAGGCCGTTCAGCCGGGTCTCCAGCCCGGTGCGCCGGGCCGTGTATTCGTTCCGGCTCTGGTCCTGCAGGCTGTTCAGCACGTTGTCCAGGTTGTTCATCGTGGCGGCATAGGCGTTCTGGCCCGCCTGGGTGCCGTAGCTGCTGCCATAACCGCCGGTCTGGGCGGCGGCATTGGCCTGTGCGTTCTGGTTCGCCAGCTTGGCCGAGCGGGTGTACTGGCTCTTGTACTGCTGGTAGGCCGTGTCGGCGTCCGGGTCGTAGTCAAACTCTTTCATGCCGTCCAGCTGGCCCATCACGTCCTTGATCTTCGGCTGGTACTGGCTCACATAGTCCGCCGGGCGGGTCTTTTCGTAGTTTTCCAGCTCCGTCCGGGCATTGCTCAGTCTGCTCATTCCGTTTTCTCCTTACTGTTCAAAAAATTCTCGCTCATGTTCTCGCTGTCCAGGTTGGTCAGCACATACCCCAGCTGTTCCTGCAGCTGGTACAGGTAGTTGCGCAGCGCCCGGGCGTCCTCCGGGTCCATGCTGCTGCCAAAGCTGGGCAGGCTGATGCCGTTCAGCCCCGCTAAACTCGCCATGTTCATCCCTCACTTTCTCGGCCCGGCCCCGGTCACCCGGCCGCCGGTGGTGCCCGCCAATGTAAAGGCCATGCTCCGCAGCGCGATCTGCCCCGTGCCGCTCAGCTTCAGCCGCAGGGTGTCGTGTCGGCGCGGCTCAAAGGGCAGGTTCAGCCGGTCGTGGTCTCCCGTGGCCGCTGCCGTGCGCAGGGTCTCCCAGGGGCCGCCATCGTAGCTCACCGCCAGCGTCACCACGCTGTGGACCTGCGCGTCCAGCCGCAGGGTGATCCGGCTGATGTATTTGTCATCCGTCTCGGTCAGTCCAATGTCCCCGCTCACCGCCTCAAACTGCAGTGCCGCCTCGGCTTCCCCTTCTGTTTCCCGGTCGGGGTCTGCCGCCCACAGGGCCCGGCCATCCCACAGGTACAGCTGCTGGCCGGTGCTGGCCATCTCGTAGCCCACGGCGCTCTCTTCGTGCCACAGGCCCCGCTCCGTGTCGTACACCAGCAGCCGCCCGGCGCTGTCCCCCTGCCGGCGCAGGTACAGGTAATACCGCGCGTCCAGGCTTCCAGCAGCGCACCACGCGGCCCCCGTCAGCTTCCCGGTGTCCAGCGCGCCGGACACCTTGCTGGGCAGGCTGCCGTCCCAGGCCATCACCCCGCCGGGCGAGAGATAGTACAGTGTCTCGTTCAGCACGCACAGGCTGTGGGCGGCGTTGGCTGCCACGCCCCGGCACCGCACGCTGGAGATCTGGTAGTCGCTGGGTTTGGAGCCGTACAGCTTGTGGATGCAGTTTTCTTTGAAAAACAGCACATACCCCATGCAGCTGGCCGCCCCGGTAAAGGCCCCGTCGCTGCCCACGCTCACGGCATAGCTGTCCGAGGCAATGCCCCGGTAACTGTACCAGTTGGTAGGGTCACCCAGGCGGCAGGCGTAAATGGTGTTTTCCTTCTTGCTGCAGCCCCACACCCGGTTGCCCTGCTCGGTCACAAAGTCCAGCTCCGGCACCCGCCGCTCCAGCGTGATGCTCACGGCCAGGCCCTCGTTCTCGGTGCGTGCCCCGTCCAGGCTGCGCCAGCTGGTGCCCGTGGCCGTCACCGTCCAGCTGCCATAGTACCGGCTGCTGTCCTGAGCCGGGGTCAGGCTGGCCACAAGGTCGTCCCCCTCCAGCGCCTGCACCACGATCTCCCCGTTCAGGTCTGCCGCCAGCGCGTCGCACACCGCCTGCGGCATGCCGGTCAGGGTCACTGTGTCGCCCTCCTTCAGCAGGCTCCCGATCCCCGGGCAGGTCATGCGCACCGTGTTCACCAGCACCTGCACCCACTTGCCGCTCTTGGCGCTCCACTTTTCCAGCACGCTCTCATAGTCGTACAGGTTCCCGGCTTCGCCCTTCAAAAACAGCTGCCCGTCCTCCGGGCTCTCCGGCTCCGTGTCGCCTGCACCGGCCACCTCGTACATCTTGCCCTCCGTGTCGCAGGGGCACACGGTCATTTTGCGGTCGCCCAGCTCCCACTTTGCCCCCAGCGTTTCCAGCTGGCCGGTCTCGGTGTCAAAGGCCAGCTTGTCTGGCCAGATCAGCACCTTGCTGCCCATGCCGGCCAGCGCCTTGCGGTCGTCCGTCAGCACATTCTCCAGCGTCACCGCCGCCGTGCGGCCGGTCTGCCCGTCCGGGGCATATTCCAGCCCCGTGCCCCGGCAGATCAGCAGCCCGTTCAGGTGGTACATGCCGTTTACTTTTTCCACATCCCGCACCTTCTTGCGCAGGGCCCGGGTCTGCAGCGCCGGAAATCCCCGGCCGGAGAAATTCAGCGCCGCCGAGAGCTCCGCCTCGCTGCAGCTGTACGTCTCGTTGATGCCCCCAAAGGCCCGCAGCAGCTGGCGGCTGCCGGTCAGCTGGTTCAGGTTCGTCCCGTCGATCATCTCTCAGTACCTCCACTGCACCCCGCCCGCCGGGGGGTATTTCTGCCGCATCCAGGCTGCAAACTCCTGGCAGTAGTCACTGTACATCTGCAGCTCGTTCACCGCCCGGGCCGTCTCGCCCAGGGCCAGGTCCATCTGGGCGCACAGCCAGTGCTGGTACAGTGCGCTGAAGGCATCCGGTGCCAGCAGCTGGGTGTCATACTCCAGCCCGTCCCCGGCCATGTCCGCGCCCACGGCGTCAAAATCGCCGCAGGCCGAGCGGTTCACCACCGTCTGCCGCAGCCGCGCGTCGCACTGGCGCAGCCACGTCTGCTTCATCTCGTCCCCAAAGTCGTTGTTCGGCCGCATCTGGTCACAAAGTTCTATCGCCTTTCCGGCTGTCATCGTTCCGCCTCCTTAGCAAAAACACCCGGCACAGCAAGTGCCTGCCGTACCGGGTGTATTCTTCTTTGATTCGTGGCTCCCCTTTCGGGGGAGCTCCGGCATCCGCGCCGCCATTGGCGGACGGGGCCGGTGAGAGGGTTACAGCTTCTGCAGTGCCGGCACGTTCTGCGCCGCCGCCTGGGCCGCCTCGATCTTCGCGTTGGCCGCGTTGTCCATCTCTTCGCTGTGGCGCAGCACCTCGGCCACCGCCGCAGGCACCTCCACGTCCACACCGCGCTGGATCAGGTACGCCTCGCCGTTCACGCTCACAAAACGGGCGCTGGAGTAGCGGCCGTTGTCCTTGAACAGGTGGATCACCTCGGTGTCACGCTTTTCCGCCTGCACGTCCTTGGTGCCCTGGGTGGCTGCTTCTGCAGCCTGCTGGGCGGTTTCTTTCTTCACTGCCATTTTGTGTTCATCCTCCGTTCCTCAGTTTGCCTTCGCCTTGGCGCTGTAGCGTGCGCTGCAGCTCTCAATGCGCACCATGTACTGCTCGCTCAGGCGCTCGGCGGTCTTCACGGCCTTCCAGCCCACAGAGGCGCGCTGGTTCAGCGGGTCGTCGCCGTAGCCCAGTTGCTTCACAATGTGCTGCAGGCCGCCGCCTTCCAGCTCGGTGGTGGCGTAGGCGTGGGCACCCAGCACCAGGGTGCCAAACACCGCAAGGCCCGAGGGGCAGCCGGTGCCGGTCCAGATCTTTGCCTCGCTGGTCTCCACAAAGCGCACGTTGCCGATCTTGCCGATCTCGCCCTCAAAGATCTCCTCAGGGCTGGCGTACTTGTGGGCCTCCACCCAGTTGGGGTCCTTCTTGATGTCGTAGGCCGCATAGGGGTGGATGATGCACACATAGCTGCCGCCGGCAGAGCCGATGGGGTCGGCGTTCTGCACCTTCAGCTGGGCCACCGCCTGGTCGATCAGGTCCACCGTCAGCTGAGCGGTGGCGTCCAGGCCTGCACGGCTGGTCACCGGGGTCTCTGCACCGCCCGTGCCGATCTTGGGGGCGTAGATCACGTTGGTGCCGCCGCACAGGATGTCCCGGACAATAGTGTCCATGGTGCGGCCGGACTGGCTGGCCAGTACGCTGGTGGCCTGCACCACGTTGTTGTCAATGGTGGTCATCTGCACCATATCGGTCAGGGGCACCCAGCCGCCGTACTGGTGCACCTCAGCGGTCACCGTGGTCACGGTCAGGGCCTGACCTTCCGGGGTCACGCCCTCGGTCAGGGGCGTGGTGGCCTTGGGCAGCGCGTCATACTTGCGGAACTCGATGGTCTTGCCGTTGTTGGCCGGGATGGGGTAGCTGTCGCCGAACTGGTCATGCACCAGCGCCGGCAGCGCTTGGTCGATGAGGCGGCGCTCGTAAAAGGTCTTCATCTCGGCGCTCATGCCGGAGCTGCCGGTGGTGTTCTGCAGCTGCTCGTGCGCATCCGCAAACAGCTGCAGGTTCATCTTCTTCCATTTCATGGTTTGGTCCTCCTTCAAAGGTTTATGTTCTCACACCCTCGTGTGGGAAGTCTTACAGTGTGATCTTCTCGCCCCGGCGTGCCCTGCGTTCCAGGTCCTCCAGCTGGCGGCGGCTCATGCTGGCCACGTCCACATGGGTGGTCACCGCGCCGCCGGGCCGGGTGCCGTTCTCGCCGGGTCGGCCAGCCCGCTGCTGGATGCGTGCCGCCACGCCCTGCTCCACCTTCTGGGCGGTCTGGGCTGTGGCCTGCTGCATGATGTGGTCAAAGTAGGCGGCCCGGTAAGCGTCCGGCAAGCTCACGCCCCGGCGCATCAGGTCGGCCACCTGCTCGTTGGCCAGCACCTCCTGCAGCTCAAAATCCGGGTACTGGGTCTTCAGCTGGGCGGCCTGGGCCTCCCACTGTGCCTGGATCTGGCTCACCCGCTGCTGGCGGGCTGCTTCCTGCTGCATGGCCTGCAGCTGGGCGTTGCGGGTGTTGCTGCGCTTCAGGTCGCTCTCCATCTTGTCCAGCTCCCGGGCCGTTTTCACGCTCACACCCCGCTGCTGGGCCAGGTCCTCGTAATATTTCTCGTCCTTCACGCGGCCGTTCTCCACCGCCTCGATCAGGCCGTCCATGTCCTCGGTGTCCACACCGTAGGCATTGGCCAGTGCCTGGGTCAGCCGCGCCACCTGCGGATTCTGCCGGATGTTCTCCGTAGCCTTATCAATGGCCCGCTGCATCATCTCCTGGAACACGTCGCTGTATTCGCCCTGCACCATCTCGCCAAAGGCTCTCCGGCGCTCCTCCGGGGTCTTTTCGGCCTTGGGCTCCTTGGCAGGTTCCTGGTGCTTCTCCGCTTCCGCCGGGTCACTCTCACTGCCAGAGGCCCCCTCCTTGAGGGGGCTGCCGCCCGCAGGCGGCTGGGGGAGTTTCTCCCCGCCTGCCGCCTTGCCCTTCAGCGCCCCGCTGCGCCGTGCCAGCCGCTCCTGCGCCGGCCGCAAAGCCGGTGCCTGCACCGCCGGGGCCGCAGCTTCCGCCGCACCGCCCTCTGCAGCACCTGCGCCGCCGTCTCCGCCTTCGGCAAATTTCTGCAGGTTCAGTGCCTTTTCCGGCGCATCGCAGCCGTCGCTGTCATCGTAAATGTACAACTCCACATGGTCCGGGTACTGCCCGGCCAGCTCGCTCAGCCCTTCCTCCACAAAGTCGTACCATGCAGCAACCATGATTCCGGTCATGCCTCCGCTGGGCTTTGCCTGCACCACAAAAGACTCACCGTGCTGCACGCAGCTGCTCTCCAGCTGCTTCTGCCGTGCAGCCTCCTCCACCTTGTTGGCCAGCGTCTGCAGCAGCACGCTCGCTGCCGCACACACAATGTCCTGGCCTTTGGGTGCATAGTCTGCGTGGCCGCTTGCTGCTACACTATAGCCCTTGTCGGTCTGCATCATTTCCACTTTGATCACGCCGTTTTCCTCCTGTCGTTCCTGTTCCAATCGGAGAGCCGAGAAAAAAGCGTTAAGCACAGCGACTAGCTTTTTTCCGGTTCGACTTCTTCTTTGGGGTCTGAAAGGGGCGAGCAGCCCCTTTCTCGTGGGTCCAGCGCGTCGAAATCGCTGGCGCTTTTCTGGTTCTCTTTTGTGCGGCAAAAGAGAACGTCCCCCGTCATTCTTTGTTCGGGTTGTTCGCATCCATGGCCCGCTTGGCCGCCTGTGTCGAGAGACTGTTGTTCCCTTCGCCCACCGCAGCGCCCAGGCTGTTGGTGGTGCTGCGGGTCACATTGCTGCTGCCGCTGCCGCCACCCGTGCTGCCCGCCGCCTGCGCAGCCGCTCCTGCCGCCTCGCTCACGTTGGTGCCGTTCTGCTGGTCGATGATGGCTGCCATCTTCTGCAGCTGCTGTGCCATCTGCTGGAGCTGGGTGTACAGCGTGCCGTTCTCACTCACCCGCTGGCGCACCTTCTCAATGCCTTCAAAGTCCATCATGTCCAGCGCCGCCAGGGCCGCGTCGGCGTTGGCCGGCGCAAAGAAGCCCATCTGGTAGCACTCTTTCGCCGTCTCGTTCTGAGAAAGGCGGCTGAAGGTGCTCTTCTTGGCCGCGCTCACCGTGATGTCAAACACCGGCTCATGGTCGCCCAGCTGCACCCCTCCGATCTCGCCGCCCGGCACGGCCCGCAGCTGCGCCGCGCTGAAGGGGGTGTACTCGGTCTGCCCCGTCTCTCCGGTAATGCGGAACACCCGCTGCTCGTCGTAGAACTGGCGCATCAGCTCAATGATCAGGTAGCACTCCTTCGCAAAGGAGCGGTACGCGCTTTTCAGCATGTCCCGGCTCAGCTTGCTGCCCGCTTCCTGCAGGGCCGCAATGGCGCTGGCCGCGGTCAGGCCGCTGGTAGTGCCTCCCTGGCTCACGTCCCGGTTGCCGCTGACCTCCTTCAGCTCGTTCACCCGGTCGTCCCGGTAGGTGATGCAGTTGCCGCTCAGCACGCTGGTCTGCAGCGGCATAAAGGTGTCGCTGTTCAGCCGCCCCACCACATGCACGATGTCCCGGCTGAAGTCCGCCAGTTCTTCCTCGTTCACCCCGGCCGAGTCGCTCACCACAAAGCGCAGTTTGCTTGCCAGTTTCACGTTCTCGTCCATGGCGTGGTTCATCTCGTCAATGGCGGTCTGGGTGTCCTTCATCACGTCGATGTACCCAAAGCCCGCCGGGCTGTCCTCTTCCATGAACAACGGGTCAAACACAAAGGGGTATTTCCCGTGGTCGTAAAAGCCCCGCTCGGCCAGGGCCGGGTCGTTCTCGCTGGCGTACAGCACCACGCCGTTGCAGTACTTGCAGTAGTGCAGCACCGGCGCGCCCTGCGGCCGGGCCTTTTTGTAGTACCAGTCCACCACCACACTCTTGCCGGTGGTGTCGAGCTGATCGTCGTGGATGTACTCGGCCACGTCCAGGCTCTTTCCGGTGTGGCCTTCCAACTGGGGGTATTTCGCCACCAGCTGCTCGTTGTCCTCCAGGCTCAGGCTGAACAGGTTCGGGCTCTCCTGAATGTCGCTCACGCCAGGGGCCCAGTACAGCATCAGCAGGTTCACGCTCTTCACGCTGATGTCGCCAAGGCCCCCTCGCAGCGTCGGGTCCCAGAACACACCGGTGACCCCGGTGCCCTGCTTGAGCTTACGCCACCAGCAGTCGCTGTACACCTGCTCATAGTCGCACTGCTCCAAAACCACCGGGATGATCTTCGAGAGTGCCTTGGCCGTTTCTTCGTCGTCCGCCGCCCGGGGCAAAACGTTGGGCTCCGGGTAGTTGTCCATGGCGTCGGCGTGTTTGTTGGCAATGCTGTTGAACAGCCACCCGCTGGAGGGCTTGGGCTTGCCCTCCATCATCTTGTTTTCGCAGTTCTTCCAGTGTCCCATGCGGAACCACAGCTCGTTGTCCACAATGCGCTTGTCCAGCGACGCCTTGCCCGCCTTGTATTTCTGCAGGGTCTCCCCCGCCTTTGCGATCTCCTCCGGCCCGATCGCCTGTGCCGTGTCCCCGCTGTCCTCCGGGGCGCTGCCGCTCGTCGCCTGCAGGCTCGTTCCGGTCATCGGCTCCGGCTGCTGCGCTCCCAGGCTGCTCAGCATCCCGGCCCCCGCCGGGTCTTCGCTCACCCTCTGGTCCGGGTATCGCCGCAGCAGCTCCTGCAAAAGTTCTTTTCCGTCCACTCTGTCACTCCTTTTTTGCCCATTCCCAGTGGTGAGGGAGTTACACCCGCATCACATGCGTTCTGCTCTTGTGCTTGTCCAGATCCAGCGGGTCGTCCCGCAGCACCGTCTCTTTCTGGATCTGCCGCGGGCTGATGGGGTTTTCCATCAGCACATAGCGGCACTCGTCGTAAATGTGATCCTCCTGGTCAGAATCAATGTCCTCCACGTTGCTCTCGTCGTACACAAGGTTCGGGATGGTCCTAATAAAGTGCCTGCAGGTAACAAACACCTGCAGCATGGGCCGCCCCTCGGCGTTAAAGGCCAGCCGGTAGTGCATCTGCATCTTTCCGGCAAGGCGAGTGTGGTCCCCCGGGTGCCATACCAGGTAGTACGGGTGCTTTTCCTGCATCTGGGCAATGCTCTCGCCCTGGCTCTCGTTGAAGATGGCCGGGTCCGCCACGCCCTGGATCACCCGGCCTTTCAGCATCGGGTCGTTCTCTTCCGCTTCCCTTATGCGCCGGGCCTGCTCCACCGGGTCGATCTTCAGGCCTTCGTTCGGCGTGCCGGTGCAGCCGTACAGCTCCTTGATCCGGTACAGCCTGCCATCCTCGTCCGCTGCATACCACCCCACCGAGAAGGGCCGCGAGTAGCCAAAGTCGTACCCGCGCCAGATCTTCCAGTGCACCGGAATGCGGAACGGCTTGATGACATGGGTCCACCGCTGGTCCTCGTAGTGGGCCGGGTCGTTGCGCCACTCGGTGAACACCTGGCCGCTGAAGCTGTCCCAGCTGCCATAGAGCAGCGCCTGCTTCTCCGCCTCCGGTAAGGACGCCAGGTTGTTCAGATACCCCGGGTCATTTTTCAGCAGTGCCGGGTTGTCAAAGATGGTGGAGGGGATAAACACCCGCGTGCGCCGCAGCTTTTCCACGGTGCCGTCCGGCTTCTTCACGTCCACCAGCTGCACCATCCGGGTGCCCGGGGGTGCCGGCGTGATGAACCGGGCCTTCACCCACCCGTGGCCGATGCCGCCGGGGTTGGCCGTGGCCCGGATGTACACCTGTGTGCCCGGCCCGCTGGGGCGGTTGCGGCTCATCAGGTAGCTGTACTCTTCCCAGGTGAAGTGGGTCAGCTCGTCCACCCCGATAAAATCAAACTGCTGGCCCTGGTAGTTGTATTTGTCCTGGGCCCGGAACATGCTTCCAAAATAGATCTTCGCCCCGCTGGGGAAGGTCCAGCAGTGGTTGCTGGCATTGTACCGGGCCTTGGGGAATGCGGGCTTGTAGTACTGCATGGTCTTGTCGATCAGCTCCCGCAGCTGGGGAAAGGTCTTGCGCAGGATCAATGCCCGGTAGTTCGGCACATCCACCTGCCGCAGCGCCTCGATCACCAGCGCGTCGCTCTTGCCGCCGCCGGCCGCCCCGCCGTACAGGGCCTCGTCCTCGCTGCGCCGCATAAAGGCCGCCTGCCTCGGCTGCGGCCGCCAGATGATGGGCCGGCCGTTAATCTCCTGCCGTGCCATCCAGCACCACCTCCTGCTGCTCTGCGTCGTCCTTTGCTTCCATCAGCACCGCCGGGGCAGCGCTCTGGGTGCTGCCCTCGTCCCGGGGCACCAGCGCCGCCGCATTGGCCGCAGCGTTCATCAGCACCGTGGCCACGTTCGCCGCGTCCTTGTCGGTCATGGCCAGCGCCTCGTACCGCTCCAGCTGCTGTTCCAGCTCCTTCCGCTCATCGTCCTCCAGCCGCCGGTCGTAGCCGCCCGGCTCGCTGTACGCCACAAGGCCGGTCTCCGCTGCGTCCTGCAGCTCCTCGGCCTCGCTCTTGAGCAGCCCGCCGATCTCGTACTTCCGAGCCCGGGCGTCCTCGTCCAGCCTTGCCCGCAGCTTTGTGCAGATCTCGCTTGCCCGCTGGTTCTCGGCCACCCGCTGCTGCAGGTAACCCACCTGGGCCCGGGCTCCCAGCGCCGCCCGGGCTGCGATCTCCCGCGCCGCCTGGGCCCGGGCCTCGGCAAACACCCCGTCCGGCTTTTTGGCTTCTTCCGCCATCCAGCTGCGGATGGTGCTCTCCGGCACGCCGTACTTCCGGGCTACTGCACAGATGGAGTTTGCGCTGATCATGGTCATCACCACCTCGGCCCGTACCTTGGCCGGGTACTTTTTCCCGCGCCCCTGTCGGCCCGGCACGGTGTTCTTGCAGTATTTCCGCTGTGCCATCCCAGGCCCTCCCTCTGTGCTCATGGTTCCAGTCTACCGCAAACCGCCGCGCAAAAAACCTCCGGACTTTTTCGACAGCACAAAAAGGCCGCGCGCCGCAGCGCTCAGCCATCCCTCTGCGTCCCCGCAGCTGTCATTCCGCATCCAGCAGCCCCGCCGCTGCCGCATAGATTCCCACCGTGCTCAGCGCTTCCAGCTCCTTGCTGTAGTAGGTCGTCCGCCCGATGTACAGCGCCCGGATCACATCTTCTTCCCGCATGCCCTCCAGGTAGCGCATCCGCAAAAGCTCCCAGCAGGCAGGGTCTGTCCGTGCATAGTAGTCCTGCACCCGGGCCAGCACAGCCGCCCACTTGCTGCGCCCGTCGTACTGCCGCAGCGCCCTGCGCACCTCTTTCCGCTGCTTTTTGGTCACTGCCCGCCGCCTTTCCTGCTTTTTTTGCCGTTTTTGGCTGATATCTCACACATTCCCCGCACAAACCGCCTATTTTACGCGCAAAATAAAATTATCTTGTCTGTCATGTGCGAACTTTCGCAAACTCCCGCCGCCGCAGGATCACATAAGCCTGCGGTTCGGTGGCTTCCCAGCCCTCCGGCCGGGGCTCGGCATTCTCGTGCAGCCCGCCGGGGTCAAAGATCTGGATCTTCACGCACTCCCACCCCGGGAACAGCTTTTCCCACCACGCCGGGTCCTCCGCGTGTTCGCTGCAGGCCTCCCGCAGCTGGCGGCGGCTCCACTTGGTGTCAGCTGCCGGCTGCTCCTCCGGCAGGGTCAGGTTGCTGGTTTCCAGGCACCGCCGGAAGCTGTGGCCGTAGATGTACCCCACCGTGCCGCTCGTACCCTGCCCGTCAATGCCCAGGATCTTCTTCATGATGATCCGGTCTGCGTTCATGGTGCCCATGGGCTCAAACTCCCGTGTGCCGGGGACACGCCGCCGCCATAGATCCTCCAGCATATACCGCAGCTCCCGCCGCTCTGCCTCACTCAGCCCCGGGCACTGGGCAAAGCCATGCATGTGCAGCCGCCCGGCCTCGCCGTTGCGCACGGCCCACAGCATCAACTTCAGCCAGGTCCCCCGCACGCCAAACCGCTTGCGTGCCGCCCGCTGCACTCGCCGGGCGTAGTTTCTCACGTCCCGCCAGCAGCCTTCCTCGTCCTCGGGCAGGTAGGCGTCCTCGTATGTAGCGGTCAGGTAAAAGCCGTTCTGGTCAAAATTGGCCAGCACCTTGCGCTGTCGGCGGCGCAGGCTGGCGGCTTTGTTCCGGCTCTTCTGCCCCCGGTCACTTTCCTTGCGCTTCTTGCCCCGCTGGCGGTGCTCCTGATCCGTCACGGGGTAAATGCCCACGGCCTGGTATGCGTCCCCGCAAAGGGTCCTTTTTTCCCGGATGTAGCTTTTTCGCATCCCGGTGCCCTCCCTGTCCGGTAAACTTTTCGTGTTGGTTTCTTTTCTGTGGCCCACACAGTCACAAGATTAACGGGTATACAAGCCCCCCAAAGCACCCGCCTCGGACGCCTATTATAAAAAGGAATGGCTTGTTCAGTTCAAACGCCTGCCGCCAGAGCTTTCCCTCTGGCAGCACCCGTTCGGCCTGACGCTCCCGCCGTCGCCAAAGCCCCCGGCCGTGCGCTGTCCACGCCGCCGGGGGCTCATTATTTGTGTTTTCTGCCCATCCAGAACTCCGCGTCAAAATCGTTCCGGTTGATCCCATCTGGACCGAGCAGCAAGCGACGCTCTTCTT
>ERZ1673694.669-NODE-669-length-16771-cov-6.199629_pt1 | contig 16771 bp, 11 predicted proteins | sample MGYA00580224_ERZ1673694 | MGnify/ENA primary metagenome ERZ1673694 (study PRJEB41218, sample SAMN15661778) | gut metagenome | host: Homo sapiens | place: Canada: London | collected 2015-08-20/2019-03-30 | study: EMG produced TPA metagenomics assembly of...
CTTCAGCGCATTCACCGCGCCGTCCTTCATCTGGAAGGTCTTGGAAAGGTGTTTGATCTCGATCACAGAAATTACTCCTTGCTGTTGAATAAACTCCTTCAGTCAAACCCTTGCGGGTTTGCCAGCTCCCTCATGAAGGGAGCCTGAAACAGAACGGTCAGGCAAAGGCCCCCTCCCCGAGGGGGCTGTCACCGCAAGGTGACTGGGGGAGTTCGCTTAACCCTCGATCGGGCTCAGGTCACTCTGCTTGCCGCCGTAGATGCCCATGGGCTCAACGTGGATGCCAGCAACGGAAACCAGGTGGGTGCCCTTCTCCTCATTGAAGTTGTCCAGATAGGGCTGATGCTGGAAGTAGTTGGTGTCGCACTGGCCATCCTCAACGATGGTGTTGGGGATCACATAGTCATCGTACTCCTGGATGTCCAGCGTAATGCCCTTGTCGGCCAGGATCTGCTTGCAGACCTCCAGGATCTCGCAGTGGGGGGCGGGAGTGGCAGCGCAGCTGACGGTCTCACCGTTCAGTGCGTCATAATCGATGGAAGGATCATAGCCGTCGGTGGGGTCCTCCACAACGGAGACCACAGCGCCGCCGTAGCTCTCGGTCATAAAGTCCTTGACCTGCTGGCTCTGCAGGGCAGCGACCAGAGCCTTGATCTTGGGTTCCTCCTCATTGCCTTCCTTGCAGACCAGAACGTTGACGTAGGCAGAGGTGCCATCCTCCATGGCCAGAGCGTCGGTCATGGGGTCCAGACCGGCAGAGATGGCGTAGTTGGAGTTGATGACAGCGTAGTCCTCATCCTGCAGGACGTTGGGCACCTGAGCAGCCTCGACCTCGTCCACATTGACATTCAGGGGGTTCTCTTCGATGTCGTTCTTGGTGGCGGTCAGGCCTGCATCTGCCTTCAGCTTGAAGAAGCCATTCTTCTCCAGCAGGGTCAGAGCACGGGCCTCGTTGGTGGTGTCGTTGGGAACAGCGACCTTGATCTTGTCCAGCTTGGCAGCGGTGGAGGCAGCCTCAGAGGATGCAGCGCCGGAAGCGGCGGAGCTTGCGGTGGAAGAAGAGCCGCCGCAGGCGGTCAGGGCAGCGGCAGCAGCGGCCACGCCGGAAACTTTCAGAAAATTACGACGAGTGATCTTAGACATTTTGTTTTCCCTCTCTACTTTTACAAAAATGTTTTTGTGCGGTGCGGCACAATCCGCACCCTTTGCACCGGAAGCAAAATAAAAAACGCTTCCGTCCTCAGCGGGCATACACCCACAAGGACGAAAGCGTAAAACTTCCGTGGTACCACCTTGGTTTACTGTCCCCTCACAGAGACAGCCTCACTGCTGCGGCGTTTTGCAACGCGACAACCGGACGCTGTAACGGGCGCTCCCGTCGCAGGCTTAGCACTCTTGCACTTCGCCCCCGCGGCTCCGAGACCATTTTCAGTTCCCTGTTTCCTGCCCTTTTCCACCGCCCGGGCTCTCTGGAAGGATCAATGCGAAAACCTACTCTTCTCTTCACAGCCATTTTTGTGATATTGCATACATAATACCCCACTCTTCCGGGTTTGTCAACCCTTTCAACGAAGTTTTTCAGTAGGGAATTGCCTGCTTACTGCCGGCCGGCATCCTGCTCCGTGCTGTACAGCACCATCAGGTGGTTGGCACTGGCTTCCAGCTGGGATTTTGCCTGACGGAGGTTCGCTTCTTCGGTCTCGTTCATCTTTTCGGGCTTATCCTTGCGCAGGCAGCGGCGCAGGCTGGCAAGGTCGTTCTTGACTCGGTTCTTCTCGTCCTTGTCCAGCTCCTTTTTGCACTTGGAGAGGGCTTCATCCACCTTGTAAGCCAGCATCTCGGCCTGATTGTGGAGTTCCAGCCGCTCCCTGCGGCGGGTATCCTCCTCCTCGTAGGCGGCAGCATCTGCCATGGCGCGCTGGATCTCGTTCTCAGAAAGATTGGTGCTGCCGGTGATGGTGATGTTCTGCTCCCGGCCGGTGCCCAGATCCTTTGCAGACACCTTGACCACGCCATTCACATCAATGTCAAAGGTGACCTCGATCTGGGGCTTGGAGGAGAAGCCGGAGCGGATGCCGGTGAGCTTGAATTTGCCCAGGCTCTTGTTGTCACGGGCAAAGTGGCGCTCGCCCTGCAGCACGTTGATCTCCACGCTGGTCTGCATGGGGCGGGCCGTGGTAAAGATCTGGCTCTTGCGGGTGGGGATCATACTGTTGCGGGTGATGAGGGGGGTGGCCACGCCGCCCAGCGTCTCAATGGACAGCGTCAGCGGGGTGACATCCATCAGCACAAGGCCCTGCGCGGCCACGCCGGTGGCACCGGCCAGCTTTCCGCCGCCCTGCAGCAGGCCGCCCTGCACGGCGGCACCCATGGCCACGCATTCATCGGGGTTCAGGGTGTGGCTGGGCTCACAGCCCAGCAGCTCCCGGACCTGCCGCTCCACAGCGGGCATCCGGGTGCTGCCGCCCACCAGCAGGACTTTGCCCAGCTGGCTGGCGGAAATCCCGGCATCCCGCAGGGCGTTCTGCACCGGCTGAACGGTGCGGGCCAGCAGGTCACCGGTCATCATCTCAAACTGGGGGCGGCCCAGGCTCAGATCCAGATGGTGAGGGCCATCCTTGCCCACCGCGATAAACGGCAGGTTCAGCTGGGCGGAAAGCGCACTGGAAAGCTCCTTCTTGGCCTTTTCCGCTTCCTCCTTCAGGCGGCCCATGGCGGCGGGGTCCTTGGTCAGATCGATGCGGTCAGATCTGCGAAACTCCGCCACAGCCCACTCAACGATGCGCTCGTCAAAGTCATCGCCGCCCAGATGGGTATCGCCGCCGGTGGCCAGCACCGTAAAGGTGCCGTCCTCGATCTCAATGATCGAAACATCAAAGGTGCCGCCGCCCAGATCATAGACCAGGATCTTCTGGGGGGCTTCGTTGTCCAGGCCGTAAGCCACCGCGGCGGCGGTGGGCTCGTTGATGATGCGCAGAACATTCAGGCCCGCAATGCGGCCCGCGTCCTGAGTGGCCTTGCGCTGGCTGTCGTCAAAATAGGCAGGCACCGTGATGACGGCCTCGGTCACCGGCTCGCCCAGGTAGCTCTCGGCATCGCGGCGGATCTTGGTCAGGATCATGGCGCTGATCTCCTGCGGGGTCAGGTCTCTGCCATCGATATGCACCCGGTGATCAGAACCCATGTACCGCTTGATGCTGGACACCGTGCGGCCGGAGTTTGTGGCGATCTGGCGCTTTGCCGCGCCGCCCACCAGACGCTCGCCATCCTTGGTAAAGGCCACCACGCTGGGGGTGGTGCGCTCGCCTTCGGCGTTGGTGATGACCACAGGCTTGCCGCCCTCCACCACCGCCACGCAGGAGTTGGTGGTGCCAAGGTCGATTCCGATCACTTTGCTCATAGTGCTTGTCCTCTTTTCTTCGGCGCAGAATATTTCCTTGAATATCTTACCGGTTTCCTATGACGATTTCTTAGAACAAATGTAAAGAAACTGTGTTTCAGGCGTTTTTATCGTCGGCCAGCAGCTGATCGGTCAGCAGTTCAGCCTCCCGCAGCCAGTCGGCAGCATCCGTTTCGCCCTCGGCCTGCAGGATCCGAAACCCCTGCACGGCTTCGGCCACCTGCAGCAGCGCCTTTTTGCGGGAGAGGTACTGGGTCTCGTACTGGGCAAGGCGCAGGCAGACCTGCGGGGTGTAAGCGATGTCCGGCACCTCCCGGGCAGCGCTCTGGGCGCGGCGGTAGTATTGCAGGGTCTCCGCCATCTCCCCGCCCGATGCGGCACAGTCATCTCCCAGGGCGATCATGGCCTGCACTTCCCCGGCCTGTGCGGCTTTTTTCCACATCCGCCGGGCCTGGGTCTTATTCTTCCGGGCACCCCGGCCATAATACAGGCAGTCCCCCAGGGCAGAAAGCGCCTCTGCGCTGCCCGCCTCGGCGGCGGCAGTGTAGCGGGCCGCTGCCTCCGGCCAATCCCCGGCCCGGGCGGCGGCGTGCCCGGCTTCCAGCTCCTGAGCGCCGGGGTTGTCGCTTCCCCGCTCCGATTTCAGCAGCCCGCTGAGCAGGGAGACATCCAGCGTGGCAGAGCTTGTCCACGGGTCCAGCACCACACCATCGATGCCGTCCGTTTCCAGCGCATACTCCATGGCGCTGCGCAGGCTGCGCTCCACCATGGGGCGGGTGGCGCTGGCCTTTTCTGCCTCGGCGTTCTTTACCGAGGTGAACAGCGGCAGATAGTTCCGCTCTTTCCGGGTGTGGAGCAGCCAGGGCTGCAGGCCCTCGGCCCGCTCCTCCGGGATGGGCAGGTGTGCCCAGGGGGCGGCTCCGCTCTGGGGGTCCACCGCCGCATCCAGCGGAACCAGCACCTTGGTCTGCAATTCCAGCGCATAGTTCAGGGCGTTCATCAGGCTCCAGAAATGTTCCTCGTTCTGCTCCCGGTACAGCCGCGCCACGGCCTCCTCCACAAACGGACAGCCTGTGCCCACCGGCCCGTACTGCGGCGCAGTCCGCTTTTTTCCGCTGCCCACCGGCCGGAAGCGCCGACCGCCCATGTTGTATGCCATTTATCTCACCCTTCTTTTTCATCAATAGGATAAGTATAGCAGGAATCCGCAAATTTCACAATATTTTCCCGCAGGCAGCCGAACGCAAAAACAGCAGGCGGCTGCACATGGCCGTCTGCTGTTCGGTTCACTCTTTTGCCGGTTTCTCCGCATCGTCCAGATAGTCCTCGATGCTGCCGATGCTGTACCGGTTCTCGTTGGCTTTCACGCTCCGTGCACTGGCATCGTAGCAGGCTTCCAGAATGGGCATCACTGGCTGCTGGCCCTCCGGGTCGGTCAGATGTCCGATGGCCCGGGCCTCATAGTAGTTGTCGATGATCTGGTTCACGATCCGTTTGCGGTCACGGAGCGGAGTCTGCAGGTTGGCCAGCAGCTCCTGCCGGATGCCGCAGCTGTTGCTGCCGTGGTCGCCGAACAGGATGTAATACTCCTGCTCGATCTCCAGCGGTGCAGCCTGATGCAGATAATAATCCGCCAGTGTCCTCCGCTTCTTTTCGGTGCTGAAGCCCTTGATCTCCTCCATGCCGCGCGGAAAGAGTTCCGGATGCCGGATCCACATTTCATAGGGCCCCACCGGCAGGTGCAGAGTATCGAATACATCCAGAAAATCCTCCAGCGCAATGCGGATCTCGCCCCGCTCCCATTTCTGAATGGTGCGCTTGTCCCGCCCCAGCATATCCGCAAGCTCCTGCTGAGATCTGCCCGCCACGTTCCGGGCAAAGGCAATGGCTTCCCCGATTCGGTTCCGGTAGTTGGTCATATTCTTTCCCTCCTGACACACACTTGTACACCAGGCATTCCAACGTCTGGCGACATAAAATACTTTCCTCTGATAAAAGGATAATGGTTTGTCCCGCCTTCTGTCAAGAGTTGCAAATTCAATCACTTAACGTCAAATTTTTGTTAAATGTGTCATCCAAGCCGGGCAGCCGCCTTTTTTGCAGAGATTTCGCCGCTCCGTGGGGCATCCGCCCCCTGTCTTAAACAACGTTCGGGCCATTTTGTCCTTTTTTACCTGCCGGAGGCGGCCAGATGTGTCAGGTACACCGCAACACGCAACGCAAAATATTTTTTGTATAAAATTCCTTTTCGTCAAGTTTTTCCCAGCGCATCCGTTTCCATACACGCAAAAACCGCCCATAGCCGTCAAAAACAGCCATGGGCGGGTGCTTTTTCTTTATGCCAGTTTATTCAGCCTTACGGCAACGTAGGGATCAGGGAGCTTGAGCTCGTCAGCAAGGTCGGCTTCAGATTCGTACTTCTCCGCCGCCATGCCCACCACAACGCTGCACACGTCAAAGCGTCCGGCGGGCGAAAGAGCCGTGACCTTGGCTTCTCCATCGGCAATGGCGGTCACCACGCCATCCGCATCCACGGTAACGACACCGGGGTTGCTGCTGACCCATGTAATGGGCACACTGCCGCCGCCTTCCACCGCAACGGTGGCCGTCAGGCGCTCCTGAGTGCCCACGGTGCGGAGCAGCAGGTCACTCTTGTTCAAGGTCACCTTGCCGATATCCGAAGTCACCGTGACGCTGCACCGCAAAGCCTGGCCATTGGAGACCATTGCCGTGATGGTGGTGGTGCCCGCCGCCTGAGCCGTGACAAGGCCCTTGTCGCTGACTGTGGCAACCTCAGGGTTGCTGCTCATCCACTGGTAGACATAGAGGAAGGAGTGGTCGCTGTTGGCCAGCTGGAGCTGGTGGGCGGGGTGCAGGTCATTGTACTGCAGCACAAGACTCAGGCTGGTGGTATCCAGCGTGGGCTTTTTTCTGGCTGCTTCTTCATTTTTGCGGGTCACGGTCACCTTGCAGGCGGCGCGTTCGCCGTGGTCGGAGATGGCAGTGATGATGGCAGTGCCCGCATTGCGGCCCGTCACCTTGCCGTCGCCATCCACCGTGGCAACATTGGAGTTGCTGCTCATCCAGACGATGAAGTAATAATCGCTCTGTCCGCTGGTGTACAGGTAGCCCTTGGGGCGGGGGTCATCATCTGTGATCTCCAGCTCCATCTCGGTCAGCTCCAGTTCCAGCTTGGAGCCGGTTCCGGTCAGGCCTGTCAGCACACCGGGCGCGGCCTGCGCGGGCAAAGGGGCAGCCAGCAGGGCCCCGCTCAGAGCCAGCAGGGCCAGAAGCCGCCCCGCGGTTTGGAATTTCCATTTCATTGGGTCGAACTTCCCTCCTTGTTTCATCCCATGGGATCAAAGGAATGCCGCACACATGGAAAAATTTCGCGTCCATGATTTTTCTCACTATTGATTTATTTTACACGTCCGGCCAATGTGGGTCAAGTTTTTCGCCCAAAGTGCTGTGCTTTCGCACCCGATTTCGTCGGGAATTCCAGTTTTTTCCGATTTTTTTGTGCAGAACATCAGGGCCAAAAAGCGCTCAGTCACCTCCGGTGACAGCTTCCCTGATAGGGAGGCCAGGTTCACGCGCTTTCTTCGGTGTAATACTGTGCCTGGGCGTTCCACAGTTCGTAATACTTTCCATCCGGCTCCCCCAGCAGTTCCTCATGGGTGCCCTGCTGGACGACCTCGCCGTGGTCGAACACGGCGATCTCATCACAGAACTTGCAGGAGGACAGCCGGTGGCTGATATAAATTGCAGTCTTATCGCCCGCGATCTCGTTGAACTTTGCGTAGATCTCCGCTTCAGCCACCGGGTCCAGGGCGGCGGTAGGCTCATCCAGCACGATGAAAGGTGCATCCTTGTACAGGGCCCGGGCAATGGCGATCTTCTGGGCCTCGCCGCCCGAGATGGTCACGCCATCCTCGTCCAAATCTTTGTAAAGACAGGTGTCCAGCCCCTTGGGCATCCGGGCCAACCGGTCGGAAAAGCCCGCTTTTTGCAGGCAGTCGGCGGCACGGGCGACATCATAATGCTGGGCCGTGGCAACATTCTGGCCCAGCGGCAGGGCGAACAGCTTGAAATCCTGGAACACCACCGAGAAGATATCCATGTACTCATCGTAGCGGTACTTACGGATGTCGATGCCGTTGAGCAGGATGACACCCTCGGTGGGGTCGTATAGGCGGCAGAGCAGCTTGATGAAGGTGGTCTTGCCGCTGCCGTTCATGCCCACCACGGCCAGCCGCTCCCCCACCTTGAAGGTCATGCTCAGGTGGCGCAGGGCATATTGCTCGCTGCCGGGGTACCGGAACGAGACATCCCGGAACTCCACGGTATACTGGCGGTCGCTCCGCTTTTCGGTGGTCAGGCTGCCCTTGTACATCTTGTTGGGCAGGTCAAGATAGTCATAGAGCGTTTTCAGGTAGGGGGCGTTGAATCTGCAGTCGCCCACGGCGGTGAACAGCCCGCCGATGCCCACAAAAAAGTTGGTGGCTGCACCCACATACTGGGTCACAGCGCCCAGACCAAAGGCCCCGCCGTAGGCCTTCAGGCATACAAAGAGGTAGGCAAGACCCATGAGCAGAGCCGAAGCGGCGTTGCCCGTGGCATTCAGGATGCCGAATTTCCCCTTGCGGGCCCGCTCAAAGGCAGGCATGGAGACGGCGGCGTGATCTTTCAAAAACTCGAACTGGTCGTACATCCGCACATCCAGCGCCTTTTTGTCGTCCCGACATACCCCCATGAGGAAGGCCCAGAGCCGGTTGCCCCAGCGGCCCTCCTCCTCGATATCCGGGCTGCTGATGCCCGCGCTGGAAGCGCACACCGGCGAGAGCCACGCCACGGCCAGGATCAGCACCAGCACTGCCGGAACACAGAGCGGGCTGTTGAGGACTGTCAGCGGGCCGGCGGGCACTCTGGCCGTGAACAGCCCCACCGACAGCACCGCACCGCCCAGAATACGGAATACCGCCGCGGATACACTGTCCAGCAGCGCCACAGCGTTGGGATTGCCGCCGCCGCAGAAGCTTTCGCTCTGCTGGATGAAATTGTAGAGGTCGTAGACCTGCTGGCTGTCCTCGTCGGCATAATCCATGGACATCTGCTTTTCCATAAAGCAGTCATGGCCCAGCTGCCAGTTCAGCTGTTCCCGCTCCACGCCCTTCCAGTGGAGCAGGACCGACCGCACCAGCGTGAGCAGAGCGGTCACGCCCAGCACCCACGCCACATCCACGGCAAGGGCCTGCGGGTCCCGCGCGTCCGACAGCTCAGCCACCAGCCGGGCCGAGAACCAGACCACGGCATAGGGGCTGACGGCATCCGCCAGTGCCCACAGCACGGTGGACAGCACAAAGCGGGGCGTATTTTTCCAGTAAAAGCGCCAGGCCCGCAGGGTCAGCCGGACGCTTTCCTTCAGGGTCATTTTTTCTTCGTTCATACGGCCTTGCCCTCCTTGTAATATTTGCTCTGCACCGCAAACAGCTTGGCATAGCCGCCGTTTTGGGCCATCAGCTGGTCGTGGGTCCCCTCCTCGGCCACACGGCCGTTTTCAAGGAAGAGAATGCGGTCACAGAAACGGGTGGAGGCCAGTCGGTGGCTGATGAACAGGCTGGTGCGGCCCCGGGTCATCTCGTTGTACTTCTGGTAGATATCATCCTCGGCGATGGGGTCAAGGGCGGCAGTGGGCTCATCCAGCACAAGAATAGGCGCGTCTTTATACAGGGCACGGGCCAGCATCAGGCGCTGGGTCTGGCCGCCGGAGAACTCCACGCCGTCCAGATAGACATCCCGGCCCACATGGGTCTTGATACCCGCCGGGAGGGATGTGATTTTTTCCGTCAGCCCTGCCTGGTCAAGACAGTACCGCACCTTTTCCTCGTCGATGCCGTCCATGGCCTGGGCCACATTCTCGGCCACCGTGCAGGAGAGCACGCTGAAATCCTGAAAGACCGCTTCAAACAGCTTGTAGTAATCCCGGCGGTTATACTGCCGGATATCCTGCCCGTTCAGCAGAACACGCCCCCCGGTGGGGTCAAGGAAGCCGCAGATCAGCTTGACCAGTGTCGTCTTGCCAGCGCCATTCAAGCCCACGATGGCCAGGTTCTCGCCGGGGTGCAGTGTCAGGCTCATGTGGGCGATGGTGTTTTTCTCCGCACCGGGGTAGCGGTAGCTCACATCCTCCAGCTGCAGCTCATAGGGCATATCCAGCCGCTTTTCCAGCGGGATGCCCTCCTCAAACCGGAAGGGTTCCGGCAGTTCGAGGAACTCCCGGATGGTGGAGATGTCCAGGCTCTGCTTGCGCAGGAGGGCAAACTGCTCCATCAGGCCTGTGACCCACTGGGCAAAGCCGGAGGCCGCACCGAAGTAGAGCAGGAATTCCGACACCGGCAGGCCCCTGGTCACGGTGAGCCAGAGCAGATAAGCATAGGCCGCACCGTTGCGCACCAGCAGCAGGGCCAGGTCGATGAGGTTGGCGGTCAGGTAGGCGCGCTCCCGCTTTTCGAGAAAGGCATAGTTGAGCCGCAAAGCAGAATCGTACAGGTCAGTGAGCCACTGCCGCAGGCCGAAGATGCGGATATCCTTGCCGAACTCGCGTTCCTCGGCGGTGTTGCGCAGGTAATGCAGGCTCCGGGTGATCTTTGCCCCCTCCTCCCGGTGGCGGTAGCCCCACTCGTTGATATTCCTGGTGGAAAAATAGCTCACCACAGCGGTCAGGGCCGTCAGGACACAGAGCCAGGGGTTCAGCCCGGACAGCAGAGCCAGATACACCCCGAAGCCGATGAGATTTGTCATGATATCCGTCCAACTTTTCCAAAAAGCCTCGCCGGAAGCACGGTTGTTCATACAGGCATCGTGGCCCTTCTGATACATCAGACGGAAGGCTTCATCCAGCAGGTTGGCATAGGCCGTGCGGGTGCGCTTGGTGTTGATGCGCTTCAGCAGCTCCAGCCGCACGCCGCACCGGCCAAACATGGTGAGGTGGTCGATGTAGTAGCACAGCGCGGTCAGGGCAAACAGCAGGATGGTGAACCCGCCGATGGCACCCAGCAGCTGGCCCAGCGGCGCGCCGCTTTCCAGTTTGCCCAGCACCGCCGGGCTGATGAGCATTTCGGCAGTGGTCTTGCCTGCCGTGCAGACGGCCAGCAGCACCACCAGCAGCGGCACGCTCCGTCGGGTGTCCCAGGCCACCGAGAGCATGTAGGCAGTGTTCTGCCAGACATTGTATTTGGGCTTTGGCTTTTTGGTTTTCTCGTTCTTTCCCATTTTGGAATCCCCTTTCACTTGTCTGGCAATGATCCTAACACAAAAAATCGCCCCCGACACATTCCGGGGACGAAACGCCTGATTTGGGGGATGAATTGCAGGAACCTCTCCGTCAATGCTTCGCATTGCCACCTCTCCTAGTAGGAGAGGCAAGCCAGTAGCAGCGTGAACTTGGCTCCCCAATCAGGGGAGCTGGCGCGGAGCGCCTGAGAGGTTTACACCTGTGGAATCAATATCTCCGTCGTGAATGCCCCATCCTCGCTGTTGCGGCTGAGGTAGCCATCCAGCTTTTCCACGATGGCATCAATGCGCACCAGCCCGAAGCCGTGGCCCTCGCCCTTGGTGGTGACAAAACGGCCCGCAAGCTTTTTCTGCTTTTTAGTTGCCGTGAAATTGGTGAAGGAGATATAGAGCTGTGTGCCCTTCATATCCATATATACCCGGATGAGCCGCTCCTCCTCGGGCAGCTCCGCACTGGCATCCATGGCGTTATCAAAAAGGTTGCCCAGGATGCAGCAGAGGTCAAGCTCACTCATTTTCAGTTTGACCGGGATATGGGCATCGATCTGCACCGGGATATTTCGGCTCTTGGCAAGGGAGATCTTGCTGTTGATGATGGCATCAGCCATGGCGTTGCCGGTTTTTACAGCCAGATCAACAGTGTTCAGGTCGGTATCCAATGCATCCAGGTAGGCTTTGATGCCGTCCATATCCCCCTGTGCCGCCAGCACCTTCATGGTCTGGATGTGTCCCCGGTAATCGTGCCGCCATCCCCGCATCTGGCGGTACATGTTGTCCACCTCTTTGTAGTGGGTCTCGATGAGCTCCCGCTGGTAAGCGGCGATGCGTTTATCGAGGAGCTTTGAAAAGAATTTAAGTTTCATCATTAAGTCCTCTCAATGATTGCCCGGTTCAGGGGCTCATAGGCACCCCGGGGCAATGGGAGGGCGGTACCATCGGCCAGCACGACTTCCTTTTTGGTCACACGGCGGATCTGTTTCAGGTTCAAGATCATCCCCCGCCCCACCCGGAGGAAGCCTTCGTCCAGCTGGGCCTCGAACTCACCAAGCGTCCGCTTGACGGTGTAATCCTGCCTGGCATGAACCGTGACGTAATTCTGGTGCACGTCCAGATACCGCACCTCATACAGCGGCAGGCGCACCAGCTCGTCGGAAAGCTCCAGGTTCAGGCAACGGGCGTTGCGGCGGTGCTTTTCCCAAGCACGGTCGAGAACAGCAAAGAGCTTTTCGCGGCTGACCGGCTTCACCAGGTAGTGGAGGGCGGCCACGTCATAGCCCTCGGCAATGTAATCGGAGTAGCCGGTGATGAACACGATCTGCACGGCTTCATTCTCCTGCCGCACCGTTTTGGCCAGCGTCACACCGTCCGTGCCCGGCATTTCCACGTCCAGAAGTAATAGGTCAAAGCTTTTGTCCTCTGCGTAGCGAAAAAGAAAGGCATCCGCCGAGGCAAAGCGCTCACTCTCCACCTCAATGCCACGCTCTGCGGCCCACTGGTGCAGAATGCTCCCCACAAATTCAGCATCGGTCGTGCTGTCATCACAGATCGCGGCACGGTATGACATGGCGGCTTCTCCTCTCTTTCCGTAAACTCTGGGTAGAAGTATGACACACTTTGTCCGCAATTGCAACAAAAAGAAGCGGCTGACACGACAGCCGCTTCTTTTTGTACGATTTCATTTTATGAATTATTTTCAGTTGTGCTGTTTCAGGGCGCAGACCGCAATGCTCAAAGCGCTCCATGCCGCCTGATACATCAGGACAGCTGCCACCGACAGGGTGCCGATGCTGCCCGCGTAGGTCAGCAGAACGCCGATGACCACCGAGAACCAGACCGAGACCATCTGCACCGTGGTGGCGCTCGTCTCGGCGTTCTGGGCCTTTTCCGCCGCGCGCAGGCCGCCGATCAGGCTGGCAAAGCCCTTATCATGCAGCATACAGCAGCGGGCAGTCTCGTCCGGCTGGGCAGGGGTCAGCGCGCTGCACTGTTCCTCATCCAGCAGGGTGATCATCCCCTCGGGCAGATGATAAGCCTCGGTGATGTGGCGGGCCGTCAGGCTGGGGTCCTCACAGGTGACCAGCAGACGGATGTTCTCCCGCTGCAGCACCTCCAGACCGCGGGCGGCGTTGCGGCCGCCCACATAATGGAGCACGAACATGGCGTGCAGGCTGCCAGAAACAGCCAGATACAGGATCTGCAGTGAGCCGTTTTGGGAGTGCTCATCCTCGTACTCCTGCTCGGGCAGGGGCACGCCCTCCCGCTCCATGTACAGCCGGTTGCCGATGAGCACCCGGTTGTTATCGCACCAGGCGGCAAAGCCAAGGCCGTGGTGGACCTCCAAGTCCTTCACAGGGTACAGGATCTCGGTGCGGTCCTCGATGATCTGGCGGAACAGGCCCCGCAGGGTCTCACAGCTGTGGTTGAGGATGCTGGCCGCATAGAGGATGGCACGGTCGATGCGGCCGCCCTTGAAGATGCGGATGTCCTCCAGATTCACGCTGTCGGCGGTAAAGAGCTCGTCGGCATCCACCTGCACGGTGTCCACACCGCCCAGCTCCTCAATGGCAGCCCAGCCGGGCACCACGGCACCGGCGGCGGCTGCGGTCTTTTGCAGGCGCAGGGAAGCGATGCCCGCAACCAGGGTGGAGGACAGCGGTGCACCCATGCAGAGCATGGAGGTCAGGGCTGCGGCCATGCCGTTGGGCCCGCCGCCAAACAGCAGGAACACCAGCCCGCTGAGCACGGCAGCACCCAGCAGGATCAGGGCTGTCTTGCGGGCGCGGCGCTCACTGGCGCGCTCCCCGAAGCTCTGCTCCACCAGTGCTTCGTCCCACTGGACAGGGCGGCTGAGCAGCACCCAGGGGTCTTTCTGATCCAGGCTCCGGGCCAGCACCCGGATCAGGTCCTTATCCCGGACACGGAATGCGCCCTGCAGCCCCTCGGGGGATCGGGCGGCAAGGTCATAGCCGTTTCTGACGGCAGTCAGCAGGACACGGCTGCCCAGCAGGGCCAGGAACAGGCCCAGTGCGGCCACGCCGGAAAGCAGCGTCCAGCTGGAGTTCTGATAGCTCTGGGCGTTGAGCAGGGCGACCGCAGCCTGCACCAGCGCACCGCAGGCGGCCAGCGCCGGCATGGTGTCTGCACTGGGGCGGCCCTTGAGGCCCTGCAGGCCATCCCGCAGGACAGGCCAGCTCACAGCCAGCGCACCGGCCAGAAAGAGCAGGTTGGCGGCATAGAACGCCGCCGGGGCGATCACAGGGTCAAGGGAGGCCACGGGGGCCAGCAGCCCCTCGGCAACAAGGCCAAAGTGGAGCAGTACCACGGCAAGGATGCCCTCCAGCACACACCGCAGCGTCAGCTCCGCGCCCATCCGGCGGAGCTTCTCCCCCACCTGCTCGGGCGTTTCCGGCTCGGCTTCTTCTTCAGGCTTCTCCTCAGCCTCCGGCGCAGCAGGGGCCGCTTCCTCAGCAGGCTGGGCCGGGGCCTCTTCTGCCGGGGCGGCAGGCCGGGCGGGTGCTTCGTCCTCTTCCAGCCCCATCAGCGGCAGGCTCATGCTGTCGTCCTTGCTGGGGGCCTCGGTGCGGGTAGGGGCCTGCGGCTCGTTCTCGTCCGCGCCCTTGCCAAAGAACTGGAACGCCGTTTCCGGTTCCGGCTCAACCTCTGGCGCGGCTTCCGGGGCAGACTTCGCCTGCTTTACCGACTGATCCTCGGCAAACACCATGGGGATGGCCGGGCCCTCAGGCGCTGCGGGAGCTTCCGGCTCCACGGCCAGCACCTCTTCGGGGGCATCCTGCACCTCCTCCACCGGGGCAGGCTTGGGGGTGCCATAGAGCATGGCCTTGAGTTCGGCCATCTCTGCATCCTCCTGCTGCTCCTGCGGGGTCAGGGGTTCCCGGCGGCGGGGCGGCTCCGGCTTTTTCTCGGGCTGGGGTGCGGGCCGGGGTTCCGGCTTCGGCGCTGCGGGGGCTTCCGGCGCGGTGGGCAGAGCCACAGGCTCTGCTTCCTCCAGCTCTCCGGGCTCCAATGCCAGCTCCAGGCCGGCCTCGGCTTCTTCCTCATGGCCCAGCACGATCTCACCCGTGGGCGGCAGCTCATTCTGCACGGCCGGGGCGGCGGCAGGCTCCTCTTTGTCCTTTTCACGGTGGAAGAGCTTGCCCAGCAGGCTGCCGGTATTCTCCTTTTCCTCATCGCGGCGCTTCATCTCTTCGGGCACCTGTGCCACGCTGGTGCTGAAAAACGTGCGGAACTTCTCGTTCTGCGCATCGATCTCTTCCTGTGTCAGCTCTTTGCGCTTATCATCCTTTGGCATCCTAGTCCCTCCCTGTTCTGGTCACGGCGGTCTGGCCGCTGTTTCTTACTCTGCGGCGCGCTGGCTCTGGATCTCGTACAGGATGATGCCAGCCGCCACCGAGACATTGAAGCTGTCCACACCGGTGCCCTGAGCGGCCATATCCAGCCGCACCACACCATCGCAGAGTTTTTTCACCAGCTGGGATACACCACTGCCCTCGCTGCCCAGCACCAGTGCGATGGGGCCGGTCAGGTTGTTCTTGCGCAGGGGCACGCCGTCCATATCGGCACAGTAGACGAACACCCCCTGATCCTTCAGGCGGCGGATGGTCTCGCCGATGTTGGCCACGCGGGCCACAGGCAGGCGCTCGGCCGCACCGGCACTGGACTTGATAACGGTGGGGGTCACGGACGCGCCGCCCCGCTTGGGGATGACGATGCCGTGGGCTCCGCACAGCAGAGCAGAGCGCATCACCGCGCCCAGATTATGGGGGTCCTCGATGCCGTCACTCAGCACCAGGAAAGGAGGCTCCCCCTTCTCTCTGGCAACGTTCAGCAGGTCCTCCACGGTCACATATTCGATCTCGCTGGCAAAGGCGGCCACGCCCTGGTGGCTCTCGGTGCCGGTCATCAGGCGCAGCTTGTTGGGATGCACCCGCTTGACCGTGGCCCCGGCCTCCTTGGCCATGGCGGTATAGTAAGCTGCCACGGCGGGGGCCATGCCCTCCGCGATCAGCACGGTATCCACGCCGGAACCGCTCTTGAGCAGCTCGGTCACGGGGTTTTTGCCGTAGACCAGACTCTCATTCTTGGGCTGCTCCTCCGTGCTGCTGCGGCGGGGGCGGCGCGGCATTTTCTGTTCGTCCATTGATGTGTTCTCCTTCCATTCTATGGCAAGGCGGGCCGTTTGAGCCGCGCCATGGTTTCGTTCTGTTTCAGTTTTACTATATTTTGACACTGATACATTCTAAAGTATAGCATACCCCGGCATTCTTCGCAATGTTTGCCGAAGGCAAAAGTTTTCCACATTCAGCAGGCTATACAATCGGTAATTCGGCTCAAATTTTTCCACATGTTGAAAGCCCGGTGGAAAATGTTCAAAAATCAAGTTTGTACGCCCACTTTCCGGGTGGAATTCCACAGTTTCCACCGAGTTTTCAACCTCCCGGGTTCGACACGCAAACTTTTCGCCGTACTTTTTGTAAAATTCAAGTCGGAATTATGACAATTTTTTGAAGGGAGATCCAGTGGTTTTTGCCAGAATCTCCAACATCAAAATGCCCAATGTGAATTTGTGTTGAAAACGCCGCGGGAACCGCCTTGATTTTATCCTGTAATTGGGGTATACTACCCTTAGGTTCGTTAAAGGATGCGCAATCTTGTATCCAAAACGGCTTTTTCACCCCAAAATGATTTTGCGGAGGTAATGAATAATGTTGGTAAATGCAACCGAAATGCTGATCAAGGCACGCGATGGCCACTACGGTGTGCCCCAGTTCAACATCAACAATCTGGAGTGGACCAAGGCAGTCCTGACCGCCTGCGAGGAAATGAAGAGCCCCGTTATCCTGGGTGTCTCTGAGGGTGCAGGCAAATACATGACCGGCTTCAAGACCGTTGCCGCCATGGTCAGCTCCATGGTGGAGACCATGGGCATCACCGTTCCCGTCGCCCTGCACCTGGACCACGGCACCTACGAGGGCTGCAAGGCCTGCGTTGAGGCCGGCTTCTCCTCCATCATGTTCGACGGCAGCCACTACTCCATCGAGGAGAACGTGGAAAAGACCA
>ERZ1673694.683-NODE-683-length-16491-cov-93.243612_pt1 | contig 16491 bp, 10 predicted proteins | sample MGYA00580224_ERZ1673694 | MGnify/ENA primary metagenome ERZ1673694 (study PRJEB41218, sample SAMN15661778) | gut metagenome | host: Homo sapiens | place: Canada: London | collected 2015-08-20/2019-03-30 | study: EMG produced TPA metagenomics assembly of...
AGATAGCTTGTGGATACAACGCCCGGAAAAGCCAAGGTGGTTGTTCTATAAACATGAGAGTCTGTGTTAAACAAGTATTAAGTAATAAGTATTAAGTATTATCCATGCGGAAAACATGTCGGAAGCTATGGTAATACTTAATACCTGATACTTAATACTTACTATTTATTTCCCTTTCATTCTTGTCACGTACTCGTTATAAAGTTGGTCGAGCTGCGTGGAGTAATGTTTCGCGAGTTCTTCTGATTTGTATTTTTCCATTAAGCGGACTTCGGCGTCAAGCAAGCTGGCGTTGTACACGAAGTTTTCGCCGGCGATGGCAAGCTGGTTATCGTTCAGGCTAAGATACCAGATCATGTATTCGAGCGATTTGTTGGCAAGCTCGTCGATGATCTTGTTGGCTTTCTCGTTCTGTCCCAGCTGGTAATAAGATTCTGCCATTTGGAAGGCGCCGTTTGCCCAGTCGTACGGTACGTTGTATGACGGAATCATCTTTTCGGCGTAGTCGAGTGCGGCGAGTGCCTTATCCTTCTTGCCTTCTTTGATAAGCTGGCCTACGAGTTGCGTGAAGATACGGCGGTGCGTGTAGCACATACGCATCACGTTCTCGTCGATATAGATACCCGGTTTGTCGATACCGCCGAACTTGAACTTGTTCATCAGGTTGTCGTACATCTTTTCGCTGTCTATCTTGCTGTCCAGTTTGTCCGTATCGAACGGAGTGAAGCGGTAGGCGAGACCCTCCTGTGTGAAGTGGTTGCCCATGCCCAGATGGTTTTCGCTTCCTACGGTGATTGCCATATAGATAGGACGTTCCCAGTTAGCGTTGGCAAGCATTTCGAGCATCATCAGCTCACTCTTGTAGAGGGCGCGTTTCGGGTTGCCGTTGGCGTCTCTAAGGGTGATTGTCATGTATTCGGGGATAGAGTCGCCCAGAGCTTCCGGTATTTTCATGCCGGAGCGGCGTACGGCTTCCTTATCTATCTTCATGACGATGCTGTCCGTAGGGATGAGCGGAAGTTGTATCTCTTTTCCTGTCTTCTTGAGAAGTTCTTTCAATTGGTCGTTCTTGCCAAGCATCCAGCGGTTGATGATTTCCTTCAGTTCATAAGGATTCTCACCGAAGATGGAGTGAACGAGCGACAATATGGTAGTGTCTCCCTGTGCAGCCAGTTCGTTTGCCTGTTTGAAATAGCTGTCGATAAAGGCCTTCATTTCCGTACGGATAGGGATATATTCATTTTGTCCTTCCACATATTCCACACGGTCCCAAGTGATAGGAAGCGATGGGGAATCGTAGGCCGGACGTTTCATTTGGTCGATATACCAGTCTGTTTGCAAGTAACTTAGGTTACAGGTGCGGGCATCTGTACGGAAGCCTTCCGTTTCCTGGTTGTACCACAATGGGAAAGTATCATTATCACCATTGGTATAGATAATCGGATTTCCTTTTTCCTGTAAGGTCATCAGGTAGTTCTGTCCGAAGTCGCGGGCAACGAAGCGTCCGCTACGGTCGTGGTCATCCCAAGTCTGTCCCGCCATTTGGATGGGGACGAACAAACAAAGCACTGAAGCCAATACGGCTGCCGGAAGTTCCTGCATCTTGCAGTATTCTCGCAGCATACGGATGATACCTGCCACTCCCATACCTACCCAGATGGCAAAGGCGTAGAACGAACCGGCATACGCGTAATCTCGTTCACGGGGCTGTGCAGGGGTTTGGTTGAGGTAGAGCACGATAGCGATACCTGTCATGAAGAACAGGAAGAAGACCACCCAGAATTGCTGGATACCCCGCTGGCTATGATAAGCCTGCCAGAAGAGTCCGATTAAGCCGAGAATCAGCGGCAGACAGTAGAATACATTGTGTCCTTTATTGTTTTTGAGATCCTGCGGAAGCAGGTCCTGATTACCTACCAGCAAGTTGTCGATAAACGGAATACCGGTGATCCAGTTGCCGTGTTCAATTTCTCCGCTACCCTGTATGTCGTTCTGCCGTCCGGCAAAGTTCCACATGAAATAACGCCAGTACATGAAGTTCAACTGGTAGGAGAAGAAGAATTTGATATTTTCCCATTGGTTAGGCATGTTCACCATTACCATTTCTCCGCACTGGTCGTAAGGAACGTCGTGTCCTTTGATGTCTACCCATTGCTTGTAGAGTGGTGCGTGTGACGAGCTGTACATACGCGGGAAAAACATATTCTGCGCATATTCGTATTCCACACGTCCGGGAAGTTCGATATAAGAGTCTTTTTCGTCGGGAGAAGTCTTTTCCTTGCGGACAAACTTGCTTCCTGCTTCCGACTGGCGCGGAATACAATAGCCGTCTTTTACGTCGAGTGCCACTTTCGAAGAGAAAGCAGGGCCGTAGAAGAGCGGACGGGTTCCGTATTGTTCACGGCCGAGGTATTCGCCCAGGGTGAATATATCCTCCGGTGAGTTTTGATCCATCGGAGTGTTGGCAGTAGAACGGATAACGATCAGTGCGTAAGAAGAATACCCGATTACGATCATCATGGTGCACAGCAAGGCTGTGTTCATGGTGCGGGCGGTGATACGCCATCTCTCTTTGATTTTAGCCTGTACACTCGGAGCAAGATAAAGTCCCAGTGCGGCAATAACCAAAATACCGATGATGATACTGCTGGCTCCGTGTCCGTAGAATGGGATACCCAGCAAAGCGATCGTCAGGATAAAGGAGATAGCCATGCGCGCTTTGTTCTTTTCGGTGTAACTTTCGTATACACCCCAAATCAGAGCGGCCGCAAGCAGAATGATATAAACCACTACGCCCGAATTGAATGACATTCCGAGTCCGTTGACGAACAACAGTTCAAACCAGCCGCCTACTTTCACGATACCCGGTACGATGCCGTAAAGCACGGCTGCAACGAGCACCATTGAACCTAATAGCGCTATTAACGAACCTTTGGCGGTAGCATTCGGCGTTTTTTTGTAGTAGTATACCAATACGATGGCAGGCAGACAAAGCAAGTTCAATAAGTGCACACCGATACTCAATCCGGTCAGATAGGCGATGAGGATAATCCAACGGTCGCTGTGCGGCTGGTCGGCTACGTCTTCCCATTTCAGAATCAACCAGAAAACAACAGCGGTAAACAGGGAGGAGAAGGCATATACTTCACCTTCCACGGCCGAGAACCAGAATGTGTCACTGAATGTATAAACCAGTGCACCGATCAGTCCGCTACCCATCACTGTGATAAGCTGTCCTTTGGTGATATTGTTTTCGTCAGTGATAATCAGTTTGCGTACCAGATGGGTGATGCTCCAGAAAAGGAACAAAATACAGGCGCCACTCATGAGGGCACTCATGTAATTCACCATTTTAGCAACAGTTGTTACGTCGGAAGCAAATTGAGAAAACAGATTCGCCACTAGCATGAAGAAAGGTGCGCCGGGCGGGTGTCCGACTTCCAGTTTATAGCCGGTGGTTATGAACTCCGGGCAATCCCAGAAACTTGCGGTCGGTTCTATTGTCAGGCAGTAGACGGTTGCCGCAATGATGAATGTAAGCCAACCCATAAGGTTGTTTACGGTTCTGTACTGTTTCATTAGCACTATCGTAGTTTATTCGTTAAAAACAAATTATGAGGTCGCAAAGATAGTGATTTGTAAGGATAATGAGGAAGAAAGTAAGAAATATTAAGTAACAAAGGGGTGATTTACTATCTCTTTCACTCTTCCGGAAGGCGGGAACTTGTGTGTTGGCAAGTAAGGAAATTATTTTTAGTCCTTTAATAAATAAGCTCTGGTGTATTAGAGATAAACTTCCTTTATCCTGTTAGTGAACTTCTTTTGCCTTAATAACAAACTTCCTTTTCATTAGTCATAAACTATAATTGCAAGTTTTGTTTTTATAAATGAAACTTGCAATTATAAAAACAAAGCTTTCAATTTTATAAACGTAACTTGCGTTTATAGATTATCCTTAGTCAAGCATAACTTTCCTGTTAGAGAAGAACAAGTTTACTATTAATACAACGGAAGTTTACTATTAATAGCTTGGACGTTAGGTGTTAACACTTGTAATATCAGCTGTTAATGGTTGAGATTTCAGGTATTAATACTTGGGTTGCTGTATATATATGTTTGGGATATTGAATATGTGTATCCTTTAATGATGGTGATGATGTTCTCCTAAAACCCGATGAGGCAGTGTGCCGTGTCCCAATAGCTCGATGGGGCAGTTGAAGTTTCTTTCCAGCCATTCGGTAGTGACGCCCGTGTCCGGATGGTAATCCAGCGTTTCATTGACACAGGCGATGGATTTTACCTGTTGCAATACAGTGCCAATGTCGTGACTGACAAGGATAATGGCACATTCTTTATTGATTTCAGCCAATAACTCATAAAGGCGTGCTTCGAAACGTTTGTCGATATACGTGCTGGGTTCATCGAGAATCAACACTGCAGGGTCCGAGATGATGGCACGTCCTAACAAGGCACGTTGCAGTTGTCCACCGCTTAATTGTCCGATAGAGCGGCTTTCAAGCCCTTCAAGCCCCATGCGGGCGATAATCTGTTTGCCTTTCTCTCTCTGTTCGGGAGTGAACCGGGAGGTGAGCGACTTCTGTATGCTCAATCCGGACAGGATCACTTCTTCCACGGAAATAGGGAACTTTCGGTCTATGGTGCTATATTGCGGTAGGTAACCGAGGAAAAGCTGGGATTTCGCGGAAGAACTTTGGTGGGAGTTTTTGGCAGATGTTTCTGTCGAAGTCCCTTCCGTAGATGTTCTTATGGGAGCCTTCTCGGGAGTATGGAATATAATTTCTCCTCCGGTTGGTTTTAACAGACCGAGGATGCACTTTATAAGCGTTGTTTTGCCGCCTCCGTTCGGACCTATAATACCTAGAAAATCCCGTTCGTAGATGCTTAGATTAACATCGTGGAGAACAGTGTGACCGTCATATCCGGCGGAAAGATTCTTTATTTCGATTATTGGTTTTATCATTGGAAAGGGCTTGATTGGTTCTTTCTTTATACGTTTATTTGGTAGCAGCTTGCGGCGCAAGGGCTTTGGCTACATTCAGCATCTCTTCCTCCCAGTCATAACTTAACGGGTTGATAGGGACCACTTTCGTTCCGGTTTGCTGCGCGATGGTTTCCGCATTGCGTTTGTCAAACTCCGGTTGAACGAAGATAACGCCTACATTTTCCGCCTGACAGACGTCTATCAGGTCTTTCAGATGAGCGGGAGAGGGTTCTTTGCCTCCTTCTTCGATTGAAATTTGATGCAATCCGTAGTCGCGGGCGAAGTAGGAGAGAGCCGGATGATAAATCATGAAGGCTTTGGCTGCTTCGGGGACAGAGAGTTGTCGGCGAATCAGGCTGTCGGTGTGCTGGATGCGCTGACAGAGAGAATCGTAACGGTTTCTATAATATGGTTCGTTTGCTTTATCCAGTTGACTAAGGGCTTTGTAGGTGTTACCGGCGATGATTAAAGCATTACCGGTAGAATTCCATACGTGTGGCTCTACGGCGTGGATATGGCCGTCGTGACTGTTGTGGCCGTGGGCATGGCCATGGTCATCATTATTGAGTATGAGGTCGATTCCTTTCGAGGTGTCGAACACTTGGATATGGGGAGTATTGTTCATCAGGCGGTCCATCCAGGTTTGTTCGAAACCGATGTACCCGATGCGGAAATAGGCTTTGCTGTCTCCTAAAGAAACAAGTTGCTGGGGGATAGGATCGTATGTCTCCGGACTGGAACCTTTGGGCACCATGCTGACTACTTTGAATTTATCTCCGGCAATGGCCTCGGTGAAATAACGTTGCGGTTCCAGTGTGACGGTTATCACCGGCTTTGTCTCGTCATCGTTACTTGCCTGGGAGGAGCGTCCTGTGCAGGCTGCTATCAGGAGGCAGGTACCAAGAAGGAAAAGTGTTCTCATATCTTTTAGTTGTTGTTTCATGATTTCTTCTGTTTCGGGGTTTCAATCTTATCTTGTTTCTACTCTTGTTTCCGGGCCCGTAATATTTCCCGTTTACCACCCGGAGGTCCGGGGAGACGTTCTACTGTGAATCCGGCTGTCTGCAACATTCGGCGTACTACACCTTTGGCACAGTAGGTAGTCAGAATTCCGTCTCTATCTAATAAAACATAGAGGCGGTTGAATAGTTCTTGCGACCACATTTCCGGTTGCTTTTCCGGGGCGAAGGCGTCGAAATAGACTAGATTAAATGGAGAGTTGAGAGTTGAGAGTTGAGAGTCGGCTACGCTGTCATTGCTATTGTTCACTCTCAACTCTCCATTCTCAACTCTCCACTTATTCACGTCCGTTTCTATTTTTCGTAAGGTGAAGTGTGGCGTAAGCTGCACGTCTTTCTCCCAGGGCGATGTATGAAGCTGCTTAAACAATTCGATAGCCGGTTGTTGTTCTTCTTCATCATTCGGGGTAAATTGCTCATCGGTTGCTGTCTGCTTCCGATGTATGGTAAGCTGCTCATCGCTGGAGATATATCCTAGCTGTTCTACTGTCTGCCAGTCTAGTGGATAGAGTTCCAGTCCTGTATAGTGTATATTTCGTCTGCTTCTTTCCGCTTCTTCAAGGGTGAGCCAAGCGTTGAGTCCTGTCCCGAAACCGATTTCAAGAACACGTGGAGTAGCGGCAGGAGAGGCTTTCAGCCCCATATCGATGAATATATGTTGAGACTCCGTGCGTGCCCCTTTCGTCGAATGATAATGTTCATTCAATTCCGGAACAAACAGAGTAGCGCTCCCGTCATCGGTTCTCTCAATTATTCTTTCCATCACTCAATCTTTAATACTTAATACCTAATACTTAATACTTAAAAAAGATTTACCCCGCCATAGCATCCCAGGCACTTTCGAGCACATACAGGAGAAGGATATAACGTATCAGTTTGCCGACAAACATAGAAACAATAGTAAGCCATGTGTTGCTTCGCATAAATCCCAGTGCAATGGCGATCACCTCGCCAATGGCAGGAAGAAAGGTGAAGAATGCCATCAATGCCCCTTTCCCTTGCAGGAATTTCACCATTTTGTCTACCTTTTCTTTCTTTACCTTGAAGTATTTCTCAATCCAGCTAACTTTACCCAGACGTCCCATGTAGTAACAAGTCATTCCGCCCACTGTATTGCCCAGAGTGGCGGATATCAGACAGGCTATTGGGGGCAAGCCGAGTTTCACCAATGCCACCAGTACCAGTTCGGAACTGAAAGGCACGATGCTCCCAGCCAATAAAGCCGAGATGAATAATCCCGGAAGTCCCCATTCTATGAGGAGTTGTATCATTGAATCTACAAAAGCGTCCATATATTAAAAGCAAATAAGAGGATGAGGCCGACCAATGAAATGATAAAGAACACATTCGAACTTTTACTATTGGTCAGTACAAAGAAATGTCCGATCAGGATGCTGTTGCTTATGATAAGCAAAGGCAGCAGGGCACTGCAATATATCGGTTGCAAGGCAATCAGCAGGAACAGGAAGAGCGTCAGGTCTATCAAAAACTGGAGATAGGCACGTGTGCGTATCTTATCCTCAAATCCGGCAGCGATGCAATGGACAGCACTGACGATAAACATCACGAGCAGATAGCCCAGTATAGCCAATTCCCAGGGTTGAAGGATTTGTAAGTTAAAGACTTCTCCGAAAGCTAATAGCTGGTTGAAAGGGCGGTAGAACAACTCCATCTCGTTATAGAAGAAGGCGTGTCCGAACAGCATCCAGTAGGGCAGCATCCATCCGAGCAGCGCGCCGCAGAAACTACGCGGAGTGAGCGACTGGAAACGGTAGGCTTCGAGCAACCAAAGTACCGAGAGGATGGTGAGCTGCGGGAAAAGAATACTTCCCGCTCCGATAAAGAAGAAGGAATAGAATAGATAGCCCGCAGCTTGAGCTTGCTGATAGCTTTTAAACAGAAAATAAATGGAAATAAGAGAACCGAGGGCGACAATGTCTCCTATGTATAGTAAATGCATTCCCGGACAAACGGTGACTAGCAGGAAATAAATAGCTGTCTGCATGGAAGCCCTCATGCGGATAATGCTGAACTGGTTGTTCAATTCTATTAGAAAGTAGCCGATGATTGCGTAAACCAGAAAGCTGACAATTCGTTCTGCCCATCCCGGAAGCAGTAAATCGCGGGTGGATTGCAAGAAAGAAGAGCTCTCCTTGGGTGTTGCTGAGGCTATGGAGTCGGGAAATAAAAAGTAAGTCAACACCCAGCATAGGGCGCAGATAAAGATAACGGCAGGCAGGGTCCACCGTCCTGCCGTCACTTGACTTTGTAGTCTTTTATTTCTCATTGGTCTGTCAGTTCTTTTGCCGCCCGGCGGGCATATATCATCGCTTTGTAGGATCTATATGCCGTGCAAATAGGGGATTTATGCCTGCCGTGGCGTATCATTACAGGTTGTTTCTTACAAATCGAATCCGATGTCGCGGCGGAAATACTTCTTGTCGAAGCCGATCATGTCTGCCACTTTGTAGCTCTGTGCCAGTGCTTCTTCTTTCGTTGCACCGTAAGAGCAAACGGCAATCACACGTCCTCCGTTCGTCACCACTTGTCCGTCTTTCATGGCTGTTCCGGCATGGAAAATGATGCTGTCGGTGGCGGCAGCCTGTTCCAGTCCGCTGATAGGGAATCCTTTTTCGTAGGCTTCTGGGTAACCGCCGCTGACAAGAATGACGCAGCCGGCCGAACGTGGGTCCATCACCAGTGTTTTCTCGTTCAGATTGCCTGCCGCTGTGCCTTCAAGCAACTCTACGAGGTCGCTTTGGATGCGCAACATCACGCTTTCTGTTTCCGGGTCGCCCATGCGGACGTTGTATTCGATAACCATCGGTTCACCTTTCACCTTGATAAGACCAAGGAAGATGAAACCTTTGTAGGTGATCTTTTCTTCTTTCAGACCATTGATGGTCGGTTCGATGATGCGTGTGCGTACTTTTTCCATATATACTTCATCAGCAAACGGAACCGGAGTAACGCTACCCATACCGCCTGTATTCAATCCTTTGTCGCCTTCACCGATACGTTTGTAGTCTTTCGCTACAGGGAGGACTTTGTAGTTGTCTCCGTCTGTCAGTACGAATACAGAGCACTCGATACCGCTCAAGAACTCTTCAATCACAACGGTTGCCGATGCGGAACCGAACATGCCGCCGAGCATTTCTTTCAGTTCTTTCTTCGCTTCATCCAGCGTAGGAAGGATGAGAACTCCTTTCCCGGCACAAAGGCCATCAGCCTTCAGTACGTAGGGAGCTTCCAACGTTTCAAGGAAAGCGAGGCCCTCTTCGAGGTTTTCGGAAGTAATGCTTTTGTAGCGGGCTGTCGGGATGTTGTGGCGCATCATGAAGCCTTTGGCAAACTCCTTGCTTCCTTCCAGTTCTGCTCCTTGAGCCGAAGGACCGATAACGGCAATATGCTTTAGCTCCGGACGGTTCTGGAAGTAGTCGTAAATTCCTTCTACCAACGGATCTTCGGGGCCTACTACTACCATTTGAATGTTCTCTTTCAGAGCGAAAGCGCTGATGGCTTCAAAATCGGTTGCTTTGATGTTGACATTCTCGCCTACGGCAGTTGTTCCGGCATTTCCCGGAGCAATGTACAGTTTTTCAACTTTCGGACTTTGGGCAATTTTCCATGCCAGTGCATGTTCGCGGCCGCCCGAGCCAAGTAATAATATCTTCATCTTTGTGCTATTATAAGTTATACTGTTATATATGATTCGTATAGATGCGGTGGACTTCACAGGTTTTATAAGTTCTGCTCAAAGTACCGGGTGATTTTCTCGTGCAGATGTACACGGTCGCGGCCTGCTACGTTGTGCTTGTGGCACGGGTAGATAAACAGGTCGGGATAAGTGCGGGCATCTACACAGGCTTTCATAAACGACAGGGTGTGCTGTGGCACGCAGGTATCGTCATGATCGTCGTGAATAATCAACAGGTGACCTTCCAGTTGACCGGCAAGATTCTTCAGGTTACATTCTTTGTAGCCTTCCGGATTGCTTTTCGGTGTATCCATATAGCGTTCGCCGTACATCACTTCATAATACCCCCAGTCGATTACCGGGCCTCCGGCAACTCCTACTTTGAATATTTCCGGGTAACGAAGCATCAGGGCGGTAGTCATGTGTCCTCCGAAGCTCCATCCGTGTACGCCGATGCGTTCGCTGTCTACGTAGGGGAGGGATTTCAGGAATTCAACGCCTTTTACCTGATCTTTACCTTCTTCGATGCCAAGACGGCGGAAGGTGGCATTTTCAAATGCCAGTCCACGGTTGCTGCTGCCACGGTTATCGATGGTGAACATGATATAGCCTTTACCTGCCATGTACGTATCCCATCCGCGTGCGCCGTTTTGCCATCCTCCGGTGACGCATTGCGCGTGAGGACCTCCGTAGACGTATACGATGACGGGATATTTCTTGGCCGGGTCAAAGTTGGCCGGTTTCATCAGGCGATAATGCAGGTCGGTGGTGCCGTCTGCCGCTTTGATTGTTCCGGTTTCGATACTTGGCATTTGGTAGCCTTCGTAAGGGCTTTCAGCAGTCAGCAGATTGGCTGTTTCTTTGAAGTTTTTGGTGTCTACCAGGTTGATGATGCGAGGCTGGTCTTTTGTTGAATAACGGTCGATAAGATAAGTGCCGGAAGCGCTAAGCATGCCGCTATGTTCGCTTTCTTTGCAGTTCTCGAACGGTTGGCTTATTTTTCCATTGCTCACGTTTACAGCGAAATGTCCGCTTCTCAAGCCTTCTACTGCTGTGAAGATGATTTCTTTACGCTTTGTGTTGAATCCCAGGACGTCGCTGACCAGCCAGTTGCCTTTGGTCAGTTGTTTGACTTTGCCGGCCTGGAAATAAGTACCACCGTTGGCACTGTTATAAGTTTCACCTTTCATGTTAGTTGCATCGGCATCAAAGAGATAAAGATGATTGTAGCCGTCACGTTGACTTTGATAGATGAACTTGGTAGGGTCCCACGGCAAAAATGCGATTGCGTTTTGCGGCTCCACATATTTAGGATGCATTTCTTCGTAGAGAACGCCCATCGGCTCTCCTGTTTCTGCGTTGTACTGGCAAAGTTTGGCGTGGTTCTGGTCACGGTTTACTTCAATCAGGTAGAGGCTTTTTTCATCCGGTGACCAGCTGATATTGGTGAAATAACGGTCTGTGGGATCACCTGCGTTCAGATAAATGCTTTTGCCTGTGGCAGGATTGTAAATGCCTACTTTTACCTGATGGCTCGTCATGCCTGCCATCGGATAACGTACATTGTTCACTTCGCCTACGCGTGCAGTGATGTCTACAAGCGGGTATTGTGTCACCATGCTCTCGTCCATACGGTAGAAAGCGAGCAGGTTGCCTTTCGGGCTCCAGAAAGTACCTTTGTTGATACCGAATTCATTCCGGTGTACAGTCTGTCCGCAAACGATGCCTTCGGGTTCATTGGTTACCGCTTTCTCGTTTACATACAGATTGTTACCTATCGTGTATGCCACGTTTCCACTGGCTGCGCAATAGTCTTCATTATCTGCTCCGTCTTTGGGTTTGAGAGTGCTGACAACTTGATTGCTCTTGAAATCATATACAATGAACTTTCCTGCTATCTTGAATAGCATTTGTGGCTTATCGGCCCATGGGGAACTGACGGAATACAGGTGTGATAACTTTCCTGCCTTGTTCTCTTCAAGCACTTTGTTGATCTGTTCACGAGTGATAACCATTGTTTCTTTCCCCGTTTTGGGTTGGATAGAATAAAGGGTATCTACGCCCGGCTTGATACATTCGTCACCCCACCATTGCAGTCCGTACAGGTTGTCTGCATAGCGGTAACTCTCGCCACCCGGAATCAATTCTTCCAGTGTCGGCTTTTTGGTTTCTTGTGCCATAACATTGAATCCGATTGGTAGTGCCAACAATAAAAGCATGGCTCTTTTTCCAATTTTACTCATTGCTCTTTTCTTTATTATTTGTTTTTAAATCCTTCTATTTTTACTCTGTCCAAAGGAGTCTGTCTTGATTGGATAATTGCACTTATTTTAGCAAAGGCATTAAATAGGTCGTCAAATTGTTTTTCGTAACTTTCCCTATCAGAAGTAATATCTTCTTCGAGATATTCGATGCGTTGTTTTAATTCTTCCAACTCCTTTTTAGGTATATTGGATAGAAGATATTGGCGCATACGTACAAAAGCACGGATAATATTGATATTTACTTCCACAGCGGTCTTGGACTTGAGGACGCTGGATAACATAACTATACCATATTCAGTAAATGCAAACGGAAGATATTTGATGTTATATCCTTGTCCTGTTTTCAAGGTCGCAATTTGCGACCTTGAAATTGCAACTTCTTCTTTTGTTAGCTCGAACATGAATTCAGCAGGAAAGCGTTCAATATTACGACGTACTTGTTCCTTGAGGCGTTTAGTTTCAACTCCATACATTTCTGCCAAATCAAAGTCAAGCATAACTTTTTGCCCTCTGATTTCGTATATTTTGTTTTCTATAATAGCTATATCATCCATTTTTTTGTTTAGACAGGTTCCAATTTGTGACTGAACATTAGAACTATGATGTAAACTTGAAGTTCCAATTTGGAACTTCAAGTTTTTAATTAATTATTAACTAGTGAATTACAGGGTGAATAAGTTGTTGGGATTATAACCGTTTATTCCTCTTCCTTCTTCGGAATCCTCGGCTCCCGGTTTCCCCTAAATTCTCTTGGCCCTCTTGAATCTCTTCCTCCGCGGAATTCTCCCCGTGGTTTTCTATCTCTTTCATCGCCACCTTTGAAGTCGCCACCTTCTCTGCGTGGCTTGTATTCTCCCTCTCTGCGAGGTCTGGATTCGCCGTCCCGACGCGGCTTGAACTCACCTTCGCGGCGTGGCTTAAATTCTTTTCTTTCTCTGAATCTTGGAGCCTGTTCTCCTTCAGCCTCTTTCTTTTCTTCTCCCTCTTCCTGGCTCTTGAACTCTTTGTATTTTCCGTCAAAAATCTCATATTTGCGGAACTCACACTCCAACGGTCCATTGAACAAAGGAACTTTCTGACTTGCTTTCAAACCAATCTGGTCGAAACACTCTTCCCGATAAGAAAGCACCCATGCCTCGTTTCCTACAAACGCATGTTTCAGACGTTCACCGATCATCTGATAAAGTCCAAGCAAATCATTAGTGGAAATACGTTCACCGTATGGCGGGTTAGTGATGATAATCGACTTCTCCTGTGGCTGTTCAAACTGCTGGAACGGTTGTAGCTTCAACACGATGTCTTTCGATACGCCAGCAGCTTTTATATTGTGAGTCGCAATCTCATTAGCTTTCGGATTGTTATCGTATCCGTAAATCTTATGAGCAAATTCGCGCTCCTGACTGTCATCATTGTAAATCTCATCGAACATATCCGCATCGAAATCTACCCATTTCTCAAAAGCAAACCCTTTACGGAATACTCCCGGAGCAATATTCTTAGCAATCAGTGCCGCTTCAACAGGGATAGTACCCGAACCACACATCGGGTCGATCAAATCACATTCTCCGCGCCATCCGGTCATTAGAATCATGCCGGCAGCCAATACCTCATTTAACGGGGCTTCTACTGCTTCCTGGCGATAACCGCGACGGTGAAGTGATTCTCCAGACGAGTCCAAAGACAACGTACAGGTAGTCTGTGCAATATGAATATTCAGAAGTACATCCGGATTGTTGATACGTACCGACGGACGTTTTCCTGTTTTATCACGGAAATAATCCACAATCGCATCTTTCACCTTATACGAAACGAATTTCGAATGGCGGAACTCATCGCTGAATACTACTGCATCGATAGCGAACGTCTTGTTCACATCGAGATATTCTTCCCATGGAATAGCCTGTATTTGATTATAAACCTCATCGGCATCTTTGGCTGTAAAGTTTTTAATTGGTTTCAGGATACGGATGGCGGTGCGAAGGCAAAAATTCGCCTTATACATCATACGTTTATCTCCTGTGAATGAAACCATGCGGCGTCCTATTTGAATGTCGTTGGCTCCTAATGCTGTCAGTTCTTCTGCAAGTATCTCTTCCAGTCCCTGGAAAGTCTTGGCTATCATCTCGAATTGTTCGCTCATATAGATTCTTTTGATTTTATTTTTTTGCTTTAGTTTGTACGATTCTTGCTCCTGCAGGAACATTCTCCGTTACCCAGATATTACCGCCTACGGTTGCGTCACGTCCGATGGTGATTCTTCCCAAAATAGTGGCGTTGGAATAAACAATCACATTGTCTTCCAGGATCGGATGGCGGGGGATTCCCTTGATTGGTTTTCCGTCGGCATCCAGCGGGAAACTCTTGGCTCCCAGAGTGACGCCCTGATATAGCTTGACGTTATTTCCGATAATACTCGTGGCACCGATAACGACACCCGTACCGTGGTCGATAGTGAAGTGAGTGCCAATCTTTGCGGCCGGATGGATATCAATTCCCGTTTCGCTATGCGCCATCTCCGTGATGATGCGGGGAATCAAAGGAACGCCCAGTTCCAGCAGTTCATGCGCGATACGGTAATTGCTGATCGCTTTAATAGCCGGATAGCAGAAAATTACCTCCCCATAGCTTTCGGCAGCCGGGTCACCGTTATAGGCGGCTTCCACATCGGTTGCCAGTATTCTTCTCATGGCGGGTAACTTACTGATAAATTTAGCAGCAAGACGTGCTGCCTCTTCCCGTTTCGAGTCGGAGCAGACGTTGCATTTCCCCTCTATGGAAGTGCTAAAACACAATCCGGCCAGGATTTGCTCACAAAGTAAGTCAAACAATTTTTCAATGTTGACGCCGATGTGATAATTAATTGTCCGGCTGTTAATAGTAGAATTTCCGTAATATCCGGGGAAGAGAATGGAGCGTGAAAGCTCAATAATTTCATACAAGACTTTAGCAGAGGGCAGTGGTTCGCCATCTTTGTGCTGATGAAACAGTCCTTTATAAGATTCGCTTTCCGATAGCTCATCGACTGCCTGTGTCAAAATGTGGGTGAAGTTCAGTGGACTCATTAGGTCAGTTGCTCATATTTATATGGGCACAAAGGTATTAAAAAAATAATAAAATTCGCTGGGATTCAGGATAAATAATGTATTTTTGTCACATTCAAAACATGACATGAATAAGGGGACTGATGAATCAGAAGACTGCTATGAAACTATTTGGACTGTTGGGGTTGTTGATGTTGTTGAGTTGCGGATATGCTGATAGACACCGCAATAGCTCTTCATGCGAACAGGCGTTGGTTGATTCTCTGGAAGTTCGTGTACAGGATTCTTTGTTTTCCAATGTGCATTATTCCCGCTCACAGGTGCTTGACGCACTGACACAGGCGCAAGATTCCCAGGTTTACTATCGTTTGCTTGCCCTTTATGGGAAAACATTCTTTGTCTCTTCCGATTTTGATTCTATACTCTATTACAATCGCCGGGTAAAGGAATTTTTCCGCAATGCTTCCCAATCTTCTGAATCTCTCCAATCTCCACAATGGAATGATGTATTATCCGATGTTTATAATATCGAAGGCAACGTGTGGATGCAACTGAACCGCCCTGATTCTGCAATTACCGACTATAAGAAAGCTTACGAATATCGTCTGAAAGGAAAAAAACTGCACCTGCTCCCGGATATTTGTATCAATACTGCTGATGCCTACCTGCATCGCAGTGACTTGGCACACACTGCTTCGTATTATCGTCGTGCCCTGTTTCTCTGTGATTCGCTAAACTTGTCCGAGCACGCGAAATTCCCTGTCTACTACGGATTAGGGCAAACCTATATGGAACTGCGGGATTTCGATTTATCCAATCATTACTATGAATTGGCCGGACAGTATTTCGATGAGATGAACGTGAGCGAACGATGGACTTATCTCAACAATCGCGGTAATCATTATTATTACCGGAAAGACTATCAGGAAGCTTTGAAGTATATGCGCAGGGCCAATGTGCTTGTCTCTTCTTATCCGCAGATGGTGTTTGAACAGAATTTTATTAAAGTAAACCTGGGAGAATTGTACCTGCTGACTGACAAACTGGACTCCGCACAGGTCTGTCTGGACGAGAGTTATCGATTCTTCTCCGATATACAGCATAACTCGGCCGTACATTACATCGAAACCCAGATGATTGAACTGGTATTGAAGAAAGGAAATATAGCTCAAGCGAAAACAATGATTGCCCGGACTGCTCCTGTCGGGCATCTTGACGCTAATATGCTGACTATACGCAATCAGTATCTACAACATTATTTTGAGCAGATTGGTGATTACCGCCATGCCTATGAGTATCTGAAACGCGATTGTCATCTGGATGATTCCATTCGTAGCGAACGAGTACAGATGCGTGTTGCCGAACTGGATATGCGCTACCGGCAAGATACAATCGTGCTTCGTAAAGAAATGCAGATTCAGCGACAGGCGGCAGAGATGAGAGTGCTCAAGTTGAGCGTATCTATCTG
>ERZ1673694.697-NODE-697-length-16126-cov-5.526476_pt1 | contig 16126 bp, 8 predicted proteins | sample MGYA00580224_ERZ1673694 | MGnify/ENA primary metagenome ERZ1673694 (study PRJEB41218, sample SAMN15661778) | gut metagenome | host: Homo sapiens | place: Canada: London | collected 2015-08-20/2019-03-30 | study: EMG produced TPA metagenomics assembly of PRJNA649273...
GGAGCGCGCACACCCCGAATACGCCGACCCCAACTCGCCTTCGGTGCGCGTGGGAAGCGATCTGACGGCCGAGTTCCAAACCGTCAAGCACCGCTACGCGATGCTGTCGCTGGGCAACACCTATTCGCTCGAAGAACTGCACGAGTTCATCGGCCGCATCGAGCGCGAAGCCGGGGCGACGGACTACGTCTGCGAACTGAAATTCGACGGCACGGCCATCTCGCTCACCTACGAGCACGGGCGGCTCGTGCGCGCCGTGACGCGCGGCGACGGTGTCGAGGGCGACGACGTGACGGCCAACGTGCGCACGGTACGCACGGTTCCCCTGCGCCTGCGGGGCACGGACTGGCCCGACCATTTCGAAATCCGCGGCGAGATACTGATGCCCTACGCCTCGTTCGACCGCCTCAACGCCGAGCGCGAGGCCAACGGCGAGCAGCTCTTCGCCAATCCGCGCAACGCCGCCGCCGGGACACTCAAGCAGCAGTCGTCGGCCGTGGTGGCCCGGCGCGGGCTGGACTGCACGCTCTACCAGCTGGCGAGCGACGATCTGCCGTTCACGACCCACTGGGAGAGCCTCGAAAAGGCCCGCCAATGGGGGTTCAAGGTCTCGGACGCGGCGCGCATCTGCCGCAGCGTCGACGAGATCGATGCATTTATCGAACACTGGGACACGGCGCGCCGCCGCCTGCCCTTCCCGACGGACGGCGTGGTGATCAAGGTCAACGACTTCGCCGTGCGGCGCCAGCTGGGATTCACGGCCAAAGCCCCCAAGTGGGCCGTGGCCTACAAGTTCAAGGCCGAGCGGGCCGCGACGCGGCTCGACAGCATATCGTTCCAGGTCGGCCGCACGGGCGCCGTCACGCCCGTCGCCAACCTCGAACCCGTGCTGCTGGCCGGGACCACCGTGCGTCGCGCGACGCTGCACAACGCCGAGCAGATGGCCCAGCTGGACATCCGCCCGGGCGACACGGTCTACGTCGAGAAGGGCGGCGAGATCATCCCGAAGATCATCGGCGTGGACCTCTCGCAGCGTCCCGCCGACAGCCGGCCGTTCCGCTACATCACCGTATGCCCCGAGTGCGGAACGCCGCTGGTGCGTTACGAGGGCGAGGCCAAGCACTACTGCCCCAACCAGGGCGGATGCCGGCCCCAGATCATCGGGCGCATCATCCACTTCATCCGCCGCAAGGCCCTCGACATCGAGGGGCTGGGCGAGGAGACCGTCGAACTGCTCTACGAAAACGGACTCGTGCGCGACGTGGCGGACCTCTACGACCTGCGGGCCGAACAACTGGCTCCCCTGCCCCGGCTGGGCGAGAAGTCGGCCGACAACATCATCCGCTCGGTGGAACGCTCGAAGACGGTCCCCTTCCAGCGCGTGCTGTTCGGGCTGGGTATCCGTTTCGTGGGCGAGACGACGGCCAAATACCTCGCGGAGCATTTCCGCTCGCTCGACGCCGTGATGCGGGCCACGCGCGAGGAGCTGGTCGAGGCCGACGAAGTGGGCGGACGGATCGCCGACGCCATCATCGAATACTTCGCCGAGGAGGACAACCTGCGGATCATCCGCCGCCTGCGCGCCGCGGGGCTGCAATTCGAAGCCGAAGCGCGCCGCCTGGCGTCGGAGGCGCTGGCGGGCCGGAGTTTCGTGGTCTCGGGCAAGTTCACGCGGAGCCGCGACGAAATAAAGGAGCTGATCGAGCTGCACGGAGGCCGGAACCTCGCGGCGGTGTCGGGCAGCGTCGACTACCTCGTGGCAGGCGACAAGATGGGACCGGCGAAGCTCAAGAAGGCCGAGAAGCTGGGCGTAAGGATCATCTCCGAGGAGGAGTTCATCCGGATGGTCGAGGGCGGCGGCCCGGCAGAGGAGACCGCGCAGCAGGGAGAGCTTTTTTGACAGGCGTAAGACGCCTGCTTTACGGACAACCGCGACAAACCGATATAACGATAATAAGACATACACTATGCTACGACACAAACTTTCCGGCGTAGGCGCCGCCATGATCACCCCGTTCACCGAAGAGGGCCGCGTGGACTACGAAGCGCTGGCCCGCATGATCGACTACGTGATCGAAGGCGGCGTGGACTACATCGTCGCACTCGGAACCACGGCCGAAACCCCCACGCTCTACATGCCCGAACGCGCCGTGATAGCCATGTTCATCACCAACCAGATCGCAGGCCGCGTGCCGCTGGTGATGGGCTGCGGCGGCAACTCCACCTCGGAGGTGCTGGACCAGCTGCGCGAATTCGACCTGCGGGGCGCCGACGCCATCCTGAGCGTGACGCCCTATTACAACAAGCCTTCGCAGGAAGGTCTCTATCAGCATTTCCGCACCGTCTCGGAACATTCTCCCCTGCCGGTGATCCTCTACAACATCCCGGGCCGCTCGGGCGTCAACATGACCGCCGAGACCACGCTCCGCTGCGCCGCCGACTTCCGCAACGTCATCGGTATCAAGGAGGCGTCGGGCGACATCTGCCAGATGCAGCGCATCCTGGACAACCGTCCCGAGGGATTTCTCGTGCTGTCGGGCGACGACGGCATGACGCTCTCTCTGATGCGCCGCGGGGGCGACGGCGTGATCTCCGTGGCGGCGAACGCCTTCCCGCAGCGGTTCATGGAGTGTGTGAACCACGCCAAGGCGGGCGACTTCGACGCGGCGGAAAAAGCCTACGCCACGCTGGACGAAGCCGTGCACGCGCTCTTCGAGGAGGGCAACCCCGTGGGCGTGAAGTGCGCCCTCTCGGTGATGGGACGCATCGGCGACACGATGCGCCTGCCGCTGGTCGCCGGATCGGAAAAACTCCGCGCGAAGTTCGAACGACTGATCGCCAGATACGATTTGCGCTGATTTTGCGTTTGTACCGGAAACGACCGCTATGAAACGATTGCTGCTTCTCCTGTTGCTGGTTCCGGCGCTGGCCGCCGCCAGGGTCCCCGACGAGGACATGATCCTCGACCGGACGATGGACGCCCAGTCCGCGTTCTACTACCCCGCGCTGATGATGCGCTACAACGCGGGCGACGCGACGCTGACCGACGAGGATTACCACTACCTCTACTACGGATACGCCTACCGCGACGACTACAAGCCGCTGGCCGTGAACCCCGACCTGGACAAAATGCTGATGCTGGCCTCGGGCATCGACCCCGACAAACCCGACAGGACCGCGCTGGAGACGATGGTCTCGGTGGGGAACGACGCACTGAAACGCGATCCGTTCAGTCCCAAAATCCTCAACCTCATGTCGTTCGCCTACGGTGCGCTGGGCGACAAGGAGCAGGAAAAAGCCTGGTCGGACCGCATGAACGGCGTCATACGCACGATCCTCGACTCGGGCGACGGATTCACGCAGAAGACCCCGCGCCACGTGCTGATGTTCGACCATGCGCTCGACGTGCTGGCCGCCGAAGGACTCTCCTTCGGCAAGGCGCGCATCGTCAGCCGCACGGTGGAGTTCGTGCCGCTGATCGTTCCCTATGTGGTCGAGGGCAAGAAGCGCAAGGGATTCTATTTCGATTTCAGCCGCGTCTATTGGAACAAGCCCGAAGGCTACACCTACCAGCGCGACCGCACATGGCAGTTCAACAACCTCAAACCCCGCACCTATAAATGATCCGCATTTTCCGGCATACGCTCTGCCTCGCCCTGCTGCTGACGCTCGCGGCCTGCGAAAAGGACCGCGAACCGCGAATCGAGGTCTCGACGGGAGAGGTTCATCTCCCGGGCGACGCTTCGTCCGGGGCGGCGTTCACCGTGTCGGCCGAAGAACCGTGGACGCTGTCATATACCGGAGAGGGATTCACCGTGACGCCGGCCGGCGGCGCCCGCGGAGAAACGACGGTCACGGTGACCGCCACTGAAATCAACTCCGCCAAGGCGCGCCGGAAGCTGGGCACGATAACCGTCCACTACCCCGCCAACATGGGCGATTACCCGGTCGAGGTCTACCAGCGGCCCGCCGTGGCAACGCAGACCCTCCTGCTGTACATGCCCGGGCGAAGCCTGATCGCCTATTACGAGCACAACATCGAAGGCATCAGCGCAGCCGTGACGAACCGAATTCCGGGCGACGGGCGCATTCTGGTCTGCTACCAGCCCGAGAAACATTCGTCGGCCGTCCTGCAGGAGATCCGTTACGACCCGGCGACGGACCAGTGCCAACGCACGACGCTGAAAACCTACGACGGTTTCAACGCCGGCAATCCGGAAAAGGTGCGGCAGCTGTTCGCCGATGCGGCGGAAACGGCCCCGGCACAACGCTACGGGCTGATCATCGGCTGTCACGGCAAGGCGTGGATTCCGGCCGCCAGCGGTTCGATCCCCTACTCGTTGCAGCGTCCCGCAGAGGACGACGTATGGGCCACGGCCCCGGGAGCCAAGCAGACCCGTTCGTTCGGCGACAAGGGCTACGAGCTGGACATCACGGAACTGAACGCGGCATTCGAAGCGCAGCGGTTCCGTTTCGACTACCTGATCTTCGACGACTGCTTCATGGCCAACATCGAGACGCTCTACGACCTGCGTTCGACCGTCGGCTACGTCGTGGCATCGCCTTGCGAAATCATGGGCGACGGATTCCCCTATGACCGGATTATCCCCCACCTGTTCGAGGAAACGGCTGTTTCGGAACGGCTCGCGAAAACCTGTCGGGAGTTCTGGAACCTCTACGAAAACGAATACCAGAACACAATCTGGAAGGAGCAGTCGGGCTGCATATCGCTGGCCGTCCTGTCGGAACTGGACGGCCTGGCCGGGGTGATGCGGCGCATCAACGAAAAGGAGAAACAGCCGTTCGAACTCTCGGAATTGCAGTATTACAAGGGCGGCAGCACCCCGCTTTTCTACGACCTGGGGCACTACGTCGGATTGAGCTGCGGCGATCCGGCGCTCGTCGACGAATTCACGGCGCAGCTGGACCGGGCGTTCCCCGCCGACAGCCGTCTTCACACGGCGCGCTTCTACTCGGCATACGGGCAGGGCAACCACGAGGTTCATCACTATTCGGGCGTCTCGGTGAGCGAGCCCTCGCCCCGGTACGCCGCCGAAAACCGGTTGACGAACTGGTATCGGGACACGCATTAGACGCTCGGACAAATTCGGAATTCTGTTTCAGAGACGCAGGTTCCGGCCACCGATAAATTTCGATCCGTGCGGTGCAGATACCGTGCATCGTGAAAAATCCCCGGATGGGTGAATGGTCAGTACTTAAGGTACTTTCCATTCGCCCCGCTGGAGGAATGTGCGGAAACAGCCGCTTAAAACCGGAAACGTCAGAACAAATGGAAGGCGACGGTCAGCCCCGCCATCACGATCGAAACCATCGACATCAGTTTGATGAGAATGTTGAGCGACGGACCCGACGTATCCTTGAAGGGATCGCCGACCGTGTCGCCCACGACCGTGGCCCGGTGGCAGTCGGAACCCTTGCCCCCGAAGTGCCCCTCCTCGACCATCTTCTTGGCGTTGTCCCACGCGCCTCCGGCATTGGCCATGAAGACCGCCAGCACGAAACCGGAACTCAATCCGCCGACCAGAAGACCCATCACGCCCGCCACGCCGAAGACCAGTCCGACGACGACCGGGGCGGCGATGGCCAGCAGGCTCGGGAACAGCATCTCACGCTGCGCACCGCGGGTCGAAATGGCGACGCAGCGCGCATAGTCGGGCGTTCCCTCGCCCGTGAGGATGCCCTTGATCTCGCGGAACTGGCGGCGCACCTCCTCCACCATGCTCTGCGCGGCGCGGCCCACGGCGTTCATCGTCAGCCCGCAGAAGAGGAACGACATCATCGCACCGATGAAGACGCCGATCAGCACCGTGGGGTTCATCAGCGAAACACGGTAGTATTCCATGAAATCGAGAATCGAGGCATCCTGCACGAAGCGCATCGTCCCGTCGGACATTTCGAGCATCGTCACTCCGTTGTGGATCAGCCCGATGCGGATCTCCTCGATATAGGAGGCCAGCAGCGCGAGGGCCGTCAGGGCTGCCGAACCGATGGCGAAACCCTTGCCCGTGGCGGCCGTGGTGTTGCCCAGCGCATCGAGCGCGTCGGTGCGTTTGCGGACCTCGGGACCGAGGCCGCTCATCTCGGCGTTGCCGCCCGCGTTGTCGGCGATAGGGCCGTAGGCGTCCGTGGCCAGCGTGATGCCCAGCGTCGAGAGCATGCCGACGGCCGCGATGCCGATGCCGTAGAGACCCATCGACATGTTCTGCGGGGCCATCATGTTCTCGATGTCGAAACCGATGGCGCAGAGGTAGGCAAGGATGATCGCCACGCCGATCGTCACGACGGGGATGGCCGTGGAGATCATGCCCGAGCCGATGCCGGCGATGATGACCGTTGCGGGACCCGTCTGAGCGCTCCCGGCGATCTTCTGCGTCGGTTTGTAGGAGTGCGACGTATAATATTCCGTGGCCTGCCCGATGACGATGCCCGCCACGAGACCCGTGATGACCGAGAACGACAGTCCTACCCAGTTCTCGACGCCCAGCAGGAAGAGAATGCCGAACGTGGCGGCGGCGATCAGCAGCGAGCTGAAGTTGACGCCCACGCCCAGCGAACGGAGCAGTTCACGCATCGTGGCCCCCTCCTTCGTGCGCACGAAGAAGATGCCGAGGATCGAGAGCAGGATGCCCACCGCAGCGATCAGCATCGGGGCCATCACGGCCTTGATCTGCAACGCCTCGGAACCGGCCGAGGAGAAGGCCGCGGCGCCCAGCGCCGCCGTGGCGAGGATCGAGCCGCAGTAGCTCTCGTAGAGGTCGGCGCCCATGCCGGCGACGTCGCCCACGTTGTCGCCCACGTTGTCGGCGATGGTCGCCGGATTGCGCGGGTCGTCCTCGGGGATGCCCGCCTCGACCTTGCCCACCAGGTCGGCGCCCACGTCGGCCGCCTTGGTGTAGATGCCACCGCCGACACGCGCGAACAAAGCCTGCGTCGAGGCGCCCATGCCAAAGGTCAGCATCGTCGTGGTGATGACCACGAGTTTCTGCGGTCCGGCGACTTCGACGAAGCGGTTCAGAATGACGTACCAGAACGAAATGTCGAGCAGGCCGAGACCCACGACCACCAGTCCCATCACCGCACCGCTGCGGAAGGCGACCTTCAGGCCGCGGTCCAGCGACTGCCGCGCGGCGTTGGCCGTACGGGCCGAGGCGTAGGTCGCGGTCTTCATGCCGAAATAGCCCGCAAGCCCCGAGAAGAAGCCGCCCGTGATGAAGGCGAAGGGAACCCAGCCGTTCTGCACCCCGGCGCCGTAGGCCAGGTAGGCGAAAAACAGCGCCAGCACCACGAAGACGATGCCGACGACCTTGTACTGCTGGCGCAGGTAGGCCATGGCGCCCTTGCGCACGTGCGCGGCGATCTCGCGCATGCGCGGCGTACCTTCGTCCTCGCGCTTCATCAGGCGGTAAAACGCCCAGGCGAAGGCCAGGGCGACGACGGACGCGGCAGGTACGATCCAGAAAATCGAAGGAATGTTCATATCATAAATAGAGTTAGTTGGTTGCAATCGGGTAAGAATGAAAACAAATATAAGAAAATATCCCGGCCGTTGTTACGGCCGGGAGGTTAAAATTGCCGGAACGGCGTTATTTTACGCTTTCCGGCACACACGGCTCCGTCAGGACCGGACCGCGATCCCGTTCAGCCCGATCAGCTGCACGCGCTGTTCCAAATCGCCGACCTCGGGCCGCGTGTGCCGCTGGGTGAACGAGCGGTAGTTGTAGACCGTGCGGATCGAACAGTGCAGCAGCGCGGCGATGGTCGCCGTGTCGGTGATGCCCAGGCGGATCAGCGCGTAGATGCGCAGCACGGTGGTCAGCTCGCCGTCGTGGCGCCCCTCGGTGCGGGCCTCGTCGGCAAGCAGGCCGTTCATCTCGTCGATGAACGAGGGGAAAAGCCCGAGGAAAGTCTCGTCGAATAGCGCGTAGAACTCCTTCAGTTCGTCGTTGCGGACGTTGCTGCGGGCGTATTCACGGCGGAGTTCCGCGATCCGGTCGTCACGCAGCATCTTGTTGACATACTGATACGTAGCCGAAAGTTTGTTGATGTATTCCGAGATCGTCTGGAGAAAGCCCCCGATGTAGACCTCCTTGATCCGGTTGGCATCGGCGATCCGGAGGTTCTGCGCACTCAAACGGTCGTTCGTCTCGCGCAGGCTCCGGGCCAGGCCGTTGAGTTTGTCGTTCGACTCGCGGAGGGTCTGCTGCACGGCGCAGAGCTTCCGGTTGCGGGAGAGCACGTAAAGCCCCGCGGCGGCAGCCGAAACGAAAAAGAGCAGGATGACGACGATCAGCACGACGTACATCGTGTGCAGGCGGGCGTTGCGCTCGCTGTAAGCCGCCTCGATCTGCGGCAGGATGGCCATGTCGCGCCACGAACGGCTCGGAGAGTTGAAGAAACGCGTGTCGCGGATCGCCACGCGGATATAGTCCATCGCCCGCTCGACGTCGCCCCGGTTGAAAAGTTCCTCGGAGACCGCGCACAGCGATCCGTGGTCACGCACGGCGGACTGGATGTCGGCCATGGCCGAACGTATGAACCATGCGAGCTCCTCGTCGGAACGCCCCGCCTTCCCTTCGAGCAGCGCCTTGTGGTTGGCGGCCTTGGCGTAGGCGTGGGAATCGGGAGGGACCGAGGCCAGCAGACTGTCGCAGAGGATCGAAGCCTCGGACCAGTCCTCGCGGACGATGGCGTCCATATACCCGTAGTACAGGCTCGTGAAGCGGTCCTCGCTGATTCTCGCCGCGCTGACCGCATAATAATGTTCGCGCCGGCGGAAGAGGTCGCGGCGTTCGCCCGGCTCGGTCAGCGCGTAGAGTTCGCGGTTCATGCGATGCCGGGCGACATAATAGGATTGCAGCGTCCGGCGGCTGACACGCACCGTATCGCGGATGCCGCTCAAGATCTCCTCGGCCTCGTAAAAACGCCCGCCCAGGCTGTAACAGAGCGCAATCCCGGAGCGGGCACGCATGATCAGGTCGTTGTCGCCGGTCTCCTCGGCCAGCGCGAGGCTCCGCCGCAGGTAGAGAAGCGCGAAATCGCTCTGGTAGGAGTTGTAATCTTCGGCGAGCCGCTCGGTCAGGTCGAAGCGCTCACGCAGCGAAAGCCCGCCGCGGACCAGAGCGCGCTTGAGCGAGTCGATGCGGGATTCGCGCCGGGCCGTGTACTCGCCGCCGCGGGCGATCACCCGGTCGAGACTGCGGAACAACTCCTGCAGATCGGACTTTTCACCCGGGGAAACCGGAGACGCGGACAGCACGGAGAACAAGGCTGCGGCGAGAAGGAGGATTTTCATTTCAGGTTTCGGTTTATTGCAAACATAGCGCTTTAATAACAAAAAAGCAAATCGGAAGAAAGGGTTTGCGTATTACAAATGTATTAAAAAGTAAAATCTTAAAGTTTCAGGATTTACATAACGCACGGGGATCGAAAAACATAAAATTCTGACAATAAGCGAAATAGCATTTACAAACATTTACATTTTCGAGGAAGACCCTTTCCGGATATTTATTAAGGGCTACCTTTGTAATGAAAATATTTTCAATATCCGTCCGAAATTTAACTAAAAATTTTCAAACCTTTTCAGACCAATTAACCTAAATGCTATGAGAACAACTCTATCTCAAAAAATCCCGAAGAGAAGCGTCACCTCGCTGATCGCGGTACTGCTGCTGACCGGCACGGTATCTCTGGGCACAGCCTGCGACGACGACAAGGACTACTCCCGCAGGGAACACATCGAGTGGTCGAACTCGCCGGAATTCGAAGAAGCGCTGACGGGAACCCTGCACATCCCCGTCAGAGCGTCGAAAGAGCAGGAATCCGCACCGTTCAAAAGGTCCATCTATATCAGAAGCAATGTGGCTTATCAGGCCGGATTCGAAGGCGAAAAGGAAGAGTCCGGAGAACTGCCGGCCGGGGAGTGGCTCAGCGTCGACGAAATCAGACGCGGCGTCAGACCCGGCATCGACGAACTGGTCCTGCTGATCACCCCGCACACGGGAGCCTATGTAGAACGGAAAGGGTGCATCTCGCTGCACACCGACGTCGAATTCCTCAATGAATTCATCGCCGTCGTACAGGGATTCCCGAAATACACCAAAGAGTACGAGGGCAACTTCGACTGGCTGAAATACGGTTCGGCGGAACCTCTGGAGACCCGGGGCGAAACGCCGATCGACAGCTGGACTGCCGACCAGAAGAAAATGGGGCTGGAGTCGACGCCTGCACAGGAGGGCGGCACGGCCTACTGCTACGGCAAAAACGGCTACGTCAAACTCGGCGACGAGGACGGACACGGGGCCAACCTGCTGACCCCGTACGATCCGGCCATCCGGAACGACACGGCCGCCATGGTCCGTTTCAACGCCATCGCCTATGCGGCGGCCGACGGCACGAAAGACAACGACGAACTGACCGTGCGGATCACGGGAGGCGGACAGTTTGCCGACGGAACCACCGAGAAAACCGTCCGCGTGGGACACCTCGACCCCACGGCCGAGGAGCTTCCGACGGCCATGTGGGAAAACTCACAGCAGGAGTTCATCATCTTCTCCCACCCCAAAAATCCCTTTACGAGCAACACGCGCGTGGAACTGATGGCCGGCAAATACGAGATGGAGAGCGGCAACACCCGCATTTTCATCGACAACCTCTACGTGCTGCGCCTGAAATGGTACGATTTCGAAGACCTGTTCGGAAAACTCCCCTGGGAACAGAATATCCCGCGACACTAAAAAACCAAACTACGACATACGATGAAAAGATTCTACACCAAGCGCTTCAGCCTGATCTGCGCCTTCGCCGCCTCGGCCCTATTGCTCGGGGGGGGGTGCAGCGAGGATGAGACAGAGCCGGTCATCGGCTCGAAAGGCGTCAGCAGCGAAGTCTTCGTCTCCAGCGACGCAGGCACACGCACCATCAAGGTAGAGACCACCGGGCCGTGGCAGGCGCGTCTCACGCCCGAGACCAAACTCTGGGTCTCGGTCGACGGCGCCGACAGCGGCGAAACGGGCGGCTCGTTCACGCTCAATTACCGGACCAACAACTCGCTTCCCCGCAAGGGAACCATTCTCGTCTCATCGGCCCGGCAGCAGGTCATCGACACGATTTACCTGATGCAGTACGGCACGGCGCCGGTCCTGGCGTTTCTGTCAGAGGGAAAAAAGTACTCGTCGGTGGAAAAAATCGACTCGATTGCGATAGACACCAACATTCCGCTGTCCAAAAAAATCTACTGGACGGTCGCTTACGACGAGAATTCCGCCGCCGAACCGTGGGCCGACAGCGTCAGCTACGCCCAGGATTACAAATATTTCCGATTCCGGATCGCCGACAACAAGAATTTCGAATCCCGCGCGGTACGGTTCTGCCTGTGGTTCCGGGATGACTGGGGTGAAGATCACGCAACCTATTTCACAGCCTACCAAGGTATCCCGGGCGGTACGCCGGAGACCCGCGAGGTGACCTTCGAGGAGCTGCGCGGACTGATCGCGAATGCGGAGGGCGAGATCACCCTCGATCAGGACATCGCCGTAAGCGGCGTGGTCGTCAGCGACCGGACCTCGCCCAACATGGCCGGAAGCCCCATGCTCAAGGCCGCGGCAAGACCCGATCTGGGCATCAACGACCGCACGGCCTACATGCAGAACGCCGACGCCTCGCTGGGCCTCGCCCTGGTCACGACCGACGCCCAGCAGAACAACCTGCAACGATATGACAAACTCAAACTCTGGTGCAAGGGCCTCACGCTGACCAAGCGGAGCAACCCCGAACGCTATACGCTGAGCGGCGTGACGCAGGACCACATCGTCACCAAAGAGTCCGGAACGGCCGAAGAACTGCCCGCGAAGCGCCGCTTCATCGACCAGCTGACCGACGCCGACCTCTATACCCAGGTGACGCTCAAACGCTGCCAGATGGCCGTGCGCACCGGACGCTTCATCCCCGTGCACATCAACTACACCAACAGTTTCAACAGCTACTACCCCGCGGCCGTACTCGACCGTCACGGCGACATGATCTACCTGATGACCAACCACGGCTGCGACTGGCGTTTCAAGGAGATGCCCGACGGCGAAGGAACGATCACCGGCATCATCGTACACGAGCCTTACACCTTCTTCGAGCGGGGCGGCGACATCGGCCGTTACCAGATCCGCAACGTGACGCGCGAGGACATCGCGCTGGACGAGTCGGCCGACAACGCCTTCTCGGCCGTGGCCGTGGAGTGGAGTCCCGACGGCAGCAAGGACCCCCGCGCCTACGCATTCCCGCAGTATCCGCATCCGGCGACCGACAGCGGTCAGGCGCATTGCGTGGCCGCGACGACGGGTTCGGGACTCTCGTTCATGAGCACCTACGCCTGGCTGGCCGTCGGCAGCGCCTACCGGGCCGCCGAAAACGGGCTGACCATCAACAACGCCTCGTGGGGCCACAAGCAGCTGTGGGACACGGCGAAGAACACGGGAAACTCCCTGCTGTTCGAGTTCTCGACGCAGGGCGTCAGCTCCACGCAGTGCTCGTTCGTCTTCACCTGCCGCTACCACTCGGCACAGGGCGGGCTGCGCTACTGGACGGCGGAATATTCGCTCGACGGCGACAACTGGAAGAAGCTCACCGATTTCACGGTTCCCGACAACGGCAACTGGGGCAACATGCAGCTCGAACAGCTTTCGGGCGACAAGAGCGTGTGGATGCAGGTTCCCACCGAGATTCTGGGACAGAGCGTGGCATGGATCCGCCTGCGCCCCGTGCAGAACAAGATCGGCACGGCGACGACCTACGACACCGCGACCATCGCATCCAACGGGCAGGTGGCCAACGCGTTCACCGTCTCCTACGCAGCCCTGCGCTACAACAAATAAACCAGCCAACGACATGAAAACACACAACATCATAGATTTTCTGCGCCGGATGGCGTTCGGCGGTGCGCTGCTGGCCGCAGCAGTCCTGCTGCCCGCCTGCGACGACGACCCGGCCGTCCCGGACGAAGAACTGACGACCGATCCCGGAACGAGCGTACAGCCCGAGACCCTGCGCTTCATCAACTACAACATCCTGGAGGGCATGAAGCTCGACAAAGGCCAGAACTTCGACAACTTCGTGGAGTGGGTGAAGGAGAAGGACCCCGACTTCATGGCACTCTGCGAGTGCAACAAATTCACCGAAAAGTCGCTCACGGCCCTCGCCAACCGCTACGGGCACTCCTACGCCGTACTCTGCAAGGAGACCGGATATCCGGTGGGACTGACATCGAAATACCCCATCGAGTTGCGCAACCGCCTGCTCGAAGATGTTCCCCTCTGGCACGGAGCCATCCACGCCCGCATCAAGGACATCAACGTCGTGGTGCTGCACCTCTATCCGTTCGGAACCTATCCCAACGGGCAGGGCGCAGCCGGAACGGGCGACGCCTACCGCGACCGGGAGATCAACTGCATCCTCGACAGCACCATCCGCCGCTATCCGGTGGAACCGCTGTGGCTGATGTCCGGCGACTTCAACTCCTACTCGCCCAAGGACGCCGACGCAATGCCCGCCGGGACATACTACGAAACCCACTCGACAGTGCTCCGGAGCGGCTATTTCGACGCGCTGCGCGACCGCCACAGCCAGTTCTTCCGCAGCGTGCCCACGCTCTACAACCTCGAGAACGGCGGCGCGCCCCGGCGGATCGACTTTATCTACGCCTCGCAGGGCATGATGCGCGAAATAACCGACTCACGCATCATCTACGACGAATTTACGGCCAACTATTCGGACCACTACCCTGTCATGATCGAATTCCGTCACTACCCCTCGGGGAAATAAGCACAGGAGTCGCACCTAAAAAACAATTCGCATGAAACGATATATCATATTACTGATCCTGCTGGTTTCGGGAGCGCTGACGGCAGCGCCTGCCCTCGCGCAAAAAAGCGGAACCAAACACACCGTAACGGGCAAGGTTACGGACCAGAGCGGCGAGCCGCTGATCGGCGCGACCGTGCTGGTGACGGGCACGACGACCGGCGCCAGCACCAACGCCGCGGGCGATTATTCGATCCAGGTTCCCGAAGGCGCCTCGCTGACGTTCCAGTACATCGGCTATGAACCCAAAACCGAAAAGATCGGCGCACGCACGAAGGTCGACGTGAAACTCGACCAGAGCAAGCAGACCATCGACGAAGTGGTCGTGATCGGCTACGGCACGGTGAAAAAATCCGACCTGACGGGTTCGGTGGCCAACGTCAAGATGAGCGACATCAAGGACATCCCGGTGGTTTCGGTCGACCAGGCCCTCCAGGGCCGCATCGCCGGCGCCGACATCATGGCCACGACCGGAGAGCCGGGCGCCACGACCTCGATCCGAATCCGCGGCACGCGCTCGATCTCGGCATCGAACGAACCGCTGATCATCGTCGACGGCGTCATCGACGGCATTCACGACCTGAACGACATCAACTCCGCGGACATCGAGTCGATCTCGGTGCTGAAGGACGCCTCGTCGACGGCCATCTACGGCGCACGCGGCTCGAACGGCGTGATCGTGATCACGACCAAGAAGGGCCGCGGCGTGGACGGACGTCCCAGCATCACCTTCAAGACCGATCTGGGATTCTCGCAGCTCCCGCGCCAGCTCGACATCATGAACGCCACGGAGTTCGCCCGCTACCGCAACGACTACGCCTATTTCTTCTCGAGCGCCGACGGCAACGACAAGATCGAGCCTGACTCGCCGATCTCGAAATACCCCTTCCCCAACCCCGAGGCCAAAGGCGCCGGCACGAACTGGATCGACACCATCACGCGCACGGCGCTCTACCAGAATTATGACCTTTCGATTTCGGGAGCCTCCGCGAAAAGCTCCTACTACGCCTCGGCCGGATTCAACGAAACGCAGGGAATCATCGACAACAGCGGGCTGAAACGTTACTCCGCACGCCTGAAGGTCGACCACGAGTTCGCCAAATGGCTCAAGGCCGGACTGAACCTGAGCTACACCTACCGCGACCAGGACGAAAACCTGGCCACCATCGGCGGAACCAACTGGTGGAACGCCGCCGTGTTCCTCAGCCCGTTCCTCACCCCCACATCCGACATGAACGACCTGTGGTATTCGGGACAGAAATTCAACAACCCGCGCCTCATGCTCGACCACTGTTTCAAGAACGCCCGGCGCATTTCGCTCAACAACAGCGGATTCGTCGAGGTAACGCCCGTCAAGGGACTGAAACTGCGCAGCCAGTTCACCTACTACTCCTACCAGCGCCACGGACGCTACTACGAGCCGGGTTACCTGCCTGCCAAAAAGGAGAACGAAGGCGGTTACGCCAGCCGCGACGAGTACGACGACACGAGTTTCTCCAGCGAGAATACGGTCTACTACGAATTACGCCCCAAGAGCGGCCACAACTTCGACGTGCTGGGCGGATACACCGCACAGGTCAAGTACGACAACAACCTGAGCATCACCGGACGCGGCTACACGCTCGACGAACTCACCTGGAACAACATGGCCGCGGTTCCCGACAAGCAGAACACCTCGATCAGCACCAACCACACGGACTGGACCAAGATGTCGGTGTTCGGGCGTCTGAACTACAACTACAAGGAGCGTTACTACATCACGTTCACGGCCCGTTACGACGGCGCCTCGAACTTCGCCGCCAACAAGAAATGGGGATTCTTCCCCTCGGCGGCCCTCCGCTGGAACGTCGCCAACGAGAAGTTCCTGCAAAAAGCCAAGTGGATCGACGAACTGGCCCTGCGCGCCAGCCTCGGACGCACCGGTAACGACGCCATCTCGGCCTACCGTTCGCTGGCGGCCGTCGGCAACTCGACGAGCGGCTACCTGATGGGAGGCACGCAGCAGCTGGCGGTCTACCCGTCGCGCCTGGCGTCGCCCGACCTGACGTGGGAAACCTCCGACCAGTATACCCTCGGAGCCGACATCTCGCTGTTCGGCGGGCGGCTCAACGTCACGGCCGACACCTACCTGATCAAGACCCGCGACCTGCTGCTGACCGTACAGGTAGCCTCGCAAACGGGTTACACCAACTACTTCGCCAACGCCGGACGCACCACCAACAAAGGTTGGGAACTCACCGTTGAAAGCCGCAACATC
>ERZ1673694.700-NODE-700-length-16050-cov-6.327040_pt1 | contig 16050 bp, 7 predicted proteins | sample MGYA00580224_ERZ1673694 | MGnify/ENA primary metagenome ERZ1673694 (study PRJEB41218, sample SAMN15661778) | gut metagenome | host: Homo sapiens | place: Canada: London | collected 2015-08-20/2019-03-30 | study: EMG produced TPA metagenomics assembly of PRJNA649273...
GATGAGAATTACAGTGAATGGAGTCCGGGTTGATGCTTCAGTGAAGAAAACAATTTTTCCGGAGTTCTGGAGTGCGGCAAAAGGAAAGGCTTTGGAAAAGAAACGGGAGTACAAGGAACTGAATTTGTATCTTGACTCAATCCGCTTACGGATAATGAAGATTCAGCGTGAATTGGAGATAGAGGGTGTATCCGTTTCTGCCAATAGTGTCCTGGAGCGTTTCTTGGGTAAGGATGCTCCCGTACAGCGTACTTTGTTTGAGGTCTTTCGGGAACATAATGATAAATGTGCTCAATTGTCTGGTACGGACATGGCACCTGCAACTGTACAGCGTTATGAAACATCTTTGAAACATACCCAGGATTTTGTTTGGGAAACATATCATAAAAAAGACATTCTTTTGGGAGATGTTTCCCGTCAGTTTATTGAGGATTATGAGTTCTGGCTGAAGACAGAGAAAAAGTGTTGTCACAATACTGCTACTAAATATCTAAAGAACTTCAAGAAGATAATCCGTATAGCTTTGGCTAAGGGATGGATGAAGAATGATCCATTTTCTGAAATAAAGTTCTCACTGGATAAAGTAGAACCGGATTTTTTGGAAGATTCGGAGATTCAAAAACTGATTTCAAAGGAGATTGATATTCCACGGTTGGGTCAGGTGCGTGATGTTTTTGTGTTCTGTTGCTTCACAGGTTTGGCTTTCTCGGATATTCATGATTTGAAAAAGGAACACATAGTAGAGGATCCGAACGGTGCCAAATGGATACGCAAAGGGAGACAGAAAACCAAAATTATGTGTAATATTCCATTGATGGAAGTGCCTTTGAAGATCCTAGGAAAGTATTCCACTAATGAATATTGTAAAAGTCGCGGTGTGCTTTTTCCTGTTCTTTGTAATCAAAAGATGAATGCGTATCTCAAGGAATTAGCTGATATTTGTGGCATTAAGAAAACATTGACGACTCATACGGCCCGTCATACTTTCGCAACGTTTGCTTTGGCAAATGGTGTTTCCATTGAGAGTGTTGCTAAAATGTTGGGGCATACCAATGTTCAGATGACCCGTCATTATGCACGTGTGTTAGACCGTACGGTGATACGTGAGATGTCGCAGGTCAGAATGGATTTTCAATTATCTCTGTAATGTGATTATAGAGTAAGTTTGTATTATATTTTTCTGTTTCTTCTTATCAAAAGATTCTTTTTAAGCATATTCTTATAATTGTGAAATAGCCGGAATTACCCTCCGGCTATTTTTGTACCTCTTTGTCGGTTTCTGTCCTTTTTTGTCGGTTGCTCAACGGTTGAGTAACCAATGGCCTCATAATAACTCTGTAATATTGCACCATAAATGATAAAAACAAGGTCAATATGTTAATGCTATCAATTTTACACAGGACAAAAAGACAAGCCCTTTTTTACGAAATGAATGTAAATAGCTGTATTAGTGCTAAATATTGGGTTGTACCGTTTTTTACCGGACAGTAATAAAAAACTTTGCAGAAGTTATCTGTTATATGAAAAATTTTGTAATTTCACGTTCGGTGAACATAGCAGGGACCGTTTGTGGTTCTTTGTAACTGGATATTATAAGGATACAACAGTTTCTGCTTAATTATTGTCTTAACTTCAAAATTTTTTTATGCATGCAATTTTAAATACATTCAAATCTGGAGTTGGTGATTGTGTATTTATGAGGCTGATAAAAGACGATGCCACGTTCAGTATTATGATTGATTGTGGTAAGTATACGCCTGAGATAAATCTATTCATAAAAGAGAAACTGCATAAGCATATTGATCTTCTTATTGTTACACACATAGATGATGATCATATAAATGGAGTATGTGAGATGCTTATTGCAATGCCAGAGATTACAATAGGTAAGATTTTTTATAATTGTTATCAGTTGTTATCTGGCGAGAAGATAGCGGCACTAACCAAGATTGTTAGTAGTGATATTGAAATTCTAACCCAAAATCTCCCCAAGCAGCGTACTGATACAAACGGTAAAATAAATATGGAGCATGCTTCTGTTCTTGCGTCAATCCTTTTGAAAAATCCACAATGGAACAGTGCTTGGGAGAAAACATTTTATATAGAGAACAGTTTGGAGCCATACCCATTGGGAGATGGTTTGGGGCAGTTGGTTTTTATTTCTCCAACAAGTTCTGAACTTAAAACGCTGGATATGAATTTTGCCCGTGAATATTTACGATTGACAAGACATGAGGTTATCAATGCACCTTTTGAGGGACGCGAAACTCTTTTCGAATTAGTCTCTCGACTTGTATCAATGAAAATTAGAGAAAGAGAATACGTCAAGAAGCAAAAAATTGCTGGCCTAATAGATAAATATTCAGTTGAGAGATGGAAAAAAGCTAAAGATTTTGAGCCGTCTGGCATAACGGATGAGAATAAAGGTTCTATTGCATTTATTTGGGAGTACAAAGATACGAAAGTGCTTTTCATGGGGGATGCAGAACCTGATATCGTAAAAACTGCCATTGTGAATAAATATGGTAAGGTGGATAATATGAAAGCCATAAAGGTATCTCATCATGGAAGTAAGCATAGCACCAGCAAAGAACTGATGGAAGTAATAGACAGCTTTGATTATTTTATTACAGGCGGGTCGGTTGGCGATAAGCCTTCAATGGAGACTTTGGTTAAGATAGTGGACAGAGGTGATAATAAAGTACGGACTATTCACTATAACTATGACAGAAATATCTTGATGAAAGATATGGCATCTGATGAATCTGTAGAATTACGACAAAAATATAATTTCCAAATCGATACAAATAATGAACTTGAATTTGAATATTGACAATTATGGCGGTAAGTCAGTTGTGCCAGTTAAATGCAGAGAAGTGCAAGGTACTGCTTTTTATATAGGCAATGGATATTTATTAACTGCTTATCATGTGGTTTCTGATGCAGAATACGATCGTTCTTCAATCATAGTCACTATAGATGGTAAAGATGTATTATGTGAGTTAATGAAGATAGGGGACATTATGGATGTTGCCTTACTGAGATGTCTTGAGCCAATAGATGAAAATCTTATTGAGAAGATTCCATTACTTAATACAGAGTTCAAGAAAGGACTGGATTTGGAAATCATTGGTTACCCTCAGGAAATAGGTAATGGTATAGATTACTTTGGTGTTAGTGTACGTAACGTTAGAAACCTCAGTAATCATACCCTGGGATTCGATATAGTTGTTCAAAGAACTGATGCTTTTGGTTTTTATTCGTATTCTGGTTTTTCTGGTTCTCCTGTGTTAAATGAGTTTGGATATGCCATTGGGGTTGTGACAGATCAATTGCATAGGTCATTGGGCTATACGTCTATAAATTCAATTGTACAAGCTCTTCCCAAAGAGGTTAATGTTGAAAATAATGCTGATGAATTTGATTCTCGGCCTTATGGAATAGGTACTTGTATAAAAGCGACAGAGGAATCTCTAAAGAAGATGAGTTCTAGATATAGAGAAGATTTGCATTCTGAGGATTTAGAGTTAGAGAAGAATATCCGATTATTTTGTGGTTTAGATATAAAAGAGGAACAAGAGGAACTCAGAATCAAATACTGTAACTGGTACGACACTCTTCCAGAGAACTATAAGGAGTTTTGTAAAGCACATTCTGCATTTATTCATTATCTGTCTACGGGTGAGAGAAATAAGGATTTCTATCTGGATTTAGAGAGGATTGGGTCATGCAGAGACCCTAGATACCATGAGGATTATTTTATCAGAGGCTACTATCATAATGTCCTGCAAGACTTAATGGATGAATTGCAGGATGTTCAAGATAAGGAAATGCTCAGCAAGAGGAGGCTATTGTACATTACAGGTGATGCAGGATATGGAAAAACGCACCATCTTTGCCATATAACGAATAAGTTGTGCAAAGAGGTTAATATATATTTGTTCTTTGGTACTGAGTTTAGTACCATGGAAGATCCGTTGAGAACAATAGCGACTATAAGACGTTGGGAAGATGTTGATTACATGAAAGTCCTAAACAATGAAGTTGCCAAAAAAGGAAAATATGCAATATTCATAATTGATGCTCTTAATGAAGGTGAGGGTACTTTTTATTGGAAAGAAAAACTACCACAAATTGTAGAAACATTCAGAACTTATCAGAATATAAAACTCATAGTTTCCGTAAGAACAATGGAGTCAGATGATGAACTGCATACGATATTGAATGCGAGCGATTGGGAAAAACTGGATTTAGGCGGATTCAGTAATACTAAAGCTGCATTACAGAAATATTTTAAGGTTTATGGCATCTATGAGGATCCTGAGATATACTCTAATTGCAAAGAGTTTACAAACCCCTTGCTCTTGAAAATATTTTGCGAGTCATTCTATTTGTTGCCAATAGATAAGCGAAAAGAGATTGATATTCTGCTGTTGTATAATCTGTATTTCCGCAAGTGCAATAAAAATGTATCAAGATGGACAGATGAAGATCCGCAGCGGGATGTTACTACCACTTTGATGTACAGTATCGGCAGAAGGTCTCTTGAAAAATACCATTGCTGTGACATTCCCCGTAGGATAGCAATTAGAATAGCAAACAAAATATGTCGCAACAGACTATGGTCTAATAATCTTTATCATAGTGCTGTCAAGGAAAACCTTCTTATGGAGTATGGAACTATAGACGGTTGTCAGTTTACAACATTCCAATATGATAATATGGGCGATTATGTGCGTGCAACGAATCTATTCGTACAGGATAAGACTGACGAAGAACGTTTTGAGCACATAAAAAGATTGCTTGGTTATTGTGCTCAAGGAACAATGACCCAAAAAGAAAAAGTAAAGACGTTAAACACTGTAACGGCTTTCCTATCTGTATGGAACCCAGATGAAAAGTTGTGGGATAAACCAGATTTTAAGGGCGGTCTTATGAGAGCCTGTCTGATTCGCAGTCTTTCTACAAGAAATTTAGCATCTAGTAAAAATACACTACATCCTGAATTTGTCCAAAACATCTTAAAAGAGGATGAAAATCTCTTAAATGTTATTCGTGTTTTTGAGCAGTTTAATCTGTACAAAACGTTGCTAATGCCTTATCTTCATGATAGACTGATGACGATGAGTATGCTTGAAAGAGATGAAAAATGGACAATTGGAGTAAATGGACTTTTAGATAGCTACAGACTTTCTTATACGATAAATAGTGTTTCTTTAAAGACTGCTGAAGATATTAAAATATATGTATGGCTGTTGTGCTGGATGTTCACTTCTTCGCATCCCAATCTTCGTATCCGTATGATACGCGTCGTGCGTTCATTGATGTCAAAGCAACCCTTGTTGTGCAAAGATATTATTGATGTTTTCTATTTGGTGAATGATCCTTACGTGTTATCTGGAGTATATGCAGCGATTTATGGTGTGTTATTGACAAATCGAGACGGGCAACTTACACACAATGTCGCAGAACGGATTTATAAATACCATTATGAGAATCAAGTAAAAATTCCATCTGATATTGATGGACGTATATGGACTCTGAAAATATTGGAGTACAATAATCACATCAATCCTGAAGACGATTTCTGGAATAATTCCCAGCCTCCTTATAAGCCAGCTGAAGATTTGATTACATATCCGACAACAGAAACTTTTGGTGATGATTATTTTGGTCCGGAGGGCGGTGCTTATTGTTTGAGGCATTCTTTGTTTGCATGGGATTTTAACAGATATATAATTGGCACAAATAGTAACAATGAATCGAAAACTTTTATCTTCAACGATAGAAAAATATTGTTAGATGATATAACAAAAGCTGTTGCCTATCGTATAAAACACGTTTACGGGTATTCCGAGATTTTATCAGAATATGATAAGAGCGTAGAGTGGGGGGACAGGCACTATCATTTGAAAGAGAGAATAGGCAAGAAATATCAGTGGATAGCATTAGGAGAGGTAAAGGCTTATCTTTGTGACATCTGTAAGATGACTAAGAACAGGTTTACAGAAGAACTAGCCGAAATTCCTTATCCATGGTATGCTGATAGATCATTCTATTTTGATCCAACACTAAAGGTCGTTGAGAATCAAATAGTGCTAGATAATGAGATGTTTGACTATTTGCCATCTGAAAACTTGTTTGGCATTACAGATGGTAGAGAATGGTTAGATTCAAGAGAGGTGTTACCTTCTTTAAATATTATCTTGAGAGACCGAAATCAGTGCGAGTGGGTCGTTATCGTAGGTTATCAGAAATATACCCAAGAGAAAGATGGTGAGAAACGAGAGTCTTTCATATACTATGCCCCTTGTCTTGTGAAGGATACTGACGATTGCGCTAACAAGTTTGAATCATGGGCAAAGGAACAGGATTTTTATGGTCGTTGGATGCCAGAGAGCACTGGCAACTATGAGTTTATATGGAATGAATATCCTTGGGCGGATACATTCAAACAGATAAAAAATGATGAGGTAGAGATATGGGGGCATAAAGCGCCATGCAATATAAAACTTCCATATAGTGCCCAATTACAAGAGGATAGGGTTGCAATAGATGACGAAGATGACATAAAATCAACAGTATATATGCCTTTATCGGAATTTTACGAGATGTTTGGACTTTATAATGCGGAGCGTGGAGTGGTTCGCAATAATGATGGATACATCATTGCACTCAACCGGAATATACCAGGAGACGCTTTTGATGGACTTGTGATTCGAAGAGATTATCTTAATAAATTTCTAGCAGAAGAAGGATACTCTTTATTCTTTTGTAATCTGGGCGAAAAACAACTATGGTCAGACACCAACCTGATTGATATGCAGAGGCTCAGTAGCTGTTGCAAATACATGCATGTGGGTGAAGTCGAAGTTATACAACCAATGAAAGACGAGCGTGATTTCCATCCTTCTTCATCAAAGGAAGAGAATAAAATCTTCTCAGGTATAAACATTGAAGATTGGCTATCGTTGGAGAATGATGATAGTGCAAAATATTTGATTGAAAAATTGAAGAATAATTAACTGATGTGTCGAGGTATAATACTGCCCCTTGATCTACTAAAAATCATAACAGGACTCTGAGACAAGATTGTTATCAATCCTTGTTGTCCTTTTTGTGGTTATAAGATGTAGCGGATTTAGCTAATCGCCATATTTGTAGATAGCTATATTTTATTGACCTCATGTTAAACATGTATCTGTAATCATATTTTGTAGATAAAAAAAGAATAATGTTTTCTACTTTAGAACAATGTATTTTGCTGTAACTCTCTGAAAATAAAGTAAATATAGAGAGTTTAAAAGATGCAGGTAACGATTTGGTGATGGAAGTCCTGCTTCGGGTTACACTGCTTTGCATAGTTTCAAATAACTCATATACAAATGTAGGCAATATTTAGAATATAGCAAAATATACTGCCATTTATTTTCGTATAAATCTGATTATTAACATATTAAGAATTTAAGGCATAACTTATTGATGCCTACTTGTTATAGAATAGCCGGGGACAGTGCCTCCCGGCTATTTTTTTGTCCCAAATTGGCGTTTTCTGTCTTTTTTTGGCGGTTGCTCAACGGTTGAGTAACCAATGGCCTTATAATATCTCCGTAATATTGCACCATAAACGATAACAACGAGGTCATTATGAATAATAGAAAAACCGTTCCCGGTGCCGGGGTGAGTCACATGCTCAGCACCATACTTGCCAAAGTGAATAACATTGAAAAGTTACTCTCTCCTGCCGTTGAGAATATACCGGATAGTGAGATACTGGATTCAAAAGGTGTACGCCTGCTGACAAAGATGTCGGACAGGACACTATTAAGAAGACGTAACGATGGTACGCTTCCCTTTTACAGAGACAAGGGGAAAATCTACTATCGCCGCTCGGATGTCCTTCGTGCCGTATTATTGGAAAAAACAGAAAACTCTAAAAAATAAGCGTTATGAAAAAGATGATTAAGATTGAAAGCAGTTCTTTTGCTGCTCTTGTGAGAAGTTATAAGAAGTCCCTGAACATGCTGGCTGTGTTGCAACATATTTGTCAGGAAAACGATGTGGCATTGTCCATGCTGCCGGACGAGGTGTGTGAACTGATCGGGCTTGACCCCGCCGAAATTGAGAAACAGCGTTTGAACGGACGTCTGCGTTTCGCGGAAGAAGAGGACGGTACAAGGCATTATTCGATTGCGGACATTATCAACCTGAAGGATTCCATTGACGGTAAGTTGATAAACAAACAAGTGGAAGAGCTATCCTTTGAGGAAGAAAGATGACGTATAACCAGTTCCCCCCATAGACAAGGGCACGGCGGACAAGGTCGGATTTATCCGGGTGTCCGCCGTGCCTTTGTCTTTTCCTGAAAAGCGGCTCTTTGCTGTACCCCTGCGGAAGTGAAGCCTGCGTAGCTTCCGGGGGTACAGCAATGTGCCGTGGGAAACATTAGGATATTTTTTTCAACTCCTTTGCCGGGCTTACAATTACCATAGACGGCACGTGCTTTACCTGCCGTGGTAAATCCGGGATCACGTCACTGCCGCTGACCATCCTCTGTTTTTCCATTTCTACTTTTTCATCCTTCCCTTCTTCGTGCAGGCCCACCGGTTTGAGAGTAAGCTGTATCTTCCGGTTCAGTGAAGCAAGATCTTCGCCCAACTGTTTGATTTCCGCGTCTTTAGGCCATGTGGCTGCCACTATTTCCCGCAAGACGGGAATGTCCTTTGACAATTCTGCATTTTCCTTTTCCCGTTTCTCTATCATAGCGGGAATACGTTCCAAGGCATTGATAAAATTCATTACGGCCAGTTTCGGCTCTTTGGCTATGTAGCCGTTATTGTAAGTATATTTAATGCCGTCCAGCCCTTCAACCATGAACTTGTTATGCAAGACCTGTGTATCCCCATCGTAAGATTTTTCGGTACGGACAAGGATGCGGAAATCGAACAGGGTTCCGATTTTCATGTAATCATCCTCTGTCCGGGCTTTCTGATTGATTGCGGCAAGCCGGTTGCCGAGTATTTCTATATTATCCGAGTCCACACCGTCCAGTTTCAAGGGATTGGGGCGAAGTCCGGTTTCCGCATCTGCGGGAGCTACCTTGTTCAGATATTCCCAATCTTTGGTGAAACGCCCGATAAAGACATTGTTCTTTTCTATTTCGGAAGTTTTTTCGTTCAACTTGCCTTTTGCATTTCCCTTATTACGGTGATATGCCTGTCTTTCGCTTTCCAGAACTGCCAGTTTCTTGTCGAGTTTTGCTTTTTCCAACAAATCGTTGTTGCCCGAAAGAATGGCCACGTATTCGCTGAAATTGCCTCCGCCGTTTTCATCAATCGCCCCCTCGTCAATGGTACGGGCGGCCAGATTACGGCTTTTAAGCTGGTTGATGAATACCTGTTTGTTATGCAGCAGGTTGAACTTGTAACTGTCCAGTGACTTCTCCACCGCATAGATATAACAGTCCACCTTATTGCCGGCATATTGCTTGGCAATGATATTGCCTTTTCTTACAGCACGTCCGTTACGCTGTTCCAGATCGGACGGCCTTCAGGGTATATCCAGATGGTGGATTGCAACGGCACGTTGCTGCGCATTGACTCCCGTTCCTAATTTTTGCGTGGAGCCGAAAAGAAAACGGATGCGTCCGGCGTTCATATTGCTGAACAGTTCCTTGCGTGCATTGTCACTGCCTGCTTCCTGAATGAACTTTATCTGCCTTTCCGGGATATTATGGTCTTCCACGAGCTTGCGTCTTATCTCACTGTAAATGTTCCACTGGTCGGGTTTATACGTACTGAGATCGGAAAAGATGAATTGTGTGCCTTTCTGGTCGAGATATTTATAGTAATATTCCGCAATCTTGGCCGCACAATGAGACGCTTTGTTTCCCGGATTGTCACCGTACTGCTGGTCTATCAGACGCATATCAAGAGACATCTTGTTCGAGTAGTTGGTGGCAATCAGCATCTGGGCCTTTTCTTCCGCTTCAGACAGAGGCTCCCGGTCTATGTAGGTCGCATTTCCGGTTTCAGCGAACTTTATCAGTTTCTGAATGAAAATTTCCTGCTGGGGAGTGGGCGATATGTGATAGAGCTGTTCGTTGAGTTCCGGCCTGTCAACCCCTACGTCTTCAGCCGTTTTGTAATCGGTTATCTCCGCGTAGAAATTGGCGAGTTCCGGCACTTTGATAAAGTAGCGGAAACGTTCCTTCTGCACGATCTGGTTGGTTACGGAAAATTCAAAGTCCGTGCTTTTCTTCGCATAGACAGCCGCCCAACCGTCAAAACACGTAATCCCCTGCCGCTCCATTTCTTTAGGACGGAGATATTTGAAAAGGAGATAGAGTTCGGTCAGGCTGTTGGAAATGGTCGTACCGGACAAGAAGGTAGCCCCCAAATCCCTGCCCGTGCGCTCCTGTATGGTACGGATGGCAAAAAGCATGTTCATGGCCTTCATGCTCCCTTCGGGATTGCCCAGACCGGAAACTCGCGCATGGCGTGTGTTGAACATCAAGTTCTTGAAGGCATGCGATAAATCCAAACTTTCGGATTTATCGCACAAATTTAAGAACTTGATGTTTACCACCCGTCACGACCGTGTAGCCGGCCTTGGCAACAGCGAAGGCAGTCAGCGTGCCTTGAATATGCTCTTTGCCTTGCGTACCATTCAGGAACGCACCGGCAAAGATCTGGGAGCGACCTTCCTGTCCGGTACAACCATTTCCAACAGTCTGACCGAGTTATATCTGCTCTTCAAATACCTTCGCCCTAAAGAACTGGAACGTCAGGGTATCAACACCTTCGACGCATGGGCGGCGGTCTTTGCCAAAAAGTCCATCGACTACGAGTTCTCCGTCACCAACGAAATCATCCAGAAGGAGCGGTTCCGTTACTTCATCAAAGTCCCGGAGCTTGCCGCCATGTACAACGAAATCACCGATTTCCGTACAGCCGAAGACATTGGCATCGACCGCCCCAGGAAGAACGAGATATTGCACAATATCCCGCCAACGCCCCAACAGCAGGAGTTTATCCAGAAACTGGTGGCATTTGCCAAGAACGGTGACGCCACTGTCCTCGGACGTCTTCCGCTAAGCAAACGGGAGGAAAAAGCCAAGATGCTTATTGCCACCAACTATGCCCGTAAAATGTCCCTTGATATGCGTCTTATCAACGAGGATAAATACGAAGATCACATAGATAACAAAGCTAGCCATTGTGCCGCCTTGATAAGCCAATACTACAAGAAGTATGACGAGCATAAAGGCACACAGTTCGTTTTCAGCGACCTCGGCACATATAAACCCGGTCAATGGAATGCTTACAGCGAAATCAAGCGGAAACTGGTAGAAGATTATGGCATACCCGCAGATCAGGTACGTTTCATCCAGGAAGCTAAGACCGAAAAGTCTCGCAGAGCAATGATTAAGGACATGAACGAGGGCAAAATCCGTGTCCTTTTCGGTTCCACAGAAATGTTGGGCACGGGAGTTAATGCCCAGCGCAGATGTGTAGCTATTCACCAGCTTGATATTCCCTGGACACCAAAAGACTTGGAGCAGCGTAACGGACGTGGAGTAAGAAAAGGCAATGAAATTGCCAAACTGTTTGCCGACAACAAAGTCGATATAATCAACTACGCTGTAGAAAAATCGCTTGACAGTTATAAATTCAATCTGCTTCACAACAAGCAGCTATTTATCACTCAGCTCAAAAAAGGATCGATGGGCGCACGTACTATCGACGAAGGCAGCATGGATGAGCAAGGTGGCATGAATTTCTCCGAGTACGTCGCCATTCTTTCCGGCAATACAGACCTGTTGGATAAAGCCAAGTTAGAAAAACAGATAGCCTCTCTTGAAAGTGAGCGCAAATCCTTTAACCGTGGTAAATCCTCTGCTGATTCCAAACTGGAAAACATCATGCAAACTGTTACTAAGAATGGTGACCTGATAGAGAGAATCAGTACGGACTTGAAGCATTTTGAACAGCGGGTGCAGCGTGATGACCAGGGTAATCCTCTCAACCTTCTTCAACTTGATGGCGTAAATGGCAATGATCCTAAACTCATCGCAAAAAAATTAGTAGAGATAGAGGACAAAGCCCGTACTCACGGCGTATCCCAATCCATCGGCAAGCTCTACGGCTTCGACCTTTTGGTAAAGACCGAATCCAGTATGAAAGACGGCTTCGACTTCATTGAAAACCGTTTCTTCGTTCGTGGCGAAGGCAACATCCTGTACAACTTCAACGGCGGCAAACTGGCAAAAGACCCCAACATTGCCTCCCAGATGTTCCTCCGCACCTTTGAAACCATTCCCCCTCTTTTGGAGAAATACCAAAAGGAATCTGAGAAGATTTCAAAGGACATTCCCATCCTTCAGGAAGTAGTCAAAGAAACGTGGAAAAAGGAAGACCAGCTCAAACAGCTCAAATCCGATCTTGATGCCCTTGACCGCAAGATCCAGCTCTCCCTCAAACCTGTCAAACAGAACGAAGACAGCAACAGCAAGAACGAGAGCCAAAGCAACAGCGATAGCCAAGGCATTGCCCCATCACAGAGAACACCTTCGGTATCATCGGCAACGCCCCCTGCATCCGATGGCAAGCCCTACGTCCACCAGCCGCCCGACTTCCTTTCCACCCCTCCGGAAAAGAAGCCCCCGCACCTGAGCCAACCTCCTGTCAGTTTCAGCATCAAAGATGCCATGAACTCGTTAGGCAGCAAACTCGTCATCGGCGGCATCCCCAAGCCCGGCAACAAAGACGACTCGGACACCGCCCATACCAACAAGCCCAAAGGCTTTAAGCTATAATTAAAAATAGCCGCCATACTTCTTGTCCGAAGTGATGGCGGCTATTTCAAAAAAATCTGTATTTTACTCTTTTTTCTTTATCCCTATTTTCTTTGCAAATTCTATAAGATGTGTGTCTTCAGATTTAAGTACTATTGTTTCTATAATTTTTATCAAATCATTGGACTCTTCTTTATCTTGATTAATAATCTGTATGTAAAAATTCATGTCCGACAAAATTTGATTACGACAGTCAGTGTCAGTTATTATTGGTTTTATTATTTTATCAGCAACACTTCCAGCTCTTTCTGTTATCATATCTCCCTGTAATTTAAACCAATCATTAAAGAATAAAAATTTAGACTTATTCATAATTGCAGTCCCATTGCAAAAACTATTCTTTATATCTTTAATTGTAGCCTTTGTATTATGTTTATCCAATTTATTAATAATACTTTGGTAAATCTCAGGTAAAGGAAAAGACTGGCTTCCAGATGCAATATCCTTCATTATATGTTTTCCAAAGCTGTCAATGTTTTCCGGTAGTACTGCGACATATTCTGTTGAAATAAGATGTTTTATGACAGTAAACCAATAATCTGAATTATAATTATTTCGATTATTATATAGTGTCGTTTCACTTACTTCAGATAAAGCTTGAAGTATTGTTTTATTAAGGAATATTGTAAGATCATTTTTTATAATGGCGGTATATGCCCAAAATGAAGAAGAAGGAACAATTTTCTTTATATTCTCTTTTGTAATCTCATTCTCTGTAAAAGTCCATTCAGATAAATGCGATAATAATTCGTCCTCCGTTACATTTATTTTAGATTTTATCTGTTCAAATTTAGGAAGAATAGAAGTAAGGTCTAATTCTTGTCCAAGCTTGTTTATAACCATATAATGCAAAACTTCATTTAATAACGGAATATTCCAATTAATACAGTTTTCCAATAGTTCCCCCTGCGTTGTGTAATACTCTATATTGTTTGCTACTTCAGTAACTATATTGGAATCATAATCAGACACATTTCGCCCCAAAGCAATGTTCATCGCGACAATATCAGAATAACCAACCGGGTATGATCCATTGCTAATTTTAGTACTAAGATTCGAAATTATAGATTGTACTTTAGAAGTATTTAATTGTTTAGCTAATGGGGCATCCTTACTTAATATTTTGTACGCAGAGTATATGTTAGCAAAATTTTCTTCAGTTATTTCATCGTTTGCAATCAGTTCTTCTATACTACTATATAATTTATTAAAGAAGTAGTAATCAGATTTGTTTAAGATGTTAAGCACATTTATATTGTCCAATTTATCAGGTAATAATCCAGTGAAATAATTATCCAATTCCTCTGGATTAGTTTTAACTTTATATTCAATATACTTCTCACCTGCGGCTGTAACATAATCTATGAATACCTCGGAAGATAATGTTTTTTCACTATGTTTGATAGATACTTCTAAGCCATTTTCTTTTATGAAATTATTCAGATCGTCTAAAGCCATAAAATAATTAGAGCCACTAAATTCTTTAAAATTGTGCAACTCTGAATATATATAATTAACAATTTTCTGATGTTGTGCTTTCCCTGTTTTTAATAATAATTTTTTGTAGACATCATCTAATTTTTGTTCTTGAAGTTTTGATTCAATTTTTCTATTTGATAGATAATTCCAAATCCTATTAATTATATTATTGGTTCTTTTTAAATCATACAAGCAGTTGACTGCATTATCTATTGCTGTATCATCTATATTTCTAATGACTTCATCTAAAACCGTATCAAATTGTTTATTGCTTTCAGAATATTCATTTATATCATATCCATTCTCGGCTGCCACGCAATTTTCAATATATTTTGTCAGAGGTATTTGGCGGGCATGTTCTATATCTATGCCATATACGAGTGCAGAAATTTGCCGTTGTAATACCATGTCATTTTTGATAATTTTACTAACTCCAGATAAATAATTACCTGACAGGATTTGATTTACAGGATCTTTAGTAAGAATATCTTTATTTAGAACAAAAAGAGCAATGTTTAATATGGTTATGTCTTCCCCCCAAACACTTTTAAGTGTCACGATTTCATTGATAAATGAAATAATCTCTCTTACATTTGCATTTGGATGAAGTAATCTGTATATTCTATTGATTGTATCTTTCTCAATATCTTCATCGGTGTCTCCAAACGCTTCTTGAAAGAACGAATTAAATATTTTACGAAAATCGGTAATGACGGGTTGAGCAACCCTATAAATGATAGGAAAAGTTTTATTTATAAAATAACTTGTAAGTTGTTTTATTTTTGCATCCTCTCCATCACCAAATGCACAAGCTAAATGTTTTTCATCGAAAGGTATTATAGCCCATATATTGGGAAAGCCATCTTCTGAGAAGAATGTGTGTATAGAAGACCATAACTCTTTTACTTTATCTGCAGGCAACCTGTCCATGTTGTCGAAAATAACAACTATTCTTTTCTTTTTATGTACTTCTATAAAATCAGAAATATCTTGCATCCAAGCCTTAAACTCTGTAACAGTAGGCTCATCCTCACTTAATGTCTCATAGCAAACATCGTTTTCAATCTTATCTTTATAAATTGCTAATAAATAGCTAAGGTTATATTTCTTATTGTCTTTTCGATAGGCATTAAGCCAAATAATCAATGCTACAATAACCGGTAGGGCTGAAATAAGTATAGATAATAAAACAGACCACCAAGTAACCTCCGATGGTTTAATAGCATATGCTATAAAAGTAAATATTGGCGTCAGAATAGCAACAAGAAAAGCAGCAGCCATTCCATTACTGATTCGTGGGTATTTTTCTGTGACTGTTTCTGTTTTTCTAGCTAGTAAATATTTTAACTTTTCATTCCAAGAAACTCGTTTGCTGCCGCCACCTTTAATTTTAATTGTTGTATCTCCGGAAAGAACTTCATCTGTTATTAATTGAGATGTTAATAGTTCAAGGAAAGAACGTCTTTGCAGATCTTCCTGGTGTCCCCAAGCGTCATATTCGAAAAAATAATATTCTCCTGCTAATTCTTTTTCTAACAATCGGATAACATTTGATTTACCTGAACCCCATATTCCTTCCAAACCTACAATCCGAGGTAAACAAATTCTGCTATCTTTAGAATCAGTATCTTTAAAATGCTTAGCGATAGCTTTTGCTAATCGCTCTTGTGATTTCCCTTCGTATTTATCATTTCCGCATGGTCTGTTAGAAATGA
>ERZ1673694.731-NODE-731-length-15370-cov-5.641985_pt1 | contig 15370 bp, 8 predicted proteins | sample MGYA00580224_ERZ1673694 | MGnify/ENA primary metagenome ERZ1673694 (study PRJEB41218, sample SAMN15661778) | gut metagenome | host: Homo sapiens | place: Canada: London | collected 2015-08-20/2019-03-30 | study: EMG produced TPA metagenomics assembly of PRJNA649273...
CGCCCGACTCGAACTCCTCGAACTCCCCGGCGTCCGCACCCGGCAGGGCGAATCCGCCCGCCGCGGCCCGCGGGAACGACGGCACGGCGCTCCGGCCCCCGCCCGTGCGCAATCCTCCGGCGGCGCTGTCCGACACGCCGTCGCGGTAAGGCACGTCGAAACCCGTGAAATCGACGTTCGGATCGGGCGCCGAAGGGTCGATGTACTCTTCGCGGAAAGGGTTGTAGTCGCTGTTCGACATGGCCAGCGGCTCGCTGTAGACGGCGCCCTTCTGCAAAACGGGAATCTCCACCGTGCTGTCCCGGTCGAAATCCATCAGCGGCACGGCACCCGTTTTGGCCAGCGTCTCGCGCACGGCGGCGTTGACGATCTGCCACACGGCCTCCTCGTCGGCGAACTTGACCTCGGTTTTCTGCGGGTGCACGTTGACGTCGATACGCCCGGGATCGAGCGTCAGGTAGAGGAAATAGGAGGGCTGGCAACTCTCGGGAATCAGCTTCTCGTAGGCTTTCAGGATAGCGCTCGTCAGGTAGGTGCTCTTGAAAAAGCGCCCGTTGACGAACAGATATTGCTCCGTGTTGCGTTTCTTGGCGGCCGCCGGACGGCCGATATATCCCTCGATGCGGGCGATCGAAGTGTCGGCCTCGACCTCCAGCAGGTTCTGCTTGATGTGACGTCCCACCACATCGACGATGCGCCCCGCCAGGGACCCGGCCTGCAACGTATAGACCGGTGCGTCGTTGGCGTAGAGTTCGAAGGCGATCTGCGGGTTGCAGAGCGCGATGCGCTGGAACTCGGCCTTGATCTGCGACGCCGAGGTGGTGCTCTTGTCCAGAAAACGGCGGCGTGCCGGAACGTTGTAAAAGAGGTTGCGCACGAAGAACTGCGAACCCACGGGGCACATCACCGGGTTCTGCGCCACGAACTGACCGCCGTTGATCTCGGTCTCGGTCCCCACCTCGTCGCCCGCCTGCCGGGTGCGCAGTTCGACCTGCGACACGGCGGCGATCGAAGCCAGGGCCTCGCCGCGGAATCCGAACGTGTGCAGGGCGTAAATATCCTCCACGGCCCCGATCTTGCTCGTGGCATGGCGGTCGAAGGCCATACGCGCGTCGATGGGCGACATGCCGCAGCCGTCGTCGACGATCTGGATCAGGTCCTTGCCGCCGTCGCGGAAGTTGACCTTCACCGAAGCCGCCCCGGCGTCGATGGCATTCTCCATCATCTCCTTCACCACCGAGGCGGGCCGGTTGACGACCTCGCCCGCGGCGATCTGGTTGGCAACGACCTCGGGCAATAATCTGATCTTGTCTGCCATTTACTCCTCGTAATCGTTGGGAACGACCGTGATAGGCGCATAGGGATTGAACTCCTCCTCTCCGACCTGCTGCGTTTTAGCCGCAGGCACGGTCTGCGCGCGCAGGAACACATCGGCCAGCTTCGGGTAGAGCAGGTAGATGAAAAGCATCACCAACACGGCCCCCGCGGCCATCTTCAGCACGCGGATACGCCCCCGCTCCTCCTCGTTCGAACGCCGCACCTCCCGGGCTTCGCGCTGGGTGCGGATGTACTGTCCGGGCTGGTACTCGCGGTCGGCATCCTCGGCGCGCTCGCCGCGCAGCTCGGCACGGCGCTGTTCACGAGCCTCTTTCTCGGGGTCGTAATATCGCGGGATATAGTTGAATTTATTCGCGTGTCGTTTGAAGGGTGTAAAGCCTAACATAACAGTAAGTTCTAAATTATTGCAACCGTAAGTACGTCCCGGAGGGGTGTCGTCACGGCGTTCCGCAGTGTATGCAAATCTGACCCACCCCTAAATCCCCGCCTCGGCGGGGACTTGTATCTGCCGCTATCGCGGCAGAAAGAATAACCCGGACGGCCCTAAACGAAAAATTCGTCTCCTCTACTTGGTAAAGGTACGAATTTTCCGCGGTTTTAGTATCTCTCTACCGGAAGAAACTCTTCATCCGTTCGAAAATATTCTGGTTCTTGACCGATTCCGCCTTCTGGAAAGAGGGCTGTGCGGCCAGTTGTTCGACGAGTTTTTTCTCCTCGGCCGAGAGCTTCGACGGAACGGTGATGTCCACCACCACCAGCTCGTCGCCGCGGCCGTAGCCGTTCACGTCGGGCAGTCCCTTGCCGCCCAGGCGCAGCACCTTGCCGGCATGCGTTCCCGGGGCGATCTTGATCTTGGCGCGCCCGTCCACCGTCGGAACCTCGACCGTACCGCCCAGCAGGGCCGTCGTCACGGTGATGTTCAGGTTGTGGATCAGGTCGTTGCCGTCACGCACCAGTTCAGGGTTGCGCTCCTCCTCGATCATCACCTGCAGGTCGCCGTTCACGCCGCCCTGACGCGCGGCGTTGCCCTTGCCCGTGACGGTGAGAACCATTCCCTCGCCCACGCCGGCCGGAATCTTGATCTCCACGACCTCCTGCCCGCGCAGCGTGCCTTCGCCCTTGCACTTGTCGCACGGCGCGGTGATCACCTTGCCCGTGCCGCCGCACGTGGGGCACACGCCCTGCGTCTGCATCCGGCCGAAGAAGGTGTTCTCCACCCGCGTCACATAGCCCGTGCCGTTGCAGGTCGAACAGGTCGAATAGGAATTGGCATCCCTGGCTCCCGTGCCGCCACACTTGTCGCAGGCGACGGTCTTGTTGATCTTGAGTTTCTTCGTGACGCCGTTGGCAATCTCCGCCAGCGTCAGCCTGACCCGCACGCGGATGTCCGAGCCGCGGTTCACGCGCCGCCCCCCGCCGCCGTTCGACGAGCGGAATCCGCCGCCCCCGAAATGGCCGCCGAAGATGTCGCCAAACTGCGAGAAGATGTCCTCCATCGAGAACCCTCCGCCGCTGAATCCGCCGAAGCCTCCGGCCCCGCCGCCTGCCGCACCGCTCATTCCGGCATGGCCGAACTGGTCGTAGCGGGCGCGCTTGTCGGGGTTCGACAGCACGTCGTAGGCCTCTGCGGCCTCCTTGAATTTCTCCTCGGCCTCCTTGTCCCCGGGGTTTTTGTCGGGGTGGTACTGGATGGCCGCTTTGCGGTAGGCCTTCTTTATTTCGTCTGCGTTAGCGTTCTTCGCAACGCCCAGCACTTCGTAGTAATCCCTCTTCTCTGCCATGGTCTCACTCTCCTACAACTACTTTTGCGAAGCGCAGCACCTTCTCGCCCAGCATGTAACCCGTCTGGACGACGTCGATGACCTTGCCCTTCTTCTCCTCGCCGGCGGCGAACCGGGCAACGGCCTCCGAAAGATCGGCGTCGAACTCCTTGTCCAGCACCTCGATCTCGGTCACGCCCTTGCGGCGGAGCGCCTCGGTAAATTTCTGTGAAATGAGCGTCACGCCCGCCCGCAGCGCCTCCAGATCGTCGCTCTTCTGCATGGCGTCCACGGCGCGCTGCACGTCGTCGCGCACGGGCAGCATCTCCAGCAGCACGTCCCGGCCCCCGGTCTGCACCAGGTCCATCTTCTCCTTGAGCGTGCGCTTGCGGTAGTTGTCGAACTCGGCCTGCAGACGGACGTACTTGTCCTGCCACTGGGCCACGGCCGCTTCGAGCGCCTTGGCGGCGTCGGCGTCGGCAGCGGATTCGCCGTCTGCCATTGTGTCAGTCGCCTCGTCGGTTTCATCTGACACATTGGCACAAGGCTCCCCGTCGCACGACGGATAGCCATCGCCGGGGGCGAACCCTTCATCGCCGCTAACAGCCTCATTATAAACTTTTTCCTTTTTCATATCTTGTGATTTTTCAGTTTTCTTCCCCTTATTCGAACAAATTGCATACCAACCCGGCTAAAAGCCGGACTTCAAGGGCAATACCTGCATGTCGGGCATCGAACCGATCTGCGTGCTACCGCCCAAAAACCGCTTCACGGCAAGACGCCGCTATCCGATGATGAAAATGGCCGGACGCCTGTTCATTTCGGGCAGCCGACAGCGGCGCCACTCCCCGGCCGTACGGGTCTCGATCCGCTCGCCCGGAGCCGTGAGATCCACGGCGACGGTCAGGCGCGTCTGGGCCCCGAGCGTCTGCACCAGCTGCTCCATCAGCTTCACATTGCGGTACGGAGCCTCGATGAAAAGCTGCGACTGCCCCTCCGTCAACGCACGGCGTTCGAAAAAACGGATGGCTTTGACCCGTTCGGGCGGCTTCACGGGCAGGTAGCCGTTGAAAGCGAACGACTGGCCGTTCAGCCCCGAGGCCATCACTGCGAGGATGATCGACGACGGGCCGACGAGCGGCACGACGCGGATGCCGCGGCGGTGGCACGCCCCGACGACCGGCGCCCCGGGATCGGCGACGCCCGGCACGCCCGCCTCGGAGATCACCCCTGCCGAGCGGCCTTCGAGCAGCGGCGCAATCAGCTCCTCGATTTCGCGGCCGGCCGCGGTGTGCTCGTTCAGTTCGCGGAATTCCAGTTCGCCGATGGGCCGCGCGATGCCGGCTTTCGACAGGAAACGCCGCGCCGTGCGGGTGTTCTCGACGATGAAGTAGTCCAGCGCATCCATCACGGCCCGATTGGCCGCAGGCAGCACGTCCCACGGCGCCGTTTCGTCCGAAATCGGACAGGGAATCAGGTAAAGGGTTCCGGTTGCCATTACTCTTTGAGGTAGATTCGTTTCACACGCGACGAGACCGAGGTCATGATCTCGTAAGGTATCGTGTCGAGCACCCGGGCCATCGTTTCGAGGTCGTTGCCCGGGCCGGCGGAGAAGACCGTCACTTCGTCGCCCTCGCCGACGCCAGGAATGTCCGTGATGTCGATCATGCAGCTGTCCATGCAGACGCGGCCCACGATCGGCGCAGGCCGCCCGGCCACGCGCATCGACCAGCGTCCGCACCCCAGGTGGCGGTCCAGCCCGTCGGCGTAACCGATCGGCACGGTCGCCGTCACGGTCGGCCGCAGCAATTTCCCGGCACGCCCGTAGCCCACGGCATCGCCCGCTTCGAGACGCTTGATCTGCACGATACGGGTTTTGAGCGCCGAAACCGGACGCAGACCCGCATTGTGCTCCCAGCCGAAGCCGTAAAGCCCCAGTCCGAGGCGGCACATGTCGAACCGCGCCTCGGGGAACCGCTCGATGGCCGCCGAATTGGCCGTATGGCGGATGACGGGATAGGGCAGCGACGCGGCTACGGCGGCGCTCATGCGGTCGTAGCGCGCGATCTGCTCCCGGGTGTAGGCATCCTCTTCGGGCATGTCGGCGCAGTTCAGGTGCGAAAAGACCGACGCCACCTTCACGGCGGGCATCGTCGGCAGCACCTCGCACAACCGCCCGATCTCCTCCTCTATGAAGCCCAGCCGGTGCATGCCCGTATCGAGTTTGATATGAATGGGATAGCGGGTTTCGCCCGCATGCGACACCGCATCGGCGAAGTCGGCGAGCGAACGGAAACTGTATATCTCGGGTTCGAGGCGGTTGGCGATCATCTGGTCGAAACTGTCGGCGTCGGCGTTCAGCACCACGACGGGCATCGTGATTCCCCGCTCGCGCAGCAACACGCCTTCGTCGGCGAACGCCACGGCCAGGTAATCGACGCCCTGATGCTGGAGCATCTGCGCCACCTCGAAATCCCCCGCGCCGTACGACCCGGCCTTGACCATCGCCACGAGCCGGGTCGAGAAATCCAGCTTCGAACGGAAATAATTCAGGTTGTGGATCATGGCATCGAGATCGACCTCCAGCACCGTCGTGTGGCTCTTGCGCGCCAGGGCATGCGCCAACTTCTCGAAACGGTACTCCCGCGCGCCTTTCAACAAGACGGCACGCCCCGCCACGGCCCGGCGGCCGATGCGGGCGATGCACTCGTCGGTCGAAGCGTACAACTCCTTGTCGCAGCCGAACAGCGCGGCGTAGCGCTTCAGCTTCGGGCCGATGCCGACGAGCGTATCGACGCCTGCCCGCGCGACCATTCCCGCCACGCGGCCGTAAAGTTCGTCGTCGGTCAGTCCGCTCTGCGCAATGTCCGACAGCACGAGCGTCCGGCGGCGTGACAGCGCCACGCTGTGCAGATAGTCGAGCGCCAGGGCCAGCGAATTGAGATCGAGGTTGTAGGCGTCGTTGATCAGCACCGAATCGTTGATGCCGTCCTTGACTTCGAGGCGCATGGCAACCTCGGGAGCCTCCGTAAACGACGGCGCGGGATAGCCCATCGCCGCGCAGAACGCCTCGACGATCTGCGCATTGCGGCGCGATGCCGCGTTGCCGATCACCGCCTCCGGAACCTCCGGACATGCCGCCGCATCGCAGAGTTTCCGCCCCGCGAAGCGCGAGGCGATCATGCGGCCCAGCGGGTCGTAGTGACTGTGGTAAACGATGGTCTCGGCACGGTGGGCCAGAACCATCTTTTCGTCGCATTTCTGCTCCAGATTGAGGAAATTCTCCTGATGCGCGTCGCCGATCGAGGTGAAAACCACCACGTCGGGACGGATGATGCGCTCCAGCCGCGCCATCTCGCCGGGTTTCGAAATCCCCGCCTCGATCAGCGCCAGCTGCTCGTCACCCTCGATCATCAGCACCGACAGCGGCACGCCCAGCTGCGAATTGTAGCTCTTGGGCGAACGGTAGCACTTCATCCCCGCAGGCAGTTCCTCGGCGATCCACTCCTTGATGACCGTCTTGCCGTTCGATCCGGTGATGCCCACCACCGTCCCCCGGAACTGCGCCCGGTGGTAGGCGGCCAGGCATTGCAGGGCCGCGATGGCATTTTCCACCAGCACGTAACCGCACTCCGGCAGGGCTTCGAGAGGCCGTTCGACCAGAAAAGCCCGCACACCGCGCGCATACATCTGCGGGACGAACGCATGCGAATCGTGATTCGCGCCGCACATGGCGACGAACAACGGCCCCGAGCCAAGTTCGCACGTCAGCGAGCGGCTGTCGGTCACCACCGACTGCACCTCGCAGTCCGTTCCGGAGAACCTGCCGCCCACGACGGCGGCGATTTGCGAAAGCAGATATTTCATAAAATACCTATTTTTTCTTTATACCTTTTGACCACAAAAATACTTAACTACGGTCTTCGCCCACGGAGTTATTACTACCTTTTGGTGGCAAAAGGTAGCGCCAAAACCATCCGCATGTCGCTTTCGCGGAAACGACCTCCAGCCCACGCTAAGCGGGTGCAGTAAGATCAAGCCTTTACAGCCTCCCGCTCCGGGCGCGCGGGCTTTCGGTTGTTCTTTCTCCGCTGCAAGCGATAATGCGGACTATTCCTCGCTCCAAAGACGGCGAATAACTCCCGCTTGGCAAAAAAGGCGTCAAGAAAGAGGCGGACTAAAAGCCCGAGCGGAGGGGACGGTTTGTTTACAAACCCGCGAATAGTCGCCCGGAGCCAGCGTTAGGCTGCATCTTTTAGACTTTTTGTCGGCGGGTCGGTTTTTGAGGCACTTTTTGCCGAACCAAAAAGTGCCAAAATTCCGCGGGCGAAGACCGCGGTTAACAGTACTTTTTTGCAAAAAGTCTACACCGCAAAACCCGTCGCCACTATCGCGGCGAAATCACGATAGATCGAACGTCACTATCGTAATCCCCGCCCCGCCCCGGTCGGCATGCTCGTCCGCGGCCGACGCGATTTCGGGAACCGATCGCAGGTAACGGCGAATCTCCTCCTTCAGGGCGCCCGTGCCCTTGCCGTGGAGGATCGACACCGTGCCGACGCCCACCATCAGCGCGTCGTCGATGAAATTGCGCACCTCGTCCAGCGCCTCCGAAGCGCGCATGCCGCGCACGTCGATATGGTCCTTGAAGTTGAGTTTGCGCGACGAGATGTCCACCGAAAGGACCGTGCGGGCCGCGACGGGGCGTGTCGCCTCGCGGTACTCGTTGTTCGAAACCACCGTCAGCAGGCCTTTGTCCACCGTCGTAAGTATCTGCCCGAACGCCACCTGCGCCCTTTTTCCCTTCACCGACTGCACCACGCCGACCATCTCCTGCCCGGCCATGCGGACTTTCGACCCGGCGACCACCTCACGCGGTTTTTCGGGTTCCGGAGGGGTCTCCCCGGCCGCCGGCTTCGCACCCTGCTGCGCCTTGCGCTCGGCGCGCCGCTGGCGGCGGCGTTCGATGCGCTCGATCTCGCGGGCCACGGCGGCTTCGTTCCCGGCCTCGTCGGCCTTCTCGACCACCTCGCGGAAGTCGTCCAGCTCGCGCCGCGCCAGCCGCGTCAGCTCCTTCTCTGCCTGCGCCTCGCGGATCGTCTTAATCGTATTTTCGATCTGTTTGTTGGCGTCGGCGATCAGCTGCCGGGCCTCCTGCTTGGCCTTTTTCAGAATCTCCTGCCGCTCGGCGCGGATTTTCGCCAGCTGCTCGGCGTAGCTCTGCTCCAGTTCCTCGACCTTGCGGTCCGTCAGACGGATGCGGTCGCGCTTCTGCTCCCAGTAATGCTTGTCGCGGGCGATCTCGCGCAGTTGTTTCTCGATGTTGATGTGGTCCGCCCCGGCCTTCTCGCTCGCCGTGCGGATGATCTCCTCCGGAAGCCCGATCTTGCGGGCGATCTCCACGGCGAACGAACTCCCCGGCTTGCCCGTTTCGAGGCGGAACAGCGGCCGGATATTCTGCACGTCGAACATCATCGCGCCGTTGGCGATGCCCTCCACCGACGAGGCGTAATACTTGATATTGGCATAGTGGGTCGTGATCACGCCGTAGCAGCCCCGCTCGAGCAGGCGTTCGAGGATCGCCTCGGCGATGGCCCCGCCGATGATCGGCTCGGTCCCCGACCCGAATTCGTCGATCAGCACCAGCGTGCGGTCCGAAGCGCCCGCCAGCATGTGCTTCATGTTCAGCAGGTGCGACGAGTAGGTCGACAGGTCGTCGTCGATCGACTGCTCGTCGCCGATGTCGATGAAGATACTCCTGAAGACGGGCAGTTCCGAGACCTCCGAGGCCGGAACCGGAAACCCGCACTGGAACATGTACTGCACGATCCCCGTGGTTTTCAGGCAGACCGACTTGCCGCCGGCGTTAGGTCCCGAAATGACGAGGATGTGCTTGCGGCGGTCGAGCTGCAAATCCAGCGGCACGATCTCGCGCCCCGCGGCCCGCAGCGTCTGCTGCAACAGCGGGTGACGGGCGTTTTTCAGCACCAGCCTGTCGTCGGTCGAGAGGATCGGCCGCACGCACCCGTTCTCCGAGGCCCAGCGGCCCTTGGCGCGCAGCATGTCGATCTCGGCCAGGTAGTCGCCCGAATCGGCGATCAGCCCCGCGTCGGGACGGATCGCTTCGGTAAACTCCGTGAGGATGCGCACGATCTCGCGCCGCTCGGCATACTCCAACTCGCGCAATTCGTTGTTGATCTCCACCACCTCGACCGGCTCGACGTAGAAAGTCTTGCCCGTCGCCGACTCGTCGTGGATAAAGCCGTTGAGTTTGCGTTTGTTGCCGGCCGAAACCGGAATCACGGCCTTGCCGTCGCGGATCGAGATCTGGGCGTCGGCATCGACGATGCCCGCCCCCTTGGCCGAGGACAGTACGGCCTGCAGGCGCTTGGCCGCCTGCCCTTCGCGCTCGCGGATGGAGCGGCGGATCTCCTGCAGGGCGGGCGAAGCGTCGTCCTTCACGTTGCCGAAGCGGTCGAGAATGCCGTCGATGCGCTGCACGATCTCGGGGAACGCCGCAACGCCCCGCGTACGGGCATGGAGGGCCGGGTAGCGCTCCTCGCGGCCGATGATGAACGAGACGATGCCGCCGATCGCAGCCAGCGCCCGGCGCAGTGTCACGACCTCCTCCACGTCGAGGAACGAACCCTCGACGCGCAGTTTGGCGACGATGTAATCGACATCGGGGTACTCGCCCCCGGGGAAATCGTGCTCCATGTCCAGCACGAGGCGCATTTCGTCGGCGAGTGCCAGCCGCCGTTCGATCTCGCGCGCCGAGGTCGAAAAGCCCTCCGCGGCGAGCCGCTCGCGGGCGGCACGCATCGTGCAACGTCCTGCGACCTGTTCGCGGAGCCGGTCGAAACCTATCTTTTGCTCGAATGTAGCAGGGTAAATCATGGAATCGAAGTCATGTTTAAATATCGGCCGCCATTTCGCTCCGGACGGGTTACGCCCACGGCCTTTGGCCGTGTATGCAAGTCTGCCCCCCCCCCAAATCCCCTCCTCGGAGGGGACTTGTCGCAACGCACCCGGAATTACGACCGGAAGCGGCAGCGAACAGCACACCGAATGCAGCCCGAAAAAACCTATTTCAGCCTTTTCAGCGAATCCCGTTCGGCCCTGGCCGCGGCTTTGGCGGCTTTGCGCTCGGCCTTCTCCTGCATCTTCTCGGGGCTGCGCCCGAAAAGCGAGAAATGCACGTAGCGGCCGGGATACTGTTCGAGGTTGGCCAGCAGCGAGGCGAGGTTACCGCTGGCCTCGGTCAGCGAATCGTAAAGCGCGGGATCGTTCATCAGCTTGCCGACAGTCCCCTCGCCCGCCCCGATCTTCGCCAGCAGGCCGTTCACCTCGCCCACGGCATCCGTAAGCCTGCGGGCGAACCCGGCGTCGGCCAGTTCCCCGGTCATCCGGTTCAGGCTGCCGACGATGCTGTCTACGCGCGGAGCGTTCCGGCCCAGCATCGCGGAGAACTCCGTAAGGTCGTCGACGGCGGCTTTCAGATTGTGCTTTTCGGCGTCGAGGATTCCTGCCATGTCGCCCGTGATGGCGTTCAGGTGGCTCAGCGTCCCGGAGATATTCTGCGAGTTGGCCTCCATCAGGCTATTGAGGTTGGTCAGCGTTCGCGAAAGGTCGGCCGTCACCTGCGACACCTTCTGCTTGAAGAAATCCAGCTCCGACCCGGCCACGTCCATCAGGTCGCGTTCGCGCACCGAGCGCAGCGTGTCGCCCTTCTGGAGATAGGTGTGCGCCGTGCCGTAGGTGATCTCGATGGCCTTTCCGCCCATCAGCCCGTTGCTGTAAATCTTGGCCTCGGAGTCGGTCGGAATGTGGTACTGGCGTTTGACGGTGAATTGCAGCACGACGTTGTCGCTGCGCTGCGGATCGAACGAAATGCCCGTCACCGTACCGATTTTGACGCCTTTCATCATGATCGGCGACGCCGCCTGCACGCCGTTGATCTGGTCGTAGGCGGCGTAATAGACCGAATTGCGGCTGAAAATGTCGAATCCTTTCAAAAACCGGATTCCGGCCCACGCGGCAATGATCATCGTCACGCCGAAAATTCCGATTTTAACTTCCCTTCTCATATCTGTATTTTTATTTTACAATTTGCGTACCCCGGCACGCGGCCACGAAGGCCCCGGGGAATACCTTGCGCACCTCGGCCAGTTTCCGCTGTGCGGCTTCACGGGTGTCGTACTCGCCCACACCGTATTTATAGGGGAACCGCCCCTCGGCCTTGTACTCCTTCACCTTGCCGCGGTAGGCGCGGAACTGCGCCGAGGAGACAGGCACGGACGACGCCGAAGCCATCACCTGAATCGTATAGCGCAAGGGCTGTACGGCGGGTTTCGCGGCCGGTTTTTCCGGGGTTTCGGACGGAGCGGGCGCTGCGGCTTTTCCCTCCGCGGGCTTCGTCACGGTTTTTTCCGCAGGCTTTGCGGCCGGCTTTTCAGCGCCCGGTTTTCCGGCAGCGGCCTTCCCCTCCGCGGGTTTCTTCTCCGGCGCCGTGCCCGCAGCGGATGCGGGAGCCTGTTCGGCGGCCCCGGGTTTCGCCGACGTCGCTTTCTCCCCGGCAACGGCAGCCTTCGCCGAAGCGGCCTGCTCCTCCTCGGCCATCCGGGTCCCGAGCACGTAGGCCGAATAGTTGCGGATCGCCTGGTAGAGCGACCGGGCGATCTCGTTCTGCCCCTTGTCGGATTTCATGTAGGCCAGCTCCTGCTGGTTGGACATGAACCCGATCTCGGTCAGTACGCCCGGCATGTCCGTCGCATAGAGCACCCGCAGCAGCTGCGGCTTTATGCCGCGCGAATGGCGGCCCGCCTTGAGGTAGCTGTTCTGGATGCAGCGGGCGAAAGCCATGCTGTATTCGCCGTAGGTGAACTGGAGATTCTGAATGTAGGCCCGCACGATGGCCGCCGTCCGCTCGTCGGACATGTCGATCAGGTCCTCGCGGTTGTTCTCGAACAGGGCGTTTTCGTTGTAGCGCTGCTCCTTCGAACTCTCGCCCATGATCAGCGTCTCGACGCCCCGCACGCCCGTCGCCCGGGGGGCGGCGTTGGCGTGGATCGAGATGAAGAGGTCGCCCCCGGCCTTGTTGGCAATATCGGCCCGCGCCTGCAGGTCGGCCGCCAGGTCCGCCCCGAGGGTCTTGTCCGTGGAGCGGGTGTAGACCACCTTCACGCCCGGCATCCCCTCCTCGACGAGCTTCCCGAGCTTGAGCGCCACCTTCAGCGTGAGGTCCTTTTCATAGACCCCGCCGTAGTGCGCGCCGGGGAATTTACCCCCGTGCCCGGCGTCGATGACCACGACTTCGACACCGTGCGCAATATTCCCCGCAAACGCAACGTTCGTAAAAATAGTTGCGGCCGCGAAGGCGAATAGCAGCAAAAGTCGTGTGCGCATATTTAATAGTACCAAGTGTAAGCTTTCTATAAATTTTTACCTATCTTTGTCGGGCCGAAAACGCGGCGGAAAGGGCGCAGAACCTCGATCCGGGCGTTTTTGCCGACTTGTCGGCAAAGGTACGGAAAATTTTTGGGATTTTGGATAAAATTAGGGTAAAATATCTCTTGTCGGCGACGGTGATTCTGCTGTTTGCCCAGATCGTACTGGGCGGCGGAGCGCCCCGCACGACCCGCAATCCCGCCCCCGGAGACACCGTTCCGGTCCCTTCCCGCGCCGACACGATACGTCCCGACACGAGCGCCCGTCCGCCTTTCGCCGCCCCCTCGCGCCGCGAGGCCCGGCGGCAGGCGCGCGAAGAGGCCCGGCGGCGCGAAGCCTTCAACGCCCTGTCGCAGGAGGAGAGGGATTCGCTCTTCTCGGCGCAGGTCGACTCACTCGTGGCGCAGAAGGCCGATTCGCCGGGCGCAGCACGGCCCGACTCGCTCGCCGCCGACACGCTCCGCCGCGATTCGGTGAAGACGCCGCGGCCCGCAGGGGCGTTCCTCGACGACCCGATCACGGGCAAGAACACCGACTCGCTGGTCTACGACGTGCGCAACAAACTGGTCTACATCTACAACCAGGGCGACGTCACCTACCAGAACAGCAACCTCAAGGCCGACTACATGCGCATCGACATGGATTCGAAGATGGTCTACGCCTACGGCAAGCCCGACACGCTCGACGGCAAGGATATTGTCACCAAGCCCGAATTCACCGAGGGATCGGCCACCTACCAGATGGACACGATCACCTACAACCTCGACTCGAAGAAAGCGAAGATCAAGGGCGTGGCCACGCAGCAGGGCGACGGCTGGCTGGTGGGCGGCAGCGTGAAGAAGATGCCCGACAACACGATCAACATCGAGCACGGCAAGTACACCACCTGCGACCATACGGACCACCCCCACTTCTACCTGGCGATGACCAAGGCGAAGGTCATCCCCGGCAAGAAGGTGATCACCGGCCCGGCCTACCTGGTGATGGAGGACGTGCCGATCTACTTCCTCGGCATCCCCGAGGGCTTCTTCCCGATCAACATGGGTCCCAAGTCGGGCCTGCTGATGCCCACCTACGGCGAGGAGTACTCCAAGGGCTTCTTCCTGCGCGACCTGGGCTATTACTTCACGCTGGGCGAATACGCCGACCTGGCGGTGCGCGGCGGCATCTACACGCTCGGGTCATGGGAGGCTTCGGCCGCGTCGCGCTACATCAAGCGCTACAAGTACAGCGGCAGTTTCAACATGCAGTATTCGAATGTCAAGACGGGCGAAAAGGGCGAGGACGACTACATCAAGCAGAGCAACTTCCGCATCCAGTGGACCCACTCGCAGGACCCCAAGGCCAACCCGGGTTCGACCTTCTCGGCCTCGGTGAACTTCGCCACGAGCGGCTACAGCCGTTATTCGGCCACAAACCTCAACGACATTCTCTCGACGCAGACCAACTCGACGGTCTCCTACTCGAAAAACTGGGCCGGAACACCCTTCTCGCTGTCGGCGAACATGGCCATCTCGCAGAACTCGCAGAACAAGACGATCTCCATCACGCTCCCCACGATGGTCTTCAACGTCTCGCGCTTCTACCCCTTCAAGCGCAAGGAGAAGCAGGGCAAGGACCGCTGGTACGAAAAGATCTCGATGCAGTATACGGGCAAGATGACCAACTCGGTGACCACCACCGAATCGGAGGTCTTCTCCAAGGAGACGCTCGAAAACATGAAGAACGGCATCGAGCACTCGATTCCCGTTTCGGCGTCGTTCAACCTGTTCAACTACATCAACCTCTCGCCGTCGGTCAACTACAACGAGAAGTGGTATTTCAAGAAGGTCGAGTTCGAGTGGAACCCCGTCACCAACCAGACCGACACGCTGCCGACCAACTACGGTTTCTACCGCCTCTACAACTACAACTTCAGCGTTTCGGCCTCCACGACGGTCTACGGCATGTACGACTTCACGAAGAAGAGCCGCGACCGCAAGATCCAGGCGATCCGCCACACGCTGACCCCCTCGATCGGCTTCTCCTACGCCCCGGACTTCAGCGACCCCAAATACGGCTATTACAAGACCCGCCAGACCGACTCCACGGGCCGCTTCACGACCTATTCGCCCTATGCGGTCAACGCCTACGGCGTCCCCTCGTCGGGCCGCTCGATGTCGATGAACTTCTCGCTGTCGCAGAACCTCGAAATGAAGGTGCTCTCGAAGCGCGACACCTCGGGCGTGAAGAAGATCAAGCTGATCGACGAACTGCGCATCAGCGGTTCGTACAACTTCCTGGCCGACTCGATGGGGCTCTCGAACATCCCGGTCTCGTTCCGTACGACGCTGTTCAACAATTTCGGCATCAACCTCTCGCTGACGCTCGACCCCTACCGCGTCTCGCCCGAGGGCAAGCGCTACAACAAACTCTTCTTCCCGGGCCGCGTCGTCTCGACGGGCTGGTCGTTCGGCTATACGTTCAAATCGCGCAGCGACCGGAGCGAGACGGCCATCAACGACATCACGTCGATCCCTCCGGAGTACCAGAATCCGTTCTACGACCCTTACGGGCAAATGGACCCCGTGTTGCGAAGGCAGTACATGGCGCAAAGCTACTACGACTTCTCGCTGCCGTGGAACTTCGGATTCAACTACGCGGTCAACTACTCGATCTCATACACCAACAACGGCACGACGGGCTACCGGAAGAACGTCACCCAGACCGTCGGTTTCAACGGTTCGCTGAACGTCACCCCCAAGACGGGCATCACCTTCCAGGGCGGCTACGACATCAAGGCCAACAAACTGACCACCTCATCGGTCTCGATCACACGCGACCTC
>ERZ1673694.743-NODE-743-length-15106-cov-84.960003_pt1 | contig 15106 bp, 8 predicted proteins | sample MGYA00580224_ERZ1673694 | MGnify/ENA primary metagenome ERZ1673694 (study PRJEB41218, sample SAMN15661778) | gut metagenome | host: Homo sapiens | place: Canada: London | collected 2015-08-20/2019-03-30 | study: EMG produced TPA metagenomics assembly of...
GATGGCGTATATCCAATGAGGCATTTCTGCGTGACGTCAGTTTTCTCGATGACCTTAAAGTACGCGTTGGTTACGGTGTAACGGGAAATAACAATTTCTCTGCAGGAGCATCCACTGCCATGTATTCTTCCAATTCAATGTGGCCTTATAACGGTACATGGATCACCTCTTATGGACCGGCCCGTAACGTCAATTATGACTTGCACTGGGAAAAGAAAGCAGAGCTTAACATCGGCTTGGATTATGCATTTCTGAATAACCGTCTTTTTGGTAAGTTTGATATCTATAAGAGAAGAGTTTCCGGAATGTTATATAATATCAACGTTCCCAATCCTCCCGCTGTTTATGAAACAACCACCATGAATTACGGTAATCTTGAGAATACCGGATGGGAGTTCGAGATAGGAGGAGTACCCGTCAAAACCAGAAACTTTAATTGGACAACTACTATGCGCCTATCACACTCTTCCTCCAAAATTACCTCTTTGTGGGGCAATAATACCTATCAGGATCGTGTAGGATTTCCGTCACCGGGTACAAACGGATCAGCCGGTAGAATTGAGGCCGGAACAAAAATCGGAAGCTATTACATCTGGAAATATGCCGGTATCACGGACAATGGCAGGTGGCTTCTGTATGATAAGAATGACAATGTAATCCTTAGCGATAAAAAAACATATGACGACAAACGATATATCGGCAATGCCATTCCTGCATTGATGGTATCATGGGATCATACCTTCACTTACAAAAATCTCTCTTTAGGCATCAACCTGCGTAGCTGGATCGATTTCGATGTGTTCAATACCATAAATATGTACTATGGACTTTCTGAAGTGGCAGGCCAGAATGTTCTTCGCAACGCATACATTGATAACCGGCACATCAAAGAAGTAAAGCAACTTTGCGATTACTGGCTTGAGGATGGTACATTCTTGAAGATTGATGCCATTAGCCTGGGGTATTCTCTTAACATGAAAAAATGGCAAAAGTATATAGATAAGATTGATCTTTACCTGACCGTCCGTAACGTTGCCTGTTTTACAAAATATTCAGGATTGAATCCGGAAGTGAATGTGAACGGTTTGGATCCCGGTTATGAATGGTTTAATAATATTTACCCTGAAACTCGTAGATATACCTTTGGTATGAAAATCCAATTCTAATAGTAAAGTACCTATAAACTAATATAATGATATGAGACGAAATATTCTAATTATAATCTCTTTCCTCACCCTTCTGGTGGCCTCCGGTTGTACTAATCTGGATGAGAAGTGGTATTCCGAAGTAACTCCGGATACTTATTTCACATCTAAGGAAACTGTCTACTCTTTTCTGGTACGCTCTTTCACGCACTGGCGTTGGTTTCACGGATTCGACCGTGCCATTCTTCAGGAATGTACAACAGACGAGATGTGTGTCACACAAAAAGGAATACATTACAATGATGTCCGATACGCCCAGCTGCAACACCATGACTGGACACCGCTTCACCCCAACAACGAAGAAACATGGCGTGGAGTAGGTATGGGAGTAGCCATGGCTTTAGCCTGTAAAGAAGACTTAGCTGGTGTAGACTATGTTTCATTAGGTATGACGGAAGAACTGAAGGCAGATCATCAGATGCAGCTCCAGACATTAGTGGCCTATTTCTATTTGAGAGGACTTGATTTCTATGGCGGTATGCCTATTTACCGACGTTCTACCACAGAGGAATCTCCACGTTCCACAGCACGGGAAACCTTTAATTATGTGGAAGAACTCCTGCTTGCCGCCATCCCCAAATTAGAGAAAAAAACAGCAGATATGCTGGAAGAAGGTTACTTACGCCAGGGAACCGCGGCTGCTCTACTTGCTCAATTATATTTTAATGCAGAAGTCTATACAGGGGAGAGTCGCTTTGCTGAATGTGCACAAATTTGTCAGGATTTACTAGACGGTAAATACGGCTATTACGAGTTGGAAGAAGACTGGTTCGGTCCTTTCACCTTCGAAAATAACAAGTCGAAAGAAGTGATGTGGTCCGTTCAGTCGCAATATGCAAAAGGAACTCTGTTTCAGTGGCAGTTCGAACGTTATAATCATTATAATGCGAAGAACTATTTCGATCTTAGCGGCTATTCCTCTACGAACGGTATGCATCTCCAACCATCTCTGAAACCCAATGGTGATCCTTATACGGACAAACTCGGACGTCCTTTTGCCAAGTTTCATGCGAAAGACCTTCGTAAGAAATTGTATGTATATAAAGGAAATGGCAAATACGAAGGAATGTTTCTTTACGGAAAATTACAACGTATATCAAGAAGTGGAACAGAGGTGAAATGTACGGGACTGTATGAATACCCGGGTGAGGTTCTTGAATTTGTTGACCAGGTAGCACAATTTAAGAAAGTGAAAGACGGAGAATATTCTTCCGTAAATGAACTTCCTTCCAATATAAGTACCGGAGAAGAGAATTCGGGAATACGTTTGTGCAAACTGCCGGTGCCGGACAATACAGACAAGACACTTGCTTTTAATCCTGACTATCCGGTTCTTCGTTTTGCAGAAATCTATTATATGCTTGCCGAATGTAAATACAGAAGCGGATATAAGAAAGAAGCAGCCAATCTTTTCAACGAAGTGCGTAAACGCAACTTTGAGAATGAAGTAGACCCTGATCCGGTGACTGAAACGAATATTGACAAGTATCGGATTCTCGATGAGTGGATGGTCGAATTTCTTGGCGAGCAGCGTCGTCGTACCGATCTTCGTCGCTGGGGCTTATATACAACAGGCGCCTGGTGGGATCACAGGCCTACTAATGACGATCATTATGAACTCTTTCCTATTCCGGAAAAGTCAATTTCCGTCAGCAACGTCTTGAGACAGAATCCGGGATATGGAGGCGGCAATGAAATGACGAAAGAGGAAGCCGGTATATACAGTGTTAAACAAATTGATTAATAGAACATTAAAGAATAAAACAATGAATAGTAAGATATTATTTCTAGGAGCCGTTATGATGCTGCCTACATTCGCTAGTTGCCAACAGGAAAAGCCTTTTCCGGATGATGCTGTAGATAAAGTGTATGAATACCTTCCGGAGTGGCAGGCTGGTTATTTGGACATTCATCAGATTAGCACGGGAAGAGGGAATGCAGCCTATCTTATTTTCCCGGACGGGACTACCATGTTGCTGGATGCAGGAGACTTGGGAGTACACACCGGTACCCAGGAGATTATGAAAGCAGTTCCTAATGACTCTAAACGGCCTGCTGAATGGATTGCCCAATATATAAAACATTTTTCATTGCCGTTGAAAAATAACGGTGCTATTGATTATGCCTTGCTCACTCACTTCGATACAGACCATATCGGACAGAATGGAAAACTGGCAATCGAAAAAGTAGGGCTGGACTACAAACTTACCGGAATAACTCATGTGGGTAATCTTCTGGATATTTCCACATTGATAGATCGTGGCTACCCTACATACGATTATCCGACAGCGACTAAAGTTACGGGTGCTCATATCTCAAACTATAAATTATATGTTGCCGCTCGTGACCGGGAAGGTAAAAAGAATGAAGGGTTTGTGACAGGAAGTAACACACAAATCAAACTATTGAAAGCTCCGGGTTCCTATCCTACATTCGAAGTACGTAATATTGTGGGTAACGGTAAAATTTGGACAGGCAGCGGAACGACTTCCAAAGAGCTTGTGCCATCTACCGCTTCTTCGAGCGAACAGTTGAACGAGAACCGTTGCAGTTGCGGAATACGTATCACATACGGTAATTTCGATTACTTCTCGGGCGGAGATATCCTTGGAGTGGAAAAAGCGCCGGAATGGTTTGACATAGAAACACCTGTAGCTACATTGCTGGGCGAAACAGATGTGGTAGTGGCCAATCATCATGCATACTCTGACGCTATGTGTGATACCTACATTTCCCAAGTGAAAGCGCAAGCCTACGTGATTCCCGTGTGGGATTACTATCATCCTCAACCGGCTCCGCTAAGCCGGATGCTGTCTCAAAGCCTTTATGCCGGTGAACGGTCGGTTTTTGCCGCCGGTATGGTAGACAGTAACAGGAGCAGGCTGGGTGAAGACGGTTTGAAGATAAAACCCGCCGGACATGTTGTTACACGTGTTTATCCGGGAGGAGAGAAGTTTCAGATCTTTGTGTTGAATGATCGAAATGAAGCTTATGAGATACTATATAAAACAGGTGAAATTAAATCTAATATTTGATGAATATGAAAATTAAAGATTCAATAGCCTGGGCAGCTTTTGGGGCTGTGATGGCAATTATCATGTTTCCGTCATGCTCTGACGAAAATGAAGCCGGCATATTGGAAATAACAAATAATGAGATTATTCTTCAGGCTGAAGGTGCTCCGGTTCAGGTTGAAGTGAAATCCAATACCGAGTGGCGCATAGACTTTGCAGAATCAACCTGGTTTTCTACAGATATACGTGGAGCCCAGTCATCAAGAACTTATTTCACGGTGACTTATGATGAAAATATCAGTGATTCCGAACGTTTCTGTGATATTCGTGTGTTTACAAAAGATGGGAAGACTTCGGATGTAATCAAGATAAAACAACTATCCCGTTATCCATTTATAGTTCCTGCCAGTGATAATATGGAACTCTTTACCAAAGGAGGCGAATATAATATGGATATTTCGACCAATGTGCCTGAAACGGATATTGTGATTACGCCGACGGTGGAATGGGTGAAAGAGTATCGGATAAGTGACGGAAAACTTTATTTCAATACGGAAACAAATTCTCAATCACCCCGCACAGGAAGTATCGTATTGAGTTATGACGATCAATACCAACGTAAAGCCACGACTACAATCAACCTGTCGCAAGCATATTCTGAATATGCGAATGCAGAACTTGTCAGCTATCCAACCGTTTATGGTTATCCTGTCGGTGGAATTACTAACAATGTATATATTGAAGGAACGATCGTTGCTACTGGTACATCGAAAAACTTCCCGAACAATCGTTATGTCATTCAGAATGAGACCGGGGAGACAGTGGTATTTGAATCAGAGTCTCTGATTACATTTGCGCAATTTGCCAAAGTCTCATTGTGTTTGAAAGATGGAACGATAAAGGAAGAATCAGAGGGCAGCTTTACCTACAGACTGATTAGCGGTATCACTGCCGCCCATGTAATCAGTTCGGAACTTTCCACCTTCACGATTCCTGAAAAAACAATCGCAGAACTAACGGATAATATGGTATTCAGCCTTGTGACCTTAAAAGATGTCGAGATTGCCTCTCCGGTAGGTGCATTTACTAATTTCAAGACTACCGATCCGGGGGCTGCCGACCGTAAGGCGAATAAAAATTATTGGGTGGAGAGATTCCCGGCATACTACAGATACTATCCAACCTGCATCAGAGATAAAAACGGCTCTAATACATATATGCTTACTTCGCTTGATGCTCCTTATGCGCATGAGACACTTCCTAAAGGTTCAGGAACCATCACCGGAATCGTAGCGAAAGTCAAGCTTACCAATTTTGACATCTCCGAAAGCCGGTTGTGTATTCTTCCGCTTCATAGAGAGGATATCAATATCGGTGATATGAACGAGATCACTTCGGTGCTCGTGGAGTGGGATTGTAATGTGCCCGATTGGAAAGAAATAGGTGCTTCTACATTTACGGAGTATCATCCGACAGGCGGAGAAGCATCGCAGTCAAATGCTATTCTTAATAAAGACGGGAATAAGCATTTCCAGCAAACCTATGCAGATTACATATTAGGTTTCCAGGATGATTTCCGGGGAGATATGAATCTTAATACCACAGATGGATATTATGGGCGTATGCGAGGAGGAGCCTTCAATAGTAAACCGTGGTCTACAAGTTCATATTTTTACGTAGACAAAATATCGACAGTAGGTATTTCTACATCCCTGTCTCTTCAGGTTGAAATGAATGCAAGTTGGGGAGGTGGCCCTGTTGCAGTAGTTGAATATGCTTATTCGATGAGTGGTGAATGGGTGAAAGTAGATAATTCAGAGTTTACCATTCTGGGACAGTTTGACAGAACTGCTGCAGGTGGACAGACGGAGAAGAACATTCCTGGTTATAAAGTCTATGACTTTAAGTTGCCGGATGCCTTATTGAACCGCGATAATATCTGTATCAGATTGCGACCTGTTCGACTTCCGTCCGGCGTATCGGGCTTCATGCCGCTTCGACTTGCTAATATCTCGATCAAATATAATAAATAACCAATAGGGAAGTATCTATAAAAATAATCGGAAGCAACAGGAAATACCCTGTTTGCTTCCGATTCTCTTTATATAATGATTTCGGATATTTATATTAATCCTGAACGAACTCTATCCTAAAAATGCTGTATTTTATTTTTCCAACAACTCTTTTAAGAACTCGTCCAATTCCTTATCCAACCCTTTCAGCAATTCATCGTTCACCAGGATCGTATCATCGTCCACCAGTAACAATTCCGCTATGGTCTCTTTCTCTTCATCCACCAGAACGAAAGAGTAAGGCTTCAGGATAGTCACCTTGTCGAAGTCTCCGGCATCTTTCATTCTGCAAAGAATGTTGCGTAGAGAAGGTTCCACACTTTCAAGGAAATCATCCCCTTCATACGTAGCCCATTCTTCGATCATGATGTTTGCCAGTTCTTCATCATCATCATTGTAAATATTAAGTTGTCCCGATGTCTGGTCCGGTTGGAGATGGATATCGGTTACAACTGTTTGTTCGCAGTTACATACATATTTGGCGACTGCCTTTTGGATAGCCGATTCGATAATGGATAGTGATTGTTGGCTTAGTTTCATGGGTTCCTTCTTTTTATAAGTTCAAAGGTATAAAAAAAATAAGATTTGATACACAATTTCCTTAAAAATCATCATTAAATCGGCTCATTTGTAATTTTAACTTAGGTAATTGAGCGTTTCTCTCCTTCAATTCGGCTAAATACAAGGATGTGAGATAATAATTCGGCACATCGTCAATGCTGGCCTGAACACTATCTGTGATATTCTTTTTATCAATTTTCTTGGCTAGTTGCTGTGCTTTTTCCGCCCATTCTTCCGCTTTAGCGAGACTATCCTTCATTTCATAATAAACAGCTATGTTGAGAGCTGCCCGCATCTTCTTCTTTTGGTTCTTGGTACCTTCGAAAGCCTGGTTCCAAAGTTCGTATGCGTCGTCCCATGAATTTTCGCGTACATAGATGGCAGCATCACGCATGGGAACCGAACCTCCGGTATACAGATACCGTGTTCCTTTTTTCCACATAGGGACGAGATATTTCACCGGAACTGTCCCTGCAAATACCGCTGCTTCCTCCAGCATTTGTTTGTCGCGAATCATGCGGGTGGCAGCTTCTACGGCAGTACCTCCAAACTCTTCCCAAAAGATGCTGTCGTTAGGATGGAGCGTAGTCATCGGCCGACTACGTTCGGGAAGATACACTTTCACCGTGGGATATACTTTTACGTCTACCGCTCCTTGAAAACAGTTGAACTCATTCAGAAAACGGACAGATTTAGTTGCTTTGAGTTGCAGATTTTCCAATGCAATGATAAAATCCACTCCCAAACTAGAGGCTAACTGACGGACTTCCTCCTGGCTCAATGTACTTTCGCGGGCCAGTTTATCATTTGTCCGCAAAGCAGAGTCACAGATGACTACTTCTTCAAAATAATTCTGATGTGCGATTTCTTCAGCCAGTGATTCGGTGGCAATCTTAGGATCTCCGTTGGCGTATGCCGTTGCACGACTTACCAGCGGTGTACCTTCTTTGATTTTTTCAGTCGTTGTTATTAGTTTGTTATCCGGGATATTGCTGGTGTTATTCACGATAGCTACTTTCCGGAGTTGCGGAGGAAAGCTCAAGTCGGCAGGTTGCAGATAATCAATGGGGATCTGTTCCAGACTCTGACAGCTACCCAGAGTCAGCAGGAATAAAACGATGAAAACCAGTGAATAAGATTTTGCCATAGTTTTGTTCTATTTAGTAATTTGAACAAAAGTACAATTTTGGAGGAATAAAAGAAAGTCTCAAACAGTTTTTAACCGTTTGAGACTTTCTTTTGTGTATTGAAACTTGAGATTATACCTTAATGTTAAAAATTAAATAAGGCTTTTGAGCGAAGCTGATTCAGAAATGAGCGCAAAGAAATAGAAACTCCTACTTTCCCAACTTTTAACTCTCAACTCTCAACTCTCCCTTCTCAACTTCTTAAAGGTTTTTACCGTGACAGTTCTTATACTTCTTACCGCTTCCGCATGGGCAAGGATCGTTACGTCCTACAGTCTTTTCTGCACGGATGGGTTCACGTTTCTGCTGTTCACGAGTATCCTGGCTGGCAGCAGCCTGTTGGTTCGGATCACTCAAGTCCTGCTTGTTTTCGCGATACTTGCTCATATCCTGACGTTGTTCAGGAGCAGCCTGACGCACTTCCACACGACGGGCAGCCTGTTCGTCCGGAGCTTCCTGTACAGGAATTTGTCCACGCATCAAGATAGATATAGTCTGGTTGTTGATCTTGTTCACCATGGCGTCGAACAAAGTCACAGATTCCAGTTTATAAATCAACAGCGGGTCTTTCTGTTCGTAACTTGCGTTCTGTACGGAATGTTTCAGTTCGTCCAGTTCGCGGAGGTTTTCTTTCCATGCTTCGTCGATAACGTGGAGCAGGATTGATTTCTCGAACGATTTCACCACTTCTTTAGATTCCGATTCGTAAGCCGCTTTCAGGTTACAAGAGATGTTATACATTCGTTTACCGTCTGTAATAGGAATCAGGATGTTTTCATACATGTGTCCCTGATTTTCATATACCTGTTTGATAACTGGATTAGCGATCTGTGCCAGACGTTCAGTTTTGCGTTTGAAGTTATCCATCGCAATGTTGAAAGTCTTTTCGGCCAACTTTTCTTTTTTCTCGTTACGGAATTCTTCTTCAGTGAACGGAGTTTCCATCGCCAATGTCTGAAGCAGTTCCATTTGGCAACCTTCATAATCATTGTTTTCGATAGCATTGGCACAACGGTCCCAAATCATGTTCACGATGTCCATACCGATACGTTCACCCATCAAAGCGTGGCGGCGTTTGGTGTAAACCACTGTACGCTGCTTGTTCATCACGTCGTCATATTCCAACAGACGTTTACGAATACCGAAGTTATTTTCTTCCACCTTCTTCTGGGCACGTTCGATAGAATTGGAAATCATCTTGTGTTCGATCATTTCGCCTTCCTGGAAACCAAGTTTGTCCATTACGCTGGCGATACGGTCGGAGGAGAACAGACGCATCAAATCATCTTCCAGTGACACAAAGAATACAGAAGAACCCGGGTCACCCTGACGTCCTGCACGACCACGCAACTGGCGGTCTACACGACGGGATTCGTGACGTTCCGTACCGATAATTGCCAAACCGCCCGCAGCCTTCACTTCCGGACTTAACTTGATGTCGGTACCACGACCAGCCATATTGGTAGCAATGGTTACTGTTCCGCTTAAACCGGCGGTAGCAACGATGTCCGCTTCTTTCTGGTGCAGTTTGGCGTTCAATACCTTGTGCTCAATCTTACGCATGGTAAGCATCTTGCTCAACATTTCGGAGATTTCTACCGAAGTAGTACCCACCAATACCGGACGTCCTGCTTGAACCAATTTTTCGATTTCCTCGATAACAGCTTTATACTTTTCGCGTTTCGTCTTGTAAACGCGGTCGTTCATATCCTTTCTTGCAATCGGACGGTTGGTCGGGATCACGACTACGTCCAATTTGTAGATATCCCAAAGTTCGCCTGCTTCCGTTTCAGCAGTACCGGTCATACCGGACAGTTTGTGATACATACGGAAGTAGTTTTGCAAAGTAATTGTTGCAAAGGTCTGCGTAGCAGCTTCCACTTTCACACGTTCCTTGGCTTCGATAGCCTGGTGCAATCCGTCAGAGTAGCGGCGACCTTCCATGATACGGCCTGTCTGCTCGTCTACGATCTTCACCTGTCCGTCGATCACTACATATTCATCATCTTTCTCGAACATGGTGTAAGCCTTCAACAGCTGGTTGATGGTGTGTACACGTTCCGATTTGATGGCATAGTTTGTCAGAAGTTCATCTTTCTTTTCAAGCAGTTGTTCGTTGGTCAGATTCAGGTTTTCCAATTCCGAAAGTTGTCCGGCGATGTCCGGAAGCACGAATAATGTCGGGTCTTCAGAGTTACCGGTAATCAGGTCTACACCCTTATCTGTCAGGTCTACGCTATTCAGTTTTTCGTCGATTACGAAGTACAGCGGATCAGTCACTTCATGCATACGCTTGTTGTTCTGTTCCATGTAGATCTCTTCCGTCTTGAGCATACCTGCCTTGATACCCTGTTCACTAAGGAACTTAATCAAAGCCTTGTTTTTCGGCAATGCCTTGTGGCTGCGGTATAAAGCGAGGAATCCTTCTTCCACCTCTTTCTTATCGTTGGATGCGATCAGTTTTTTTGCTTCGGAAAGATATTTGGTAGCCAGTACCTTTTGTGCCTCTACCAGACGTTCCACTAACGGACGGAGTTGCTCGAACAACTGGTCATCGCCTTTGGGTACAGGACCGGAGATAATCAACGGAGTACGTGCGTCGTCAATCAATACCGAGTCGACCTCATCGACGATGGCATAATTGTGCTGACGTTGTACAAGGTCTTTCGGGCTGATAGCCATGTTGTCACGCAGGTAGTCGAAACCGAATTCGTTGTTCGTACCGAACGTGATGTCTGCCAGGTATGCCTGACGGCGTGCGTCGGAGTTCGGTTGATGACGGTCGATACAATCCACGCTCAATCCGTGGAACATATAAAGAGGCCCCATCCATTCAGAGTCACGTTTGGCGAGGTAATCATTCACGGTAACCACGTGCACACCGTTTCCGGTCAGTGCGTTGAGGAATACCGGGAGAGTAGCCACCAATGTTTTACCTTCACCGGTTGCCATTTCCGCAATCTTACCTTTGTGCAGAACGACACCACCAAAAAGCTGTACGTCGTAGTGAACCATGTTCCATACCGTATCGTTTCCACCGGCTATCCAGTGATTCTGGTAGATGGCCTTGTCGCCTTCGATGCGTACAAAATCTTTCGTTGCAGCCAGTTGGCGGTCAAAATCCGTAGCGGTAACAACGATTTCTTCATTTTCTGTGAAACGTTTGGCAGTGGCTTTCACGATAGAAAAAGCAACGGGCAGTACTTCGTCCAGTGCTTTTTCATATTTCTCCAGAATTTCTTTTTCTGTCTTATCGATTTGTGCGAAGACTTCTTCGCGGTCTTCCAGTTCCAGTGTCTCGATGCTTGCCTTCAACTCTTCCACTTTCGCACGTTCGGCGGTAGCCGATTCATGGATATATTTTTTGAGTTCTTCCGTTTTGGCACGGAGGGCGTCGTTGTCTAGTTTTTCAATCTCCGGGTAAGCAGCTTTGATCTTTTCCACCCAGGGCTTGATTTCTTTCATGTCTCGTGTGGATTTGTTTCCGAAAACCGAGCTTAAAAATTCATTAAATCCCATGTTATATTATTTAGTTTATTATTTATCTTTTTCTTATTGCAGGCCACATTCATCCGGATAGATTTTCTCATTCCGCACACAGATTCAAGAAAGAAATCTGTGTGAATCGATCGATTATGTGACGAATAATCTCCGCAAAGTTACATTAAAATGCTGATTTATTTATGTTTTGCTCCCTGTTTTTGTGAGTAAATTTTTACCGTAGGTCGGTAATAGGAGCAGAAGTACAGGCATTGGGAGCCCGGATGCGCATGAAATGTGCCAGTGTGGGCGCAATATGTTCAATGGTTACAGGTGTCTGGATAATGGCCGGTTTTACGGAATGTCCCATGAAAATCAGCGGTGAAGGGATATAAGAATGACGTACCACTTTGTTTTCGCCGCCGTTCTCGTTGACGATGGTCCATCCGGGAAGGACGTCGATTACGAGGTCGCCCGAACGTTTGCGGTGGTAGCCGTTGCGTATTTTATGAATTTCCGGTGTCCATGAACCCAGCAACAGCCGGTTGGCTGAATATGCTTCGTTCACTCCGCTGAACTGCATCAGGAATTCTGCAGACTTTTGTTGGATCTCTGCCAGATTCAGTTCCTTCTTTTCCAGCAATTTATGATTCAGATAAATCTGCTGGTTGTGGTGAGCTTCCACATACTTTCCTTCGCCATACGTAGCCATCAGGTACATATTCAATAGGGCGGCACAACGGTTGAGATAAAACTCTCCGCCGGGAATCTTGTACAATCCCGAGTCAGCCGATTCGCTGTCCGTATATCCGGTGGAAGTGACGAAAATAAGCACGTTTTGTAGTCCTACTTTCTTGTCGAGCGCTTCGAGCAGGTTTTCGATGCTGCGGTCGAGACGCACGTAGGTGTCTTGTATTTCCATGGCACATTCCTGTACGGATTTATGTGCGTAGTTTCCTGCATAATAAGTGAGTGCCAATAAGTCAGTAATGTCATCCATGCCGATGGAGCTTTTGTTCAATGCCTCTTCGGCAAGTGCGTTCACTTCATCATTCACAAAAGGGCTGGCGATGAAGCGTCTGTACTTATTGTTACGGTCGTCATCAAATTTATATTTGAAGAGTATATCCCGCCAATCTGGCAGAAAAGTGTACATGCCACGGGGGAATACCGGTTCCCATGTCATACCTGCAATACGGAAATCAATCGCCTGCCGGTCATTGTATTGGCTTGCCCACCACGGAAATTCTCCATAATAGGTCGTTCCACTCCATTTTCCGGTGTTGGGATTGAGCCAGAAAGCACCGTTTCCGGCATGTCCGGCTGCGAAAAGCGCGGCGTCGCAATCGGGGGCGATGGCATATACGAGTCCTTTGCCTTGGGTCGCTATTTTAAGCTCGTCGGCAATGGTGGAAGTCAGTAATTTGGTGGGTGCGGCCGTTTGGTCGGTGTAATATCCCATGAATGCCGTGTCGTCTGTGCTGTTGACAGGGCGAAGGGTAGAGGCGTCCATCCATCGTTGGGAGATGATTCCGTTCATGGAAGGCGTCGTGCCGCTGTAAATGGCTGCGATGGCAGAAGCGCGGTCTACGTTGCAGAAGGTATATTCGGCATTATGGAACACTCTTCCCTCTTTCCAAAGACGTTTGAAGCCTTTCTCACCGTAGAGTGACGAAAAAGCTTCCAGATAGTCCGTACGTAATTGGTCAATCGTCAGCCCTACCACTAATTTAGGGGCGGCAGGTAGTGACTGGGCTTGTAGCCCGGTGAAAGTCAGTACGGTGATGAGGGAAGTTAGTAGTCCTTTCATTATTTCTTTTTAGATGTCACAATCAGATTGCTCGCTGAACGTATCAGCAAAACGAGTGCCAAAGGTACAACAGCAAAGTCAAATCTTTGCGGAATTACAGGAAAAAGCACTATAAAAAGTGTTAAAACGACCAGATTCAAGGTCAAGTACCAGCATTTCTTCCCTTTTCGGACACAATATACGATGTAGGGAAGGAAAAGAAGTTGTCCCGGATGGAAAACCAATAACAGGAAATTGGAGCTGACTGCCGGGTGTTGAGAGAAGAGGGCGAGGAAGGCGAGGACGCATCCCACGATACCTGCCATGCCAAAAAGAACAAGGTCGATCCCCCATAATCCGGTTCTTCGGCGGATGCCATAGATCGTGGCGGCGGCTGTCAGTATAAATAAGAGCAACGAGCATTGGAGCGGAGTGGGCATCCAGCCGCTTTCATCCGGTTCGGGAGTGACGTCGATTATCAGTTCGTTGGTCTTGACAAGCGGACGGGAATAGGTATCTGTGGAAATCTGTGCGCCGTCGAAAGCATCCATCAGATAGAAGGGGGCAAACATCATTTGCCGTTGTGTGACGGGCTGGTCGGCTTCGCTTCCGATGCAGAGGTCGATGCCGAAACGCGCCCACGGATGTCCTTTGCAATATTGATGTACGATGTCGCGGAAAGTGCGCGAACCATCCTGCGGTTCCGTCGGATAAACCACCTTTCCTGCAATGCTTTCTTCTATCTTGTCCCGGGGACGGGTGGCGCAATTGTCGTAAAAGAAATTATAACGGTACACCCGGTTTTCCGGGCGGTAATTTTCTTGTAATAACTGGATTAGTTTTGTTTTCTCTTCATCAGTCAGGTTTAGTGTTTGCTGCCACACGCTGCGTCCGTAGAATGCGTATTCAGCCGCAAAATGCTCATAATCCGTCACTCCCAGTTGGTAGTCGGTTTCTCCGAGCGAGAAGCGGAAGATGAAGTTAGGAGTGTTGAAACTGAATAATCCGTAATTGAACACAGCGTCAATCCCTTGTGACGGGTTTTCATAGCGGATGGCAGTGTGTCCGAACAGGGAATATATTTCTTCTCCGGGAGCGCAAGTCAACAAGCTCAAGCGGATGGAGTCGTTGCTGTTGGCAGGTGCTTGTCCGGCGGACGGAAGCAACAGGAAGAAGGAGAGGATTGTATATAAGAAAAAACGTTTCATTAGCAGGCTCGTTTTATTTTGGTGGCAAATATAGGAAGAATTGTTGGATTCGGGAAAACGGTGGTTCTATTTTATCGGAATAGAGTCTCTATTTCATACAAACAGAGGCTCTATATGGCTTAAACAGAGTCTCTGTTTCCCTCAAATAGAGCCTCTATTTTGGGGCTAAAAAATCGAACAGCCAAACGAACACCCCCTGGAGGTGGCTCAACTGCTTGTCTGTCATGCGTTTGCAACGCTCGGAAAAAAGTAGGCGAACCACCAACCGAACATATATAAATACTAAAATATAATAATCTATATAATATAGTTCGCTCAACACACTTTTTCTGTGTTTTGTGAATGAAAAAATGAAGATAATTCAGGAAATTTGCCTTTAGATGAGATAAAACGGAGCCTCTGTTTGGATGAAATAATGTTTCTGTTTGAATGGAAAATTGATTACAAAATAGCGGAACGCTTTGTGGAACGCTGTTTTTCTCTTGTAATCTATTGCTTATTAGCTGTTTATGATGTAATGAAAAAGGACTGCCGGACGCAAAGTGGAATACATAATAAACAATAAAAGATAATTGATCTATTTAAAAATA
>ERZ1673694.772-NODE-772-length-14558-cov-6.878922_pt1 | contig 14558 bp, 16 predicted proteins | sample MGYA00580224_ERZ1673694 | MGnify/ENA primary metagenome ERZ1673694 (study PRJEB41218, sample SAMN15661778) | gut metagenome | host: Homo sapiens | place: Canada: London | collected 2015-08-20/2019-03-30 | study: EMG produced TPA metagenomics assembly of...
GAAAAATTCTTGAAAAAAGTAGCTGAAACCGCTGAAATCCACAAAACAGCTCCCCTAATCACAGCGAAACAGCCGGAAAATCCTCCAAAAAAGTAGCTGAAACCGCTGAAATCCACAAAACAGCTCCCCAATCCCAGCGAAACAGCCGGAAAATTCTCCAAAAAAGTAGCTGAAACCGCTGAAATCCACAAAACAGCTCCCTAACCACAGCGAAACAAATGGAGACCATAAGCTCCACTTTTTAAGATATTGCTTCCATTTTTGACGCAAAGACTAAATCATCGTCACATATCGCTATATTTATCAAAGTGTTTTCTTCCTTTACTGTTTTGTTGATGCTATGTTTATTTTCAATTATAGCCTATTATCCATCATTTATATATATTAAACCCTACTTTTTCCTCATCTTCTCTTGACTTCTCATTAATAAGTGAATATAATTTACCTAATTGATACATCAACGCTTTAAAGCGCTGATAAAAGGAGGAATTATCATGAAAAAGAGATCTAAAATTTTAGCTTCACTTGTTCTTGCCGGAACAATGGTTCTTGGACTTGCCGGATGCGGAGATTCCGGTTCAGCAAACGGTGGCACACAGTCAGGTAAGAACTCAGATGCCAAATATCAGGTAGGTATCTGCCAGCTCGTACAGCACGAGGCTCTCGATGCTGCTACAAAGGGCTTTGAGGACGCATTAAAGGACAAGCTCGGAGACGATGTCTCATTTGACGAGCAGAACGCCGCAGGAGATGCTTCTACATGCTCTACAATCTGCACCAAGTTCGTCACCAACGACTACGACCTTATCCTTGGAAATGCTACAGCAGCTCTTCAGGCCGCTTCAGCAGCCACAGACTCTATTCCGATTCTCGGAACATCTATCACAGACTACGCTACAGCTCTTGATATGTCCGACTGGTCAGGCACTACAGGAAAGAATATTTCAGGTACAACAGACCTCGCTCCACTCGATGAGCAGGCTAAATGCATCAAGGAGCTCTTCCCGGATGCAAAGAACATCGGTATCATCTACTGCTCATCTGAGCCAAACAGTATCTACCAGTCAACAACTATTACCAAATACCTTGAGGACGAGGGATACACTGTAAAAGAGTACACTTTCTCTGATTCAAATGATGTCGCTGCAGTAACACAGAGCGCATGTGATGCATCTGATGCAATCTACATCCCAACTGACAATACTGCTGCTTCATGTACAGAGGCTATCAACAATGTAGCTTCACAGGCTAAAAAACCTATCTTCGCTGGCGAGGAAGGAATCGCTAAGGGCTGTGGTGTTGCTACACTTTCTATCAGCTACTATGACCTTGGATACACAACAGGTGAGATGGCTTACGATATCCTTGTAAATGGTACAGACGTCAAAAATATGGAGGTTAAGAGCGCTCCTAAGTTCACTAAGGAGTACCTTCCGGACCGCGCCAAGGAGCTTGGAATTACAGTTCCTGACGGCTATGAGGAAATCTCAGCTGAATAAACAGCTGCACTATGGAGGTATTTAATAAAATGATTCTAATGAATTATTTTGCAACCTTAAATCCGGTTGCATTCACCAATGCCCTTCCGGGCAATATAGCCCAGGGTCTGATTTGGGGTATCATGGCACTCGGTGTTTATATCACCTTCAGACTGCTGGACTTCGCCGATCTGACGGTTGATGGCTCATTTGCAACAGGTGGTGCTGTAACCGTTATGATGACGATTAACGGCTACAATATCTGGGTTTCACTGCTTTGCGCATGTATTGCCGGTCTGCTCGCAGGACTCTGCACCGGTCTCTTACATACAAAGCTCGGCATTCCTCCGATTCTGGCAGGAATCCTTACACAGATAGCTCTCTACTCTATCAACTTAAATATCATGCAGCGTCACGCCAACCAAGCACTTAGCGCAGATAAATATAATCTGGTGCTTTCATCACGTAATCTGACACATGCGATAATTGTCGGTGTGATTTTCTCGATTGTAATTATCGCGGTGCTTTACTGGTATTTCGGAACAGAGCAGGGCTCTGCTATCCGTGCCACTGGCTGCAACCCTGCAATGAGCAAGGCTCAGGGTATCAACATCGACAACATGAAGCTCATCGGTCTTGCGCTTTCAAATGCAATTGTAGCGCTCTCAGGCGGCCTGCTTTCACAGTACTCAGGCTTTTCCGATGTAAACATGGGCCGTGGTGGAATCGTCATCGGTCTTGCCGCCGTTATCATCGGTGAGGTGCTCGGCGATGCAATCCTCGGAAAGCACATGAATTTCATGGGAAAGCTTATCTTTGTCATATTTGGTGGAATTGTTTACTACATTGTAATCGGAATTGTTCTGTGGCTGCAGATGCCAAGTGATGACTTAAAGCTCTTCACTGCAATCATCGTGGCAATTTTCCTTGCGGTGCCTTACCTGAAGGGCAAGAGCAAGGCCTCCTTCAAAAAGGCCGGCAAACGCTCTGCCGCAGCACTTAACACAAAGGAGGGCAAATAAATGCTAGAGATTAGAAACGTACATAAAACCTTCAATCTGGGCACAATCAATGAAAAGCATGCCCTTAATGGTGTAAACCTAAAGCTTGAGGAGGGCGATTTTGTCACTGTTATCGGTGGAAACGGTGCCGGAAAATCGACCATGCTCAATGCCGTTGCAGGCACATGGCCTGTTGATGATGGTTCAATTCTCATTGATGGAGTTGATGTCACAGGACTTCCTGAGTTCAAGCGTGCATCATTTCTGGGACGTGTGTTCCAGGATCCAATGACAGGAACTACCGCAACCATGCAGATTGATGAAAACCTCGCACTTGCAGCGCGCCGCGGAAAGCGCCGTGGTCTTGGCTGGGGTATCACAAAGGCTGAAAAGGAGCATTTCCACGAGCTTTTAAAGGAGCTTGACCTGGGACTCGAGGATCGAATGACCTCAAAGGTTGGTCTGCTCTCAGGTGGACAGCGTCAGGCTGTTACACTGCTCATGGCTTCACTCCAGAAGCCGAAGGTGCTGCTTTTGGATGAGCACACCGCAGCTCTCGACCCAAAGACAGCCTCAAAGGTGCTCGCTCTCACAGACAAAATCATCAAGGAGAACAGCCTGACAGCCATGATGGTCACACACAACATGCGTGATGCCATCGCTCACGGCAACAGACTCATCATGATGAATAACGGACAGGTTGTCCTTAATATCTCAGGCGAGGAAAAGAAAAACCTCACTGTGGAGGATCTGCTCATGAAGTTTGAGGAGGTTTCCGGCGAGGAATTTGCTTCTGATAAGGCTTTGCTTGGATAGACATATCTATATAATAATAAAAAAATTTGCAGCTCAATACACGAGCTGCAATTTTTTGTTATATACTTTTTATATGAGTTCTCCCACCGGCTTAATCATATCAGCCTTGATAAAGCCCTTTATGATCAGATACTGCTCTATCGTTTTCACACAGTTTTCCACACCGACACGGTCACTGTTTAATGTCAGGTCGTAGTTCACCGGATTGGTCCAGTAGTTTCCGTGTGTATAGTACTTGTAATAATCTGCCCTGAACTTATCTGTTCTCTCAATCGTGGCATTAGCCACCTCCGGTGTCACACCCATATTGGCTATGGTACGCTCCACACAGAATGCACGCGGTGCCTCAATGTATATGCTCACTACATTTGGGCGGTTCTTTAATACATAGTCGGCGCATTTTCCTACTATGACGCAGGATTCCTTGTCTGCAAGCTCGTTGATAATCTGGCTCTGATACTCAAAGAGCCTGTCATCTGATTTGAACTTCTCATTTCTTGATATATATCCCTTTGCTCTTGGAAGCCCTCGCAAAAAGCTCGTAAATCCGCCCTCTTCACGCAGCTTCTCATTTACCTCCTGAAACACATTCTCGTCAAGTCCGCTCAGCTGGCTTGCAAGAGTCAGAATACGGTTCTCATAACAGTGTATTCCAAGCTCTTTTGCCAGCTGTGATGCTATTGCTTTTCCGCCTGTTCCAAATCCTCTGGCAAAGGTTACTACAAAATTATCCATTTATCATTTCCTCCTTCTGAATGCCAACCATATCTAGCCTGCAAGATATCTGCTTAAGAATTCTCTTGTTCTTGGATTCTTAGGATTTGTAAACAGCTCTGACGGTGCTGCATCCTCTGCCACATATCCTGAGTCCATGAAAATAGTTCTTGTAGAAACATCTCTGGCAAATGCCATCTCATGTGTGACGATTATCATCGTAAGTCCTGTCCTCGCGAGGTCCTTCATGACATTTAGCACCTCTCCGACCATCTCAGGGTCAAGCGCCGATGTAGGCTCATCAAATAAAAGCACCTCCGGGTTCATACAAAGCGACCTGGCAATGGCAACTCGCTGCTTCTGTCCTCCTGAGAGCTGCGATGGCTTTGCATTGATATAAGGAGCCATGCCGACTGCCTTCAGATGCGTGATTGCCCTGTCAAAGGCCTCCTGCTTTGGCAGATGAAGCACCCTTCTTGTACAAAGCATACAGTTCTGGAGCACTGTCATATTGTTGAACAAATTGAAGGACTGGAACACCATTCCCACCTTTGAACGGTAATCATTGATATCCTTTTGTACATTTCTGACCTCTTTATCGTGATATAAAATCTTTCCTGAGGTCTGTTTCTCAAGCTTGTTGATGCACCTAAGCAGTGTGGATTTTCCCGAACCTGAGGAGCCCACAATACAGATGACCTCGCCGGAATGCACATCAATATCAATCTTTCTAAGTACCTCATGATCACCAAATGATTTGCTTAAATCCTTAATTGAAATTACTGTCTCACTCATATTGTGCCTCCTATTCATTGTCCATGTACTCAACTGCGAGTGCATAGTCTGTCTTGCCCTGCAGCTTCTTTTCAATCAGCTTGAAGAGCTTATCAAATACAAAGCAAAGTACAAAGTAAATTACTGCGATGACCAGATATGACTCAAAGTACTTGTAGTAGTTTCCACCGACCGTCTTGGCAGCCATGAAAAGCTCCTGCACAGCGATAACATTGAGCACTGATGTCATCTTCAGATTTAAAAGAAATGTATTTGCCATCTCAGGAATGATGTTCTTGAATGCCTGCGGCAAAACTACATAGAGCATTGTCTTAAACGGTGACATTCCCATGGCCCATGCGCCCTCGCGCTGTCCCATATCTATTGAACCGATTCCTGCTCTGACTGTCTCTCCCATGTAGGCACCTGTATTTAATACAGTTACGAGAATACCTGCAAATACAGGTGTCAGGTTTTCATAGCCCATCTGACGTATTCCATAGTATACAATCATCGCCTGAACTATCATTGGTGTGTCCCTGAATACCTCAACATAAACTGTAAATATCACCTTTACTATACGGATAAGGACCTTTTTTACGATGTTGTCGCCATCGTTAAGCTTTACATCATTTACTATGCCTACGATATATCCCAATACGAAGCCAAGCAATGTACCAACTACCGATATGTACAGCGTAAGCCAGGTTCCTTTGATAAACATGCTTGAATATTTCTGCGCCAGAAATACCATCCATTCTAACGAATTACTTGGATTACTTATCATCATACTGCTACCTCACTTTTATCTCTCTAATCCCCAGCTTACGCCGGTTTATCAGACTATTGTGGGATGATGCGATATAACATCATCCCACAGTCCTTCATCTTTTCGTGAATCAGATAAATCTCTAACAACTAGTTGGCTGCCGGCTGCTGTGTCAGAACCTGATCCATCAGCTCATCCATCTTTGCCTTGTCATTCCAGCCGATTGCATTCATGGCATCCTGGATTTTATCTCTGAGTGCTGTATCATCCTTTCTTGTTGCGATACATACATTTACCATTTCATCATCACCTGTGAATGTATCATTCTCATCCAGCTCGATAATCTGTAAATCATCATTTGTCAGTGCTGCTGACTCTGCTGTCGGAACATCGATTACACATACATCTGCGCTGCCGTTTGATATTGCGAGGAAGCACTCTGATGTAGTCTCAAAGTTTCCTGACTGCTCAGCACCCTTTATCTGGTCTAAAAGTGGAATCCAGCCTGTTCCAAGCTGTGTCGTTACTTTGCAGCCTGTATCTGCGAGATCTGAAAGACCCTTTACATTTGAATACTTGCCGCCCTTCTTAACAACGATACAGTTGTTTCTATAGTAATAAGGCTCTGTGAATGCGTATGACGCTTCTCTTTCCTTTGTCTTGCCCATACCGGCGATGATACAGTCATAATCTCCTGCATCGAGTGAGATACCGATTGATGACCACTCAACCTTATGTACCTCAAGGTCCATTCCCATCTGGTCTGCAAGCTTCTGTGCCACTGCTACATCGTAGCCGTATGCATAGTAATCAGAGCCTGCTATCTTGACTGCCTTGCTGCCGTCCGGTGTGGTATCTGTATCCTGTGTCCAGTTGAATGGAGCATATGCACATTCCATACCAACCTTTAAAACCTTCTTTGATGAGCTGTCTGCCGCTGAGCTATCTGAAGCAGCTCCTCCTGATGACGAACCACATCCAAACAATGTTGTCACTGCCATTACACCTGTCAATATCAATGCTGCAAATCTCTTACTTCTCTTCATCATAAGCTTTTCCTCCTTGATTATTGAAATACGAAAAGGCGCCGGAGTTTTTCTCCAGCGCCTTTGCTTAGTTCGTATAATAAACTTAATGAAGCAGCTTTGCAATGTTAATTTTGCACAATTTGTTTGTGCATTTTTACAGTAACTAATTAAACATAAGCCTTTTTACAAGAATACAATTAACTACATCCAGATATTCCATCGAGTCATCAAGGCTGATTTCCAGTATTTCTTCTATCTTTTTCAGACGGTATTGCAGGGAATTACGATGAACGTACATCATCTGTGCCGTTTTTTGGACATTAAAACCACACATATAATAATTGAGCAGCGTATCTATGAGAAACGAGCCGTTTGCATTGTCATACATCTCAAGCCGCTTTAACTTCTCGTTGCAATAATCCATGATTTCCTGCTGATTGCCACTGTTGAACATATACTTGTATATGCCCATGGAGCTGGCACTGATTACCTTCTTGTTGGTCGGATTGGGTAAAATATCCTTTTTGGGGATGAGATTTTTCGCCTCCTGATAACTCTTGCCAAAATCTGCCGGCTTCCTGTATGCAGCACCGAGTATGCATGTGCTGTGAATGAGCCCTGCAAATGGTGCACGACTGTCTAAATCCCCAAGTATCCTTTCAATCTGATGCTCTGTCTCCATATCCTTTGTCTCCTCAAAAAGAAGCACAAATTTGTTTAAAAACCTCATATACATAGGCGTTTTCTTCATATGGATAACCTCGCGGTTCAGGCAGTCGGTATAGTATGTATATGTGTGCTCGTCCTGCTCCAGATTCACTCCGTATTTGCGGTCTATCACGATGATTCCCACTCTGTACGGCCGGTCAAAGGTCAGACCAAACTGTGCAGAAATCTTCTCGATATACTTATCATTTACCTCATATCCAAAAAGCAGGTTGTACAGGTAGTCCCCGGTCCTTTTATTATCCACACTGGTCTCTAAAAGCAGCTCTCCGATGCTCTGCGCAATATCTACAAAAGTAGCTCCCGCCCACCGGATATAAAACAACGGCAGCTTGAGTTCATCAGCCTTGTCCTTCATCCTCTGTGGTGTCTCTTCCCTGTCCTCCACAACTGAAATCGCAAAGCCCGATATCCCCAGCTCATTCAGCTCAACCATGGCATCATATGCTTCGTCCATGGAAAATCTCTTGTAATCTACCACAAGCAGCGCAAAGTTGCCCGGATTCATATGATCCTTATAAGGCTTTGTCTGCACCAGATACGTCCATGACACAATCCGGTCAAGCCCTGCTGCTCCCGCCACAAGCTCCATTCCGTCCATTTGTAAATTGTTAACATCCCTGCATGAAATCATCTACGTCTCCCTGATATCATTAAGCTTCGGTAATTATCCCAAGCCGCTTCACATTACTTATATCCACAGCCGCTTCGCCCCGGCATATCCTCTCCGTGCACATACCTGGCATTGAACTCCATATTTATCTCACGAAGCTCCTTCTTTCCGTCAATATAGTCCTGATACATCTCGGCAAGCCCCGACATGCAGCCATCGCAGGTGGCCTCGATATTGCCAAGCGACTCAGCCACAATTGCCTCGCGTTCCTCTTTTGTTGTCTCACTAATTAAATATCCCATTTCTTATGTTTCCTTTCCGGCTATTCACATATTAAAAGCCCAGATTCTCATCTACAAGAATAATCTGGAAACGTCCCTTCACCCTTGAGAAGCGTGTGGTCAGAATCTGACAGCAGATACACTGTGGGCTCTTGCAGTCAAAGCAGGTGCCGTTCTTGGAGCATGGTGTGTCGATGCCAAAGCGCTGTGCGTTGATTGGCGCTGCCTCATTTCTCGCACGGCTCATAGCGTCTGCCTCAGTCTTTACGACCTTGTTCATGCCTACTATAAGAAGCACATGCTTCGGTCCATAAGCATATGCCGCCACGCGGTTTGCATTTCCGTCAATATTGATAAATACGCCATCCTCACTCATCGCATTGACACTTCCAAGGAAATAATCCGATGTAAATGCCTTTAACGCTATCTCCTGCTTCTCCTCCTGCGTAGACACCTTGTCCCTGTCATAAAACTTATATTCTCCGTTTGAGAGCGCCTCATACAGACCACATTCCTTCACCGATGTGGCACCGCCCATATTGATTGAGCTGCCCTTTGGAATCAGCTCCAATGCCTTCTTAACAGCATCCTCCTTTGTCTCTACATAATAGGCTTCCATGTTGCGCGACTCAAGCGCAGCCACAAGGCGCTTTCCCAGTAATTCGTTTCTCATTTTTCTTACGTCCATAGTGTAAACCTCTTTTCATGCTTATTGCCCATTCCAGTTTGTGCAATTAGCTGTATTAATTGTTGTTATTATACTACTTTACAGGTGGTGTCTGCAATTTATTCGGGAATAAATAATCGTATAGTTTTATGTTAAGAGAAAGAAGTGCATAACAAAAAGAGCCCTTTCGAGCTCTTCCTGCTTTGTACAACATTAAATTGTAGATGATTACTGTAAGAGTGAAAGTACACCCTGGTTTGACTGATTAGCCTGTGCAAGCATAGACTGTCCAGCCTGTGCAAGAATGTTATTCTTGCTGTAGTTAACCATCTCAGAAGCCATATCTGTATCACGGATACGAGACTCAGCTGTTGTAGTATTCTCAACCACGTTGTCGAGGTTATCAATTGTATGCTCAAGACGGTTCTGAACAGCACCAAGAGAAGATCTCTGCTCTGATACTTTCTGTAATGCATCTGAGATAGCATCTATTGCATATGTTCCAGCGATTCCAGAATCATCGTTTACATTAAGACCTTTGATTCCAAGGTATGAAGAATTCATTGTCTCGATACCAACTGTAATCTTATTTGTCATGTCTGCGTCTGATCCTACATGAAGGCTGAAAGATAACTTATCTGCAACCTCAGCCGTTCCTTTTCCGATTGTGAATTCTATTCCATTATCAGCTGTATACCCTGCTGCATCTGCTGTAACAGTTGCAGGATTCTTTGTAGCACCAATATTATTAGCTGCTGTTAATTCATTAGTCATTAACTCTACAGCTTTTGCAGCCGAAATAACTGATGAATTTGCATCATCAATTCCAGTGGTTTTGTTGTCATTAAGAACAGTTACAGAATCACTGCCATATTTAACAGTACTACCTTTCTTAACCTCATTCTCAATACCAGTAACCTCTTTATCGTCCTTATCAACCCATTTATTAGTCTTATAAGTATATGTAGTTCCATCAATAGTAATAGATGCATCAGCTTTAGCGCCATCACCTTCTGCCTTTGTAATTAATGCTTTAGCCTCAGCCTTAGTTCCACCAATTGTATAATCCTTACCACCAATTGTAACGGACTTTCCTGCGTCAAGTGCTCCTGCTGCTACCTTAAAAGTTGCTGTTGTAGCATTATCTGTAAGAGTTCCCTTAAGACCAGCGTCATGACCATTCATATATACATCTTTTGTTCCGTTACCACCTTTAAGAAGATATGTCTCGTTGAACTTTGTTGTCTCTGCAACACGATCTATCTCAGTTGTAAGCTGTGAAATCTCATCCTGAATAGCACTTCTATCAGTATTAGAGTTTGTTCCATTAGATGCCTGAACAGCCAACTCGTTCATTCTCTGAAGCATTGAGTGAACTTCTGTAAGAGCACCCTCAGCTGTCTGTACTGATGAAACTCCATCCTCAGCATTTGAAGAAGCTTTATCAAGTCCCTTGATCTGCTTTCTCATCTTCTCAGAAATTGATAGTCCGGCTGCGTCATCAGCTGCACGGTTAATTCTATAACCAGAAGAAAGTTTCTCTGTGCTCTTTGACTGTGCTCCTGTTGTGATGTTGAGCATTCTGTTGGCATTTGCTGCCTGCATGTTGTGTTGTACTACCATAATATAATCCTCCTTGTCCCACACTGTGGGTTATTATGTTTGACCTCTGGAAATCCTTTTCCCGAGGGTTTTGCAGCTGCTTTGTGTATATTTTTATTTAAGCAGTTGCGGTTTTCTATAACAAGCGGCTTCCCGGGTGTGGCAAATGTCACAGCCGCCCATTAACATGGTTAGTTGCTTTGCGTCTTTTTCTGACGCGCTTTTTCCTTCCAGATGATGCGCTGTATTTCTTTTTGTGCCTCATTGGAAATCTCAGGGTCGGGATAATATGTATCTTTTCGCTTCGCCGGGTCCGGTTCGTTGTTGGATCTTGCGATATTCAGTTCTTTTGGAGCATCTATCAGTAGTCGACAGTGCTTTCCTGTTCCACCCGCGAACACGATTCGGATATCGTCTCCGATGTTCACATATTGCCCTTCCTTTAATGATAATTTGAGCATTTTCTACCTCCATGCACTAGGGAATAGCTTCATCCATGCTTTTCCGAATTATGCAACATTTTATAGTAAAATGTTACATTTTTTCGCAGATTAATAAGGGGGTCAAAACAGAAGTTGATTAAATAACATCAAATATTTATGCCGTTTTAGTCATATTTCATCAAGAATTGCTTTAACTTTAACGCGATATAGTTGAATCCAGTGAGATTAATTAAAAATGATAGAAAAAGGTAAAGAAAATTATTTAAAAAAATTTTTTTCTTGGGGTTAAGTTCTAAAAATGGTGTCCGATATAGTAGGTGTAAAGCAAAAAATGTAACATTTTACTATAAAATGTTGCATTTTTTGCTTTTTATAATTACTATTATTTTGTTGTGTATTTTGGATATTCCGGGGAAGAGTCTGTCATGCGGCATGTGCCTGATAATATTTTCTACCGCAAAGGAGTATTCAATGGGAACTACACAGCCAATCCGAAATAAGGATGAACTGGCGGCTTTCAGGATGTACTATAAAGATATCCATCCAAACCGCCGCAATTACTGTTTAATTGTTATGGGATTAAACACAGCACTAAGAATCAGTGACCTGCTTAAATTGAAGTGGGATAACGTATACAATTTCGAGCACCATGTATTTCGCTCTCATTTTCTTATCAACGAGCAAAAGACCGGCAAGAATAACTATGTCACTCTAAACTGCAATGCCACCGATGCTCTCCTGGCATATTTCAACGAACGGCACCCGACTGAACATGAGTTTATTTTTACAAAAGCCACCTGCAGGAGGCAGCCACTAAACAGAGTTCAGGCATACCGAATTGTAAGGACTGCTGCCAAGGAGACAGTTCAGGATGAACATATCAGCTGTCACTCTCTGAGAAAGACATTTGGATATCACGCCTGGAAGAACGGCACGCCACCTGCTCTGCTGATGGACGTCTACAATCACTCGTCCTATAAAGTCACGCAGCATTATCTGGGTATTGAGCAGGATGAACGTGATGAGATTTATCTGAATCTTGAGCTATAGTTTTATGCGTATTGAAATCTAATATAGCTAAAAGCCAGCCGTTTGCAACCGGCTGGCTTTTTTGGGGATATACAAATCATCGAAATCCTCTGTTAAACCAAATGCATTCTGTTCTGAATCGAATTTCAACTCAATCTGTGACATATCTTTCATCTGCCTGGTACTGTTGTATTTTAAAATTAAATTTCATCTTCAGCACCACCTTCTTCCTGTAACCATTCTTTCAATTTATCCTGTAATAGTTTCTTATCCGGCAGATACAGTTTATACTGTGATGCATAAATATTAGAATCCTCCGGCAATGTCAGTTCAACCATCGCATCATTTTTTTCATTGCACAACAATACACCAATGGTAGGATTTTCTTCCTCTGTTTTTTCGTATCTATCATAGTAATTGACATACATCTGCATTTGCCCCAGATCCTGGTGCTTTAATTTGCCAATTTTTAAATCAAATAATACAAAGCATTTCAACAGTCTGTTATAAAAAACAAGATCCACTCTGAAATGATCTTCTTCGAATGAAAATCTTTTCTGTCTTGCCACAAAAGTAAATCCTTTTCCCAATTCCAAAAGAAACTGCTGCAAATTATCTAACAGCCTGTTTTCTAAATCAGTTTCTGAATAATTATATTTATCTTCAAGACCTACAAATTCCAAAACATATGGATCCTTCAGCACATCCTTTGAGGTTGTAATCACATTTCCTTCCTGTGATAAGCGTTGCACTTTGTCCTTATCCATGCTTAACGCAAGTCTCTCATAAAGAGAAGAATTATACTGACGTGACAAATCTCTGACTCCCCACTTCTCTCTGGCAGCTTCTATCTCATAAAATGAGCGTTCATCCTCATTTTCTATTCTCATCAATTGTAGATAATGAGACCATGTTACCACAAACGGATGCTCCTCTTCAAAAATCGTAAACACCGTTTCCGATTTCTTGATTGCAAATTCCGTAAACAGTGTTTCCGAAATTCGATCCTTATATGTTAAATAAAACTTTCTTGCCTTTTCCAGCGTAGATTCTGAAAAGCCTTTTCCAAATTCTTCTGTTAATTTTTTAGAAAGATTTATTATGATTTTTTTACCGTATTCAGCCCTGTGTTTTCCCTGCTGCTGTACTTCTACAATCCACCTGCCAAGAGAATAATAGGTCATTATCTGGACATTATTTACCTGCTTTGCAGTAATGTTTCGTGCATATTTAATTAATTCAATTGAATTCTGACATAACTTATCCATATTGATATCATATACAGATTCATTGATTTCATCCTTCACACATTCAATCCTCCTATTTCAAAGTTTTCCTATTTCAGAAACACTGGCTGTTCTGTTAGTCCGTTGTAAAACTCTACAGCCGCCGCAATATCCTTCTCATCCGGATGCCCCTTTGATACACCGCCAATCAGTTTGAACGGTCCGAACGTATCAAATCCCTTGCATGAAAACCTTCCAACAATGTTGTCATGTTTGTATGCTATCACCTGCTCAATTGACTTAAAGACAGGTCTGCCGCCATATGTGCAGATAAGAAATACATTTTTATTGTCTGTGAGATTGACTGATGCAAACTTAAGCACCGACTGATGAAACTTTCCACCATATACTCCTGATGCAAAACCGATTAAATCATATTCCGACAGGTCTTTCTCTACCGTCTGTGTCGCATCTATCAGCTCGACATCTTTTGTCTTTGCTATCTCGTCAATTATCTTTTTTGTGTTTCCATGATGCACTGATGCATATACTATTGCTGTCTTCATATGTAATGCTCCAATCATTTATTAGTCTTCCTTTGATTTTGCCATCAGCATCTGCTCCAGCTTTTTCTTTCCGGTCTCATAGTCTGTAAACACAATTCCCTCCATACCAAGCTTTCTGCCACCTTCGATATTCTCCGGTCTGTCATCTATGAACACACATTCTTTCGGATTCAGATTGTATTTATCAAACAGGCACTGATAGATACCGGCATCAGGCTTTATCATCCCAACCATAGCTGAAATGACTTTGCCGTCAACAAGTGACACAAAACTAAGTTCACTGTGCGTATGAAGCTCGAAGTAGTCCTTTGGATAATTCGATAATAAATACACTTTATAGCCTCTGCTCTTTAACTCCTTAATCCAGTCTGCTGCATAGTCGAATGCCTTTACGACAAAAGCCTTTCCCTCTTTGAAAAATCTCCTGATATCCGCCTCATACTGTGGAGCCACCTTAACCATCTCATCAATTATCTCATTCTCAGGAATTACACCACGGTCCAGCTCAACCCAGACAGGGTTTTCATATGTTGCATGGGCTAAAGCTGCTATTTTATTTTCTTCAATGCCAATCTCACGCATTGCCTCGTCCGGCTGGAACCTGACAAGCACGTTTCCTATGTCAAATACTATGTTTTTAATCATTTATTTTTTCTCCTACAACCCTGCATCTCTTCCTGCAAAAAGCATATCAATCCGCTATACTAAGTTATAGTATAGCGGATTGAAGGGCAAAATACAAATATTATTACCGTTCTATGTTCCTTAGTTCTTCCTTTGATTTTGCCATCAGTATCATTTTCTCAAACGACTGTGCAAACCTCT
>ERZ1673694.792-NODE-792-length-14209-cov-6.790872_pt1 | contig 14209 bp, 8 predicted proteins | sample MGYA00580224_ERZ1673694 | MGnify/ENA primary metagenome ERZ1673694 (study PRJEB41218, sample SAMN15661778) | gut metagenome | host: Homo sapiens | place: Canada: London | collected 2015-08-20/2019-03-30 | study: EMG produced TPA metagenomics assembly of PRJNA649273...
ATTATCCAATTAAACGACAAAAATCTGTCGGAACTTCAAGTTATTGCCAAAGAGCTAGGCATCAAAAAAGCAGACTCATTTAAGAAAGAAGAACTTGTATACAAGATTCTTGATGAGCAAGCCATAGCCGGAGCCACTAAGAAAGTTGCCGCAGAGAAATTAAAAGAAGAACGCAAAGGAGATAAAAACAAGCGTTCGCGCACAGCCGCACCTAAAAAAGAAGAGAAAGTAGCACCTGCAGCCAAAAATGTGGAAGTTACTAAAAATAAAGAAAATGCTCCTGCAGCCAAACCTCAGCAACGGCCTAAAGAAGAGGCTGCCAACAAAGCCAAAGAAGCTCCCGTTGCTGAACCGAAGGCAGAGAAAGCTGCTCCTAAGCGCAAAGTAGGCCGTCCCCGCAAAGACGCCAATATCGCTGAAAAAGCAGAAAACAAGGAGGTGGAAAACGCAAAACCGATAGTGAAACCAACAGAAGAAAAAGCTGTTGCGGAAAAAACGGTAGTTGCACCGGCGGCTGAAAAAGCAACTCCGACACAGGAGACAGAAAAGAAAGTAAAAGAAAACAAACCTGCCGTTGCAGAAAAACCGGTAATAGCCAAACCGCAAAAGAAATCGGCACCGGTGATCGACGAAGAAAGTACCATCTTATCCAGCGAAGACGATGATGACTTTATCCCAATCGAAGACCTGCCTTCTGAAAAAATAGAGCTTCCGACCGAACTCTTCGGCAAATTCGAAGCGACCAAGGCAGAAACAGCACAAGCCGCCCCCGAGCAAGCTCCACAACCACAGCAACAACAGCATTCACAACCGCAACAACGCCAGCGCATTGTCCGCCCGCGCGACAACAACAATAACAACGCCGGCAATAACAATGCAAATGCTAACAACAATAATAATTTCCAGCGTAATAATAACAACAACCAGCGTCCTCCGATGCAACAACGTCCTGCACAACAGCAGAACAACGCTGCCGAGAACCTTCCGCCTGTACAACAACAGCCGGAACGCAAAGTGATCGAGCGTGAAAAGCCTTATGAATTCGATGATATCCTCAGCGGAGTAGGCGTACTGGAAATCATGCAGGATGGATACGGATTCCTCCGTTCTTCCGATTACAATTATCTTTCTTCTCCGGACGATATTTATGTATCACAGTCACAAATTAAGTTATTTGGTCTTAAGACCGGTGACGTGGTAGAAGGCATCATCCGTCCGCCAAAGGAAGGAGAAAAATATTTCCCGTTAGTAAAGGTGTCAAAGATCAACGGACGTGACGCAGCTTTCGTTCGCGACCGTGTTCCTTTCGAACACTTGACTCCGCTCTTCCCGGACGAGAAATTCAGACTCTGCAAAGGCGGTTATTCAGACTCCATGTCTGCCCGGGTTGTAGACCTTTTCGCTCCTATCGGTAAGGGACAGCGTGCACTGATCGTAGCACAGCCGAAGACAGGTAAGACCATCTTGATGAAAGATATCGCCAACGCCATCGCAGCCAATCATCCGGAAGTATATATGATTATGCTGCTGATCGACGAACGTCCGGAGGAAGTAACCGACATGGCACGCAGCGTCAACGCAGAAGTAATCGCTTCTACTTTTGACGAACCGGCAGAACGCCACGTAAAAATCGCAGGTATCGTACTCGAGAAAGCAAAAAGACTGGTAGAATGCGGACACGACGTAGTGATCTTCCTTGACTCTATCACTCGTCTGGCACGTGCTTACAATACTGTATCTCCCGCATCCGGTAAAGTACTTTCCGGTGGTGTGGACGCCAATGCACTTCACAAGCCCAAACGCTTCTTCGGTGCTGCCCGTAACATCGAAAACGGCGGTTCGCTGACTATCATCGCTACCGCACTGATCGACACCGGTTCCAAAATGGACGAAGTTATCTTCGAAGAATTCAAAGGTACAGGTAACATGGAGTTGCAGCTTGACCGCAACCTGTCCAACAAGCGTATCTTCCCTGCTGTCAACATCACCGCATCCAGTACTCGTCGCGACGATCTGCTGCTTGACAAGACAACACTCGACCGCATGTGGATATTACGCAAATACCTTGCAGATATGAATCCTATCGAAGCAATGGATTTCGTAAAAGACCGTCTGGAAAAAACAAGAGACAACGACGAATTCCTGATGAGCATGAATAGCTGATCAAGAATAAACGATCATAAATAAGGAACGGTGAATATACTGGACGATGAATAATCGCAGTTTATTCACCGTTCTTTTTATGATTTCCATTAATTCTTTTCATTTATTATTCATCGCGGTCTTCGCTGTTCCTCATGAATCGTTCATCGCATATTTCATTTTTGTACAAATTACTTTCATTTACGTCCAAAACCACTCCCCCGCCCTTTTTTGCTTTTTGTTTTTTCCTACTTTTGCTACCCAATCAATTACTTAATTCTAGCCAAGAATGAAAACAATTTATCCATTCATGGGATTAGCCCTTTGTGGCGCAGCAGCCCAGGCACAAGAAAAGCCGAACTTCCTGATTATCCAGTGCGACCATCTCACACAACGTGTCGTAGGCGCTTACGGACATACACAAGGCTGCACACTTCCCATTGACGAAGTAGCATCAAGAGGAGTAATCTTCTCTAACGCTTATGTAGGCTGCCCCCTCAGCCAACCTTCACGCGCAGCATTATGGAGCGGCATGATGCCTCACCAGACCAATGTACGTTCAAATTCCAGCGAACCCGTCAACACCCGCCTGCCGGAAAACGTACCTACACTGGGTAGTCTCTTCTCCGAAAACGGTTATGAGGCCGTACACTTCGGCAAGACTCACGACATGGGCTCACTGAGAGGCTTCAAACATAAAGAGCCGGTAGCCAAGCCATTCACCGATCCCGAATTTCCGGTCAACAATGACAGTTTCCTGGATGTAGGAACCTGCGAGGATGCCGTTGCCTACCTCAGCAATCCTCCGAAAGAACCTTTTATCTGCATTGCAGATTTTCAGAACCCGCATAATATCTGCGGATTCATCGGCGAAAACGCAGGGGTACACACCGACCGGCCGATCAGCGGACCGCTGCCCGAATTGCCGGACAACTTTGATGTGGAAGACTGGAGCAATATTCCGACTCCCGTACAATATATCTGTTGCAGTCACCGCCGCATGACACAGGCTGCCCATTGGAACGAAGAAAACTATCGTCACTACATCGCCGCCTTCCAGCATTACACCAAGATGGTGTCCAAGCAAGTAGACAGCGTACTGAAAGCCCTCTACTCCACCCCTGCCGGAAGAAACACGATTGTCGTAATTATGGCGGACCACGGCGACGGCATGGCATCCCACCGCATGGTGACCAAGCATATCAGCTTCTATGATGAAATGACCAACGTTCCGTTTATCTTTGCCGGTCCCGGCATCAAGCAGCAGAAGAAACCTATAGACCATCTGCTGACACAGCCGACGTTAGATCTCCTGCCCACCCTTTGCGACCTGGCAGGCATCGCCGTTCCGGCAGAAAAAGCCGGCATCAGCCTTGCACCGACTCTAAGGGGAGAGAAACAAAAGAAAAGCCACCCTTATGTTGTCTCCGAATGGCACAGCGAATATGAGTACGTTACCACTCCCGGACGCATGGTGCGCGGACCGAGATATAAATACACCCATTATCTGGAAGGCAACGGAGAAGAACTGTACGATATGAAAAAAGATCCGGGTGAAAGAAAAAATCTTGCCAAAGACCCTAAATACTCCAAAATACTCGCCGAGCATCGTGCTTTGCTGGACGATTACATCACACGTTCCAAAGATGATTACCGCAGTTTGAAGGTAGATGCCGATCCCCGGTGCAGAAATCATACTCCCGGCTACCCCAGCCACGAAGGTCCTGGGGCACGGGAGATCCTCAAAAGAAAATAATTCTATAAAAAAGAGTGAAGATTGCTTGCCAGTCTTCGCTCTTTTTATTTCTTTTGCACATCACCATACGAGCAAACAAAATAGTGAATAGTAATTTACAGCATATAATAGCACTCATTGCAGCCATATTCATATCGGCGGCTCTCCATGCAACAAACCTGAACAAAGAACGACTTACCTTACTCCAGCCACTTGTCGAGCATGATCTTTCTTTCAATACAAATATCGATATTACAACGGACAGCATCATCTTATGGGAAAAACTCTTAAGCCCCGAACTTGAAAAGCAGCAAGAATATCATATTCTGTTTCCATTGAAAATGATGGCAGTTCAGGCATTAATTACGGAAGGAAATATCAGTCTGGCAGTCAACAACGCCAACTCAATGTATCAGCAAGCCAAAGCTATAGATTATCCTTTCGGAACGGCACTGGCATTGCGTGCCCTTGCAGACACCTACCAAAGTTCGGGAAATCCCCAGTCTGCTATAGAGTCTTATGAGGAATCCTTGAAAATAATGCAAAAAATTCCGGCAAGTATTCCATATCTTAAGACAAGCATGTTTCATTTGATCCTGAGCAAACTCAAATACAGGCAAATGACAGATATCGAAAAAGATTTTGCCTATCTGGAGTCTCTTTACCATAAAGAATCAGGTTTGCCCGATGACTTCTATCTGCCTTGCAGCTATGCCTATTATTATATACAGACAAACAACCTTCCAAAAGCACTGGAGTATCTGAAACAGCTGGACTCCATCTACGAAAAATATCCGTATCCCTACTATTCTTCAATCAGCAACTATATGTATGCCGGCTATCATATTGAGTCAAAAGAATATGATAAAGCGCTGAAAGAATATGAAGAATTACTCACCATAACAAAGAAAACGGCTTTATTCAGACATGTTCAGTTATTACAGGAACGCGCCAAAGTCCTGGTACTTATGAATCAGAAACAAGAGGCGTGCAAGATTTATGAGGAGATTAATCATCTCAAAGATTCATTGGACGCCCAAAGTTATCTCAGCCAGATAAACGAACTGCATACCCTGTATCAGATAGATAAAAGCGAACTTAATTATATCAACATACAAAAAAATCTCTATTATTGGAGTCTGTCTGTGATCTTAGTGATCGTAGTACTGATCATCATTGCCATTTTCCGCATCAAGCGCACCAACAATCGTCTTCTGCAATCACAACAGGAACAGGAAAAAGCCAAGAAACAAGCAGAAAAGTCTATCCACACCAAAAGCCTTTTTCTCTCCAATATGAGCCATGAGATTCGTACTCCGCTCAATGCTTTATCCGGTTTTTCAGCTATTCTGACAGAAGAATCCATCGACAACGAAACGAAACAACAGTGCAACGATATCATCCAGCAGAACTCAGAACTGCTGCTCAAACTGATTAATGATGTAATTGACTTATCCAGCCTTGAAATTGGAAAAATGCAATTCAAATTCAACGAGTGTGATATTGTAGCGCTATGCAGAAATGTCATCGACATGGTAGAGAAAATAAAGCAGACTCAAGCGGAAGTACGGTTTTCCACCTCTCTCAGTTCACTGAAGCTGACCACGGACAGTGCCCGCCTGCAACAAGTACTGATCAATCTGCTTATCAACGCCACAAAGTTTACTGCACAAGGCACTATCACCCTGGAACTGGTGAAACAAACGGAAGATACGGCCCTTTTCTCCGTTAGTGATACCGGTTGCGGAATCTCCAAGGAGAACCAGAACAAGATATTCAACCGCTTCGAAAAGCTCGATGAAAACGCACAAGGCACAGGACTCGGATTATCTATCTGCCAGCTTATCATCGAGCAACTGGGAGGCAAAATATGGATCGACCCGGACTATGACAAAGGAGCACGTTTTCTGTTCACACACCCGATTTGCCATGCGCAGATAAAGAAGGAGGAAACACGATGAAACGACTGATATTACTGATCATCACCTGCTATGGCCTACTGTCGGGCTATGCAAACACCGATACAGCCTCAGACAGTCTGCTGCAAGTGTTGCAAACGCTGCCGCATGACACCACACGCCTCTCTACCCTGAACGACATTATCAAGATAGAGCAGAACAACTACAAATGTATCCAGTATTCGGATTCGCTGATGCAGGAAGCGTTAAAACTGAAAAATGACAAGTATGCCAGTTTAGCCGCTTATTATCATTTGTTGTATTATTACAACCGTTGCGAACAGGATAGTGTAGCCAAATGGATAGTCAAGATGGAACCGTTGGTACAAAAATCCGGTTTATGGGATTATTTCTTCGACGCCCGACGCTTTCAGATTGACCTATACACCTTTACCGAACAATATGAGCTTGCCATCAGCGAAGCAAACAAGATGAAACAGAAAGCCCTTGATATTGACAATAACCGTGGAACGGTAGCTGCTTATCAGTGCCTGTCCAACGCATATATCGGCAGCCAGCGCTGGGACGAGGGGCTCAAAGCATTGGAAGAAGCCTACAGGCTACTTCCAAAGAATGGCAATGCGGTAGTCCATATCTCCGTCCTGTCACAGCTCATATCCGTAACCAAAGAAATGAAGGACAATTACAGGCAACTAAAATACCTGCAAGAGTTGGAAAATGTACTCCGTAAATTCATCATTGACAATCCATCTCTAAAAGACGGATTTGCAGACGTATTCATTTTCAATGAGATTTTCTATGCGCATTATTACCTGAATACCAATCAGCCCCAAATTGCTTATTCACATATAGAAAAGTCTAAAAAGTATCTGACTGAAAATACCTATTTCATGTATAAGGTGCTCTACTACGACATCTATGCGAAATACTATCAGAGTATCAAACAATATCAGCAGGCATCAGCCTACATCGACACGACATTAACTATGCTCAAGAAAGATTTCACCAGCGACTATGCCGAACAACTGCTGAAACAGGCTAAAATATGGGTGGAAGCCGGAGATAATAACAGAGCGACAACTCTCTACCAACAGGCACTGGCCATCAAGGACTCGGCTGCCATGGCACTCTCCAACACCCAAATGGAGCAAATCAAAAAAAGCTATAATCTGGACAAGATAGAACTGGAACAACAAAAGCAGACCAACCAAATACGTCTGATCAGCCTGATCGTAATCAGTGCCATTCTGATCGTATTATTTATTTCCCTATTCCGGCTCTCCAAAATCCGCAAAGCCCTGAAATATTCCGAGAGCGAAATACGCAAAGCAGCGGAAACGGTACGGGTAACCAACGAAATAAAAAATCGCTTCCTGTCAAACATGAGTTATAACATCCGGACCCCGCTCAACAACGTGGTAGGTTTCTCGCAACTCATAGCCAGCGAACCGAATATAGATGAAAAAACAAGAGAAGAATACTCGGCGATCATCCACCAAAGCTCAGAAAGATTAATGAGACTGGTCAATGATGTACTCGACCTGTCTCGTCTGGAAGCCAAAATGATGAAGTTCCAGATACAAGACTATGATGCCGTCGCACTTTGTAACGAAGTATGCTACATGGCACGCATGAATAATGAAAAGACAGGCATTCAAGTCCGCTTCACTCCGGAAGTCGAGTCACTGTCCCTTCGCACAGATACCACCCGATTGGGATACGCTCTGCTCAGTACCCTGACCTATCCGCATGAACATGAAACAGAGGGACAACAGGAGGAACGGATTATCCGCTTTACATTAAGCCGGAAAGGCGAAATGCTTTATTTCCGCATTCTCAACTCTCCATTGGCGGACGAGGCTTTCACCTCACAGGAGACCGGCATCAGGCATGAGATCAACCAGTTATTGCTGGCTTACTTCGGAGGAAGCTATCAGGTAAACGCCCGGGGAACAGAAGGCCCGGAAATTGTTTTCACCTATCCCATTGCTTCAGAATCGGAATAAAGCGCTATCTTTGCAAACTGTAAACTTAAACGCTTAATTATGTATACCAACAAACAGATTTGGAGTGTCAGTTACCCGATACTACTCAGCTTGCTGGCGCAAAATGTCATCAATGTCACCGATACCGCATTCTTAGGGCACGTTAGTGAAGTGGCCCTGGGAGCTTCGGCTATGGGTGGACTATTTTATATATGTATATTCACCATCGCTTTCGGATTCAGCACAGGATCACAAATTGTCATTGCACGACGCAATGGAGAAGGACGCTACAGTGATGTAGGTCCCGTAATGATTCAGGGGATTATGTTCCTCCTGTTGATAGCTATATTGATGTTCGGCTTCACCAAAGCGTTCGGAGGAAATATCATGCGGTTGCTGGTTTCTTCCGAATCCATCTACGAAGGCACTATGGAGTTTCTGGACTGGCGTATTTACGGGTTCTTCTTCTCGTTTGTCAATGTCATGTTCCGTGCCCTGTACATCGGCATCACACGTACCAAGGTCTTGACCATCAATGCTGTTGTCATGGCATTAACCAACGTCATATTGGACTATGCACTGATTTTCGGTAAATTCGGTCTGCCGGAAATGGGAATCAAGGGAGCTGCTATCGCTTCTGTACTGGCGGAAGCCTCTTCCATTCTCTTCTTCCTGATCTATACATATATCAGTGTTGATTTGAAAAAGTATGGTCTGAATCGTCTGCGCTCGTTCGATCCGGCATTGCTGATGCGTATTCTCAGCATTTCTTGCTTCACGATGCTTCAATATTTCTTATCGATGGCGACCTGGTTCGTGTTCTTTGTTGCCGTAGAACGGTTGGGACAACGGGAACTGGCCATTGCCAATATTGTCCGTAGTATCTACGTCGTACTGCTGATTCCGGTGAATGCACTGGCAACAACGACCAACAGCCTTGTCAGCAATGCCATCGGCGCAGGAGGTATCCAATACGTCATGCCGCTTATCAATAAAATAGCCCGATTCTCGTTCTTCATCATGCTGGGACTGGTGGGATTGTCGGTTTTGTTTCCTCAGTTCCTCCTCTCCGTATATACCAGCGAAGCAGCGTTAATCACCGAGTCCGTGCCTTCGGTATACGTTATCTGCTGCGCCATGCTCATTGCATCAGTAGCCAATGTCGTATTCAACGGCATCTCCGGAACAGGAAATACGCAGGCAGCCCTGTTGCTCGAAACCATCACGATTGCCATTTACGGTTCCTACATCGTTTTCGTCGGAATGTGGCTAAAAGCACCGATTGAAATCTGCTTTACGATTGAGATTCTGTACTATACCTTGCTGTTGATAACAAGCTATATTTACCTCAAAAAAGCAAAATGGCAGAATAAAAAGATATAAATACAAGAGATTTTTGTAAGACTAGAACGGTCATTCAAGATTCTGAAAGGTGAAGGCAAAATCACCGAAATTAACGTGGCGGAGACGCTGAAAGATGTACGTAAGGCATTGCTTGATGCCGACGTTAACTACAAGGTTGCAAAAACTTTCACTGACACGGTGAAGGAAAAAGCCATCGGTCAGAATGTACTTACGGCTGTGAAGCCAAGCCAGTTGATGGTGAAGATTGTGCACGACGAACTAACCCAGTTGATGGGTGGCGAGACGGTAGAAATCAACCTCGAATCCCGTCCGGCAGTAATCCTGATGTCAGGTCTGCAAGGTTCGGGTAAGACTACTTTCTCCGGTAAGTTGGCACGCATGCTGAAAACAAAGAAGAATCGCAAACCATTACTGGTAGCTTGTGACGTTTACCGTCCGGCAGCTATCGAACAGTTGCGTGTACTGGCAGAACAAATTGAAGTGCCGATGTACTCAGAACTGGACAGCAAAAATCCGGTAGAGATTGCACAACACGCCATTCAGGAAGCCAAAGCCAAAGGATATGACCTCGTTATCGTCGATACAGCCGGACGTCTGGCAGTAGACGAACAGATGATGAACGAGATCACCGCTATCAAAGAAGCGATCAATCCGGACGAAATTCTGTTCGTGGTAGACTCCATGACAGGACAGGATGCCGTCAATACAGCCAAAGAATTTAACGAACGTCTGGACTTCAACGGTGTGGTACTGACCAAATTGGATGGTGACACCCGTGGTGGTGCGGCTCTTTCTATCCGTTCGGTAGTCAACAAACCGATTAAGTTTGTGGGTACAGGTGAAAAGCTGGATGCTATCGACCAGTTCCACCCGGCACGTATGGCAGACCGTATCCTCGGTATGGGTGACATCGTTTCGCTGGTAGAACGTGCTCAGGAACAGTATGACGAAGAAGAGGCCAAACGTCTGCAAAAGAAGATTGCCAAGAATCAGTTCGACTTCAACGACTTCCTCAGCCAGATTGCCCAGATCAAGAAGATGGGTAATCTGAAAGAACTTGCATCCATGATCCCGGGCGTAGGCAAAGCTATCAAAGATATCGATATCGACGACAATGCTTTCAAAAGTATCGAAGCGATCATCTATTCCATGACTCCGGCAGAACGTTCTAATCCGGAAATATTGAACGGCTCACGCCGTACACGTATCGCTAAAGGTAGCGGAACAACGATTCAGGAAGTAAACCGTTTGCTGAAACAGTTCGACCAGACTCGCAAAATGATGAAGATGGTAACCAGCAGCAAAATGGGAAAGATGATGCCGAAAATGAAAAAATAAAAAGAATTTTATTCTGTTTCAGATAGAAGGAGGAGGCTTAGGCTTCCTCTTTTATTTTTGGTATTACAGATTTCACTTTCCTATACCAATCAGCCTTTTACCTGGCAACTTCAACTTTTCAAGTTTTCACTTTCCACAGACTCTTGTAGTGATTACTCCCGCCATGATAAACCCAATATAAAACACTGCGTTTTACAAGGTATAAAGCTATGCTTTAGGGAGTGAAAAGCGCAGCTTTATACCTTGTAAAGCGCAGCTTTAGCTTCCATATCCCCGCTCCTTTCGCCAACAACTACACTGAAAGATTATCCTAAAACCATATTAATATCACTATTTACTTGTAATGATTACAATTTTACAAAGGTTTTATATGAATATTCATTTTTATTTCTTTACTTTGCAAAAGATAACAAAACAGAAGCACGAATATGTACTATGTATATGTAGCAGGTTACATTTTATTAGCAGCAGCCATGCAGCTGTTCACAGGAAACTTTCCTGTTTCTTTTCTCGCCTTTCCGCTGAATATCATCTTTGCGGCGATCTGGCTTTTCCTGTTATGGATACTATATAAAGAATATAATAATCTAAGAATCACCCGTTTTCTCGGTTCATCCAAAGCCAGCGTTTTATCTATCAGCCTGTTTATCGGTGGTTGCCTGATCATAGGACTTTTCCCCCAACTATCTGAACCGGAAGCAGAAATGCGCAATGGAATATCAGCCTCATTGGGATGTTACAATTTCATGACTTCATGGATATTCATTTCTATACTCTTATTATTATTAAGCAATCTGGCGATGATCACCATCCACGCCTGTCGGCATCGCAAACAAGCACGCTGGCGCTTTATTCTGAACCATACAGGTTTATGGCTGGCTCTGTTTGCTGGATTTCTGGGTAGCAGTGACACGCAGACATTACGCATACCTTTATATAAAGGTGAACCGACACACGAGGCATTCGACATGAATGGCACATCTTACTATTTAGATTATGATATGGAACTCAATTCGTTCGCTGTAGAATATTACCCGAACGGACGTCCTTCCCGCTTTTCCGCCAATGTACGTTTGGGGAATGAGAACGTTCTGCTGGAAGTAAACCATCCCTATTCCTACCGACTGGGGGAAGACGTCTACCTCACCGGATACGACGTAACAAAAGGCAACGAAAGCAATTACTGCATTCTACAGGTCGTAAAACAGCCCTGGAAATATGTGATGGTAGCGGGTATTCTGATGATGCTTGCAGGAGCAGTTCTTTTATTTATAAACGGAGCTAAAGCGTATGATAAACTGGGATAACTTCTATGTATTTGCAGCAGTATCCATCTGCTTATGGTTGGCAGGAGCTGTATTTGCCCTTCGTTCATCATCGAAGAGTAAGGTGGCAATCGTTTTTACTTCCGGCGGCATTATTATATTGGGAATATTTATTGCCGGATTATGGATATTCCTCCAGCGCCCTCCATTACGCACTATGGGAGAAACCCGATTGTGGTATTCATTCTTTATGGGAATAGCAGGATTGCTAACCTATATCAGATGGAAGTATCGCTGGATTCTCTCTTTCTCGACGTTACTTTCTACAGTTTTTGTGATCATTAATTTGATGAAGCCCGAGATACACGATCAGTCATTGATGCCGGCGCTGCAAAGTGTATGGTTCATCCCGCATGTAACCGTATATATGTTCTCTTATTCCGTTCTGGGATGTGCTTTCATCATCGCCCTGACCGGACTGTTCCGTCATAAAGAAGAATACCTGCATACAGCAGACAATCTGGTCTACGCAGGCGTCGCTTTTCTTTCCATCGGTATGCTGCTAGGTTCTCTCTGGGCAAAGGAGGCTTGGGGAAACTACTGGAGCTGGGACCCCAAAGAAACTTGGGCAGCCATCACCTGGATGGGATATTTGCTCTACATCCACCTCCGCCTGTTCAGAAGAACCGGACGGAAAACACTCTATGCCCTGCTCATAGTCTCCTTCCTTGCTTTACAAATGTGCTGGTATGGAGTCAATTACCTGCCGGCGGCCCAACAAAGCGTACATTTATATAATCGTAATAACTAACCTCAAAAAACAAATGTGAAATGAAGAGAAGTACAAAACTAATCGTAGCATTATTGGTAGTCGTGGCGGCATTGGTAGTCATTTACCGACTGATGCATCGGGTGCCTTCTGCCGATTTGGAAGCAAACGTGCAGATGCAACAGATTATTACGGATGCAGGATGCCTGAGATGCCATACCTCGACGCCGGAACTACCGTTCTATGCAAATATGCCTGTAGCCGGAAAAATTGTAATGGAAGACGTGAGCAAAGCCTATCGCGCTTTCGACATGACTCAGATGGAGAAAGACATGAAGGAAGGACGCCCTCTCAATCCGGTTGATCTGGCTAAAGTAGAAAAAGTAATCCTCGACGGAAAGATGCCGCAGGCAAAGTATTACCTTGTACATTGGGGAGCTTCTTTCAATGATGCAAAGAAAGAGGTAGCACTGAGCTGGGTAAAACATCACCGCATGGGACTGTATACCGATGTGGCAGTAGCACCTGATTTCATTAACGAACCGATTCGTCCTATTGCCGACTCGATCTCAGTCGATGTACGCAAAGTGGTCTTAGGAAATCTGTTGTATCACGACACCCGCTTATCGGCAGACAACACCGTTTCATGTGCCAGCTGTCATGGTCTGGATACCGGTGGCGTTGACAACAAGCAGTATTCTGAAGGAGTAGGCGGTCAGTTGGGCGGCGTCAATGCCCCGACCGTATACAATGCTGCCTATAACTTTGTTCAATTCTGGGACGGACGTGCCGGAACTCTGGCAGAACAAGCTGCCGGCCCTCCATTGAATCCGGTAGAAATGGCTTGCGAGTCATTCGATCAGATCATCAGCAAACTGGCAGAAGACAAGAATTTCGTAGTGGCATTCAACGAAGTATATCCCGACGGATTGAACGAAAAGAATATCACAAATGCTATTCAGGAGTTCGAAAAGACATTGCTGACTCCTAATTCACGTTTCGACCGTTATCTGAAAGGACAGAAAGATGCCATCACCGCAGATGAAATCGCCGGATACGACCTTTTCAAGAAATATGACTGTGCGACTTGTCATGTGGGAGAAATCCTCGGAGGACAATCTTATGAACTGATCGGTGTACAGCATGATTATTTCGCAGACCGTCAGGCAGAAATGACTGAAGAAGACAACGGACGATTCAAGCAGACAAAAGCAGAGCGTGACCGTCACCGCTTCAAAGTGCCGGGATTGAGAAATATTGAACTGACCGCTCCTTATTTCCACGACGGCAGCATGGCTACTATGGATGATGCGGTTCGCGCCATGGCCAAATATCAGTTAGGCATCGACCTGCCACAACCGGAAGTAGATAAGATTGTCGCCTTCCTCCGTACATTGACCGGAGAGTATAAAGGCAAATTGCTGACAAATAAGAACATGATCTGACAAGACCAAACAGAGGCTCCATTTCACCCGAACAGAGCCTCTGATTGATGTAAACAGAGCCTCCGTTTCACCTAAACAGAGGCTCTGTTTTTCTTGCCTGAAAATCAGAGCTTTCCCTTGTACTTTTTACCTTCTTTCCTACTCGCATTCCAATATGTTCCGCTGTCCCCTCTCCACAAAAAGTCCATTCCTTTTGGAGAGTTCAGTTATTTATTTTACTTTTGTCCATCACCAATAAATACTCTG
>ERZ1673694.796-NODE-796-length-14178-cov-5.385683_pt1 | contig 14178 bp, 8 predicted proteins | sample MGYA00580224_ERZ1673694 | MGnify/ENA primary metagenome ERZ1673694 (study PRJEB41218, sample SAMN15661778) | gut metagenome | host: Homo sapiens | place: Canada: London | collected 2015-08-20/2019-03-30 | study: EMG produced TPA metagenomics assembly of PRJNA649273...
TTCAGAAGAAGAGTCACCACCGCCGGTACCGACATGATTCTGTGCCGGGCCACCGACGGCAAGGGTGAAAGCTGCCCCCAATAGTTCCGCCTGCTTCCCGCTTACCTGTTCCTGCGGTTCGAAAACAGCATTGACAAACTCCTCGTCCGTGATCTGGCCGTTGAAATGCCTTTGTGCCACATCATAGTCTATCTGGAACTTGGTGTCCTCAAAAAGTTCCTCTCCGACCCGTGTCCAAATATGGAGCGACGGATTCCGGTAATTGGGAACATTGAGACGCACCAGTTCGGCACCGGACGAGAGGCTGTAACGCTGGGGGTTTGCCTTGCGGTCAAGTCGGTCTATCTGTTTCCGTTGCCTTTCTATGACGGCATCTTTCTCTTTTGACTGACGCTCGGCGGTTTCCGCCCTGCGGATGGCTGTCTCTATCTCTTTCTGGTAACCGTCCCGCAGTTTCCCTATTTCCAACTTATGCCGCTCCTGCAACCGCGCCTTTTCCGCCTGAAGCTCCTTGAGCCGCTTGTTGAGTCCGGCAATCTCTTCGTCCTTGTCCGAGAGTTCCTTTTTTGCTTTGGCAAGGTCGCCCTTGCCGAACCACGAGAGGATGGTGTTCCTGCCCTCCTGTGCCTTCTCCACATCTGCCTGCAACTTGGCAATGTCCTCCTCGTACCGGATTACCTGCTGCCTGTAATAATCCGAGTTGGCCTGATGCTTTGCCGTGGAACCGACGATACCCCGTTGCAGCCCGAATGGTTCCATGGCCGCTGCATAGCTGTTCTGGTATTCATGCAGTTTGGTGCGCCGCATCACATCGTCTGCAGACAGACGGGGACCGGATTTCGTTTCATACTTCCTCTCGCCCTCCCGCTTCCTGCGGACGCGCTCCCCGGCGACAATGGGAACGACGGTGGCGTGCAGGTGTGGCGTTTTCTCGTCCATGTGCAGCACGCACGATACAAGGTTCTCGTTTCCAAAAGTCTCCCTTAGCCATTTGAGGTTGGCATCAATCCAACTGTCCAGCCTGCCGCCATTGGCAATCTCCATCATCTGTTCATGTGTTCCGGTCAGGATGACACGGATGGCTTTTGTCTGGTTCTTGCCGACCTTGCGGCGCAACCCGGCGGTGTCGATGCGGTGCTGTATCGCCTCGGTGCGGTTGGACACTCCTTCCGGAAACCTGACCAGCTCCCGGTTGAGATGCGTCCTGCCTGCATCTGCATTGTCCGGGACATATTTCTTCCCCTTGGCATCTTTCCTTTCTATATGGCATGACATTCCGCTGTCATTGCCGCTGCCACGCTGCAGGTGACAGACCGCGTATTGTGTATTACTCATATCCTTTCGTTTTATGATTGTTGTTTCTGTTGTAAAATCCCGTCCTATTGTCGGAGGCATATACCTGGCTTCTGAACAACATCTTTCGGCCTATGGGCTTTTTGATTGCCGGACGCGGAGCAGAGGCGGTGAAAATGCCCTAATAGGCTACGGGATTTTACAACCCCTTTTTCATAGGACAGCGAGCTGTCCGCTGCTTTCACGTCATTCCGCCCTCCCAGCATCCACCAGTTCAAGTCCGAAGGTATCGATGAAGGTCTGCAACACGGGATTGCGTTCTATCATTCTCGCAAGGATCATCTGCGGCGTGTCCTCCATCAGCAGGAAGTCGGCTATGTCCAGTCCCTGACTGCGCTGTCCGTCGGTCGCAATCTTCTCCAACAGGTCGGAGCAGGTGGCACGCCTGCAGACGGATCCCAGCATCGGCAGCCGTTGCCTCCATTCCTCTGTCGCCTTAAGGTCGGGAAAGAGGATGACCTCCCGACCGCCCAATACCTGCATGGCCTCGCTGTTGAAGCACCCGTGCATTCCTCCGGTGGCAAGCCAGATGAAGTCAGGTATGAAATGGGCAGCTACCAGTGCCGTCTTCTCGCTCTCGACAATGGCTACAGGCTTGGAGGATATGGTGGAGGAAGTGTCCGACAGCAGGTGCTCTCCGAACAGGCATTGCTTCATGCGGAAGTCCTGCACCTTCCTTACCGAATGCACCCAGCTGACTTGGTTAAAAGGTTCCTTGACCCGGTGCCCGGTCTCTGCATTGTAGCCCATAATCTTGCCGGCACGCACATTGCCGTTCCGGTCTATCTGCCAGAATACGGTGGCTCCGCCCCACATCCTTGACGTGCCTACCCTGTAAAGGCGGAACAGCCTGCCGGTGTCCTCCTTGCCCGCCACTTTGGAGAAGTACCGGTACAAAGGGTTGATGTCGTATCTGCGCATGGACTGCTCCACCCAATCAGAGGGAAGAAAGGATATTTTTGGCTCCTGTTCCGGTACTGTCCTCACTGCCGACCTTGCCCGGCCATCCCTTTCGTGTCCGTCCAACCTCTCTTTGACGGTAGGATTGTCCCGGAAATATTCTTTGGGCGTATAGTGGTAGCCGCAACTGTTGATGTGGTCGCACTTGCCCACATTGCCGGGGAAGGAAATCTCTCCCGCCTCGTCGATATAACGGGTGAAGCAGGCTTTCCTGCCGCACTCCGGACAGACGGTCTTGCTGCCCAGACGGTATTTCTGTAGATGGAATCTGTATCCGTTCATGATGTTCTTTTTGTGGATTCCTGCAAATGAAAACCTCTATTTGCAGTTGCAGTTCTTGCAGTCTTGCAGGAATTTTCCTTTTCCGGCACCCAGAAACTGCAAGACTGCAAAGACTGCAGGCTGCAACAGGGCTTCATCCGTTGCAGTCCGGGGTTGATAATTCATTGCCGCTCTCATCAGATTCGCCAGATTTATCATATATAATTTTCTCGTAATGCCCGGTCTTGGCTTTCCTCAGCAGCCTGCTCCGGCACAGCTCCTTGAGGTAGTTCATCACCGTGCGCTCGCTGACATTCTGCAATTCCTTCCCAATGGCGATGGCAGTTTTCGTGTCGAACGTGTCCGGCAACAGCGACAGCAGCACCTTGGGCGGATCCTCGCACATGTCCTCCGCCACGAATGAGCGGATGCGGCGGTACGAGTCCTCGAAGTAGCCGTTCAGCCGGATGGCGGCCTTTACCGATGCCGTGTCCACAGACTGCAGGTTGCCCTCGCCGGATGCATACCGCAGCACCTGCATGAGCAGAGCCAGCCGTGCCACCTGCGCCGGGTGCTTCATCTCACGGCTGTCCACCTCGGCATCGTCCTCTATCAGGTTGATGCGTTCCACCTTCCTGTTCCACCATGAGTAGAAATACTCTTTAGCCTCCCTGTCCATGGACAGCACATGGGGCATCCTTTCTTCCTCCCCGATGTCATAGTCAAGGGCAAGAACCTTTGAAAGTATCTGCTCCCATCGTGCCGCCGGCAGAGCCGCCCTGTCCACTCCGCCATCATCCCAATCAGTCCATTTCGACATTTTCCAAGACTTGGGCAGCACGAACAGGAAGCGGTCGAGCAGTCCGTTATCCTCGAAACCTTTCGTCAGCAGTTCATGTACACGCTTGGTTTGAGTAGTTCCGACGATATTGATGCACGGCTGTTCTATGTGGATCGGTATTGTACTGCTCACCCTTGTCACGTCCAGCGCCCCGCCGCTCCATGCCGTGAGCAGCTGCTCGATGAGCTGTCCGTTGGTGTAGCGGTTGGCGGAGTTGAACATGCCCATGATCTCGTCCACCAGGATGGCCACGCTGCGGGGATTGTTGTTGTGTGTCAGCAGGAGCGATTCGGGGGTGAAGTCGGACACGACGGTACGCCGCAGCACGGGCTTCTTCCCGTTTTCCCCGGCGGCTTTCCATACCTCCAGTTCCGTCTCATACGCCTTAAACAGGGCATAGTCGTGTTTCCGTATGGGACGGTATGCCGCCTCCAGCGGCGGTGTCTTGCCCAGTCCCGGCCTGCCCACGAGGATGATGTAAAGGGCGGCGTTGCTTTGCCACTCGCCCTTGATGCGGATACGGTAGGTGCCGCCCAATGCCGCTGACACAGCCGACAGCATGGCCGTCGCTATGAACTCGGCCTTGTAGTTCTCGTACCGGGCCATGTCAAGGATGACGGACTGCATCGTCTGCGGGAAAACTTCCAACGGGAAATCGGTATCATTGATATGTTCCGCCTCCATGCGGATCCGGTTGCACAGTTCGAGCCGGATGTTTGTCATGTCAGCCATTTTTCTTCTTGCAATAGGATGTCACACTCTCGGATTTCCCTCCCGTCTGTATGCGGCGTATGTCGGACTTGGCATACATGTTCTTGTTGCCTACCTTGACAGGGACGAGGTAGCCGCGCTTCGCCCAAAGGTTGAGCGTGCCGTCGCACACGTTGAGCAGTTCACGGACCTGTTTCGTGTTGAGCCACGTCTCTTCCGCCGCACGCTGCATCTCCGCATCCAGCTCTTCCTGCCGGGCCGCTATCGTGCGCTGCACGATGGATTCGGCAAACATCTTAAGGTCGGTGGGCGTGACTTCCAGCTTCACGTTCGCGCCCTGTTCGACCAGACTTTCTATGGTTATCATAAATATCGGTTTTTGAATTTTGTGATGACCATCTTCAAAAATTCCCTGATGCCCCGCTTCCGATGGCTTATAAAAGAGAAGCACCGCCGACCTTCGGGAAAAGGTTGACGGTGCAAAAGTATATGCGAATTGAAACGGATTGATATATAATGCCTTGTCTTGAATTGTCATGACCATTCAAGTCTGCATGACCATGTAAAACGGCTTATTTTGCCTTATCCGGCGATAGTCCCTGCTTCATCATTAGCGATAATTTCATTGATTTCCTGCGCCAGTGACCGGAACAGTTCCCGGTTCTCGTCGCTCTCGATAAGAAATGCCATCTGGTCTTTCCCGTCCTTGATGACATGCTTTGCCGTCTTCAGGAAGCCGACCGCCTGGCGTATGGCGCTCTCGCTTTTCAGGGAGGGAAGGTCGGGAAACTGCAACGACATGCCCACGCTGTACTCCTTCGCGGCGTGCATCCCGGCCACCAGCTGCAGGTCTTTCAGCACATAGAACGGGAGTGCCTGATGGACTGCGCTCGTGTTGATGGACACGAAACAGCGGATACATTGCATGACAGCCTCCTTCTTTTCGCATTTGAGATAATCCGCGAGAGGCCGTTCCTGTATCTTCTTCTTTCCTGCTGTCCGCTGTGTCTGCGGTGCCGTGCCGTTGCCGGAGTCTGCCGCTTCTGTCGAGTTATTTCCGGTATCGGCATCACTATCACCCATCCCGTCCTTTACGGACTGCAATGCCCATTCTCCGATGCTGCCTTTCTCGATTGCGCCTTTCATGGCGAAATGTTTGTCCCAGTCCTCCTTTGTGCGGAAGCCGTTCTTTATGGACACTTCGATAATCTGGCGAACGACAATGGAACAGCCCATCCGCTCGGCATTCCCCGCCTTGGGATGTCCCGCCTGCCTGCTAACCATGTCCACCATTGCCTCGAAACTCTTGCCGTAATACAGCCAGCTCAATACAAGTGGAGCAGATAGAGTGACATGCCCGGACATGTCTCTAAAAAAGGACTTGACCTTGCCCCAGAAGGAAGACGGAGGAGTGGTTGCATCCTCTTCCCTTTGTTTCCTGTACAGCTCCACGATCTGCCCCGGTACAGCGTTATCCTTGAAATGCAGGCCGATGTTCCTGAAAGCGTCCGTGCTGTCGTCGCACCATGACATCTGCCATTCCTTTTTGATTCCGGGCAGCTGTTTGAATATGGCACGGCATACGGCGAGGTACTGCATCTCGTTACCGTCCGCCATCATTTTCGCAAAGCGGCGGTATTCCTCCCTGTGCGTGTCCTTCCACTGGAAGATGTCCGCCTTGAACTGTTCGTATGTCTGTTTCTGCCCGTCCATATTCATATTGTATTATTACAGGTTGATATAAAAGGATAAGTGGAAAAGAGAGACTGTCAGTCCAGAAGGTTTACCAGCTCCTTCTTCATCTCGTCGTCAATCTTGCGGTACCGCGCGAAAGCCCGGCTGCCCTCCGAATGTCCCGACATGGAGGCAATCAGGTTCGGGTCCTTGACCTGTCTGTATAGATTGCCAATGAAGGTCTTGCGTGCCGTATGGGTAGATGCGACCTCGTATAAAGGTCTTGCCACATCCTCCCTTGTCTTGGGGTCGAGGACTATGACCTTTCGGTCGATGCCCACGTACTTGAGTATCTCCTTTATCTTCTTGTTGTAGCCAAAATGCGAGAACCGGGGGAGCAGAGCGTTCTCCAGATCCTTGTAGCGTTCCAGTATGTCCCGTGCCTTTTGGTTGAGCGGCACACGCACTGTATTGGCATGTTCCATCTTCGTCTTCTGCGGGATATACTCCACGAAGCCGTCCACGATGTTGGCCTTGGTCAGCCTGTTCAGGTCGCTCACGCGGCATCCTATCAGGCACTGGAACATGAAGATGTCGCGATAGACCGGGTAGGTCGGTCCCATGCCGCTCAGGTCGGCATAGTACACCTTGTCCCGCTCTTCGAGGGTCAGGTAAAAGGGGTCACCGTACATCGGACGGGCAATCTGGTACTGGTCGAAAGGGTTGTTCCTTGTCAGCCCGCGCTTGATGCACCACTTGACAACGGTGCGGATGCGGTAGAGCGATCCAGACATGCTGTTCTCGGAACGCCTCTGCCCCACATCGCGAAGTTTCTCGTTCCGATAGAATACGGGATACATGGCCACATATTTGTGTTCCTCCTGCATCCACAGCTTGAAGTCCCGGATGTCGTCAGCCGTTACGGTGTCTATGCACAGGCGGAAGCCTCTCTGGTGCAACACCTCGTGCCGGAAACGCTCGTAGCGCAGCACCTTGTTGAGATTGTCGAGGTGGTGCTTGCGGCTTTCGTCCGCAAGCGGGGTCTCGTCGATGTATTTCCGTATCTGGTACGAGAGCAGGTACTCGTCGGCCTTGTTGCCGCCCCTCGCGTTGATGTTGGGATGGTGGTATTCCTCTATCAGCCCCTTGAGCCAGTTGCCGTCCACGCCACGGTGGTACTCTTTCGTGATGAGGTGGGTAATCTGCTGCACGTCCTTGTCGAAGGCCATCTTCTTCTCCTCCGACACCAGTGCCACGCGGGGCTTGTAGCCCTGCCGTTCCGGGCTCCAGTGGTTGGGGTTGATGGACAGTTCGCTCGCTGCCTTGATGTCCACGCCGCCGATGTCACGTACACGGAAATAGACACGTGCCTGGTCCGTGATGTTGTTCTTGGCGGCGGTCTTCCGGATGAATGCGGTCACTTTCATATATATCCTCCTTTCCGATTTAGTCTATCATTTCCACAAGCCTGCGCTTCATGTCATCGTCTATCGTACGGTAGCGGCTGAACGCCCGGCTGCCCTCCACGTGCCCAGACATGGAGGCGATGAGATTTGGGTCGGGAACCTGCCTGTAAAGGTTGCCCACGAAGGTCTTGCGTGCCGTGTGGCTGGTGGCCACCTCGTACAAGGGTTTCTGCACGGTGTTGTAGCCGTGCGTGTCAAGGATGGTCACCATACGGTCTATGCCGCAGCGTTTCAGCAGTTCCCGTATGCCGAGGTTGTAGGTGTGTATCTGCCTGAACGGGAACAGCCTGTCGGCACCCGCATCATACCGTTCCAGTATCTTCAACGCCTTCTCGTGCAGCGGCACCCTGACGGTCTTTGCCTGGCACTTTTTTGTCTTCTGCGGCATGTATTCCAGAAAGCCGTCCTTGATGTTGTCCCTCGTGAGACGGTAAAGGTCACCCACGCGGCAGCCGACATAGCAGTGGAACACGAAGATGTCCCGGATTACGGCCAGCTTCGGGTTGTCGCTCAAGTCCGCATCGTAGAGGATGTTCCTCTCTTCGGAAGTGAGGAAGAACGGGTCGCCGTAGGTCGGCTCCTTGCAGCCGTAAAGCACATAGACCTCGTTGTCGGAATACTTCATCTTCTTGCACCAGTGCAGGAAGGTGCAGAACAGGTTCATGGTGTTGATGACGGTCGTGCCGGAGAGTGACCTGGGACGGTGGTTGATGAGCGTGCGGGGAGCGTAGAAGTCTGGATATTCCTGCCGCAGCAGATGTTCGTTCACCACATAATCCCGGAAAGCGTTCATCTGCTCCAGCGTGACGGTTTCCACGAAGAGGGTGAAGTCCGCCTCGCCCAGTATCTTCCGGCGGTAGTCGTGGTAGCGGGTCATCTTGCGCTCGAAACGGACGATATGCTCCTTCGTCCTCTCCGCACCGTCGAACTTCTCCAAATACTCGTGGACACGGGCGAGAAGGTTCGAGTGGTCCCGCTCGAATGCCCGGGCTGGGTACAGCACATCCTCGATGACCTGTCTCATCCACCGGCTGTCCGCCTTGTCCGAGAAGGTCTTCTCAGCCCGCTCGATGATGGCGGCGATCTGTTCCGGCAAACGTTTCTGCTCGGCGGCAGGCACAGCCGTCGTTCGCCTGTAACATAGGCTGTCGGTGTCCCAGTACTTGTCCTGCACTTCAAGTGGGGAAACGACCTTTATGTCCACGTTCTTCTCCCGTACCCGGAAACAGATGTTCGAGGTGTCTGGGGAGCACTTTTTCAGATAGACGGTAACTTTCATCTGCGTTGTTTTTTCGGTTATGCGGCAAAGGTATAATAAATTCCCGTAAATGTTCCCATATATCCCGAAAAAACTTGCAACGGATTAAGACAAATTAAAAAGTTGTTCCCGAATCTGATACCGCATAAAACACAGTATATCAACGGCTATATTTGCACTTGTTTGGCTCTTTTTTTCATTTCAGGCTTTATCCGATTCCCTGAATATCATATATTGCAGTTCCACACTTTCTTTTTGCACATAATCCGCCGCCTCGGAGTTGAACGGTAAGATTTTAGGAAAACACTTGTTTAACTAAATACATCTTACTTATGAAACGAATTCTTTTTGTAGCAGCAGTCATGCTGTTTGCCTCCTGTTCCAAAAACAGCACCAAAGGCGATGAACCCGCTCCTGTGGAACCGACCAAAATTCCTATCAATGTTTCGATGGGTGTCTGGACCCGTGCCACGGATACCGCCTACGAAAGCGGCGACAAGGTCGGTATCTATGTCGTCAACTACAACGGTTCGACTGCGGGAACGCTGCAATCGAGCGGGAATCATGTCGACAATATGCGTTTCAGCTACACGACCAAATGGACTCCCGACACCGAGATCTATTGGAAGGATCAGACCACGAAAGCCGACTTTTACTGCTATTATCCCTACGGCAGTCCTGCCGACATCTCGGCCTATGCCTTCACGACGAAAGCCGACCAGTCGAAACTGGCGGATTATAAAGCTTCCGAATTCCTGTGGGGCAAAGCATCGGGCATAACTCCGACAGCCAATGCTGTCCCTATTATTACGAACCGCTCGATGTGCAATATGTTGATTTACGTTGTTGCGGGTGAAGGTTTTACCGCCGAAACACTGGCCGCAGCGAATAAATCCGTAAAAATCAGCAGCGTCAAAACCTCGGCAACGGTCGATCTGCGTACTGGTGTCGCAACGGCCACGGGTTCGGCTGCGGAGGTTATTCCCTACAATGAAGGGGAATATTACCGCGCCCTGATCGTTCCGCAAACGGTAGCCGATGGTTCGAATCTGATAACGGTTACGGTCGACGGAGTAGATTACACACTCGCCAAAGGATTTACCTTCAAAGCCAATACGCAGCATAAGTTTACGGTTACGGTCAACAAGTCGAGCGGCGGTGTCGACATCGGCATCGGCGACTGGGAGATCGACGATACGGATAACGGCGGAGCTGCCGAATAATTAAAATCGACTGTTTATGAAACGACATCTTATTTTTACAGGACTATTGGGCCTGTTGCTTACGGGGTGCGTGAAAGACCTCGATACGCCAACGGCCTGTGGAGGCGATCCGACGCTTCCCATACAATTGTATAACGAGATTTCACAAATCGCCACCACGCGCGTCAACGATGAAGGGTTCTGCAATGGCGACGGTGTGGGCGTTTACGTCGTCAACTACGAGAACGGCTCGGCGGGAACGCTCCGTCTCGAAGGCAATCAAGCCGACAATGTGCGCTATGTCTATGATGAACCGAACGGCAAATGGACGCCCGACGAAGCCGTTTATTTTCGGGACAAACATACGCACGTCGATCTTATCGGCTACTATCCATACAGTACCCCGACCTCGGTCGAAGCCTATCCTTTCGAGGTTGCCAAAGACCAGTCGACCGATGCCGCAAACGGATTGTTGGGTGGCTATGAAGCCTCGGACTTTCTATGGGGTAAAACAGTTGATGTAGCACCTACCACACAGCGTATCAATATCAAGTTCCAGCACCGCATGGCGGGTGCGCTGGTTACGCTCGCCGAGGGTACGGGATTCGCCGAAGGTGAATTCGCTCAGTTGGAAAAGGCCGTGTTGGTGACCAATACGATCCGCAAGGCAACGGTCGACCTCGCAACGGGTGAGATAACGCCCTCGGGAGATGTCCCGACGACGGGAATCGTTCCCTATAAGAAAGGCGACGAGTTCCGAGGCGTGATCGTACCGCAAACCGTAGCTGCATCAACGCCGTTGTTCAGCATCACGGTTGACGGTACGCCCTACGTTTTCCGCAAAACAGAACCGTTTACCTACAATAGCGGGAAACTGCACAAGTTCACGATCGAGATTTCGAAAAAAAGCGAAAGCGGCCTTGAATTCAAACTCTTGGGCGAGAGTATCACGGCTTGGGAGACCGACAATATTTCACACGACGCCACAGCACGCGAGTATATTATTATCGACTGTCCCGAGGCAGGTACGCTTAAAGAGTGTATCACTGCCGCAGGCAAGGATTATACGAAGGTCAAGAATCTGAAAGTTACGGGAACGATTGACGCACGCGATTTCTACATGATGCGCGACGAAATGACGGCGTTACAATCCATCAATCTGAAAGAGGTGGAGATTGATAAAGATAAGGAGATACCTAATGAGGCATTTTATCAGAAGTCTACTTTAATTCGATTTATTTTCCCCGAAAATATTACAAGAATTGGAATAAGAGCTTTTATGGGAACCAATCTATCGGGCTCCTTAACTATTCCAAACAGTGTTACAGAAATTGATGAGCAAGCATTCTGGGAATGTGCATCTTTATCAGGGACTCTAACTTTACCCAAGTCATTAACTGCAATCAGAAAGCATGCATTTCGTTACTGTGCATTTATTGGAGGATTGAATATACCCCAATCAGTTAAAATTATAGAACAAGGAGCCTTTATAGGTTGTAAAGGTTTTACTGGCAATTTAATATTACCAGAAGGATTACAAGAATTAAGTCTTAATTCTGAGTTCAATAGCGGAGCATTCGCATTTTGCTCTGGATTCACAGGATCTCTTACTATACCCTCTAAAATTAAAGAAATTGAGGCTGGTTGTTTCTCGTATTGTTCTGGCCTCGACGGACAACTTAGATTATCAAATGATTTAATTGGCATCAAACAATATGCATTCCAAAATTGCCAATTTCGAGGTCCCTTAAATCTACCCAACGAACTGAGTTATGTTGGTATGTATGCATTTGAACAGAATCAATTCTCGGGGAAATTAAAACTTCCTCAATCTTTAACTATTATTCAGGAATGCGCTTTTAGGAACTGCTCTCGGCTAACAGGCATTGTTGAATTACCTGATGAGATTGTGTCTGTTGCACCATCTGTCTTTGCTGGTTGCTCAAATCTACAAGGAGTGGTTATCCCCAAAAACGTTGAAGCAATTCGTGAGGGAGCTTTCGAAAACTGTTTCCAACTCAATTCGATCACCTGCAAGGCCCAGAATCCTCCGCAACTTTCGGCTACGGCATTTGCAGGCGTTGCAAAGGATAACTTCACCGTCGAGGTCCCCGAAGAATCGGTAGCCGATTATTCGACCGCCCCTGAATGGAAAGAGTTCAAGCGTTTCTCTGCACACCGCGATTTCTTGATCTCTCGTAACCTGTTCCGTGCTCTGAATGCCTCGCTTTCGAAAACGCTCATTATGCGTGCTCCCAGCGGCGAGGCATGGAGCGTGGAATCCAAGCCCGACTGGGTAACCGTCGAGCCGATGAACGGCGTGGGTAAGGTCGAGGTGACGGTAACGGTTGCCGAACAGCCCAAAGGTGCAGGCAGTCGCACGGGCGAGGTGGTGTTCCTGTTGGATGGCAAAGACTACCGTTCGCGCACGACGGTCGAACAGTACGATTATCAATACGGCGACGGCGATGTGCTGACCGTACAAAGCGCTGCGCAAGGTGCGGGTGTCGATCTGGTCTTTATGGGCGACTGTTTCGATGCCAAGGATATTGCAGAGGGCAAATACCTCGATGCCATGAACGAAGCGATCGGTTATTTCTTCGCCGTGGAACCCTATAAAACCTACCGCGACTATTTCAATGTCTACACCGTTTTCGGGCTGTCTCCCGATAGCGGCGTAGGAGACGTAAATACGATTCGTGAAGCAAAATTCGGCTCGGCATACGCATTGGGAGGCATCACGCCTGACGAATCGGTCTGCTTCGAATATGCCTGCAAGGCTCCGACCGTGACACAAGACAAGATCGGACGGACACTTGTCACCCTTATCGAGAATACCGAGGATTACGGCGGCATTACCTATATGTGGGGCGACGGTTCAGCCATTGCCTGCTGCCCGATGAGCAGAGATGTCTATCCTTACGATTTCCGCGGGCTGGTACAGCACGAAGCAGGCGGACACGGGTTCGGTAAATTGGGCGACGAATACATCTATCACAATGCCTTTATCCAAACCTGCACCTGCTTCTGTTGCCCACATGTGAATGAATTTAATGCCAATAAATCCCGCGGCTGGTTCGAGAATCTTTCATTGACGGGAAATATGTACGATGTGCCGTGGTCGCACTTTATATTCGATCCGCAATATTCGAATCTGGTGGATATTTACGAGGGCGGTTATATGCACATGCGCGGCGTATTCCGTTCGGAACCGAACAGTTGCATGAACAACAATGTGCCCTATTTTTCGGCTATTTCGCGCGAGACTATTGTTAAATACATTAAATCGTATGCGGGCGAAAGCTATTCGTTCGAGGAGTTCAAAGCCCGTGACGTACTCGATGCGTCGACGGCTGGTGTCGAAACCCGTTCGATGTCTTCGGCATTGGAATTTGCGGCCTCGAACAAGCAACAGAATCCCGTCTATATGGGTGATAAACCGAAATTTAACAAATCCAAATAATGACAGCGATGAAACGATACGGCATATTACTGGTTGCGGTGCTGTTGTGTATGGCCTGCGACAAGGAGAACGTGACAACATTACCCGACGACGGAGCGATGCGTTTCGAAATGCGGCATCCCGCAACACGCGCCACGGCAACTGCATTCGAGCAGGGCGACCGCATTGGACTTTACATCACAGAGTACAACGGCGATATAGCAGCACCCCTCCAAATTTCGGGTAACTGGGCCAACAATGTTGCTGCTTCGCTCGATAGTGAAGTTTGGACAACAGCCAAGAAAATCTTTTGGAGCGACAACAAAATGGATGTCTACGGTTACTATCCTTATATGACGCCCATGTCTATCGACGAACAGCCTTTTGCAGTGGCGCTCGACCAGTCGACGGAGCGCAATGGCGACCAATTGGGCGGTTATGAGGCATCGGACTTTCTGTGGGCCAAATCCGAAGGTGTCGCGCAAGCCGAGGGAACGGTGGCATTGCAGTTTGCGCACCGTTGCAGCAAACTGGTGGTGAAACTGGTGAAAGGGGCTTCGTATGAAGGTGATCTGCCCGATAATGCGACAGTCTACATCCATAGCGTTGTTCCGACAGCGACGATTGATTTTACGACAGGAGTTGTTGTGAAGGATCTGTTCGGAGAAATGGCGACGATCAAAACGCGTAAAATAGATGATGCCACCTACGAAGCCATCATCGTTCCGCAACGGTTGGATTCTCGGCGTCCTTTTATCGAAGTCGTGGTCAATGGCGTTTCCTATCTGTTGGAAGATACATTCAATTTCAAAGCGGGAAAACAACACACGCTTTCGCTTACAATCAATTCCAATCCCGATCAGGTCGAAATCGAAATCGGGGGTGAAATCGAAGGCGGCTGGAACTAAAAATTTGCGATAAGCAAAGGACAGACTTGCGCCAAAGGGTTAACTTATAGACCCTCTGCACAAGTTTGTCCTTTCTTTTTTACTTGCATATCTCATGAATTT
>ERZ1673694.811-NODE-811-length-13925-cov-6.217159_pt1 | contig 13925 bp, 9 predicted proteins | sample MGYA00580224_ERZ1673694 | MGnify/ENA primary metagenome ERZ1673694 (study PRJEB41218, sample SAMN15661778) | gut metagenome | host: Homo sapiens | place: Canada: London | collected 2015-08-20/2019-03-30 | study: EMG produced TPA metagenomics assembly of PRJNA649273...
TTTCCTCCTAAAATTAGTCCTTATTGGGTTTCGGGATCAGCAGAATGGACATCGTGCGGCCCTCGAGCACCGGCGGCTTATCCATGCTTGCCTGAGGCAGAGCCTCGGCAAAGCGTTTCAGCACGTCAGCACCCAGAGCACTGTGCGCCATCTCACGGCCGCGGAAGCGGATCGAAGCCTTCACCTTGTGACCAGCGGCCAGGAACTTGGCAGTCTGGTTCAGCTTGGTGTTGAAGTCGTTGGTGTCAATATTGAGCGAAAGGCGGGTCTCCTTGACCTCGACCACTTTCTGGTTCTTCTTGGCTTCCTTCTCCTTCTTCTGCTGTTCAAAACGGTATTTGCCGTAATCCAGCACCTTGCACACAGGCGGGGTAGCCTGCGGTGCGATCTTGACCAGATCGAGCCCGGCTTCTTCTGCAGCGCGCATGGCCACCTGAATGGACACAACGCCCTTCTGCTCGCCATCGGCACCGATCAGGCGAACTTCACGGTCACGGATCTGACCGTTGATCTCCAGTTCCTTCGACTTTCCAGCGGTAGCGATAATGAATGCACCTCCAAACAATAATCCATAGTGTTGCAATATTTGGCATAGAAAACGCGGCCGCCCATTTGCAGGACAGCCGCGCGAAATTTCACACAAAAGCGCAGTTCGTTCAAAGAATCGAACCGTGTTTGGGTATAGCCCGGGGATTCCGACCCCACAAGGCGAGCGCGGCACAGGCCGTAGCTGCTTTCTTTACCGGAATAGTTTACCACACCCACAAAGCCCTGTCAAGCACTTTTACGCGATTTCAGGGAAAAATATTCTGGGATGGATCAAATCTCTCAGTCGCGCTAACGCGCGCCAGCAATGACGGAGAGGTTGGACAGAGCATCACTTGACCTCGATCAGCTTCCCCAGCTCCAGCGAGTAGATGCCCTTATAGGTCACCGTTTTTGGGGCAAAGCGCTTGCTGATGGCAAGGGCATAGAGGTCAAGCTGGGCGCGATAGGCGGCAAGGAAGTCATCCTCGGATTTTCGGCGGTCCGTTTTGTAATCCAGCAGCTCCAGGTGATCCGGGAACACCAGCACCAGGTCAGCGATGCCCTGCACCAGCACCTTTGCCTGTGCCACGGCTGCGCTGTCGGCGGGGGCAGTGCCCTGAGCGGCCAGCACCTCGGCGGCAGGCAGGGCCGTGATGAAGTCCAGCTCCCGCAGCACCTCATCCGCGGCACAGATGCGCGCAAAGGCTTCGCCCTCCACAAAGCGGCGGATGCGCCCTGCATCCAGCTTCTCTGCAATTTCGGGCGCGGTGAGCTTTGCTTCCACCTGCCGGTCACGCTCGGCGGGGATCGCCGTTTCCAGCGTGCCTGCCTGTTTTGCCGCTGCAAGAGCCGCAAAATCGGCGTGCTCCAGGAAGGCGTGGAGGGCCGTGCCCATCTCGGCGGCGGTCAGGCCGTCCTTTGCCAGAAAGCCCGGGCGCTCCAGCGTGGTCTGCTCTGCCTTGTGGACGATGCCGGTCACGCTGACCTTGGCGGGCACTTGGGCCAGCTCCGCCGCAGGGTACTGCCAGGCAAAGCCCTGCCGCAGTGCCTCGGTCAGGGCCGGGTCAGCCTGGGCCAGCGGCCTTTCCTCAGGTTCCGGGTCGGGCGGCTCCACGCCCTCGGGCAGCGCCTGCTGCACCGTCAGGGTGATGGTGCTCCCGGTATCCGCAAAGGGCAGTTCCAGATCCTCGGCCAGCCGGCGCAGAGGGCCGCCGTTGGGGTGGACAAGCAGGGCCGCGCGGAGCCAGTCGGCAAAGCTGTTTGCCTGTCGGCAGAGCGTCTGTCCCGCCCCGGCTTCAAGGAAGGCCGCCGCTCTGGTAAAGGGGTTGGAGGTTTTCCCGATGCCCAGCGGCACGGTCAGGATCAGCTTATCCTGCGCGCGGGTCAGCGCCACATAGAGCAGGCGCATCTGCTCACTGCGCATCTCGGCGGCATGGACATTGGAGAGCGCCGTGTAAGCCGCCGTCTTGTAAGCGCCCTCGCCCTCCTCGGGGCGCAGGCGCAGGCCCGCCCCATACATCCGATGCAGGAGCACCGGCTGGCGGGTATCGGCGGCGTTGAAACGACGGGCCGTGTCGGCCACGAACACCGCCGGGAACTGCAGCCCCTTGGAGCGGTGGATGGTCATCACGGTCACACAGCCGGGGCGGGAGCCGCCGGGCACGGTATCCTGCCCCGTGGAGCCTGCCAGCGCCGCAGCGTCAATGGCCCGCACCAGCGCCGAGATGCCGCCGGAGCCTGCCCCGGCACAGAAGGAAGCAAACCGCCGGGCATCCTCCCGGCGGCGGGCACCGTTTTCCATCACGCCCAGTGCGGCAAGGTAGCCGGTGGAAGCAAAGATCTCCTCCAACAGCTGTTCTGCCGGGACACTGCGGGCCATCCGTCGCAGCTCAGTCAGCCGGGCATAGAACGCCTGGACTTTTCCGGTAAAAGGGGTGTCTTCCCCGCTGTTCACGGTGAGCAGCAGCGCGCCGTAGAGGCTGATGCGCTGGGGGGCGTTTTCCCCCTGCTGCTTCTGGATCTCTTCGGCTCTGGCCCGCAGGCGGACAAGGTCGTCATCGGAGAAACCGAACAGCGGGCCCAGCATGGCAGCGGCAAGATAGATATCCTGCGCCGGGTTGTCAATGACCTTCAGCAGGGCGATGAGGGGCCGGATGTGGGGGGCATCCAGCAGGTTTTCGCGGGCATCCGCATACACCGGGATGCCCCGGGCGGTCAGTGCTTCCACATAGGCCGGAAAATCATTGCGCGCCGCCAGCAGGATGCAGCAGTCCTCGTACTGCACCGGACGGGTGGCACTGCCGTCCCGCACCGGCTCGCCGCTCTGCACCATCTCCTCGATGCGCCGGGCGATCCAGCCCGCGTCCGTTTCGGCGGTGTCATCGGGCAGGAAATGCGCCTCCACGCTGCCCGTGTATTCCCCGGGTGCCCCGCAGATCAGCCGCTGGCCGTCGCCGTAGGCCGTGTCGCCGAGTTCCGGGGACATGAGCCGCTCAAACAGGAAATTGACCCCTTCCACCACCTGCGGAGCCGAGCGGAAGTTGGCATCCAGCGCCAGCATGGCATCGGTGCCGGGGGTACCCTCTGCCGGGCGGGGCCGCGCCGTGCCGCCGGGCAGGGCGAGCCAGCTGTCCAGCTTTTCCCGGAAGATGCTGGGGTCTGCCTGCCGGAAGCGGTAGATGCTCTGCTTCAGATCTCCCACCAGGAAGAGGTCGTCCCCCGCCGGGGATGCGAGGCACCGGTACAAGGCATCCTGCAGGGCGTTGGTGTCCTGATATTCATCCACCATCACGGCGGCGTAGTTCTGCCGGATGACCCCGCACAGCGCGGTGGGGGTGCCGTCCGGGTCACGGAGCAGGCGGAGGGCCTGATGCTCAAAGTCACTGAACTCCAGCAGTTTCCTGTCCCGCTTTTTGGCCGAGAACCGGGCATCGAAATCCCGCACCGCCGCAAACAGCGCCCGCAGGCGGGGCTCTGCGGCCCTGCGGTCTGCCTCAGCTTCCTCCTCACTGCAGGGGATCAGCTCAAGGATCTGCGCAAACAGGGCCGCGCCTTCATCGGCGCGGGTGCGGATGACTTTTTTGTGTTCGCCGTTCAGCCGCTTTTTCATTCCTTTCAGGCCGGGCAGCTCCTCCATACCCAGCACATAGGGGGTCAGCAGATCGTAAAGCGGGGTCCACTCCCCCGCCACAGCCAGCTGTTCCACCCTGCCCAACAGGGCGGCAGCCTTGTCCAGCCGTTCCTGTGCATCGGTATATTTTTCCAGCACGGCATTCTTTGCCTTTTCCCGGGCAGAGGGCGTTTTCTTTTCCTCGGCATCGGCCAGCTCCTGCTCCCGGTCGCCCGGGCAGTCAGCCAGCGCGGCGCGGAACAGTTCCCCTGCTGCCCTGGCACTTCGGGCGGCTTCGGCCAGCAGCAGATCACGCCAACAGGTGGCGGCAAAGCCATTTTCCTCCTGCCACGGAGCCAAAAATTCCTCCAGCTTTTTGTCGTAATCGGGCAGGGCGCGCAGGAAATCGTAGACATGCAGGATCGTCTCGCCCGCCGCACGGTCGGTGCGGCCCTTGCCGTAGAGGTCGGCAAAGGCGCAGAAATCCGGGTCGCGGTAGGCATTTTCCAGCGTCTCGCTCAGGGCAGAGGCCCGCAGAAGCTCCACACTGCCGGGGTCTGCGGGGGAAAAGTCCGGCGGGATATCCAGCGCCTGAAAGTGCTTGCGCAGCAGGTCCAGACAGAAGGCATCGATGGTGCAGATGGGCGCGCGCTGCAGCAGCATCCGCTGGCGGCGCAGCGCGCCATTGCCGGGTTCCGCCTGGCTGCGCTTCAGAAGCGCCTGCCCGATGCGGGCCCGCAGCTCTGCCGCCGCCGCATTGGTAAAGGTGACGATGAGCAGACGGTCCGCATCCACGGGATGCTCCGGGTCGGTGATGAGCCGGACAGCCCGCTCCGTCAGAACAGCCGTTTTGCCGCTGCCCGCCGCCGCGCTCACCAGCAGCGCGCCGCCCCGGTCCTCGATGGCGGCCCGCTGGGCGGGGGTCCACTTGGGTTCACTCATGCCTGTTCCTCCTCTCCCTCTTCGGGCTGCCCGGGAGCCTCAAATGGCTTTGCGGGGGCCTCCAGCGCCCGCTCCCCGATGCCGGTCTCGTGGCAGCAGACAAATCCGTAATCACACCACTGGCAGGGGCTCCGGCCCGCGACCAGCGGCTCGGCGGCGATCTGACCCTCATAGAGCTGCTGGCCCATCCGGGTCACAAGATCATCCAGATGCAGCTGGATGCGGTTCAGCTTGGCGATGTCTGCCCGCTTGTCCTTCTGGTAGGGGCTGGGCGCGCCTTTGTAATAGGAGAAGGGCAGATATCTGCCGGTCTCGTCGGCATCCATGGCATCGAACAGCTTCTGCTCGTCCCGCACCAGACCGTCCAGCTTGTATTCCACACTGTGAGCCGCCTTTTCGCGGGTGGTGGTCTCAGGGGCCGGGTCGGCCAGCAGATAGAGCACACCCGCCGGTTCCGCCCCCGTAAAGCGGCCGCTTTTATCCCGGGTCAGACTGAACAGGTAGAGCAGCATCTGGCAGTCCAGACCGCAGTAGACTTCCTTCAGATCCAGCTTTTTGCTGCCGGTCTTGTAGTCCACCACCCGCACCCAGCGGGTGCCGTCCTCCTCCACCCACTCGTCGGCACGGTCCACGGTGCCCACCAGCTGGACGGTGCGCCCGTCCGACAGGTGATACACCTGGGCAGGCACGGCATCCTCGCCCCGGCCGATCTTCAGCTCACAGGCCACGGGCTTGAAGCTGGACTGCCGCTGCTCATCCCGCAGGTAGAGCAGCAGGCTCGTCATGCTCTTTTTCAGGCGGGAGAGCAGATAGGCAAAGCGGGCGGTATCCTCGGGCAGATAGCGTTTGGCGTACTCGTCCACCAGCAGCGCGGCAAGGCTTGCCATGGCCTCATCGTCCAGCTCCATAAAGGGCTGCAGCGCCGCCATGGGGTTGTCCGGGCCGGGGTGAGGGTCCAGCGCCATCTGCAGCACCCAGTGCATCAGGGTGCCGCTCTGGTCGGCGGAAAGCTCGGCCCGGCGGCGGGGCCTGAGCCCCAGCACATACTGCAAAAAGTAGCCGTAGCGGCAGGTATAATATTTTTCCAGCTGGCTGGGCGAAATGCGCAGTTTCCGCCCCAGCAGCCCTTCCAGCGCAGGCAGGTCATGCACCTGCCGGGGGGCAGTGTCAGCCATCCGGCGCAGCAGGGCAAGGCCCTGCGGCTCGGTCTCGCCGGGGGTGTGCAGAGCTTCTGTCAGGCTGGCACGCTCGGTCTCCGTCAGGGGCCAGCCGCCGCCCAGACAGTCCAGCCCATCTGCTGGAGTGGCCGCAAGGTCCGTCAGTTCCAGCTCCGGGGCAGCAGGGGCCAGCGCTTCCACGAGGGGTTCCAGCGCAGCGCAGAGGGTCTGCCCCTGCCCCTTGGGCCAGCTGAGCCACAGCCCCTTTGCAGGGGCAGTCAGGGCCTTGTAGAAGCAGACCTGCTCACGCACCACACGGTTTTCAAAGCAGTCGGGCAGGTCGATCTCCTGCGCCATCAGGGCATCGCGGTCGGCGTGGGTCAGCAGACCCACCTCGCCGGGCGCGGCCGGGAATTCCCCCTCGGCCAGCCCCAGCACGAACACATAGTCCGGCGCGTCCAGACGCATCTTGCCTGCGCTGGCCAGCACCACCGCATCCAGGGTCTGGGGGATGTGCCCCAGGTCGGACGAGCGGAGCAGCAGCCCGAACAGATCCTCGTATTCGGCCACAGTCACGGTCTGCTCCCCCAGCAGATGAGCCATCTCGTTCAGCAGCCCCATGACCACGTTCCACTCCCGGGCGGCTTCCTCCGCCGCCGGGATGCCCCGGCCCGCGCGGATGGCCTTTACCTGAGCAGCCTGCTGTTCCTCAGCCCCCAGCGTTTTCAGGCAGAAATACACCGCCCGGCTGATGGCCTCGGCATTGACCCCGCGCACCTTGGCCCGGAATGCATCCACCGCACCCACGAGCAGGGCACGGGCATGTTCTGCCCGCTCCCGGTTGCGGAGGTCCTCTTCGGTCAGCTCCTGTTCTCCAAAGCCCTTGGGGCTGCGCTCAAACTTCTCCCGCCAGGCCGCTGCCGTGGGGGCCCAGGTGTAGGCATAGTTTTCCAGCGCGCAGACCTGCTCCTCGCTCAGGGCACACAGACCGGTCTTGGCAAGGGTGGTCAGGTTCTCGGTCAAGTCGGCTCCCCGGGCGATCTCCAGCAGGGCTCGCACCGCCGTGGCCGGGGCGCTGAATTCCGGGGTGGTGGGTTCATCGCAGTACAGGGGGATCTCCGCCATCCGGAATTCATACCGGACAGCGGCACGATACTTGGCGATATCGCGGCAGACCACAGCGATCTTTCCGCACCGCACGCCCTGCCGCATCAGCCGCCGGATGGCACCGGCAGCGGCACGGGCCTCCTCCTCCCGGCTGGGCGCGGCAAAAAGCCGCACCTCGCCCGCCGGGGCATCCGCGGTGCAGCTGCCGGTTTCCAGCAGCTCTGCCACTGCGGCAAGGCCCGGGGCGTTCCGGTGGCGCAGATCCTTGTGCAACAGCTGCGGAACGGCCACCTCCGCTCCGTTTTTCCGGGCCAGCTGGCGCAGCTGCGCCGCCACCTGCTTGGCCCCGGAGAACAGGCTCAGGTCACCGGGCAGCAGGGGGGCTCCATCATCGCAGAGGGCCACCGTCACGCTGGGCAGCGCCGCCAGCATGGCCCCCAGCAGCCGCTTTTTGGGGGCGTTGAAGGTATCGAACTCATCAATGAACACCGCCCGGTCCCGCAGAAACTCCGGCAGGCTGTGCCGGGCCAGCGCTTCCTCCAGCCGGGCTCCGGCCAGCTCCAGCCGGTCAGAGGGGTCCATGCCGCTGCGGGCCAGCAGGGTCTCGTAGCCCTGAAAGATGAGGGCCAGCTCACTGAGCTTACCGCTCTCGGCTCCGCAGGCACCGGCCAGCTGTGCCAGCTGCCGGCCGGAAAGGCCCGCGCTTTTCAGCTCGTCGATAGTCTGAGCCGCCATCTGGCAAAAGGCCGCACTGCGCCGGTGGCGGTGATAATAGTGGACATTGTCCTGCAGCTCCTCCAGCGCCCGGCGCACCAGCACGGCACGGCCTGCGTCAGAGAGGGTCTGCACCGCCGCGCCGCCCTCGGTGGAAAGGATCTTTTCTGCCAGACTGGTAAAAGAAAAACTCTCCACCATGCCGGACAGGACATCCCCCAGTTCACGGTAGATGCGGCCCTCGGTGCTGGAAGTGAATTGTTCCGGCACCAGCAGGATGCTTTTTTTCCCTTTTTCGGCCCGGGCGCGGATGCGCTGGTACAACAGCGTTGTCTTTCCGCTGCCGGAGCCGCCCAGAAGTAGCTGTAACATTGTTTTCTCACTTTCTATAACGAGCTCACCCTCTCAGTCAAAGCCTGCGGCTTTGCCAGCTCTCCCGAAGGGAGAGCCTTTGGCATATCGGGTCAGCCCTGCGCAATGGATAATAATTGAGTTTATTGTACCGCAAAATTGAAGAAAAATCTATTCTGTGGTAAACTGAGGAAAAACAGCAAAACAGGAGGGGCTCTCCCCATGAAGATTCTAGCAGTTGATTACGGTGCCAGCCGCACGGGACTTGCGGTCTGCGACCCCACCGAGTTCCTGACCACGCCCATCACCCCGCAGATCACCCTGAAGGCCCGGCCCAAGGTGGCCGCCGAGGTCTGCCGCATTGCCCAGGAGCAGAGGGCAGAGCTCATTGTGGTGGGCCTGCCGCTCAACATGGACGGCACCGAGGGCGAGCGCGCCGAGAAGAGCCGCAAGCTGGGCAAGACTTTGCAGATCTGGAGCGGCCTGCCCGTGCGGATGTGGGACGAGCGGCAGTCCACCTGTGAAGCCGCTGACATCCTGGACGAGGTGGGAACTTTTGGTGCCCACCGCAAGGCCATTCTGGATTCCGTCAGCGCCACGGTCATCCTGGAGGATTACCTCGCCTGGCGCAAGGAGCACCCCGGCGAAATGTGAACCGGAAGCAAAAAGAGACGCTTTTCAGCGCCTCTTTTTCGTTTATATGGGTAATGTCACGGTAAAGCAGCTGCCCTGCCCGGGGGCACTGTTCACCTGGATACTGCCGCCATGGAGCTCCAGCACCTTTTTCACCATGGCAAGGCCCAGACCGTTGCCCTGGGTGGTGTGGCTGGTGTCGCCCTGATAGAACTGTTCAAAGATATGCGCCTGCGTGTCGGCGCTCATCCCCTCGCCCTGATCGGTCACCGAGACCATCAGGGCGTTTTTTGCTTTGCGCAGGTTCACGGCCACGGTGCCGCCCTCAGGGCTGAACTTGGCGGCGTTGTCCAGCAGGTTGAGCCAGACCTCTTTCAGCAGCCCCTCGCTGCCGGTGTACTCTGCCGGAACAAGGTCGGCATCAAAATCCAGCTCCTTCTGCCGCCACTTCTGCTGGGTCACCAGCACGCTCTGGCGCAGCTGTTCATCCAGCGGGAAGGCTGCTTTGTCGGTCAGGATCGTCTGGCTCTCCACCCGGTTCAGGGTCAGAATATTCGTTGCCAGGTCGGCCAGCCGCCTGCTCTCGTCCCGGATGATGGTCAGGTATTCCTTCTGATCCTCGGGCGGCAGCTGCTCCTCCAGCAGCAGGTCGGCAAAACCGCTGATACTGACGATGGGGGTTTTGAACTCGTGGGAGAAGTTGTTGATAAAATCCTTCCGCAGGATCTCAGTGCCGCCCAGCTCCTCCGCTGCCTTGTTGAAGCTCTGCTCAAACTCGACCATCTCCCGGGACGCGTAACCGTGTTCCGCGGGATCCACACGCACGGCAAAGTCCCCGTTTGCCAATTTTTTCATAGCCTCAATGTTCCGCTGCAATGGGTGGATAAAGACCATTCGTATCATCACCACCATGCTCACAGCGATCAGGATGCAGACGGTATAGACAAAGGCCAGTGCACCACCGAGCTCGACCTGTCCATCGTGATAGAAAAATCCCTCGTCCACACCGGCCAGGACCAGCACGGTGCAGACGGCCAGCAGCAGAAAGACCATGAAAAAGAGGTTCAGGATCAGAAGCATGGTCAGGTTCAAGGTCTCCATGCCGCTGCGCAGCCGGTTGAATGCGTTTTTCATTGGGTCACACTTTCTTCACGGCCCGGTAGCCAAGGCCACGGACGGTCTGGATCTCAAACTCCGGCCAGTCGTAGAAGCGGTTGCGCAGACGGTTGATGTGGACATTCACGGTCTTGTCATCGCTCTCACTGTCGATGCCCCAGATCTCGTCCAGCAGCTCCATCCGGGTAAAGGTTCGCTCCGGGTAGGCCAGCAGCTTGTACAGCAGTTCAAACTCCTTGGGCGGCAGGGTCTGCACCTCCATCCCCCGCCGCACGGTGCGGCTGTCCATATCCACCACCACATCCCCCACCGTAATCTTATGCTCATCCACGATGCGGGCCCGGCGGAGCAGAGCCTTGATGCGGAGCAGCAGCTCGGTCTTATCCGGCGGCTTGGTCATGTAGTCATCCGTGCCCACCAGAAAACCGGTGTGCTTGTCCTCAGGCAGGGCCTTGGCCGTCAGCATCAGGATGGGCATCATGCTGCCGCCATCCCGGATGGCCTGGGTCAGGGCAAAGCCATCCATTTTAGGCATCATCACATCGCACAGCAGCAGGTCAATGTGCTGGTGGTCGATGATGTCCAGCGCCGCTTCGCCGTTGAAGGCCGGGATCGCTTCATAGCCGTTGATCTTTAAGATGGCGCAGAGCAGCTTGTTGGTGCTCACGTCATCTTCCGCAACCAGAATTTTCAGCATGGCGTTCTCCTCACTTTCTATGGTATGGCTCTATTATACACCCAAAGATAAACAAAAGATAAACAGAAATATTCACCTTGCGTTTACCTTGGTCGGGTATCCTTTAGCCATCGCAAGGGAGCACGGAGCTCCACAACAGAACAAACAACAAACATTCAAACATAAAACGGAGGACACTTACCATGATGAACCGCAAGAACATGACCGCTTCCACCCTGGACGAGAATGCGCTGGACGCTTACTACACCCTGACTGAGGGCGGTGCAAACTACGGCATCGGTCTGGCACTCGCTGCCACGCTGAACAGCTTCAAAAACCGGAACACCTCTTCTCCCGTCCGGATCGACGAGGACACGATGGATGCCTATCTGGCTGTCTCTGAGGGGTTCGACAGCATGGGTCTGGGTCTGGCCGCAATGCTGTAAACCGTATCGTACACTTTGAGAGAAAAGCGGGAGGAAATGAATATGAACATCAACACCATTTATCTGCTGACCGGCGCGGCCGGTTTCCTGGGCATCAACATCTGCACTCAGCTGATCGAACGGGGCGAGCACATCCGGGCCTTCGTCCTCAAGGGGGATCCTGCCCGCAAGTATCTGCCCACTGAGGTCGAGGTTTTTGAGGGCGATCTGTGCAGTGCCGAGGACTGCGAAGCCTTCTTCAACATCCCCGAGGGCAGCCAGAGCATCTGCATCCACTGTGCCAGCATGGTCACCATCAACCCGGATTACAGCGAGAAGCTGATCGCCGTCAATGTGGGCGGCACCGAGAATATGCTTGCCGCCGCCAAGCACCACCCGGAATGCAGAAAGTTCGTGTACGTTTCCTCCACCGGTGCTATTCCTGAGCTGCCCGCCGGGCAGCCCATCCGGGAAGTGAATCAGTTCGTCCCCTATGAAGAGGAAAAGGTGGTAGGCTGGTACAGCCGCAGCAAGGCCATGGCCACCCAGAAGGTACTGGATGCCGCCCACGCGGGCCTGAACGCCTGCGTTGTCCACCCCAGCGGCATCATCGGCCCCAACGACCCGGCCATTGGCCAGACCACCCGCACCCTGACCCAGATCCTGAACGGTGAAATGCCCATCGGCATGGCGGGCAGCTTCAACATGGTGGATGTGCGTGACCTGGCCGCAGGCACCATTGCCGCCGCCGACAAGGGCCGCAAAGGTGAATGCTACATCCTGAGCAATGATGAAGTCACCCTGAAGGAAATGTGCCGGATGCTTAAAGAGGATACCGGCTGCAAAGGCTGTAAGTTCTACCTTCCCCTTTCCTTTGCCCACTTAGCCGCAAAGCAGATGGAAAAATCGGCCGCCAAAAAGGGCACAAAGCCCGTGCTGACCGAATTTGCGGTCTACAACCTGGAGCGCAATAACACCTTTGACTGTTCCAAGGCCAAGAACGAGCTGGGCTTTGCCCCCCGTCCCTACGCCGAAACACTCCACGACACCGCCGCCTGGCTCAAGGCCACCGGTAAGATCCACTGAGGAGGTACACCATGAAACCTGTCTGTGTGATTACCGGCGGCGGCAGCGGCATGGGCCGCGCCACGGCCAAGCTGGTCTGTGAAGCCGGATATCATGTAATTTTGGTAGGCCGCACTGCCGCAAAACTGGAAAGCGCCGTGGCCGAGCTGACCGAAGCCGGACACGAAGCCGAAGCCTTTGCCTGTGACCTCTCTGACCGTGCCAGCTGCGAAAAGCTGGCACGGCACGCCGTGGAACGTGGGCAGGTGAAAGCTCTGCTCCACATTGCTGGCATGAGTCCCCACATGGGCGGCCCGGAAGCCATCCTGCGCGCCAACGCGCTGGGAACCATCAACATCAATGATGCCTTTTACCCGATCATGGCCCCGGGCGGCTGTGTCATTGATACTTCCAGCATGAGTGCCTATCTGGCCCCCGGATTCATCATGCCAAAACACAGTTATCCCCTTGCCCGTACCGACCGGGAAAAATTTTTGAAAAAGATGATGACCCGCATCAACCTGATGCCCAAAAACGCCCGCACCGGTGTGGCCTATTCCATCAGCAAGCATTTCGTCATCTGGTTTGCCAAAACCGATGCCGCCCGCTTTGGTGCCAAAGGGGTGCGCTGCCTCAGTGTGACCCCCGGCAACTTTGATACTCCCATGGGCCAACTGGAAAGCGCCGAAGCCCAGACCTTTACCGCCCATTCCGCCCTCAAGCGGAACGGCAGACCAGAAGAGATCGCCGCGCTATATGCCCTGTTGCTGGACGAACGGCTCGGTTATCTCACCGGCACGGACATCGTCATGGACGGCGGTGTCATTGCCAGTGGGGTCAGCGGCCTTTCCCGCTGACCGATATATTCCCCATTCTCTCCATTCAGCACAAAACCGGCTTTCCTACTGCCACAGGAAAGCCGGTTTTGTCATTTTCAGTTGTTACTGCGCCTGATATGTCTCAATGCTGACGCTGTTGATGGTGATTGTTTCCGTGGGCTTCTGGTTCTCATCCACGGCGACCTGAGCGATGGTGTCCACCACGTCCATCCCCTCGTACACCTGGCCCAGCACGGCATCGGTGTAGTCGAGGTAGGGTGCGCCGCCAACGGTCTGGTAGGCCGAAACGACCTCAGCGCGGTAGCCTGCACTGTTCATCTGGTCGGTGAGTTCCTGGGTGATGGAATCCCCGCCGGGCAGAGTGGACATGATATAAAAGACGCTGGCGCACTTGCCGGAGGAGTCCGCCGCCATGCAGAGGGCACCGGAATAATGGTGGAGCTTGTCGGTGGCCTCAGCCGGGTAGCGGCTGCCGTTCCAGATGGTGGTGCCCTTGCCGTCAGCACCCTGACCGGCTTCCACCACAAAGTCCTGCTCCACACGGGTCACGGTCAGGCCGTTATAGTAGCCCGCCTGCACCAGACCCACAAAGTTATCATAGGCCTGCGGGGCCTGCTCCGGGAAGAGCACCGCCCGGAACACACCCGCCGTGGTATCGAACACCGCCACGGGTTCCCCCGCTGCCGGGTGGGTGAACTGCAGCTCGGCCGATTCCACCGCCGGGCGGGTGATGGTCTTTGTTCCGGCTCCGCTGCTGCCGCCGATGTTTTTCACAAGGCTGCAGCCGGACAGTGCAAAACTCACGGCCAGCAGCAGCGCCGCCAGCCGGACACGGGTCTTATTCATAAACAGATCCCTCCGTTCATATTCTGATAGCAGTTCCCCCGCACGCGGGAGATGCACAGAGTTCAGTATAGCATATTTCTGCCCGGGAAGCGAGAGGGAAATGCGTGAAAATTTGTCGTGCATTTTCTGTGCGAAAAACATCTTGACGAGCAGGCAAAAAAACGCTACACTATAAGCACAGCAAGGGACGGCGGGAACGCAGCAGATCCCGGGCTGTGTGCGTAATTTTATTTGAGTACCATCCCTTTGATTGGGTTTGGATAGACAGGAGAACGTATCTTATGGCAGAAGAGATCAAGAACCCGAACACCGAAGAGGAATATCAGCCCGATCTGATGACTCTTGAGGATGAGGACGGCAATGAGGTCACGTTTGAAGTGATTGATGCACTGGACCATAAGGGCGTGCATTACCTTG
>ERZ1673694.820-NODE-820-length-13842-cov-7.505984_pt1 | contig 13842 bp, 10 predicted proteins | sample MGYA00580224_ERZ1673694 | MGnify/ENA primary metagenome ERZ1673694 (study PRJEB41218, sample SAMN15661778) | gut metagenome | host: Homo sapiens | place: Canada: London | collected 2015-08-20/2019-03-30 | study: EMG produced TPA metagenomics assembly of...
GACGAGGAGGGGACCGACGGCGGCGACACCGCGGGCCTGGGAACCGTGCGTCTGACGCTGAACGACGACAATACGTTCGTCTACGAGGTGAATATCCCGGGAGACGGGGAGGAGGAGCCGGAGAGCTACACCGAGCGCGGCACATGGGCCTGGGCGAATCCGCTGCTGACGTTGAACTACGGCGACTATCGGAGTCAATTGAAGGTCCTTACTTGGACTGACAACAAGCTCGTCACCGAACAGTCCGAGGACGGCGAGACGGAACGGCGTACGTGGAAAAAACAATAGCCCGCTGCCATGAAAAAGTCCTTTGTCTCTTTTCTTCTGGCCGTTTTTGCGACCGGAGCGTATGCCCAGGAGAACCAGTCGCGGCTGGACTCCCTGCAACAGGTCGTGAGCGCGCTTTCGTCGCGTGTGGAAGACACGCAGAAGGCCGAACTGAACCGTGCCGTCTGGAAGGACCGCGCCAAGTATTTCAACCTCGGCTATGTCAAACAGACGCTCGCCGACCGGACCTACGGCGGGGAACTCAAGAGTGATTTCGGAGCCTCGTTGAGCTGGGGCAAGACCTACTACCTGCACCGGAAACCGCTTTTCGGCATGCTGAAATTCGGCCTCGACTGGTCGTGGATGGACATCAACTACGCTAAATTCTCGCTCGACGCATTCGACGGGGAGACGGGCGAACCGCTTCCGTCCGACGTGCACCAGGCCGAGATCGGCATGCAGTTCGGCCCGTCGCTGACGGTCAACCCCGTGCACCGCCTCAAGGTCGGCGGCTATTTCCGCGTCACGCCCTCCTATTCGCTCCTTTACATGGACGAGACCGTGCACCACCACTACGTGACCTTCTGCAATGCCGGCTGCACCCTGGCCTGGAAGGTCGTTTCGGTGGGTGTCGAGTGGCGCTGGGGCACGGCCAGCTACGACGGGCTGAAATTCGACGAGGATGCCTTCGACGAGGATGCCTTCGACGAGGATTATGCCGAGGGCGGCGACGCTCCGTCGGCCGGTGATGTGATGGACAAGTTGAAGGTTCCCGACCGCAAGTTCAAAACCAGTTCCGTACGTTTCTACTTCGGGTTCCGGTTCTGACGTCCGGTTCCGGACCGGAAGCGTTGCGGCGGCGACACCTCGCGGTGCGCCGCCGTTTTTGCGCACCTGCGGCCCGTTGTGGCGGAAAACGCTCCGGGAGGTGTGCGGAATCCCGGTTTTTTGTCTATCTTTGGCGCAGTAACGACGCTTTCGGAAAGTTGGAACGTTTTGTCGAATCACATGTGGTTCGGTTTTGCGGCGGCCCGACTTTTTGCTATCTTTGTTCCGAGGTTATGAGAAAAATAACGATCCTTTGCCTGCTGCTCGCCTGCGCATTGCCCGTCTTTGCGGGCACGTACCGTCCGGAGCAGATTCCCAACGTCCAGCGAATGGACGGGAGCCGTTACGTCTCCGATCCCGACGGTATCCTGTCGCCTGCCGCCGTGGCGCATATCGACTCCGTCTGCGCTTCGCTGCGTGAGCGGGGACTCGCGCAGGTCGCCGTGGTCGCCGTGGACGACATCGCGGGCGGCGATCCGTTCTCGTTCGCCGTCGATCTGTTCCGCAGTTGGGGCGTGGGCAGCGCCAAAAGCGACAACGGCCTGGGCATCCTGCTGGTGAAGGACCTGCGGGAAATCCGCTTCGTCACGGGTGGAGGTCTCGAAGGCATCCTTCCCGACGCACTCTGCAAACGTATCCAGCTCACCTACATGCTTCCCGCCTTCCGCGAGGGGGATTACAGCGCGGGCATGGTCGCCGGAGTCGGGGCAGCGGCCACGATTCTCGAAGGGGGCGAGGTCGACCTGAGCGGCGATGCCGACGAGGAGCTTCCGGCGTGGATGATCTTTTTGATCGTCGTGGGATTCGTCGTCGTTCCGCTGGGCGTGGTGCTGGTGAACTACTATTTTTCCCGCCGTTGCCCGAGGTGCCATAAGCTGACGCTGAAACAGCAGTCGCAGCAGGTGTTGAGCGTCACGCGAAGCTACCGGCTGGTCGAATATACGTATGTCTGCTCGAACTTCGGCGGCGGGGCCGGGGGCGGCACGATCATCGGCGGCGGCTTCGGACGCGGCATGGGCGGCGGCGTGGGCGGCGGTGGCTTCGGGGGAGGTTCCTTCGGCGGCGGCGGAGCGGGTTCGCGCTGGTAACGGGAGCAATGAATAATGAATAATGAACGATTAACGATTTGCGGATATGAAAAAATGGATTTGGATCGGCGTTGTCGCCGTGGTGGTGATCTTCTTTTATGCGACTTACAACGGTTTCGTCAACAAGGAGGAGGGGCTTAAAAGCGCCTGGTCCAACGTCGAAACACAGTATCAGCGCCGTGCGGACCTGATTCCCAACCTGGTCAGCACCGTGAAGGGCTATGCGGCCCACGAGACGCAGACCCTGAACGAGGTTACCGAGGCGCGTGCCCGGGCCACGTCGATCAACCTTTCGGCCGACGACCTGACGCCCGAGCGCCTTCAGCAGTTCCAGCAGGCGCAGGCGCAGGTGCGCTCCGCGCTGGGTCGCCTGATCGCCGTGTCGGAGAGTTATCCCGACCTGAAGGCGAACCGGAATTTCCTCGAATTGCAGGCCCAGCTGGAGGGGACCGAGAACCGTATCGCCGTCGCCCGCAAGGACTTCAACGCCGTGGCGCAGCGGTACAACGTCTCGGTGCGCCGCTTCCCGGCCAACCTCGTCGCGCGGATGTTCGGTTTCGGGCCGAAGCCCTATTTCGAGTCGGCCGAAGGGACCGAAGCCGCTCCGCAGGTTACCTTCTAAATGGCCTCGGAACGTTCCCGCGGTTATGTGCTGGGAGCCATAGCCGCGGCCAGTTACGGACTGAATCCGCTCTTTGCGCTGCCGCTTTACGGCGCGGGCCTGGGAGCGGATTCCGTGCTGTTCTACCGTTATGTGCTGGCGGTGGTGATGCTGGGTGCGCTGATGCTTTTCCGGCGGCAGTCGTTCGCCCTGCGGCGGCGTGACGTCCTGCCGCTCGCGGCGATGGGCGTGCTCTTCTCCGTCTCGTCGCTGCTGCTTTTCGAGAGCTACAACCTCATGGACGCCGGCATCGCCTCGACGATCCTGTTCGTCTATCCGGTGATGGTCGCCGTCATCATGGCCGTGGGCTTCCGCGAACGGGTCACCGCTGCCACGGTCGTCTCGATCGCGCTGGCGTGCGGGGGCATCTCGCTGCTCTACAAAGGGGGCGACGGCGCGACGCTCAACCTTGCGGGCGTCGTGCTGGTCTTCCTTTCGGCTCTCTCCTATGCGGTCTATATCGTGGCCATCAACCGCTCGTCGCTCAAGGATCTCCCGACCGAGAAACTCACCTTTTACTGCCTGGTTTTCGGCTCGCTGGTCTATGTCGTTCGGCTGCGCGGATGTGCCGATCTGCAAGCCATCCCTTCGCCCCTGATGTGGGTCAACGCCGTCGCGCTGGCGCTTTTCCCGACGATCGTTTCGCTGGTTACGATGGCCGGGGCCATCCGCCGCATCGGCTCCACGCCCACGGCGATCCTCGGGGCGCTGGAACCCGTCACGGCGCTGTTTTTCGGCGTCGCGGTCTTCGGCGAGCGGTTCACGCTGCGCATCGGGGTCGGCGTTTCGCTGATCCTCGTCGCCGTGACGCTCATCATCGCCGGCAAGTCGATCCGCATTCCCACCTCCGTCACGCACCTGGCCCGATGGATGGCCCGTCCGCGCCTGCCTCGCTGGGCCGTGCGCTGGGCGCGCCGCCTGCCGCTGCCGCGCATCCGCCGCAACGGCTGACCTACATTCCCTTTTTGATTCCGGCGCGGATCAGCCCGGCGTTGACCGGCAGCGCCGCGAGGAATCCGCAGGCCATCGCGATCTGCATCATGAACCAGAACTGGAACGAGGTGCGGGGCAGCGTTGCGCCGCCGTTGAGGGCGAAGATCACCACGGCCATCCAGCCGTACATCCCCGCCTGCCAGGCCGTCAGCGACAGTATGTCGGCCTTTGCGGCCCGCCGCACGATCTCGCCGCGGGGCGTTTTCGGCTCCATGCCGCGGATCGCCGCATACTGGAACCCGATGCCGAAAACGAGAGCGAGGATATAGTCGAAGACCCACGACCCGGCGATCATACTGCCGCCGATGGCCACCGGGACGAAGAAGAGGAACCATTCGCCCACGAGGTCGGCCAGCGTGCACCCGGCTCCGCAGTGGAGCGTCGAGAGCACCGCCGACTGCCACCGGGGCCGCGCCGGCATCGCCATCTCCTCCATCCGCATCCCGTGCATGTCCATCCCCGGCATGTCCATCCCGCCGGCCCCTGCATTGCCGCCATTTTTCCCGCCGGACGCCGTCCCTTCCGTGCGCCTCTCCTTTTCATCGAGCGTGCAGCGTTTCACACGTCCGAAGGCGTAGTAGGCCCACAGCCCGAAGAAACCGGCCCAGAGGCCCGTCAGTATCCATACGCTGTTCATGATGCGCATCGGTTGGCGGCATGTGCGCAGGTCGGCGGCGATGACGGCCGCCGAGGCGATGCCTCCGACGACGAAGATTTCGGCGATATACGGAAATTGCTGCATGAGGAAAGGTTTTTCCCCGATGCAGCAATTTACGTACCGTTCGGACTGCGGATGCCCGGGGATGTTACAGACGGCTCTTTTCGTCGGCCGACCCCGCCTCGACGGCTTTGCGCTTGAAGGCCTTCCCCGACTTGAAGTTGTAGGTCAGCCCGATGCGGAACGAGCGGTTGCTCCAGGTCTGCCGGGCCTTCATCGTGCGGACGAACCCGTCGCCGTGCGCTCCGATCTCCTGTCCCTGGTCCAGGAGGTTCTGCACCGAGAACGAGGCGGTGAACCTGTCGCCGAAACGTTTCTTCACACCCGCCTGCAAACGGTGGTCGGGTTCGACCCAGCAGTTGCCCAGGTCGAGCCGGCTCTGGTAGCGGTAGGAGAGGTCGATGTAGAATTTCGCCGGGAGGGTGAAGGTGGTCGAGAGGTTGACGAATCCCCAGTTGAAGAACTCCTCGGCGCCGTGCTGTTCGACGCGCTGCCCGCGGCGCATGTAGGTCACGTTGGCGTTCAGCTGCCACCATTTCGCGGGTTGGAACGGCAGGTTGACCGAGGCGTAACAGTTCTTCGTGGCGTCGTAATTGACCCATGCCAGTTGCAGCAGGTCGGGATTCTCCGGGTCGGCCTGCATCGTCTGCTGAATCTCGTCGCCGACGAGCTGCACGCCTGCCGTGAGGGTGTATTTGTGGGCCGCCACCAGCGTCAGGCTCACGTCTTGCTTGAACGAGGGGTCGAGCGACGGGTTTCCGGTCTGGTAGGTGTAGTCCGAAATCTGCATCCGCTGGGGGCTGAGGCACCAGAACCGCGGCCGTTCGATGGTCCGGGCGTACTGGGCGATCAGCGACCATCCTTTCTCCTTCGAAAGGGCGAAGGAGACGTTGGCGTTGGGAAAGAGCGAGAAATAGTCCTGCCCGACGTCTTTTCCCGTCGTGTGGGTGTACTCGCCGCGCAGTCCCGCCACGAGGCTCCAGCGTCCGAGCTGCGCCGAGGCGATGGCGTAGGCCGCCGCGATGTTCTCCGTGTAGTTGATCGTGAAGCTCTGGTTGTCGTTGCGCACCCACGCGTCGCCCTTGAGATACTCGTAGAGCGCGTCGTTGTGCATGTCGTTGTAGGTGTACTTGGCGCCTGCCTTCAGCGACCAGCGGGGCGAGAACTTCTTTTCGAGGGCCAGCGTCGCCGTGGCGACGTTGTAGACGCTCGCGGCGTTGTCGCGGTAGGTGGAGTCCGCCGCCGATCCCGGGGCCGTTATGCGGCTGAAATTGTCGTTTCCGGCGTCGGTCTCGCGGCGGGTGTAGTCGAGGAGCAGTTTGAGCGTCGAGCCGAGCGTGTCGATCTTGCGGATGTAGTTGAACGTCGCCGAGTAGTTGTTGCGGACGTTGAGGTTGTCGAAATGGCTGTCGGTGTGTGTCAGCGTTCCGCCGTCGCGGAAATCCGTGTAGGTGTTGTTCGGCTCTCCGTTGCGGTTGCGCCAGTATTCCACCTCCGCGCCGACGCTGTTTTTGTCGTCGATCTCGACCACCGCTCCGGCGCTGGCCCCGAAACTGCGGTTGCGGCCCTTCATCTCCGAATGGGCGTTGAGCGCCTTGTCTGCGGTGTTGTAGAGGGTCTGCTCGTCGGTGGTTGTCCTGTCCTTTCCGAAAGACCCCCATGCCGAGGCGTAGAAGTCCGCGCGGCCCGAATGTACGTTGATGTTGGCCGACGGATCGTATCGGTGAATGATTGTGCCCTGCGAGGTGTTGAACGACACCGAGCCGTCGACGCCGTTCTCGCGGCGTTTTTTGAGCGTGATGCGGATGATGCCTCCCGCCGAGTCGGCGTCGTAGTCGGCGCCCGTGGTGGGCACGACCTCGATTTTCTGAATCTCCTCGGCCCGGAGCGACCGCAGGTAGGTCAGCAGCTGTTCCGGCTCCATGCGCAGCTCGCGGTCGTTGACGTAGACCTTCGAGCCGCTCTTGCCGTTGATCGAAATCTTCTCCCCGTCGATCCATACGCCGGGGGCGCGTTCCAGCAGCTCGATGCCGTCTTTGCCGATGGCCGCCGGGGCGTTCGCCACGTCGACCACGAACCGGTCGGCTTCGCGCCGCACCAGCCGGGCCTTTACCTCCACGCTCTGGATGCCGGTCGCCGAGGCGTGCATCACGAAATCGCCCAGGTGGCTCTCCTGCTCCACGCGCACCGGCTTCTTCACGGGGTCGAATCCGAGATACTGAATCCAGAGCGTGTATTCGCCGGGGGCGGCTTTCAGCACGAAGCGCCCTTCGGCGTCGGTTGCCATGCCGGCCACCTGCTCGGTTCCTTTCAGCAGGACGACCGTTGCGTATTCGACGGCTTTTCCCTGTTCGTCCACCACGCGGCCCGTCGAGGGGCAGAGGTGCGCCGCAAAGAGCTGGGTTGCGGTTGTCGCGAGCGTTACGATAAGGAGGATCAGTCTTTTCATAATATTCTGTTTTGCATTTTATTTGTTAGCGCAAAGATATATAATAATATTTGTACTGTGCAAAGCATAGTACTAAAAATTTCAGAAAATTTTCGATACTTATGTATATGGATGTCCGCAGCTGTTGCGGGGGGGGGTCTCCGGGTGTAAAGATACCCCCCCCCGGCTGCGGACCAAATTTTTACGTGACTTTTTTTCGCGGCCCCGCTTTTTCGCCTCCTGGAAACGGATGCCGTGAACATTTTGTTGAAAATTCGCCGACTGGCGGGGTAGGAATCCCGGGAAATAATTCCTAAATTTGCAGATTGAATTAATATGGCTAATTGTCCCCGGACGCCGGATATGCAATAAACGATGACGGTATGTTAAGTGCTTTATACTACCTTTTTTTGGTGCTTCTGTGCACGCTCTTTATGATTCTGTCGGCCCTTGCGCTGGTCGTCTGCTATCCCTTCGACCGGGGGCGCCGGACGGTGCACGAGCTGTCGCGCATCCTGGTGCGGATTTTCTTCTTCATCCCGCCCTTCTGGCGGCAGCGGGTCATCGGCCGCGAACTGATCGACCGGAAGAGGCGCTACGTCATCGTCGTCAACCACAACACGGTGATCGACATCCCGGCGCTTTACTACATTCCGCTCAATTTTCGCTGGGTATCGAAGCGCGAGGTCTTCCGAACGCCCTTTTTCGGACAGTACCTCCTGCTTCACGGCGACATCTGCATCAACCGCGGCCACGCCGCCGCGGCGCTGGAACAGCTGGTCCGCGACGGGAAAAAGTGGATTTCGCGCGGGGCTTCGGTGGCGGTTTTCCCCGAGGGCACGCGCTCGAAAGACGGTGAGATCCACCGCTTCAAGGCCGGAGCCTTCACGCTGGCCAAGGAGGCCGGCGTGGACATCCTTCCCGTGGTGCTGGACGGAACCAAGACGCTGATCAAAAAGAACCTGGCATTCAACTGGGGCAACCGGATCACCGTCCGCGTGCTGCCTCCCGTCCCGGCCGCGGAGGTCGCCGCTCTGGAGACGCACCTCCTGATGCAGACGGTCCGCGACCGCATGTGCGGGGCGCTCGCCGAAATCCGGAAACAGCAATAGATTATGGCAGATTTACTCAATACCAACTCGAACGCAACCAATTACGGCGACGACGCCATCGTGACCCTCTCTCCGAGGGAGCACATCCGCCTGCGCCCCGGCATGTACGTCGGCGTGGTGGGCGACGGTTCGCAGCCCGACGAGGCGCTCTACGTGCTGATCAAGGAGGTCGTGGACAACTCGATCGACGAATTTATCATGGGTGCGGGCCGGCAGATCGACATCACGCTGGCCGACAACGTGGTCACGGTGCGCGACTACGGCCGCGGCATCCCCCTCAAGTCGCTCGCGGCGGCCGTCGGGCAGATGAACACGGGCGGCAAGTACGGGGGCGACGCCTTCAAGAAGACCGTGGGTCTGAACGGTGTGGGCGTCAAGGCCGTGAACATGCTTTCCGAAGAGTTTACGGCCCGCTCGGTGCGCGACGGCGAAGCCCGTACGGTGACCTTCGCCAAGGGACTCGAAGTGAGCGACAGGTGGGAGAGCGGGGTCAGCGAGAAGAACGGCACGTTCATCTCGTACCGCGTCGACAAGGAGATTTTCGGCCAGTACGCCTACAACCTCGAATACGTCGAGCAGAAAATCCGCAATTACAGCTACCTGAACCTGGGCTTGACGCTCAATTTCAACGGCAAGAGCTACGTTTCGAAAAACGGCCTGCTGGACCTCGTGAACGACAACATGACCGAGGACCCGCTCTACCCGCCGATCCACCTCACGGGGGAGGACATCGAGGTGGTGATCACCCACGGCACGGGCTACGGCGAGAGCTACGACTCGTTCGTCAACGGCCAGCACACCACGCAGGGCGGCACGCACCAGACGGCCCTGCGCGCCGCCGTCGCCAAGACGGTCAAGGAGTTCTACCACAAGGACTACGATCCCTCGGACATCCGCACGTCGATCATCGCGGCTATTTCGATCAAGGTCACCGACCCGATCTTCGAGAACCAGATGAAGACCAAGTACGGTTCGAAGGAGGTCGAGCCGGGGGTTTCGGTCAACAACTTCGTGGCCGACTTCCTCACCAAGCACCTCGACGACTACCTGCACAAGCACGCCGAGACGGCGCAGATTCTCCAGAAGAAGATCGTCGAGAACGAGAAGGAGCGCAAGGCGATCTCGGGCATCCAGAAGAAGGCCCGCGAGACGGCCAAGAAGGTGAGCCTGAACAACAAGAAGCTGCGCGACTGCAAGATCCACCGCACGGACCGCAACGAGCTGGCCGAGCAGTCGATGATCTTCATCACGGAGGGTAACTCGGCGTCGGGCTCGATCACCAAGAGCCGCGACGTGCGAACGCAGGCGGTCTTCTCGCTGCGCGGCAAGCCGCTCAACTGCTACGGGCTGACGAAGAAGGTGGTCTACGAGAACGAGGAGTTCAACCTCCTTCAGGCGGCGTTGAACATCGAGGAGGACATGGACAACCTGCGCTACAACAAGGTCGTCATCGCCACCGATGCCGATGTCGACGGCATGCACATCCGCCTCTTGATGATGACCTTCTTCCTGCAGTTCTTCCCCGAGGTGATCCGCCAGGGGCATCTGTTCGTGCTGCAAACCCCGCTGTTCCGCGTGCGCAACAAGAAGGAGACGCTCTACTGCTACTCCGAGGAGGAGCGGCTGAAGGCCGTCGCACGGTGCGGCGCGAACGCCGAGATCACGCGCTTCAAAGGTCTGGGCGAGATTTCGCCCGACGAGTTCAAGGAGTTCATCGGCGAGAACATGCGTCTGGACAAGGTCCGCATCACGAAGGACGACCCGATCCACGACCTGCTGGAGTTCTACATGGGTAAGAACACCTACGAACGGCAGGGCTTCATCATCGACAACCTGCGCATCGAGGAGGACATCGTCGAGCAGGATCTCGCAATCAACTAAGCAATATGGCAGAAGAAAAAGATACCATCGGGCGGGACGAGCCGCTCAACGAAGAGGCCCCGACCCCTCAGACCGCCGGCGATGCGGCCGACGCGGCCCCTGCCGCCGACGCCCCGGCCAGGGCGGGCAAGTTCGACCGCCTGACGCAGGACGAAGGGGGCGTGCGCAAACTGACGGGCATGTATAAGAACTGGTTCCTGGACTACGCTTCGTACGTGATCCTCGAACGCGCCGTACCCCATGTCGAGGACGGCCTCAAACCCGTGCAACGGCGTATCCTGCACGCCATGAAGGTCGTCGACGACGGACGCTACAACAAGGTGGCCAACATCGTGGGACAGACCATGCAGTACCACCCGCACGGCGATGCGTCGATCAAGGACGCACTGGTGCAGCTGGGGCAGAAAGACCTGCTGATCGACTGCCAGGGTAACTGGGGCAATATCCTCACGGGCGACGAGGCCGCCGCGGGGCGTTACATCGAGGCGCGCCTGTCGAAGTTCGCCTCCGAAGTGGTCTTCAACAAGAAAACCACCGAGTGGATGCTGTCGTACGACGGTCGCAAGGAGGAGCCCGTCACGCTGCCGATCAAGTTCCCGCTGCTGCTGGCGCAGGGCTCCGACGGCATCGCCGTGGGTCTGGCGTCGAAGATCCTGCCCCACAACTTCGTGGAGCTTATCAACGCCTGCATCGCACACCTCGAGGGGCGCGAATTCCAGCTTTATCCCGACTTCCCGACGGGCGGCATGGCCGATGTGAGCCGCTATAACGACGGCCTGCGGGGCGGGGCGGTGAAGGTGCGCGCCAAGATTTCGAAGATCGACAAACGCACGCTCGCCATCACCGAAATACCCTATACCACGACCACCGAGTCGATCAAGGATTCGATCATCAAGGCCAACGACAAGGGCAAGATCAAAATCAGGAAGGTCGACGACAATACGGCCGACAAGGTCGAAATCATCATCCAGGTTTCGCCCGACGAGTCGAGCGACAAAACCATCGACGCCCTCTACGCCTTCACCGACTGCGAGGTTTCGATCTCTCCCAACGCCTGCGTCATCTGGGAGGAGAAACCCCATTTCCTGGGCGTGAGCGAAATCCTGCGCCGCTCGGCCGAGCATACCAAGTGGCTGCTGGGACGCGAGCTGGAGATCCGGCTCGGCGAACTGAACGAAGCCTGGCATGCCGCGTCGCTCGAACGCATTTTCATCGAGAACAAGCTCTACCAGCTCATCGAGGGCTGCAAGAGCCGCGAAGAGGCCTACGCCGCCGTGGACAAGGGGCTCGAACCGTTCAAGAAACGGCTGCGCCGCGAGGTCACGCTCTCCGACGTGCAGCGCCTGACGGAACTGAAGTTCATCCGCATCTCGCGTTACGACAGCGACAAGGCCGACAACGAGATCCGTCAGATCGAAGAGGACATCAAGGCCACGCAGTACGACCTTGACCATCTCACCGAGTACGCCGTGGCCTACTACGAGCGTATCCGCGACAAGTACGGCAAGGGCAAGGAGCGCCGCACCGAGCTGCGTGAGTTCGACTCGATCGAGGCTACGAAGGTGGCCGTCACGAACGCCAAACTGTACGTGGACCGGGCCGAGGGGTTCTTCGGCATCGGCAAGTCGATGAAGGATGCGGAATTCGTCTGCGACTGCTCGGACATCGACGACGTGATCGTCTTCACGAAAGACGGACGTTACGTGATCACCAAGGTTTCGGACAAGGCTTTCTTCGACAGGAATATCTATTACATCGGGGTCTTCAAGCGCAACGACGACCGCACGATCTACAATGTCCTCTACCGCGACGGGAAGAACGGCGCGATCATGATGAAGCGTTGCGCCATCAAGGGCATCACGCGCGACAAGGAGTACGACATCACCAAGGGAACCGCGAAGAGCGAGATACTCTATATGTCTGTCAATCCGAACGGTGAGGCCGAGGTGCTGAAGGTTTACTTCAAGCCCCGTCCGCGCCTGAAGAAGGTGATCGTGGACCTCGATTTCTCGACTCTCGCCATCAAGGGCCGCCAGAGCCAGGGCAACCTGTTCTCGCGCTACGGCATCCACAAGATCGTGCTGAAGGAGCGCGGAACCTCGACGCTCGGGGGGCAGAACATCTGGTTCGACGAAGATGTCCGCCGGCTGAACGCCGACGGGCGCGGCAAGCTGCTCGGCGAGTTCAAGGGCGACGACCGCCTGATCGTCTGGACCTCGAAGAACCAGTACTATATCACTAACTACGACCTGGGCCAGCACTTCCCCGACGAAACCGTCCGCGTGGCGCGTTACGAGCCGGACCGGGTTTACAGCCTGTGTTATTACGACCGCGACCAGCGGTACTACTACATGAAGCGTTTCACGGCCGAAATGTCGGATAAGATGCAGGATTTCCTCGACGCCGACGCCGATTTCGTCTGCGTGACGGACCGCGCCGGGGCCAAACTGGAGATCACCTACAAAGGGGCGCACGCCACGCGGCCTGCGGATGTGATCGACGTCGACGAGTTCGTGGGCGTCAAGAGCCACCGCGCCAAGGGCAAACGCCTGACGACCTACGACGTGGACCGGCTGCGGATGATCGAACCCGAACTGCCGCCCGAGCCGGAACCGTCGGATGATGAGGGGCTTGAAGGCGGTCAGCTGACGGGCGCTTCAGTTGACGCGGCGCAAGGCGCTGTGGCAGAGACGGAAAATTCCGGAAAATCCGCCCCGAAGAAGCCGTCCGCCGCGCAACCCGCCCCGGAGAAGGCTCCGGCCGGCCAGCCCCGTACGGGCACGGCGGCGGGGGGCGTGGAGTTCGAGGTGGAGCGTCCGAAGGGCGATGTCGGCGAGATGATCGACCCCGAGCAGCTGAACCTGTTTTAACGAACTGTTTGCGATGAAACCTCTCTTTCTGGTCGGATATATGGGCTGCGGCAAGAGCACCCTCGGACGCAAGCTGGCGCGGCGTCTGGGCGTCGATTTCATCGACACCGATGCGCTGGTCGAGGAGCGCGAAGGCGCCTCCGTGGCCGACGTCTTCCGTTACGAGGGCGAGGAGCGTTTCCGCGAGGCGGAGCGCCGGGTCCTCGACGAGGTGATCGCAGCAGCGCCCTTCGCCGTGGTCTCCACGGGGGGCGGGCTGCCCACGTGGCGCGACAACATGCCGTGCATGAACGCCGCCGGGCATACGGTCTACCTGCGCCGCTCACCGGAGCGGATCGCCTGCCGGTTAAGCCCCTACGGACGCCGCAAGCGGCCCCGACTGCAAGGCCTCGACGACGAACAGCTGGTGGCCTTCATGCGCAGCGACATGTCGGTCCGCGAACCGTTCTACGCACAGGCTTCGCTCGTCGTCGACTGCGACCCGATGTCCGACGAGGAGCTGATAGAATATATTCTGGGACGACTGACGGCCCGAAATTGAGGAAATTCCGGGCGCATGCGATAAGCCCCTCCCGAGGGATGGGCTTGGGGTGGGGTCAGACTTGTATGCGCGGCTGAAGGCCGCGGGTGAAGCATCCGAAAGAACAAAAACCGTGAATGGATTTTCAAATAACGCTCCTATCGGAGTTTACGACTCGGGGCTGGGCGGACTGACCGTCTGGCGCGAGATCCGGCGCGCGCTGCCCGGCGAATCGCTCGCCTACCTCGGTGACGGCGCCAACTGCCCCTATGGCTCGCGGCCCCGCGAAGAGGTGCAGGCGCTGGCCGATGCCGCCGTCGCGCGGCTCGTGGAACTGGGCTGCAAGATGGTCGTCGTGGCCTGCAACACCGCCACGGCGGCGGCCATCGACTTCCTGCGCGAAAAATATGCCGGCGTGCCCATCGTGGGCATGGAGCCGGCCGTGAAACCCGCCTGCCTGGCGACCCGCAGCGGGG
>ERZ1673694.829-NODE-829-length-13714-cov-81.085585_pt1 | contig 13714 bp, 6 predicted proteins | sample MGYA00580224_ERZ1673694 | MGnify/ENA primary metagenome ERZ1673694 (study PRJEB41218, sample SAMN15661778) | gut metagenome | host: Homo sapiens | place: Canada: London | collected 2015-08-20/2019-03-30 | study: EMG produced TPA metagenomics assembly of...
CAAGGAATGAACCACCACAAACAAACATAAACATTGCTACTACTAATACTAATTTCTTCATAATCGTTTGCTTTAATGATAATTAGACATATGTTTTCAATTCTCTCTCTTGTGTTAAGGAATTGGTTATTGCTTTTTCGCTAACGTCTAATTAAATATCAAAGCGTGTGCCAAAATAGAAGAATGTATGGTAAGTGGTTGATAAATAAAGATATGTGGAAATAGAACCAATCAGGATGTTGGGGAAGTGTGTGTGGAGTGTGTGGAAATTGTGGCGGGGAGTGTGGAATTATTCCACACTCGTGCAGCTGTTCTCTTGTTCATATCGTACCTCTAATGAGGGAGAGTATTTTTGCTCAAATTGGTGCTGAAATAAAGTTTTCAACAGAAGTACCGGAGAAAATTCAGTTAATCCGATGGTGTTACGGAGTATACTTGTAGATTTACAGAGTTATAAGTCTATATTATACAGTTTCAACTTATTATATAATGTCTTCCGGTCAATATTCAGTAATTGCGCTGCTTTACTCTTATTATTTCCGGTTTGGCGCAGTGCTTCCAGAATATGCTCTTTTTCAGTCTCTTCATTGCGTAGTGCAATACTGGTGCTACTTGATGCAGGAGTTTCTAAAAGCTCGGTTCCCAGTTCCAGTAAAGTGATGAAACTGTTTTGTGCCAATAAAGTTGCTCTTTTGACGATGTTCTTCATTTGGCGCAAATTTCCCGGCCAATGATAATTCAATAAAGCCTGTGATGCTTTCGCGTCAAAACCAATCAGGTGTTTATCCAGTTCCTTGTTTGCCTGGTCGAGGAAGAAGTTGGCAAAGAGTAGAATATCCTCTTTCCGTTCTTTCAGATCGGGCATCCGGAGGGTAAATTCATTGATACGATGATAAAGGTCTTCGCGGAAAGTGCCTTTCTCAATACCCTGTTCCAGGTTCTCATTGGTGGCGGATACCAAACGAATATCTACCGATATCTCCTGTGTAGAGCCTACCGGACGTATTTTTCTCTCTTGCAGAGCACGGAGCAGTTGTATCTGCACTTCGTAACTAAGATTCCCGATTTCATCCAGAAAGATAGTACCGCCATTGGCAGCAACGAAAGCACCGGTTTTATCAGTCAACGCACCTGTAAACGATCCTTTCACATGACCGAAAAACTCGGAAGCCGCCAGTTCTTTCGGGATAGAGCCACAATCTACGGCAATAAACGGCTTATCGCTTCGTTTGCTAAGTTGGTGAATACGGTGTGCCACATACTCTTTTCCAGTTCCGCTGGAGCCGTTGATAAGTACGGACATATTGGTCGGAGCTACCAGGCCTACATAATTGTAGAGTTGTTTGGCTGCGTCACTTTCTCCTTCCAGATAGGCACGGTTGTTTTCTGTTGAATCTTTCGATGAGGTAGAAGAGCCTTTTTTAGAAGACGATTTAGCTGTGTTATGAGTAGCGGGAGTTTCTCCGGACTGCAAACATTCAGAGATTTTCTTCAGTAACTCTTCCGGATTCACCGGCTTGGCGATATAATCACGTGCTCCCAGTTTCATAGCTTGCACGGCAGATTGTATATCCGCATAGCCGGTCATGATAATCAAAGGAATGTCCATGCCTTGTTCGTTCATCCATTTCAGCAGATCAATGCCTTCATGGTCGGGTAGCCGCAGGTCTGATAAAACCAGATCGACGCTTTGGCTTTCGATATGTTTCCGGGCACGGGCAATATTACTCACTGATGATACTTCAAAGCCTTTTTTTCCTAACCAGGTTTTTAGCATCATTCCAAAAGTGATATCATCTTCAACGATCAATATGGAGCTCATCATGTCAGGTTTTGATTCTTTTAAGTCACAAAGGTAAGAGGATTTAGGCGAAAGTGGTATATTTGCAAACTTAAATTAAATAAAAGTGTTATGAAAAAGATTCTATTGATAATATTAACCATATCGTTTTGTGGACTTACTGCCTGCAAAACTGGAACAAAAAAAGGAGGAGACATGGATAAAGAAACGTTGGTAAAGATTGAAACAACTTTAGGAGACATTGAGGTGAAACTATATAATGAGACACCGAAACATCGTGATAATTTTATCAAACTGGTGAAGGACGGAGTTTATGAGGGCACACTGTTTCATCGTGTTATCAAAGATTTTATGGTTCAGGCCGGTGATCCGGACTCAAAGAATGCACCGAAAGGAAAAATGCTGGGTACCGGAGACGTAGGTTATACCGTTCCTGCTGAATTTGTGTATCCTAAATATTTCCATAAGAAAGGTGCCCTGTCCGCTGCCCGTCAGGGAGATAATGTGAACCCGAAGAAAGAATCTTCCGGTTGTCAGTTCTATATCGTGACAGGTAAGGTGTTCAATGACTCTACCTTGCTGGGTATGGAAAGCCAGATGAATGAGAATAAGATTAATGTTATTTTCAATACGCTGGCACAGAAACACATGAAGGAAATTTATAAGATGCGAAAAGCAAATGACGAAAATGGTCTTTATGATTTGCAGGAAAAGTTGTTTGCAGAGGCACAGGAAATGGCAGCTAAACAACCGGAATTTCATTTCACTCCGGAACAGATTGAAGCCTATACAACGGTGGGAGGAACTCCGCATCTGGATGGCGAATATACTGTGTTCGGCGAAGTAGTGAAAGGTTTGGATATTGTGGATAAAATCCAGCAGGTGAAAACCGACCGTAGCGATCGTCCCGAAGAAGATGTAAAAATAACAAAGGTGACAATACTTGACTGAAATATATGAAAATCAACAGGCATATTCTTGATAATGGGTTACGTCTGGTACATTCGCAGGACGAAAGTACGCAGATGGTTGCCCTTAATATATTATATAATGTGGGAGCTCGCGACGAAGATCCCGAACATACCGGTTTTGCCCATTTGTTCGAACACCTGATGTTCGGAGGGTCGGTGAATATTCCCGATTATGATATGCCGCTTCAATTGGCGGGTGGAGAGAATAATGCCTGGACGAATAATGATATAACCAATTACTACCTCACTGTACCTCGTCAGAATGTAGAAACCGGCTTTTGGCTGGAATCCGACCGGATGTTGAGTCTTGACTTTAGCGAACGGAGCCTGGAGGTACAGCGGGGAGTGGTAATGGAAGAGTTCAAACAGCGTTGTTTGAACCAGCCTTATGGAGATGTCGGACATCTTTTGCGCCCTCTGGCTTATCAGACGCATCCTTATCAATGGCCTACGATCGGAAAAGAGTTGTCGCATATTGCCAATGCTACGCTGGAAGAAGTAAAAGCATTCTTTTTTCGTTTTTATGCTCCTAATAATGCAATATTGGCCGTGACCGGCAATATCTCTTTCGAAGAGGCAGTTGCTTTGACGGAAAAATGGTTCGCTTCTATTCCTCGTCGGGAAGTTCCTTTGCGGAACCTGCCACAAGAACAGGAACAGACAGAAGAACGGCGGTTGACGGTAGAGAGAAATGTGCCTCTCGATGCTTTGTTTATGGCCTATCACATGCCCGACCATCGGCATCCAGATTATTATGCATTTGATATTTTGTCGGATGTGTTGAGCAACGGACGTTCCAGTCGATTGAACCAGCGTTTGGTACAACAGAAACAGTTATTTTCGAGCATAGATGCCTATATTTCAGGCAGTGTAGATGCGGGGTTATTCCATATTAGTGGAAAGCCTTCGGCTGGTGTCACTCTGGAACAGGCGGAAGCGGCAGTAAGGGAAGAACTGGAACTGTTGCAGCACGAACTGGTTGACGAACAGGAACTGGAAAAAGTGAAGAACAAATTTGAGTCCACCCAGATATTCGGTAACATCAATTATTTGAATGTGGCAACCAACCTGGCTTGGTTCGAACTGCTTGGCCGAGCGGAAGACATGGAAAAAGAAGTAGAACGTTATCGTTCTGTCACGGCGGAACAATTGCGGACAGTAGCCCAATCCGCTTTCCGGAAGGAGAACGGAGTTGTGCTTTACTATAAAAGTAAATGAGGATTTTAAGATCCTATTTAAAAGATGATGAAGAGACTATTTGATATATACAAAGACCATTACAAAGCACTAATTTTTCTCGGACTACCGATTGTGATCGGGCAAATAGGAGTGATCGTTCTCGGATTTGCTGATACATTAATGATCGGGCATCATAGTACGATTGAGCTGGGAGCAGCTTCCTTCGTAAATAATGTGTTTAATCTGGCGATTATTTTCAGTACAGGGTTTTCGTATGGACTGACTCCCATTGTAGGAGGGCTGTATGGGACTCATCAGTATGCTCCTGCCGGACAGGCATTACGCAACAGTTTGCTGGCAAACCTGATGGTTGCATTGCTACTGACTATATGTATGACTGTTCTTTATTTGAATATAGAGCATCTCGGACAGCCGGAAGAATTGATTCCTCTGATTAAACCGTATTACCTTGTTTTGCTTGCTTCATTAGTGTTTGTCATGCTTTTCAATGGATTCAAGCAATTCACAGACGGAATAACGGATACCAAAACCGCCATGTGGATATTGCTTGGAGGAAATGTCTTGAATATCATAGGAAACTATATCCTGATTTACGGTAAACTCGGATTGCCCGAATTAGGTTTGTTGGGAGCAGGTATCAGTACGCTGTTTTCGCGTATTGTGATGGTGATTGTATTTATAATCATTTTTATGCGTAGTCCGCGTTTTGTCTGTTATAAGATTGGCTTTTTCCGTTTGGGATGGTCACGCGCTGTATTTGGACGCTTGAATGGACTAGGATGGCCGGTTGCTTTCCAGATGGGGATGGAGACAGCCTCCTTTAGTTTGAGTGCTATCATGATCGGTTGGCTGGGTACGATCGCTTTGGCTTCTCATCAGGTGATGTTGGCTATTTCGCAGTTTACCTTTATGATGTATTACGGTATGGGGGCTGCTGTTGCTGTTCGTGTCAGCAATTTCAAAGGGCAGAATGACATCGTCAATGTACGCCGTTCCGCCTATGCCGGTTTTCATCTGATGATGACATTGGGTGCCGTGCTTTCCTTGATTGTCTTCCTTTGCCGGAATTACTTGGGAAGCTGGTTTACCGACAGCCAGGAAGTGGTTGCTATGGTGACATCTTTAATTTTTCCTTTCCTTGTCTATCAGTTTGGCGACGGGCTTCAAATCACTTTCGCCAATGCTTTGCGTGGAATTTCAGATGTAAAACTAATGATGGTTATCGCCTTTATCGCCTATTTCGTTATTTCGCTTCCCGTAGGATATTTCTGCGGCTTTGTAATGGGATGGGGGATAGTAGGTGTCTGGATGGCATTTCCTTTTGGTCTGACGAGTGCGGGATTAATGCTCTGGTGGCGTTTCCACTACATGACAAAACTTCCCGAACCTCACCCCAAAACCTAATACTTAATACTTAAAATTTTTATCCCAATGGCTTCCTTCCGTTTTACAAAGTTGAAAATAACCGCCGGTTACACTTTGTTGCTGGCGATCCTCCTTTTCTCGCTGGTGTTTGTACATCGTGAGATGGAAGCATTGTCGGCAGCCGACGATCAGCAGAACTTAAGAACTGATAGTCTATTGACCCTTCTCCACGAGAAAGATCAAAACACGATTCAGATGTTGCGGGTGTTAAGTGAAGCAAACGACAGTCTTCTCTCTGCTTCGGAGATTGAAGAAATCATTTCCGAACAAGATTCTGTCATTACCCAGCAACGGGTACAACATCGGGTCATTACCAAGCGTGACTCGTTAATAACTACTCCTAAAAAGAAGGGATTCTTCAAACGGCTCGCCGAAGTGTTTTCCCCTTCTAAACAAGACAGTGCCGTATTAGTTAATACATCGCTGGAAGTAGCCACTGATACCATTCTCCAACCGACTACTTCTAAAGATTCTCTTCAGCAGAAAATCCGCATGGCTACCGAAGAAAAACGGTTGCAACGGAAGAAAACCATCCGGCGTACCAGTACGAAGTACCAGCGGATGAATACACAGTTGACGGCACGAATGGATAGTCTGATTAAACAATATGAGGAAGAAATGACCCTGCGTGCCCGTCAGGATGCCGAGCTTCAGCAGGAGGTAAGAATGCGGTCGGCGCGTATCATCGGCGGTATCGCGGTTGGTGCCGTACTATTATCTGCTTTTTTCCTGATATTGATTATGCGGGATATCTCTCGCAGCAACCGTTATCGTCAGCAATTGGAGGTGGCGAATAAACGCGCGGAAGATTTGCTTGTTGCCCGTGAGAAATTAATGCTGGCCATTACCCATGACTTTAAGGCGCCGTTGGGGTCAATCATGGGATATACCGAACTTCTGTCCCGGCTGACAGAAGATGAACGGCAACGGTTCTACCTCGACAATATGAAAAGCTCTTCGGAACATTTGTTGAAACTAGTCAGTGACTTGCTCGATTTCCATCGGCTCGATCTCAATAAAGCGGAAGTGAACCGTGTAACCTTTAACCCTTCCCAGCTGTTCGACGAGATTTATGTCAGTTTCGAACCTTTGACCGCTGCCAAAGGTTTAGCCTTGCAATGTCACGTCGTCCCGGAACTGAATGGAAGATATATCAGTGATCCTTTGCGACTCCGGCAAATTGTGAACAACCTTTTGTCCAATGCCGTAAAGTTTACTCAAAAAGGAGAAATTAGCCTGACAGCCAGTTATGATTCTTCTAAGTTAACCATCGCCATTGCCGATACAGGAAAAGGAATGGCATCAGAAGATCGTGAACGTATCTTCCAAGAATTTACACGTCTTTCCGGTGCGCAGGGGGAAGAAGGTTTCGGACTCGGACTCTCTATTGTGAAGAAACTGGTAACCTTGCTTGAAGGAACCATTGACGTGCAAAGCACATTAGGAAAAGGAAGCTGTTTTACTGTAACTCTGCCTCTTTATCCGGTAGGTAAATCCATTGCGGAAAGTGAATCTACTGAAAGCGAAAATGCGGATATAACAGAGGAGTCGGCTGTGATTCCTCCGATGAAAGTCATCCGTGTCCTTTTGATCGATGACGATAGGATTCAGTTGAATCTGACTGCTGCCATGTTGAAACAACATGGTATCGATGCGGTATGCTGTGAACAGCTGGAGCAGTTGATTGAACAGCTTCGCTCTTCCGTTTTCGATGTATTGCTAACAGATATACAAATGCCTGCTATTAACGGTTTTGATTTGGTAAAATTATTGCGGGCTTCTAATATACCACAAGCAAAAACAATCCCCGTCATTGCTGTGACCGCCCGTAGCGAAATGGATAAGGCTGCTTTACATGAACATGGCTTTGCCGGTTGTCTGCATAAACCGTTTACAGTAAAAGAATTATTGATGACGGTAAATGAAGGACAACTCTCGGCTGATGAAGCGCATATCACAGAAGATATGGCAACAGCCGGAATAAACTTCTCTGCACTTACTGCTTATTCTGAAGACGATCCGGAAGCGGCATCCTCCATTATTCAGACTTTTATTGAAGAAACAGGTAAGAATATCGAACGGATGCAACAAGCGCTGAACGATAAAGAGGTGGACGGGATAGCTGCTATGGCGCATAAGCTCCTCCCTCTCTTTACAATGATTGGAGTGGATGAAGCAATACCTCTTTTAGAATGGTTGGAGGTACAGCGAGGGCAAGACTTTTCGAAGAAAGTAAAAGAAAAAACCGACCATGTACTCCAAGAGATATTGATAGTTTTGACAAAAGCTAGAGAATACGAGCAATATCTCCTCCAAAAATAAAATAGTTCTCTATATGTGTAGTGACTCTTTTTATCACAGAGTAATGTCGATATATTTGATTTTAATCTAAAATATGTATAACGGAGGTTGCTGACTAGAGGGAAAAAAGAAATTCAATCTCTGAAAAATTACATGATAGCGATTTTATCTATTTAGCCAATGATGATATAGCTTGTTTTAATGAAATAGTTCCAAAATAGATTTTTATGTGTCTTTTATTGTTGGAAAACATAAAAAAGTTTTTTCATTTTAGTGGCTAGAGAAAGCTTCTTTCATTTAATAAGTTTTTTAGAAATCATTCTCTATTAGGCATGTTCTATGATGTATTGATATAGATCTCCAGCTGTATTTAATCGTTCTGCATTTTCTGCAGAAATATCAATTCCATATTCTTCTTCAATTCTCATTATTAATTCAATAAAATCTAAACTATCTAAATTGAGTTCATGAATGAGTTGAGACTCTTTATGTATAAAGGCTGGGTCAATATTACATTGCTCAGAAATAATCTTTTTTAAGAATTCAAATGTGTAGTGAGATAAATCATCTTTATTATTATCAGACTCTTTATTAGGTTTTATTTCTTTACCTTTTTTTTCTATATTCGATGTTGTGAGAACTAACCCTCTTTCATTTGATACTATAGCATGGATTATTACTTCCCATTTTTCTATTATTTTATTTCCGTTTGTATAAGCAATAGTTGAAGTAACTGTTCCTTTCCATGTAATTTCTGTGTTTAAAGTTTTTGCAATGTAATTACCTTTTTCTGACTTATATGTTATTGTAATTATCCAATCTTGATCAGATGAAAAATTAAAAGGTGTAACTGTAGCATCTATATTGGTAACTTCAGAAATAATGTTGGAACGCTGATTCATACATTTTGTAGTACAATTTAAATTAAATGATAAATCGAAATTTGGTATAATGTCATTTTCTGTTTGGAAGATAACAGGCCCATAATTACTGTAGTATTGTTGTGTTTTTGGATAACATAATTTTTTTAGAAGTGCTTTTAGATTTCCAACAGTTTTACAATTGTCTTTTTCAGAATCAAATAACTTTATATTAAATGTTTCTTCTACTTTGTTGAAAAAGGCTTGCATCTTCAATTCATCAGCTCCTATATCTTCAATGAATCTTGTATTATCATTATACATTGATGGGATGATATCTAATATAGTAGAAATTATAGTATTTAATTTCTCATCTATGTCATTTTCATTACTACTAAGAGTTTTAATTACTGGCGGTTCTATCTTTTTAAGGTCGTAAAAATTATAGTCTAACGATTCTTGACATGAGCTTAAATGTAAAACTAAGATACTTCCCATTGTTAATGTACGAATTCTTTTTTTCATAATGATTAATTTTAGAATTAATAATTAAGATGTTTCCTTTTTATTTATAACAGATAATGCTTTGATATCTATTGTCTATTGTATTATGGATAGACTTCTTCACAAATATATGTAATAACTTATAGATTAAAAAATAAAACTTTTTGTTTTACAACATATTATTATGCTGCTATGTTTTGTTTGGAGTAAAACTTTACTAATAATGAATATTAATATCTTGAGAATAGAAATGTCTAGTCATTTTTGAGATAAGATTATTGGAAAACGGTAAATCGTAATAACTATATTTTTTTGTTCCTAAACATTTTACTCATCTCGTCAACCTTTTTTCGGAATAATTTGTTTACTTTGTGTCACCTTATTTACACTGACACATTTTACATGAAACGAAAATGGATACGTTGGGTAAGCTGGATACTGCTTACTCCTATAATACTCTTTGTAATACTAATGGTATTGCTTTATGTTCCTCCCGTTCAGAATCTTTTGCGTCGGGAGGTTACTGCATATGCCTCTAAGGCAACCGGTATGCAGATTCAGGTGGAACGGATAGACCTTCGTTTCCCGCTTAATCTGTTGGTTCGTGGCGTAGAGGTTATTCAACAGCCGGATACTCTTTTGTCTTTGGAAAGCCTGAATGTCCGTGTGCAGGCATGGCCGTTAATAAAAGGAAAAGTCGAAGTGGATGAAGTCACTTTGAGCCGGGTAGCCGTTAATTCAGCCAATTTGATGGAAGGAATGAAGATTAAAGGCGTTTTAGGACGTTTCTTCCTGCAAAGCCATGGTGTTGACTTGTCCAATGAAATAGCGATTATCAATCAGGCCGAACTGTCTGATACCCATGTGCAGTTGCTGATGAATGATACTACCACCACTCCTAAAGATACCACAGCCTCTGCTCCTGTAAACTGGAAAGTGGATCTTCATCAGTTGAAATTAAAGAATGTATCATTCAGTATGCAACTTCCTGTTGATTCCATGCGGATGGCAGCTCATATCGGGGAGGCTGCTATTGATGATGCACAGGCTGATTTGAAAAATCAGTTTTATGGTTTGAAGAAGTTTCTGTTGTCGGGAACTTCCGCCAGTTATGATACAGGAACTGCGCAACCAATAGAAGGTTTTGATGCTTCCCATATTGCCGTTCGTGATGTTCGCATCGCTTTGGATTCCCTGTTGTATAAAGGCAGGGACATGAATGCGGTCATTCGTGAGTTTACAATGAATGAACGTTCCGGATTAAGTGTTGTTTCACTGACAGGTAGAGCATACTCTAACGATTCAATCATTAGTGTTCCCGGTTTAAAACTAAAAACCCCTCATTCTGAAATAGATTTATCTGCCCATACCTATTGGGAACTTGTCAACATCCCGACTACAGGACGTTTGTCCGCCAATCTCAATGCCTATATCGGCAAAGAAGATGTTATGTTATTTGCAGGAGGATTGCCTGATAGCTTTAAAGAAGCCTATCCATTTCGTCCGCTTGTCATTCGTGCCGGTACGGACGGTAACTTGAAACAAATGCAGATTTCCCGTTTTACGGTAGACTTGCCGGGTGCTTTTGCTTTAGAAGGCGGCGGTATGATAGAAAACCTGGCTGACAGCCTGACTCGTACCGGAACCATTGGGCTGAAAATGACAACTCAAAATTTGAACTTCCTGACCGCTCTGTCAGGAGAGGCTCCCAATGGTACGATTGTAGTCCCTGACAGCATGAATCTGGTGGCGAAAGTTGATATCAAAGGTCCTGAATATAAAGCAGGCCTCCGTCTGAAAGAGGGGAAAGGAGCTATGGACGTGAATGCAGCATTAAATACATCTACCGAAGTTTACAAAGCTGATCTGAAGATAGACAATCTGCAACTCCATAACTTCCTTCCGAAAGATTCTATCTACGAACTGTCTCTTTCGGCTGCGGCTAATGGTCGTGGACTGGATGTCATGTCTTATCATTCTTTTGCCAAACTGAATCTTTCATTAGATCAGCTTCATTATGCAAAATATCATCTCTCCAATCTTAATTTGACAGGAGACCTTAAAGGCGCACTGGTCACCGCACATCTGACAAGTGACAATGCTTTATTGAAAATGACAACCGATGCGGAATATAATTTGGCGCACAGTTATCCTGATGGTAAGATAACGGTTAATGTCACTCAACTGGATTTACATGAATTAGGAATCATGCCACAGCCAATGAAGCGTCCGCTTACTTTTAATTTAGCTGCCGAAGCTCGTCGGGATTTAGTCTCGGCACATTTCGTTTCTGGAGATATGAAACTCGACTTGAGCGCACGTTCCGGCGTTAATCCTTTAATTCGCCAATCTACTCACTTTGTGGATGTATTGATGAAGCAGATTGATGAGAAAGCATTGAATCACGCTGAACTGCGTAAGGCGCTACCGACGGCAGTTTTCTCTTTCTCTGCAGGACAAGAAAACCCTTTGGCATATTTTCTGGCTACTAAAAAGATAGCTTACCATGATGCTTCTGTGAAATTCGGAGCAGCTCCTAATTGGGGAATTAATGGAAAAGCCGCTATTCATGCTTTGAAAGTAGACACCTTGCAACTGGACACGATTTTCTTTACAGTCAAACAAGATACCACACTCATGAAATTGCGTGCCGGTGTTATTAACGGACCGAAGAATCCGCAATTCTCCTTCTCTACTACACTGACAGGAGAGATTCGTGACCGGGATGCGGAACTGCTGGTAGATTTTAAGAATGGAAAAGGAGAAACGGGCGTACTGCTCGGTGTCAATGCGCGTCCTTTGTTTGAAGGGCAAGGAAAAGGCGATGGATTAGCTTTCACATTAATCCCGGAAGAACCGATTATCGCCTTCCAGAAATTCCATTTTAATGAGAATCACAACTGGATTTATGTGCATAAGAATATGCGTGTATACGCTAATGTAGATATGTGGGATGATGAAGGAATGGGATTCCGTGTACATTCGGTGCGGGGAGACACTGTTTCTTTACAGAATATTGATGTCGAAATCCGAAGAATCAGTTTAGCCGAATTGAGCAAAGTACTGCCTTACTTCCCGGAAATAACCGGTTTATTCTCTGCGGAAGCACACTACGTGCAGACTGAAAAAGATCTTCAACTCTCGGTTGAATCATCTATTGACGAGCTGACTTATGAACGTCAACGAATTGGTGATGTAACATTAGGAGCTACCTGGTTGCCGGGCGAACAAGGGAAACAATATCTTAACGCTTATCTGAATCATGACAAAGTGGAAGTGATGGTGGCGGATGGCAAGCTGGTTCCAACCCAGACAGGGAAGGATAGTCTGGAAGTAAATGCCACTCTGGAGCACTTCCCGCTCCGTGTAGCGAACGTATTCATTCCCGATCAGATGGTTACATTAGCCGGTGATATGGATGGTAATCTGAACATTACCGGTAGCACCGAACAACCTTTGATTAATGGCGAACTGATATTGGATAGTGTTACTGTCCTTTCCCGGCAGTATGGTGCTAACTTCCGGTTCGATAACCGCCCGGTGCAGATAAAGAATAATCGTTTGGAATTTGATAAATTCGCTATTTATACAACAGGAAAGAATCCATTTACGATTGACGGATCTGTCGATTTCAGAGATATGTCCCGGCCGATGGCAAATCTGAATCTGCTGGCACAGAACTATACGCTTCTGGATGCCAAACGTACCCGTGAAAGTCTGGTTTACGGAAAAGTATATGCTGATTTCCGGGCAACGGTGAAAGGGCCGTTAGACGGATTGAATATGCGTGGAAACATGAGTTTGCTGGGCAATACAGATGTTTCTTATATATTGACCGATTCACCGTTGACTGTGCAGGACCGTTTGGGAAGTTTGGTAACCTTTACTTCATTTAGTGACACCACGACGGTTGTTCAGCAAGAAGTGCCGACCGTTTCTTTAGGCGGGCTGGATATGGTGATGATGGTACACATCGACCCGTCCGTTCGTTTGAAAGTCGATTTGGACGCAAGCAATGACAATCGTGTTGAATTGGAGGGAGGAGGTGACCTCTCTATGAAATATACTCCGCAGGGTGACCTGACATTGACCGGACGCTATACGTTGAGCGGCGGTTTGATGAAATATGCTTTGCCTGTCATCGCTGCCAAAGAATTTGCTATCGACAACGGCAGCTATGTGGAATGGACGGGAAATCCTATGGACCCGATGCTGAACTTCAAAGCAACCGACCGTATCCGCGCTTCTGTCTCCGAAGGAGAGAATGGTGGAACACGTATGGTTAATTTCGATGTGTCTATCGTCGTCAAGAACCGACTGGATAATCTTTCTTTCGCCTTTGACGTATCTGCCCCCGAAGACGCAACCATACAAAATGAATTGACGGCTATGGGCGCGGAAGAGAGAGGTAAACAGGCTCTATATATCATGGTTATGAAAACCTACCTTGGCACCGGACCGATTGGTGGCGGAGGTGGTGGACTGGGTAAACTGAATATGGGTTCTGCATTGAACTCCGTATTAAGTAGCCAAATCAACTCATTGATGGGAAACCTGAAAAATGCCAGTGTTTCTGTCGGTATCGAAGACCACGATCTGTCGGATACGGGTGGTAAGCGTACGGATTACAGTTTCCGTTATTCACAACGTCT
>ERZ1673694.839-NODE-839-length-13589-cov-6.453524_pt1 | contig 13589 bp, 12 predicted proteins | sample MGYA00580224_ERZ1673694 | MGnify/ENA primary metagenome ERZ1673694 (study PRJEB41218, sample SAMN15661778) | gut metagenome | host: Homo sapiens | place: Canada: London | collected 2015-08-20/2019-03-30 | study: EMG produced TPA metagenomics assembly of...
CCAACAACCTGATGCCCTACATCGCCAAGGTGGCCGTGGGCAAGCTGGAAAAGGTGCACGTCTTTGGCAACGACTACCCCACCCCCGACGGCACCGGCGTGCGCGATTACATCCATGTGGTTGACCTGGCCCGGGGCCATGTCTGCGCCATCAAGAAGCTGCAGACCAACTGCGGCCTGTTCATCTGCAATCTGGGCACCGGCCACGGCTACAGCGTGCTGGATGTCATCCATGCCTTTGAGAAGGCTTGCGGCAAGAAGCTCCCCTATGTGATCGATCCCCGCCGCCCCGGCGATATCGCCGAGTGCTATGCCGACCCCACCAAGGCCAAGAATGAGCTGGGCTGGGTGGCTGAGTACGGCATCGAGGAGATGTGTGCCGACAGCTGGAACTGGCAGAAGAACAACCCCGACGGCTATCACACCGTGAAGTAAACAGAACTGTTCTCAAAACGCACCTTTGAACGTGAAAATTCAGGGGTGCGTTTTCTTTTGCCCGGAAATCTGCCGGAACAGGAGAAAGATTTCTACAAAAAACAGCGGGGACAGGCGAGAATTTTTGCCGCTTCCTGCCTTGACAATGCCTTTGAGTTAGCTTATATTAAGACTGTTCACATACACTAACATTTTGTCGAAGGAAAGGCATCCGCCATGACATTAAAGGAACTGAAGATCGGCGAAAGTGCCGTGATCGATACAGTGGGCGGAACGGGAGAACTCCGCCAGCATTTTCTGGATATGGGGCTGATTCCCGGCGAGAAGGTCACGCTGGTGAAATTCGCGCCCATGGGGGACCCCATGGAGCTGCAGATCCACGGCTATGAGCTGACCCTGCGGCTGGACGATGCGGCACGGATCGAGATCACCCCGGCGGAAGCACCCGCAGCAGCTCCAGCACGGAAGGCCGGCCGGATGGTGGAGCACCCGGGCCTGGGCGAGGGCGGCCGCTACCACACCAAAAAGGGCGAACACCCGCTGCCGGATGGAACGGTGCTGACATTTGCGCTGGCCGGAAATCAGAACTGCGGCAAAACGACCCTGTTCAACCAGCTCACCGGCTCCAACCAGCATGTGGGCAACTTTCCGGGCGTGACGGTGGACCGCAAGAGCGGTGCCATCCGGGAACATCCCGATACCGAAGTCACCGACCTGCCCGGCATCTACTCCATGTCGCCCTATTCCAGCGAGGAGATCGTGACCCGGCAGTTCATCATTGGCGAAAAGCCCACGGGCATCATCAACATCGTGGATGCCACCAACATCGAGCGCAACCTGTACTTAACGATGCAGCTGATGGAGCTGGACACCCCCATGGTGCTGGCACTGAATATGATGGATGAGGTGCGCGGCAACGGCGGCACCATCAACATCAACGAGATGGAAGCGATGCTGGGCATCCCGGTGGTCCCCATTTCCGCCGCCAAGAACGAGGGCGTGGATGAGCTGGTGGATCACGCCATCCATGTGGCAAAGTATCAGGAGCGCCCGGGCCGGATGGACTTCTGCGGCGAGGATGACCACGGCGGTGCGGTTCACCGCTGCATCCACGGCATCATCCATCTCATCGAGGACCACGCCCGGGCGGCGGGGATCCCGGTGCGCTTTGCCGCCACAAAGCTGGTGGAGGGCGACCCCCGCATTGAGGAGGCCCTGAAGCTGGATCAGAACGAAAAAGAGATGATCGAGCATATCATCCTGCAGATGGAGCAGGAGCGCGGTCTGGACCGCGCCGCCGCCATTGCAGACATGCGGTTCCACTTTATCCATCAGCTGGTGAATCAGACTGTGGTAAAGCCCCACCAGAGCAAGGAGCAGCTGCGCAGCGCAAGGATCGACCGCTTCCTCACCGGAAAGTACACAGCGATTCCGGCGTTCGTGGGCATTATGGCGCTGGTGTTCTATCTGACCTTCGGCGTGATCGGCGCAGGGCTGCAAGGCCTGCTGGAACTGGGCATTGAGAACCTGACGATCCTTGTGGACAATGCCCTGACGGCGTGGAACGTCAACGATGCAGTGCATTCGCTGGTGATCGACGGCATCTTTACCGGTGTGGGTAGTGTGCTGAGCTTCCTGCCCATCATCGTGACCCTGTTCTTCTTCCTTTCCCTGCTGGAGGATACCGGCTATATGGCCCGCGTGGCCTTTGTGATGGACAAGCTGCTGCGGCGCATCGGTCTTTCGGGCCGCAGCATCGTGCCCATGCTCATCGGCTTTGGCTGCACGGTCCCCGGCGTGATGGCAAGCCGCACGCTGCCCTCGGAGCGGGACCGGAAAATGACCATCCTGCTCACGCCCTTTATGAGCTGCTCGGCCAAGCTCCCGATCTACAGCCTGTTTGCGGTGACCTTCTTCCCGGAGTACGCCGCACTGGTCATGGTGGGCCTGTATTTCCTGGGCATCCTTGTGGGCATCGGTATGGCCTTTCTGCTCAAGGGAACGCTGTTCAAGGGCGAGGCCGTGCCCTTTGTCATGGAGCTGCCCAACTACCGCCTGCCCGGCCTGAAAAATGTGGCCCAGCTGCTCTGGGAAAAGGCCCGGGATTTCCTCGAGCGTGCCTTTACGGTCATCTTCCTGGCAACCATCATCATCTGGTTCCTGCAGAACTTTGATTTCCAGCTCAGCCTGACCGCAGACCCGCAGGAGAGCATCCTGGCCTGGATCGCCAGCGGCATCGCGCCGTTGTTTGCACCGCTGGGCTTTGGTGACTGGCGGGTGTCCACGGCGCTGATCACCGGCTTTATGGCAAAGGAGAGCGTTGTCTCCACCCTTACCATCCTGTATGGCTCCTCTGCCGCATTGGGCGCGGCGCTCAGCCCGGCGGCAGCGGCTCCCCTGCTGGTGTTCTGCCTGCTCTACACCCCCTGCATCGCCGCTGTGGCATCGGTCAAGCGGGAGATGGGCGGCCGCTGGGCCACCGTTATGGTCGTGAATCAGTGCGTTGTGGCATGGCTTGCCGCGCTCGTTGTGCGGTTCCTCGCCGTGGCGGTGCTGTGACCCTGCCCTGAAGCATATCAAAAGCCCGTACCGTGAAAATCTTCATGGTGCGGGCTTTTTGCGTTGGACAAAATATATGGATCAGTTGATTTTACGCCGCCTGCCCTTGACAACAGAGATTCCCTGTGCTAAAATACTTCAAAAATGAACAATTCAAAAAAGAGAGAAAGAAGGGCGCGCAATGCGTGAGCTGAACCCCAGTGTGGAATTTGCCAACAAGACGGGCCTTGCGTACAGCGCCGTCTGCAAGCCGCTGTGCCAGAAGCTGCACCTGCCGCAGACAGCGTTTGATATCCTGATGTTCCTTGCCAACAACCCCAACTACACGACCGCCCGCGATATCGTGGAAGTGCGCCACATCAAGGCGAACCTTGTCTCGGTGAATGTGGACAAGCTGGTGCAGGAGGGCTTTCTGGAGCGCCGCCCGGTGCCGGGTGACCGCCGCAAAACGGAGCTTGCCTGCACCGAAAAGGCGCAGTCCATCATCGAACAGGGCCGCAGGATGCAGGATGATTTCATCCGCCGCCTGATGGCAGGGCTGGAGGAAGAAAAACTCGAGATATTTTTTGAAGTCATCGATACGATGAGCGAAAATCTGGATGCGATCCTAGAAGGAGAAGAATAAGATGAATCTGCTGTTTACCATCATCGTTACCTTTTTTGCCGGAATGGGCGCGGGCCTGGGCACCGGCTTTGCGGGCATGAGCGCTGCCGCGGTCATCAGCCCGATGCTCATCACCTTCCTGGGGATGGACCCCTATATGGCAGTCGGTATTGCCCTTTCCTCGGATGTGCTGGCCAGTGCAGTGTCTGCCTACACCTACCACAAAAACAAGAACCTGGATATCAAGAACGGCCTGATTATGATGGCCAGCGTGCTGCTGTTCACCGTGGTGGGCAGCTGGGTGGCAAGCTTGGTGCCTTCCACTACCATGGGCAGCTTCTCGGTGTTTATGACGTTCCTGCTGGGCATTAAATTCATCGTCAAACCCGTTATGACCACCAAAGAAGCCATGCAGGGGGTCTCTGCTAAGAAGCGTGCCCTCCAGTCTGTCGTCTGCGGTGTGGTTATCGGGATGATCTGCGGCTTTATCGGTGCCGGCGGCGGTATGATGATGCTGCTCATCCTGACCAGTGTTCTGGGCTACGAGCTCAAGACTGCCGTGGGCACCAGCGTGTTCATTATGACCTTCACCGCCCTGACCGGCGCGGCCTCCCACTTTGCCATCGGCGGCGCACCGGACTGGACCGTGTTCATCCTCTGCGTCCTGTTCACCCTGCTGTGGGCCCGCATCGCCGCTGTTTTTGCCAATAAGGCCGATGCCAAAACTCTGAACCGTGCAACCGGCATCGTTCTGGTCGTGCTGGGCATCGTGGTCATGGGCTTCAATTTCCTGACAAAATAAACTGCAAAAGAAAAGAGCCTGTCTCCCGAAATTCCTTGGAGACAGGCTCTTTTTGTTGTGTTTTTGAAAATTACTTTTCTTCGATGGTGGAGTGCTCGATCACCCAGTCGGCGGCGCGGCGGATGGCCTCGCTGCGCTGCATGGCGGGGATGTTGGCGTTGGCCTTGACCTCTTCCAGCGTTTTCTTGGTGCGGTCGGCGCGCTCCTGCAGGTTCTTGGTGATCTCCTCATCGGTGGGCACCAGACCCTCGTTCTGGGCGACCTGCAGCAGAGCCATCCGGGCGCGGGTGTTCTTCTCGGCGGCGGCGTGAACGTTGGCCGTGAAGTTCTCGCGGGTCTGGTGGATCTGGCTCAGGTAGCGGTCCAGGCTCATGCGCTGCATCTGGAGCTGCTGCTGGATGTTCTGCATCTCCTGCTGGTAGGTGCTCTCCACCAGAACGCTGGGGAGCTCGCCCTCAGCGGCAGAGGCCAGCTGGGTCAGCACCTGATCCTTGGCGCGGTTCAGGGCGCTGGCGTGCTTGCCGTCGTGCAGCTGCTTGCGCACCTGCTCCCGGAACGCTTCCATGGTGTCCACCTTGCCCACCTTCTTGGCAAAATCGCTGTTCAGGGCGGGCAGCTGGCGGACGCAGACATCGATCAGCTTGATCTTAAAGACAACGGGCTTTCCGGCCAGGTCCTTGACGTGATAGCGTACCGGGAAGGTGACGTTGATCTCGAATTCCTCGCCGCCCTTGTGGCCCAGAATGCCGTCCTCAAAACCTGGGATCATCCGGCCGCTGCCCAGCTGCAGGGGCTGGTTCTGTGCGGAACCGCCCTGGAAGGGCTTGCCGTCCAGCAGGCCCTCGTAATCGATGTGAACGATGTTGCCCTTGACGGCCGGGCCCTTGTGGGGCACCAGCTCGGCGGCAGCATTGCGGCGGCGCTCCAGCACGGCATCGATCTCTTTGTCGGTGACGGCGGGGGTCACGCACTCCACATGGAAGCCGGTGGTCTGGGTCAGGTTCAGCTCCGGCTGCAGCGGGGTGGTGGCGGTGGCTACAAAGCCCTCGTCCTTTTTGACGCTGACCAGGTCATAGCTGGGCTCATCCACCGCCTTGAAGCCGTGCTCGGCCATAGCGGCCTCGTACAGGGCAGGAACATCGCGATCCATCAGGTCGTTGATGGCATCATACCAGAATGTGTGCTCGCCGCGGTCGGCCTCGATCTGAGCACGGTCGGCCTCGCCCTTGGCAAAGCCCTTGATGGTGTAGCTGGCGCGGGTGCGCTCATACACCGCATTGGATGCGGTCTCCAGCTCCTCAGCCGTTGCGCTGAAGGTCATCTTGCAGACACTCTTTTCGGGAGTTTCCACGCTTACCAGTTTCATAGGAATCCAACCTCCGTGTTGCCCCAAAAGGAGCGATTTCAAACATTAATAAAGTTATTATAGCACAAGTGGGGCAAAAGCGGTATAATAAAAGAGAGAAAAAAGTGCGAAGCGGGCGATTTTTGCCCGGCGGAGCACGAAAGGATGTGCATCGGATGCGCTTGTTTGACGTTCTCGGGCCGGTTATGATCGGCCCCTCTTCCAGCCATACAGCGGGTGCCGCCCGGATCGGCTACACGGCCCAGAAGCTTTTGGGCGAGATCCCGGCGCAGGCGGATATCGGCCTGTACGGCAGCTTTGCCACCACCGGAAAGGGACATGGCACGGATAAAGCCCTGGTCGCCGGCCTGCTTGGCCTGCGGCCCGATGATCCCCGCCTGCCCGACAGCTTTGTCCTGGCTGCAGAGCAGGGCATGGCATTCCGGATCCATCCTGTGGAATTGCGCTCTGCGCACCCCAATACCGCTGTTCTCACCCTGACAGGCCGGGAGGGCCGGGTGCTTTCCATGAAAGCCGCTTCGGTGGGCGGCGGGCGCATCCGCGTGACCGAGATCGACGGCGTGCCCGCCGATTTCGGCGGCGACAGCAACACCCTGATCATTCACAATGAGGACACCCCCGGCTGCATCGCCGAGGTGACCACCTGCCTTGCCGTGCGCAGGATCAACGTTGCATCGATGCAGGTGTTCCGCGCAGGAACCGGCGGCTATGCCGTTATGGTACTGGAGTGCGATTCCCACATCCCTCACCCGCTGGAACGGAAGCTGGCGACCCTGCCCGGCATCCTGAAGGTGACCTGCCTGAACATCGACGAGCCCGAAGAAGACGCGGAGGAATGACCATGTCCTTTTTATCCTGTGAAGAAATGCTGGCCGCTGCCCGCAGCCAGAACCTCTCCCTTGCCGAGGCCATCCTGCGCAGTGATCTGGCTGAGAGCCGCCTGACCGAAGAGGCCAGCCGCCATGCCATGCATCACCTGTGGCATGTGATGGAGGCCACCAGCCGGGATTATGACCCTGCCCAGCGCAGCCGCAGCGGCCTGTCCGGCGGCGATGCCGCCAAGGTGGAACAGGCCCATCAGGCGGGCAGAAGCTATGGCGGGGATTACCTTGCTGAGGTGACCGCCGAAGCCCTCAAGACCGCTGAGTGCAACGCCTGCATGAAACGGATCGTTGCTGCCCCCACAGCGGGCAGCTGCGGTGTGCTCCCGGCGGTGCTGCTTCCCCTTGCCCGTGCAGGCGAGGCCGATGAAGAAGCCATCTGTGATGCCCTCTATGTGGCCGCAGGCTTCGGGCAGGTCATCGCCGCCCGGGCCACTCTGGCCGGTGCCGAGGGAGGCTGTCAGGCTGAGGTGGGAGCCGCCAGCGCCATGGCCGCCGCCGCCCTCTGCCACCTGAAGGGCGGTACCCCGGAGCAGTGCGCCGCCGCTGCCGCTATGGCACTGGGCAACCTGCTGGGCCTGGTCTGCGACCCTGTGGCCGGTCTGGTGGAGGTGCCCTGTATCAAGCGCAATGTTGTGGGTGCCGTGAACGCCGTTTCCTGCGCCAATATGGCGCTTGCGGGGGTAGATTACGCCATCCCCTGCGATGAAGTCATCGATGCCATGGGCCGCGTGGGCAGTCTGCTCTCCCCCGATCTGCGGGAGACCGGCCAGGGCGGCCTTGCCGCAACGCCGACCGGTGTCCGCATCGCCGAGCGTCTGGCAGAGGAAGCCTGAGGTCCGCGCGGAAAATGTTGAAAAAACGAAAAGACGTACTTTTCTGCGCGGAAAAATAAAAAACGAAAATAAAATCAAAAAATCTGCAAAAAACTGTTGACAAACCCCGCCCTGCGTGATAAAATACATCTTGTTCCGACCGGAACGTATGCGTTGGTAGCTCAGCTGGATAGAGTGACTGACTACGAATCAGTAGGCCGGGGGTTCGAGTCCCTTCCATCGCACCAGAAAATGCCGTGAAATCGAAAGATTTCATGGCTTTTTTGTTTTGTAAGCCATGGCTGCACGGTTTCTGCACGGTTTTTGCACGGTCGGTGCTTTCCATGTCCGATTATGTAGGGCGCTGTATTGCATTGCAATCAGTGCCCTCTTTTGCATCAGGTGAGCAGTGCCAGGCGGAGCTTTGCCTTCATTTCCGGGTCGGCATCCTTCAGCAACTCCAAAAGAGCCGTCATGGAGATGGTGGGTTCGCCTGCGGCGGGTACAGCCTGCGGGCTGAGAGCGTCGGGCTTGACATAGAAGCCGATTTCAAACTTCTTGCCCAGCTCCACACGGGAGGACTGCTGGATATGAGCGTAGGTGTTCACCAGCATATCCCATGGTGAAATAGCGCAGTCGTTTGTGCATTTGAGATGCGCTTGGCATATCCGAGGAATGGATGGGGAGAATCGGGATAGAAACAATCACTCAATCGACCAAGTTTCTTGCAAAATCAAAAAGACGACTACAAAGGGGTTGTATTCTGTGTTATAATTGCTTTACAGCGTTGAAAAGGAGGAATCTATAAAATGAAAATTCTAGGAGTGCTTCTTGCGTTTGTCGGGTTTGCGCTTGGAATATATGAAATAATCAATACGCTTAGAGGAAAAGAAAATAAAAGGATATTGTGTGGCGTAGCGATAGCATATCTTGGCTACGGTGTGTGCTATTCAGTGTCTCAAAAAGATTTGGGGTATCTTGGTGTTGCATTTTTATTTGGGTTGATTTTTTATGCAATAAGAGTTATGTGCGTTCTCTTGAGGATGGCTGCTAAGCGTGAAAAACGCAGTCTTAAGAATGATTTGATAGTGCTGGCTGTTCTGTTGGTAGGTTTTATTGCCGGAATGATGCTTCCATATAATAAGGAAGAAGAAGCTAAAAGAACTGCAGAATCAGTCGCTAGTGTGATGGAAAAAGCGGCACTTCCGCTTGTAGGCCTTGATTATACACTGGATGATGTGAATTGGCTAGAACAGACCGATGGTTGGGCTGCTGGTAGCCGATACAATGCACAGATTAACGGAAAGATATATATTCAGATAGCCACGATTGATGATGAAATCTATTCTATTAAGGATACAAAAAAATGGAGCAACGGATGATTTTCTTTACAAGAACGAAGACTTGAAGCCTGACGCTGGAAATGTACCTGATGGCTCTATTCTGTTGACGGATGGTGAACTGGGTGATTACGGAAAAGAAGCGACCACTAAGAGCGGCTATAAATATGTTCGGTACACAGTTCCCGCTGGAAATTATACAGTCGAAAACAAAGCAAAGCAGTCTGCCGTTTTTGTTGTGCCCGATTCCAACTCCGATGATGTAAGTGCATCCCTTCAATTATCAAGCAATGGTGAAAAGGCAAGACTGACGGTCAAGGATGGTTACCACATTGAATTGTCCATGTATGCGCAAGTCCTTTTGATACCTGAACAATGAGGAAGATACGAGTGATTTATTGAGAGTACGATTAGAGTGATGGAGTGATTATTTTGGGCAAAAAACATAGCAAACATCATGGAAGTATGAATTATGATGAAAAAGAAAGATTGATGATAGCCCATTACTTCGGTTTGCTTGCGGAGAATAATTTTACAGAATACGATATATTGGGATTCTTGATGGTTCTTCGACAAGAACTGGATAGCGAAAAATATAAATACATTTATGATTTTGCAAATCTAATTGCTCATAGAAGCAGAGACCAAGGTGTTGCAATGGATGCAATCCAAGGAGCTATCGACAACGGCTATAAGTTTATAGACGGAACGACAAAAATTAGAGGCTATCATGGTATTCCGTATGACAAATGGGTGTCTGAGTGGAAAAATCTCGCTACCGACTTTTCTAAACAGCTTTCTGATGAAACCATTCACGATATTACAATTTGTGTGTTTTCGCTTGCCCAAAATACGGTATACAATAAAACAGAGACAAAAGACGGCGTAACCAAGCGGTATAGCGGAAAAATGGATCTCTTTGGTTCAAAAGGCCGCGAACTTATGCTTGGCACCGCAGAAAATGAACAGAATCTCTCTATATGGTTTGCGTCTACTTCCAATAAAAAGTTGGAGGACTTAAAGCCGATAAACGCAACGGTAGAAACCTTTAGAAAAGATGGTGTTTTGCATTTGGGAACGATAGAGGGAGCTATTATTTTTTAAAAAGGGAGGCCCCCACCATGACTGAACAAGCACTCCGCAAAATGATTGCTGTCGGGGAAAGCACCCGGCAGGAGTTTAAGTCGTGGGTGAAGTGCAAGGACTACCGCCAGCAGAAAGGAATTGTGTAGCAGCTGGTGGACTTCATGGGGGGTAGTGCCGGAAAGGGTGCGCTTCTGCTGCTTGGGCAGCCAGTCCATCAGGAACTCTGCCACCGTCACCGTGGACGGGATCAGAAAATTGCCGGTCGCCAGCTCATGCTCGATCTGCTTCTGGCGTTTCACCGCCTCCTCCTTGGAGGGAAAGCTCTCCCATTTGTCGCAGCTCTTGCCGTGCTCGTCCTGATAGGTGTACTATTTTTCAATTTCCTCTTGCAATTTTCGATTGCAGTTGTTATGATACGGGCAGGAATAGAATGTGCAAAAAGTATTCTGCACAAGGCAGCAATGCGATTTTTACATGGAGGGGGCAGACGCATCATGTATGTAGATTGGGAGTATTACAAGATCTTCTATTATGTGGCGAAGTATCAGAACTTTACCAAGGCCGCGCGGGTTCTGGGCAACAACCAGCCCAACATCACCCACTCGATGAACCGGCTGGAAAGCCAGCTGAACTGCGTGCTGTTCATCCGCTCCAACCGGGGTGTGACCCTGACACCGGAAGGTGAAATGCTCTACTCCCGGATCGCTTCGGCGGCGGTGCAGATCCAGGATGCCGAGGAGGAGCTGAGCGCCAGTGCCACGCTGGAGCACGGAACCATCAGCATCAGCGCCACCGAGACGGCGCTCAACATTTATCTTTCCAAAAAGCTGCGGGATTTCCATACCGAATATCCTGGCATCCGGCTGCGCATCTCGAACCACTCCACCCCGCAGGCGGTGCAGGCCGTGAAGAACGGCGAGGTGGACTTTGCCATTGTGAGCACCCCGGCGGAGATCGAGTCGGGGTTGAAAATGGTGGAGCTGAAGCCGTTTTACGAGGTGCTGGTGGGTGGCAGGACCTTCACCGCACTGGCAAGTCAGAGCCTGACCCTGAAAGAGCTACGCAGCTATCCCCTCATCTCCCTCAGCGACGAGAGCGTGACCCGCAGCCTGTACCGGCAGTTCTTCCTGGATCACGGCGCAGTCCTCAAGCCGGATACGGAAGCCGCCACCACCGACCAGATGCTCACGCTGGTCAAAAGCGAGCTGGGGCTTGCCTTTGTGCCGGAACCCATGGCGAGGGATAGCCTGGAGCGGGGCGAGCTGGTGCAGCTCCATCTGCAGGAGATCATCCCGACCCGTTCGATCTGCCTTGTTTACGACCGCCACCGTCCGCTGAACACGGCGGCGCGGAAATTCCAGCAGATGCTGACCAAAGCAGACCCGCCCCGCCCGGCCGCATCGAAGCAGACCGAGAGCATCTCTTTTGTGTCCCAATAAAATGCTGTCGAGATGAGGCCGAGCGCTCACGGCACTGCCCTGGCTTCTGCCGGTTCTTCTAAGGCATAAAATGACCCCGGAGCGTTTGCTGTGATGCATCGCTCCGGGGTTTTGTGATGTGATGGGTTACTGGCCGCAGGAGTGCCCGCCGCAATGATGCTCACCGCAATGGTGGCCCTCGCCGTGGTCGTGGTGGTCGCAATGGGCGTTGGGGTCAAAGCGGAGCTTTCCGGCCAGATAATCTGCTACTGCCGCGTCTGCCGGGCCGCTGATCCCGCCGAACAGCTGGATGCCTGCCTGTGCAAGGGCATTCTGTGCCCCGGGGCCGATGCCACCGCAGAACACCACATTGGCATTGTGCTGGGCCAGAAAGCCCACCAGTGCGCCGTGGCCTTGCCCGTTGGTGGAAACGACCTCGCTGGCGGTCACCTGTCCGTTTTCGACCTCGTAGAACTTGAACTCTGCCGTGTGGCCGAAGTGCTGGAATACCATACCGTTTTCATAAGGAACTGCGATCTTCATGGGGGATGTCTCCTTTTTTCTTTTCTTTTATTATAACATAACACGGGAGACAATAAAACACCGGAATAGGGAACTCTTTTGCGGAGCTTTCCCTGAATTACAGCTCTCCCGTTTTCAGTTTGTCCAGCACCTCGTTCAGGCTGGTGCATTCCATGGTATACAGGCCGCGCATCTCGTTGTCGGCGGGGAGCAGATCGGGCACCATGACGGTGACAAAGCCCCCGGCGGCACCGGCGCGGACACCGTTGTAGCTGTCCTCCAGCACCAGCGTGTGGGCGGGGTCGGTGCCCAGCTTTTCCGCCGCCAGCAGGAAGATCTCCGGGTCGGGCTTGGAGTGTTTGACCTGCTGGCCGGATACCAGCGCCTTGAAGTAGTGGGTCAGCCCCCAGTTGTTCAGGTTGCCCTCGATGACATGGACCCGGCTGGAGGATGCCACCGCCATGGGAATGTGGTTGGCATCCAGCCAGGCCAGCAGCTCGTCCAGCCCCGGCTTTTTGGGCACCGGTTTCTGGAACTCCTCATCGGCCACCCGGTGCAGGCTGTCGATGATGGCGTTGGCATCGCAGTCCTCTCCGTAGAACTGCCGCACGATGTTACGGGAAGTTTCGCCTGCAGTGCCGCGTTCAGCCTCGGCAAGGCCTTCCTTGTACTCCAGACCCAGCGCCGCCAGCGCCGGTTCCCAGAAAGTAGCCCACATCCGCTCGGTGTCGAACATCAGGCCGTCCATATCAAAAATCACGCCGTTGATCATAATGGATTGGTTCCCTTCTTGATGAGATAATACTTTGTCTAACCTCTCAGCCGTCGCTATCGCTCGGCAGCTCCTCTAATAGAGGAGCCTTTGGCAAAACTGGAAACCTGCCCGGACTGCCAAGGCCTCCCCTACTAGGGGAGGTGGCAAAACCGATAGGTTTTGACGGAGAGGTTTAACAGCAGGGGCCGCTGTGGGAGAAGCCCTGCTTACAGCAATAATATCACAATTTGCGACAACTTACAGCCCCCAAACATGAAAGATTTTGCGTTTCCTTGCAAATCCGGCTCATGCTACTATAATAGAAAACAACATTCGGCATTTCAGGTGCGGGCGCGTGCCGCGCAAAATCTGCTGTGTGAGATCAGAAAAGAGGGAAATATATCATGTTGGATATCAAGATCACTCGTACCACTTCTCCCAAGGAGAAGCCTCAGGACGAGACCAAGCTGGGCTTCGGCAAGAAATTTACCGACCATATGTTTGTGATGGATTATACCGAGGGCGAGGGCTGGCACGATGCCCGCATCGTCCCCTATGCACCCTTCCCGCTGGACCCGGCCACGGTGGTATTCCACTATGCGCAGGAGATCTTTGAGGGCATGAAGGCTTACCGCACCGCGGATGACACCATTCAGCTGTTCCGCCCTGATTGCAATGCAAAGCGTTTCCAGGATTCCGCCGACCGTCTGTGCATCCCCAAGATCCCGGAAGAGGATTTTGTGCAGGCTGTTGAGGCTCTGGTGGACGTGGAGCGCGACTGGGTGCCCCATACCGATGGTGCTTCCCTGTACATCCGTCCCTTCATTTTTGCAAACGATGTGGGTCTGGGCGTGCACGCTTCCAAGCACTATATCTTCTGCATCATCTGTGCTCCCTCCGGCGCTTACTATGCCGAGGGCATCAACCCCGTCCGCATCTACGTTGAGGATGAATACATCCGTGCCGCTCCCGGCCTGACCGGCTTCACCAAGTGCGGCGGCAACTACG
>ERZ1673694.848-NODE-848-length-13480-cov-5.179292_pt1 | contig 13480 bp, 10 predicted proteins | sample MGYA00580224_ERZ1673694 | MGnify/ENA primary metagenome ERZ1673694 (study PRJEB41218, sample SAMN15661778) | gut metagenome | host: Homo sapiens | place: Canada: London | collected 2015-08-20/2019-03-30 | study: EMG produced TPA metagenomics assembly of...
AGATATCCTCAGAGATGCCCAGCATGTTGTAGATCAGGCCGCTGAACAGGTCCACGTTGGCGCACACCGGCTTGGTACTGCCCTTTTCCTCGGCAAAGATGCCGGGGGCCAGCCGTTCGATGCTGCACAGCATATTATACTCTTCCTCAAAACCTTTGTCGTAGGCCAGATGGCGGGCGCGCTGCTTCAGGACCACCTCACGAGGGTCGCTGATGGTGTACACCGCGTGGCCCATGCCGTAGATCAGGCCGGAGCCATCGCCCGCCTGCTTGCGCAGGATGCGGCGCAGATACTCGCGCACCTCATCGTCGTCCTCGGGGTTTTCCACATGCTTGAGGATATCCTTCAGCTGACGGTTCACCATCAGGTTGGCACCGCCGTGCTTGGGGCCCTTCAGTGCACCGATGGCCGCCGCGATTGCGGAGTAGGTATCGGTGCCGGAGGAGGACAGCACACGGGTGGTAAAGGTGGAGCAGTTGCCGCCGCCGTGGTCAGCGTGCACCAGCAGGCACATATCCAGCAGCTTTGCTTCCTCGTGGGTGAACTTCTGGTCCGGACGGTAGGTGCTGAGGATGTGCTCTGCCGTGCTCTGGCCGGGCTTGGGCAGGTGGAAGAACATGCTCTGCTTATCGTAGTAGCGGCGCTTCATCTGGTAAGCGTTCACCATCATGGTGGGCATGCTGGCGATCAGGTTGATGCTCTGGTTCAGGATATTTTCCAGGGTCAGGTCCTCGGCGTGCTCGTCGTAGGAGTACAGGCCCAGTACACAACGCTGCAGCTTATTCATAATGTTGGGGGAGGGGGCATTCATGGTATCCATAAAGCCCTCCGGCAGGGCACGGTGCTCTGCCAGGATCTCGCAAAAATCATCCAGCTGCTCCTGGGTAGGCAGGCTGCCGAACAGCAGCAGCCAGATCACTTCCTCAAACACGAAGCGGTCGTTGCGGTAGGCCTCCTCCACGATCTCGTTGATGTTGACGCCGCGGTAGATCAGCTTGCCGGGGGTGGGGATCACATGTCCTTCCTGATCCTTTTTGTAGCCCACAACGTCACACACGTTGGTCAGGCCGGCCAGCACGCCGGTGCCGTCCGGGTTGCGCAGACCGCGCTTGACGCCCAGACGCTCACTGGTCTCGGGGTCGATGTAGTTGTTGGCAATGTACTCCTCACACAGAGTCCGCATCGTGGTGGGGTCCAGGGTCGCCACTTCTGCATGTGCAAAATTCACGGGGGATCTCTCCTTTCTTCCGGTTCCTATTTTTACTTTCCCATACTTTCCTGCCATCCTCACTGATGGACATAATCTTATATTATCGCTTTTGTGCAGTAAATTCAAGCGCAATGTGTTCACTTCTCACCGGCCCGTGCCAAATGACTTTCATTTTTGCGGGCAACGTTTTTTCGCAGGGTTTTGCAGGCAGGTCTTTTTATACTGGAGACAGAATCTTTTTCACGCTGCAAGGGAGATCCCGTTATGAAAAAAGCTTTTCTGCTGCTGTGTACCCTGCTCCTGGTGCTTGGATGCGCCCTGCCTCTGGCCGCCTACCACCTCACCCGCGCGGTGCTGGGGCCTGCCGTTTCCACGGTCCGCCTTCCGCTTTCGTCACCGGAGAGCACTGCTTCCGCCCCGGAAATCTCCGCTGCCTACGCCGGTGACGCGGACCGGTTCCTGATTCAGGATGCCTCCACCGGGCAGGTGCTGGAGTTGTCCCGCCGGGAATATCTCATCGGCGCGGTAGCGGCCGAAATGCCGGTGAGCTGGCCGGACGAGGCCCTCAAGGCACAGGCCGTTGCCGCCCACAGCTACGCGTTGTACTGCCGCGACCATGCCGCACCGGACAGTATCGGCTGGCTGACGGCCGACCCGGCACGACGGCAGGGCTGCCTGACTGACCCGGTGCTGCGCAGCTACTGGGGCACTGCCTATGAGACCAACTATGCCCGTCTGTCCGCGCTGGTGGACGAGGTGGAACATACCGTACTGCTCTGCGACGGTGCCCCTGCCTGTGCCAGCTATTTTGCCATCTCCAACGGCCGCACCGAGGCCAGCGAAAACGTCTGGGGCACCGCCCTGCCCTACCTTGTTTCGGTGGACAGCAGCACCGACCTTGCCGCCGACCATTACGAGTACGCCCTGACCCTTTCGGCACAGCAGACGGCACAGCAACTGGCTGCCCTGGGCCTCACCGCTGACCTTGCCGCCCCGGAGCAGTGGTTCGGCACCCCGGAGTACACCGCCGCCGGTTATGTTGCTGCCCTGCCGGTCTGCGGGCAGCGCATCACCGGTACGGCCCTGCGGCAGGCGCTGAGCCTGCGCAGCACCTGCTTCACGGTCCGGTATGAGAGCGGTGCGTTCTGTTTTACCACAAAAGGCTACGGCCATGGCGTGGGGCTCAGCCAGTGGGGTGCCAAGGCACTGGCCGAGCAGGGGCAGAACTTTGCCGACATCCTGGCCCATTACTACCCCGGAACTTCCCTGTCCGGATAAAAAAAGAGCCCATCTTCCGAAGGAGACAGGCTCTGTGAAATGCATGCAGAAGGGATCAGCCAAACAGGCCGGACAGCCAGCCGAGGGTGCTCTGGATCGTTTCTTCCGCCGTGGCCGTAATGGTCTGGTCGGTAAGTTTGGTACCGTCGGGGTCCTGCACCGACCAATAGGCAGCGGTGCTGGTGGCGGCATCCGAAACGGTGAAGTCGCTGGCGAAGCAAAGGGTCTCGCCGCTGGTCTCGGTCACGATGACCATGTAGGTGTAGCAGCCCGTGGGCAGCTCACCGAAGTGGATCTGGTCGTCCAGTGTCTTGAGGGAGAAGCTGGTTCCGCCCACCTGGGCCTGTGCGGACTGCACGATCTTGTCGTTCTCGTCCAGGATGGCCACCTGCACACCTTCCAGCGTGCTGCCGGAGGTGCTGTTGGCGGTGCCGGTAAGGGCCATGCCGCTGCCGGTGCGCACATTGACCGGATAACGCATGCCTTCCAACCGCAGGTCATCTGCCTGCAGGGCTGCGCCGTTGTGGTCGGAGCTCACATACCAGTAGCAGGACGCCCGTGCAATGGACACGCTGGAGCTGGTGAGCGGGATGCGGCCGGAGGAGATGTTCCCGGCCGGGTCGGAGCAATAGAACACGCCGTTCGTATAATCGGTCAGCAACACGGCATGGGGCTGCGTGCGGTCGTACAGGACGATGCCTTCCGGGTGCTGAGCCAGCAGCTGGATGAGCAGCTGGGTCTTTTCCTGATTATTGGAGGGCAGGGTCGCATAGGCCACCTGCATCTCCCGGTATGTAAAGCTGTGGGCCAGACCATTGGACCAGGCCGTGGAGCGCACACTGTTTTCAGTCACATCCACCCAGTCAGTCCGTCCGTCAAAGTAAGCGCGGCGGCGCAGCATCATGGCAGCCGAAGCCAGCGTGCAGGTGCCGCCCCGGCTCTGCTTGAAGTAGAACCCGGCATCCACATTCAGGTCCACAGCCAGTGCTGCGGGCAGACAGGTGAGTGCAAACACGATGGTGAGCAGAATGCCCACCAGTTTTTTATGTGCGGTCGTTGGCGCTGCGGTATTCACGGTCTGGTCGCTCCTCCCTTTTCTGGCATCATTTTTCACGTTTCACTGCCATAAAGTATACCAGCCTGTAACCTTTTTGTAAACAAAGGCGGTTATTTTTTCTCAAGATTGACACGTTTTCAAGGTTTTTGTTGGGAGAAATGCACAATTTCAAGCGCGATATTCTACATATCCTACAAATTTTTTGTGTTTTATTTCTGCCGTCGTTCCTCCTGTCACACGCAAAAAAGCCGTCTGCCGCAGGCACAAAAAAAGAAAAGGTCCAACGACTTCTGTTGCGAAATCGTTGGACCTCTTGGTCCGCCTTATGTTTCCCCAGTCGAACCTTTCCGTCACCGTCTTTCCTTCTTATTTTCTTCTTACCCGTCCCCTCTTCCATTAACCCCTTCTCACCAGCGCATTGTACAGCATCACCAAAAACTGCACCGCGGACGGTGTGCCGGTCAGTGGGTAGCCTGCCAGCTGTTGCACATGTTCCGGGCTTGTGTTCCATGCGATCTGTGCGGCTCGACGAATCGTGCTCTGAATGACTGTCCAGTAGCAGTGATATTGTTCTGACAGTGGCTCATATACTTCCTTCTGTACAGCCTCCAGCCTGTCCTCCTGCTCATAGATCCGGGCCAGCGCATCCCGCAGAATGCGATAAGCTCTCATATTACGGGTGATTCCCAGCGGGCGCAAGATGTCAGCCACCCGGAGTGCAAAGTCTGTCGTTTCGGTCGTAGTCATTTTTTACACATCCTTCCACGCCCACTTTAGCCGAAAAATGTCGGGATGTGTCAATTGCGCCCTAATGTGTCGCAATATGTCGGAATAGGTCGCTTGCAAACAAAAACAGCCCCGGGAACCAGATGGTTCCCGGGGCTGTTGCTCTATGTAGGCGTACACCCTGCCGCCGCAGCGGCTAAGTTATGCATAGTTGCTTACAAAATGGAAGCACCTGCTGAGCTTAGTGCACGCCCTTCTTCAGCTGCTCCAGATAGCTGTCCGCCGCCAGCGCCTCTTTGGTAAAGGAGTTGTTCTCCCACCATGCCCAGATGGCCGCCGCCGAGGTCAGGCCCGCCGTCACCCACTGCTCCAGCTGTGCGCTGTCAATGGGCAGCAGCGGCTTGCCGCAGGCGCTGAGGATCTGGTTTGCCAGGGCCAGGCCCAGCACGGCGGTGCGTGCCACGGTGCCGGCGGAAATGTTGTTGTTCTTCGTGATGTGTGCGTTCATGTTCAGGTTCCTTTCTGCTCTTCCGAGCGCTGCTTTAAAATGTCCACGGCCTTTGTCAGCGCCGCCGGGATCGGCAGGCCCATCAATCCGGCATTCTCAACGATGGAAATGGTCTCGTTGCAGATAAAGCCGATGACCACGGCGTCCCGCACAAAGCTGGTTGCCATCACGGCGTCCAGCCGGCAGGCCACCAGCACGATCAGCAGGGTCTCTCCCTTGCGGATCAGTCCCTTCCAGCCCGCACGGCTCTCCAGCGCGCCGGTCCGGCTCTTGGGGCTGGCGTGGAATACGCCCGCCACGATCAGGCCGGTCACGTAGTCCACGGCCATAAAGAGGATCAGCGTCTGCAGCGCCGCATCCCAGCCGCCGTACAGGCTGGCAATGGCGGCCCCCAGCGCCCCCACGGCCATGCAAAAGGTGTCTTTCATGTCGTTTCCTCCTTTCGTCTCATTTTCGTTTTAATCGTCTCAAAGCGGTGTGCCGTGAGACGATCAGCCCACCCACCGGCTCTTGTTGGGCCGGGTGTCCACATGCACCCAGCCCTTGGCGCGGCCCGCCTTGACGGGGTAGCGGCCAACGCCGCCCCAGGCGGGCATCAGACTCTCGGCGTAGGCGGCCACGTCCTCGACGCTGACGCCCTGCACCTGGATGTCAGCCGCCCGGCCCAGCAGGTGCTGGCTGGATTTTGCACCACCCACAGCGGTGTTGTGGGTGGCCGTGCGGTAGCCGCTGGTGATGACCACCGCCTTGCCAAAGTGCTCCCGGATGGCCTGCAGCAGCACCGTGAGGGCCTCGTCCACCATGATGGCGTCGCTGCCGTCGCGGCACCGGAACTCCCGCACCTTAAAGGCCGGGGACAGCTGCTTGGCACCGTCCTTGGCGAGGCTGTACTGTTTGATTGCCATTTTGTCACGTCCTTTCTGTTTCGTCAGGTTCTTCTGTTTCTTCGTCCTGCTCGGTTACTGCGGAGATGCCGTTTGCGGCCAGCAGGGCTTCCACGGTGCTACGCAGACGGGCGGGCACCTCGTCCAGCGTCTTGATACCCTTGCGGATCAGGGCTGCATAAATTTTCGCCATCAATTTCCCTCCTTTTCTTCGTACAGCTCGCACAGGGCCACCTGAAGATCGGTGACACTGCTCTCCACGGCGGTCACCTGCGTCAGCAGGTCCGCGAGGGTGGGGTAGTGGTAGCCGTCAATCCAGAGTTCCAGAGGGAACACTGTTTTGTATGGATAAACAACATGAAGGATGCCGTTTGTTTGGAATGTGATTGTAAAATCGTAGTTACAGTCATAAGTTGTCGTGCCACCGCGTGCAATGCTTTTTTCAGTGTTATTACCGCTGCTGCTGCTCCTGCCTTTGGTAATGCATATCTTATCAACATTGTCTGGAATCTGAACATCCCAAGTTGTGAATTTGTTAGGAGACGTCACATGGGTGTTCCACACCAGTCGCGCCTCCGACTTGACCGCCACACTGGCCGCGATGGTGTCATACAGCGTCTTGCCGCTCAGGGTGCCGTCCGCAGCGATGTCCAGGTAGTCCCCTACCTTTACGCCGCCCAGGGCGTCCGCTGTGGCGGCAGGCAGCACGTACTCCTGGGCCAGCATCACGGTCTCGGTGCTGCCGTCGCCCTTGGTCACGGTCATTGTGTTGCCCTGCACGGTCAGCGCCTTGAGGTACACGCCGCTCCCCGCTTCCACCGCGCCCACGTCCTCCGCCGTCAGCGGGGTCTCCTTCCCGGTGCCGCCGTGTTCTGTACCCAGCACCCCGGTCATGGCCGGCAGGCTGGTGGTGTCCTGGGTGGTAAAGCTCTTTTCGCTGCCGTCGGCCATCGTCACGGTCAGGGTGCGGCCCTCCAGCCGGATGCTCTGCACCACCGCCGCACCGCTGGCCGGCATGGCTCCCACATCCTCAGCCGTCAGGTGCACCGCGCCGCCCTTGCCGTTGACGCTCACCACCTTCCCGGTCTCCGGGGCCGCTGCCTCTGCCCGGGCCGCCGCAGCCTCTGCCCTCGCTGCCGAATTTTCAGAGTTTTCGGCCCCTGCCGTTGCCGTCCGGGCCGCCGTCTCTGCCTGGCCCTTGGCATTCACCGCCCGGGTTGCTGCGGTGGCCGCCGTCTCGGCGTTGGTCTTTGCGCTGGCTGCGGCCTGCTGCGCCGTGTTGGAGTATTCCAGCACCCGGGCCACAAAGGTCTCGTACTGGGTGGGGCTGATTTCCACGTCTCCGTCGGTGTTCAGAGTGCTGTAGCACTCGTACTTGGTGGGCTTTGTCAGGGCCCGGTAACCGTCCGCACCCAGGGCCAGCAGCATCCACTGGCCGCCGGGGCTGGCCGTCAGGGTCTTGTCCACCGCCACGCTGTCTTCGTCGTCCAGCAGCACCGGTGCGGGCAGGGTGCCGTCCAGCCACTGCACAGGCAGCGTCACGCTCAGGCCCTGCCATTCTGCCGGCAGCTCAAATTCCAGCTTTTCCACCCCGGCGCTGCTCTGGCCGCCCACCTTCAGCACCCGCACGTCCGGGGCAAACTCCGCCCCGGCAAAACTGCGCTTCAAGATCTTCACACGCATTCGCGTCTCCTCCTTTCGCCCTTCCAGTCTACCGCACTCCGCTGCACAAAAAACCTGCGGACTTTCGCACGCAAAACAAGGATTGCAAAAAGAGATTTTCCTATTTTATGTGCGCATCATGTTGACATCATGCGCATATCATGTTATTCTAAGCATAGAATAGTTCTGAAGGAGGTTTTCGTTATGGCTAAAGTAAGCACCAACATCAGTCTGGATGCAGATCTCAAGCGTTCCAGTCAGGAGCTTTTTTCCGATCTTGGCATGGATCTCTCCACCGCAGTCACCATCTTTCTGAAGCAGGCAGTCCGCGTTCAGGGCCTGCCGTTCCCTGTCTCGCGGGAAATTCCCAATGCGGAGACCGCAGCTGCCTTGAACGAATACTCCGCCATGAAGACACACCCCGAAAATTACCCCCGTTACGCATCCTTTCACGATGCTATGAACGAGGTATTGTCCAATGCTTGAGGTCGTTCTTTCCAATCGCTTCAAAAAGGATCTCAAACTCGCCGCCAAGCGTGGCTGCGATCTCAGCCTGCTGGAATCCATCGTGGACCAGCTGGCCGCACAGCAGCCCCTGCCAGAAAAGAACCGCGATCACGATCTCACCGGTGATTACATCGGCTTTCGTGAATGTCACATCCGTCCCGATTGGCTTCTGATCTATCGCGTGGACGGTGAGCAGCTCATGCTCTTCCTGTTCCGCACAGGTACGCACTCTGACCTGTTTGACTGATGCAAAGCAAGCACCCCGGCAGCCATTTCCGGCCGCCGGGGTGCTCTTGTTTACTTCAGCAGATCATACCGGTCAAACTCGTTTTCCTTCTGTGCCTCCTTCTCTGCGTTCTTCTCCGCCTGTTTCACCCAGTCGTCCAGATTCTTCTGCTCGTACAGGGCGTTCCCGTCTTTGTCGGTCAAGGCCAGCAGCATCTCCGCCAGCTGCTCCCGGTCGTACTCGCTGCCATCCACATAGTCCGCCTTAGCCGCCTTCGTGATCTCATTTTTCACGCTGGACGGCTTCTTGCCCGCCTTCACCAGCCGGTCGTACTCGTCCTGCACGCTCTGGCCGCTGCCGCTGCCCACGGCATCCCGCAGGCCCGCATAGATGCTGCTGGCCTTGTCGTATCCCTTCTCGGCCTTCAGCAGCTCGTTGCTCTTTGCATCCACCGCTTTCACCACGCAGTCGTGGGCGTCGCTCTGTTCCCCGCCAAAGGCCTGCTGCATCTCGCTCGTCATCTGGTCCACCAGCTGCTTGCGCTTTTCCCAGCGGTCGGCGTTGGTCTCCTGCGCCGCCTCGGTCACCCGGGGCTCGTACTGCTGCAGCCGCTGTTTCATCTGCTCGTACATCTTGTTTTCCTGGATGGTCCCGGCCTCCACCATGCCGTTCAGCTTTTCAATCGCGGCTTTCGCCTCCACCGTGTCCCCGTTCAGGTAGGCGTTGTACAGCCGGTCATACTGGCCGGTGGCGCTGGCGGGCAGGCTGTCAAAGTTTCCGCCCTCCTTGTTCCAGTTGGCAAGGGTGTCCATCCAGCCGGTCACCGCCTGCACCTGCTTTTTCAGGTTGGCGTAAGGGATGCCCCGTGCCGCCGCAAACTGGCCCAGCATGTCTACAATGGCCTCCTTCATCTGGGCGTTGTAGGCGTCCAGCTGCTTCTCGGTCATCTCGCTGGTGTCCTTGGCTTCCAGCTGGTATACCTTGCCCATCTTCCGCACCACGTCGTTCAGCACTTCAATGCCGTTCATGCTGATGGTGGAGCGGGTGCTGGTAAAGCCGGACGTCACCAGGTCCACGGCGGTCATGGCCTCGCTCACGCCGGTCCAGTTGCTGCCAAAGCTCTTCACAAACTGCCGCACAAAGTCCCATGCCACGCTCCACGGGGTCATGTCGCCGTTGTCGTCCTGCAGGTCCTGCCACCGGTGCAGCCCAAATTTCACGCCCACGCCCAGGGCGGCGATCACGGCCGTCTGCACCACCTGGCTGCTCACGGCGCGCCACACCCGCTGCCCTGCCTGGTCTTTTGCGTTCTGCGCTTCTTCCAGCGCCGCCTTGCTTTCGGCGCCGGGCCGTTCTTTGTACGCGGCCTTCCGGGCCTTCACCCATTCGCCCTGCGCCGCATAGTCCTCAAAGGCCGACGTCAGGATCTGCGCGTTCTGCTGCCGCTGGGTGCTGAACATCATCAGCGTCTTGGTCATCTCGTTGCCGGACCGCTGGAACCCCGTGCGCTGCATGGTGGTGTAGTTGGGCTGGGTGTGCTCCACCACCTGCTCAAACTTCTCGTTCACCGCCGCCCAGTATTCCGGGCTGTTCACCACCTCGGCCCCGGCCGCAAATTCCTCCGGGTGGGCTTTCACATAGCTCTCGCTGCCCTGCCAGCACGCCGCCACCGTGATCTCGTCCATCTTGCCAATGCCCGCCGTCCACAGGCTCAGCACCTTGTCGGCCGCTTTCGTCACCCCGCGCACGGCCTTGTTGTCGCTGTTCCGGGCCGCGTCGTGGGTACGGCCCACAAAGCCCTTCTGCGCGTTGGCACTTGCCATCTCGCCCACGCTGGTGCCCCGCAGGCGGTAGGCCAGCAGCTCGTCCCCGTGCTCGGCCATCCGCTGTTCAATTTTCGTCAGGCTGCTGTCCATGTCAGAGCCCAAAAAGCGCCCCACATTGCGCAGGTCGAATAGATTTTTGTTAAACTGTACAAATGCGCTTCCCGTGGCGCCCCAGCCCAGCTCTGCCGCTGCCGTGGGTAAGGACGCTGCCTGCAGCAGCGTCACGTTCACGTTGGCGTTCAGCGCCGCGGCCGCCGCATAGCTGCGCAGCTTCGCAAACACGCCGTCACCCACGGCCCGGCTGTCCTTCACCTCACACAGGTCGGCCAGAGCGTTGTTCATGTAGGTGCGGGCCGGGGTCCCCCAGGTCTCTTCCAGCGTATTGAACAGGGTCTTGCCGCCCTGCATGCTGTTCAGCACCTTTTCCGCATTCCGCAGCGGCACCGCCATGCCCGCATACTGGGCCGTGTTCTCAATGCTGGTCTCGGCCTGCTGCACCAGGCCCACCAGCAAAACCGGCTTGGAGCTGTTCACCCGGTGGTTCAGCCACCCCGGGTTCGCCGCGCTGTTGTCGTACCGGATGCCCTTGTTCTGTTCCGGGTTCGCGTCACTGTCCACGTTGATGTGGATGTAGTTCTCCGTGGTGGCCTTCTTCACGCCGCTCAAAAGCATGCTGGTCTCGTTGATGTACCCGGTCATCCTGGCGTTCAGGGTCTTCCAGGCCGCCATCCACGCCCGGTCGTAGTCGGTCAGGTGCTTGTCCACCTCTTCCAGCAGGGTGCGGCGCTCGGCGTCCTCGTTCTGGCTCAGGGCAGCCGCGTCCAGCTTGCTGCCCTCGCTGTCGGTCACGGCCAGCTGGCCCACCCGCACCGTGGCCTTGTCCAGCTTTGCCAGCTCCGTGTCGCCGGAGAGCTTTGCCTCCATGTTTTCCAGCGTCAGGCCGCCGTGCAGGATGTGGTGCACGCCCTGCTTGTTCTGCAGCTGCAGCGCCAGCTCCGCCAGCTGGTTGTGGGTGATCTTCCGCGCCTTGCCGCTGTCGTCTTTCAGACCGATGTCCACAAGGTCATGGGTAAAGTGGTAAAGTTCCTTCTCGTGCTTCGGCCCCGTCAGCTCGTCAAACACCCTCGTGCCCTCGATCAGGATCTTTGTTTTCTTTCGCTGGCCGTCGTTCAGCATTTTGCCCAGGTTCTCCATGTAGCCGCCGTGGGTGTACCCGCCCAGCCGCTCAAACATCCGTTCAATGTTCATGGTGTTCATCTTATAGCTGTTCAGTGCCCGGCTCATCCTGCCAAGGGCGCCCGGCTTTTTGCTCACGCCTTTGGCGTCGGTCAGCTCGCTTTTCACCCCCTCGGCGAATTCGTCGATCATCACGTCCTCGGCCGCGCCCACCACCACGTTGTCGGTCTTGATGATGTGCAGCGTCTGGTCAATGATGTCCCGCAGCCCTCGCAGTTCGGTGGAGCTCAAGGTGGCCATGCCGCCGTTTTTCAGCGCTGCCAGTCGGTCGTTCAGTCCGTCCACATACGCCGTCCAGCTCGGGCTTTCATCCTCCCGGGTGTACTGCTTTGCGTTCTCGATCTTCGCCCGCAGCACTTCGATCTCCCGTTCCCGGTTGTCGTTCACGTCCAGCAGCCACTCGTCAATGGCGTCCTGCAGGCCGCTGTTCTCCCATTCCAGCTGTGCCCGGTCGCTGTTCTCCATCTCCCGCTTGATGCCGTCCCGCAGCCCGTGCACCGCTTTTTCCATGGCTGCCTTGCTGTCCTGCATGGGCGCGTAGGTCCAGCCCTCTTCGCCCCGGTGCGACCACTGGGCAAGCCGCTGGGCCGTCTCCCGGTTTCCAATGGCCTCGTTCGCCAGCTGCAAAACCGGCTGCACCTTGTCCAAAAGGTACTCCGGCACATACTTTTTCTCGTTCGGGTGCTCGAACATCTTGGTCAGCTCACTCGTCGCCTTGCGGATGGCCCGCCGGGTGTTGTCCTTGTCCCGGCTGTCCCGCATCTGGGCCAGCCGCTCGGCGTTCTTCGCCTGTGCAATGGCAATTTTCTCCCGGGTCTTTCCGCGTTCTGCCTCCCGCAGTACAGCCGCCTGCTGTTCCAGCTTCCGCTCCTTCGCGCCAAGCTTTGCCTCTGCCCTTGCGGCCGCTTCCTTGTAGTCCTGCTGGGCCTTGGTCATCCGGTCCGCATAGGGTTGCCGCATCTTCTGCCGGTCGCTGGCCCGCTGTTTGGCCGCGTTCAGGTTGGCCTCGGCCTGCAGCGCCAGGCTGTGCCGCTTTGCCTGTTCGTTCATCTGCTCGGTCCGCGCCTTGAACTCCGCCCGCAGTTTCGCGTTCCGGCTGTTGGCCACGCCCGGCAGGCCCAGGTATTCGTTCCACAGATCCATGGCCAGTTCCTGCTTGGCCGCGTCCCATTCGCTGTCATAGGCGCTCTCCATCGTGGGCTTGATCGCATCGTGTGCCGCCGCCATGGCTTCCAGCGCGTCGGCGGCGCTGCTGGGCGTTTCGGTGGGGAACAATCCCCCGCCAATGCCCTGCAGCTCGGTAAAGTCGGCGTCCCACCGGCTCACCTCGCCCTTTTTCGTCAGCGTCAGGCTCACGCCGTGCTTTGCCAGCTCCTTCCGGGCCTCGGCCCAGCTGCCGTACTTGTACAGCACCTCGTTGTAGTCCTTGCTGCCTTTTTCCAGGCTCATGCTCATCTTGTGCAGGTCGGGGTAGGCCTTCCACAGCTCGTCGTTTTTCTTGGCGCTGCCTTCCATCACCTGCTGGGCCATGTCCAGCACAAAGCCGTGGGCCTGGGCCCAGTCCACGCTGCCGCCGCTCAGGTAGTTCCGCAGTGCGGCAAGGCGGCTGGTCAGGGTCTTCACGTCCGCCCGGCTGTCGCTGGTCTTCACCATCTTCCGGGCAATGCGTTCCAGGCTTTCGTCCGACACCTGTGCCGCATCCGCCTGCGCCATCACCTTGGCCAGAGTCTCGGTCTCAGCGCCGCCGTCCCCCACGCTCTGGCGCCTGGCTGCTTCCACGTCCTCGCTGTCCACGTCCAGCTGGTAGCGGTTTTCTCCTTCCTGCGTCATAAACTGTGCAAGTTTTGCGTTGCGGGAATTTGCATCCATCATCTTGACAGACTCTCCGAAGTATGTTAAAGTACCTCTGGAACCGTACATGGTTGGGGGGACCGGCAATTGGAGCCCAGTACTGCCCAGCCATGCTGCGGTTCTTTTTTTATTCGGGTCAATGTACAGGATTTGGTCACTGTTCAACGCATTCTGCACATTGTTCTTTCCATAAGCGCTGGTAAGAACAATATTATCCATCACTAATCCATTCTTACGGGTCGGCAGCAGTTCCAACGAAACACTCACCGGCTGGTTCAGTGCATCCTTCACTTCACCGAACATATAGATTCGGCTTCTATAATTTTTTCCCTGATTTGCGCCGGTCTCCTCATTCGAGTGCAGCACCACCACCGGGTTTTCCAATACCTGTGGCACCTGCTTGATGATGTCCGGTGTCATGATGGATTTTTCTTTTCCGGCCTTATATCTTACCTCACTGTGTTTTTTCAGAATTTCTTTGATTTTACCAGCATTCCACAAAATCGTCT
>ERZ1673694.862-NODE-862-length-13307-cov-5.987021_pt1 | contig 13307 bp, 10 predicted proteins | sample MGYA00580224_ERZ1673694 | MGnify/ENA primary metagenome ERZ1673694 (study PRJEB41218, sample SAMN15661778) | gut metagenome | host: Homo sapiens | place: Canada: London | collected 2015-08-20/2019-03-30 | study: EMG produced TPA metagenomics assembly of...
TTTGCCGCGCCGCACGCGATTCGGTTTTGAATTGTCGGGCTTTTCGCTATCTTTGGTGTCGTGACGACACTCTTGTTTGTCGGTCCGTTTTGCCGCGCCGCACGCGATTCGGTTTTGAATTGTCGGGCTTTTCGCTATCTTTGTATTCTGTAAAGTTGCGAAAATATGCTGAAAAGGTGCTGTGTCCTGTTGTTTCTCCTGCTTCCGTGTGCGGCGGCGGCCCAGTACCCCGGCGACGAATACTATCCCTATGCCGAACGCGAGGAGCGGCGGGAACTGCTCACGACCGATTCAGCGATCTTCTACCGCGCCGTGCAGTCCCCTTCGGACCTCTACGGACTCCGCACCGATTTCAACCTGCCGCAGGTCGCGCTCCGGCGTCGCGGACTGGATTACACGCTGGAACGCACGTCGCTCATGGGCGTTGCGGTTTCCTACCGTTATCTCACGGCGCTGCGCCTGCTCGGGGCCGAAGAACAGCGCTATGCGGGGCTTGCCGCCGCGCCCGGGGAGCCGTGTGCGGCGGGCGGCATGCGGGTGTTCCGGTTTTCGGACGGGGAGCCGTTGCAGCCCTTTCTGGCTTCGGTCCGCTTCACCGACCGCAACTACCTCGTGGGGGCGAAAGCCGCCGTCTCGGCGTCGCCGGGCGACGGCTGGCGCATCTCGGCGGCCCTCGACGCCCGCACGGGCCGCGACATGCACGTCGAAGGGGTCTTCACCAATGCCGTGACCGCCGGATTGCGCGTTGCCCGGCGTTTCGGCGAAGGGCACGAACTCTCCGTGCTGTGTATCGTGCCGCCCTCGGTGCGGGGCACGCGGCTCTCCTCCTCGGAGGAGGCTTTCACGCTCACGGGCGACCGCCTCTACAACCCGGCATGGGGCTGGCAGGACGGTCGGGTGCGCAACTCCCGCGTGCGGCGCGAGACGGTTCCGCTGGCTCTGGCGGCCTATGCCGTGCCGCTGTCGGCTTCGACCTCGCTCACCGCCGCGCTGGCCGCCGAGGCGGGCGTCGCGAAGTACAGCATGCTCGACTGGTACGACGCCCGTACGCCGATGCCCGACAACTACCGCTACCTGCCGGGTTATACCGGCGACCGGGAGACCGAGCAGGCGTGGCTTGCCGGCGATCCGCGCTACACGCAGATCGACTGGGACGAACTGATCCGCCAGAACCGCATGGCGGGCGGACATGCGGTCTATGCGCTGGAAGACCGAGCCGAACGGCTCTGCAACCTCGCCTTCGACGTGTCGTTCGCCACCGATGTCGACGCCCGGCTGACGCTCCGCTACGGAGTTTCGCTCCGCCGCGAAAATACCCGTTCCTACAAACAGATGCGCGACCTGCTGGGCGCCGGGTACGTCACGGACATCGACCGCTTTCTGATCGACGACGATACGTACAGCAACAAACTCCAGAACGACCTGCGGCATCCCGGACGGACGATCCGCGAGGGCGACCGCTTCGGCTACGACTATGCGCTGACGCTGCGCGGGGCTGCGCTGCGCCTGCAAGCCGATTACCGTTCCGACCGCTTCCGGGTCGATCTTTCGGCCGTGCTGGGGAGCGACGCCGTCAGCCGCCGGGGCTATTACGAGAAGGAGCTTTTTCCCGGCGGGCAGTCCTGCGGTCCCTCGCGCGTCGTGCGGTTCACGCCCTATGCCTTCAAGGTCGTTGCGGGCTGGGCCTTCTCCCCGCGCCGCTACCTCGAAATCGCCGCCGCGGCCGCCGCCCGGACCCCTCGGGCCGGGGATCTTTTCTTCCAGCCGCTCTACAACAACCGTACGGTCGACAACCCCGTGCCCGAACGCATCTACGCCGCCCAGCTCAATTACCGCCTGACGGGACCCGTCGTCGATTTTCAGGCGACGCTCTTCGCCGTCACGACGCTCGACGGCATCGAAACGCGGCCCTATTACGACGACATGGCCTCGGTCTACTGCGACATGGCCGTGACGGGCGTCGGGCGCATGTCCTGCGGTGCGGAGGCCGCCGCCGACATCCGGTTGTCCTACCGCTGGCAGCTGTCGCTGGCGGCTTCGGCCGGACGTTATAAATATATCCGCGATCCGCGCGTCACGGTGCTCTCCGACGTGGATAACTCGGCGGTCGACGTGCAGGCCGTGAGCCGTATGGGCGGCTGCCAGACGGGCGGCGCGCCGCAGCTGACCGCCTTGGCCGAGATCGCCTGGTTCGGCCCGAAAGGGTGGGGATGCCGCGCGTCGGCAGGGTATGCCGGGCGGCGTTACGTCGAGCCGATGCCCCTGCGCCGCACCGACCGCATCGCGGGTCAGGGCGGCATCACGCGGGAGTTCTTCGACGCCTTCACCCGGCAGGAGCGGCTTCCGGACGCCTTCACGCTCGACGCCGCGCTGTTCAAGTCGTTCCGGTTCGAACGTTCGCGGCTCACCGCGTCGCTGATGCTGCGCAACCTGACGGGCGAAGCCGATACGGTCTACGGCGGCTACGAGTCGCTGCGTGTGCGCCGCATCCGCCCGGGCGACGACACGCTCTACGCGCCCCATGCCTCGCGCTATACCTATGCGTGGCCCCGTTCGTTCTATCTTACAATCTCTTACCGGTTCTGATCCGCACGTAAAAAATCGTCCGGATTTTTTGGATTTCCGCGTTAATTTCGTATTTTGGAGAGGCAAAAAACCTTAAAAAACTTCAGATCCATGATTATCGGTATTCCAAAAGAGATCAAGAACAACGAGAACCGCGTTGCTCTTACCCCCGCAGGCGCCCAGGAGCTTGTGAAGCGGGGCCACAAAGTTTATGTGCAGGCTACGGCCGGTGTGAACAGCGGATTTGCCGATGATGCCTACACGGCCGTCGGGGCGGAGACGCTTCCCTCGATCGAGGAGGTCTACGCCCGGGCGGAAATGATCGTCAAGGTCAAGGAACCGGTGGCTCCCGAGTACAAACTCATCCGCAGGGACCAGCTGGTTTTCACCTTTTTCCACTTCGCCAGCAGCGAACCCCTCACGCGTGCGATGATCGACAGCGGGGCGGTCTGCTGTGCCTACGAGACCGTCGAGCGCGCCGACCGTTCGCTGCCGCTGCTGATCCCGATGTCGGAGGTCGCGGGGCGCATGGCCGCGCAGGAGGGACGCTATTTCCTCGAAAAACCCCGCGGCGGCAAGGGCGTGCTGCTGGGCGGCGTGCCGGGCGTGAAGCCCGCCAGGGTCTTCGTCATCGGCGCGGGCGTTGTCGGAACGGCTGCGGCGCGTACCGCCGCCGGAACGGGGGCCGACGTGACGATCTGCGACATTTCGCTCCAGCGGCTGACCTACCTGGCCGACGTGATGCCGCGCAACGTCAAGACGCTGATGTCTTCCGAATACAACATCCGCGAGGAGCTGAAGCACGCCGATCTGGTGGTCGGCTCGGTGCTGATTCCGGGCGCCAAGGCCCCGAAGCTCGTCACGCGCGACATGCTCCGGGAGATGGAGCCGGGGGCGGTGATGGTCGACGTGGCCATCGACCAGGGCGGCTGTTTCGAGACTTCGCGCCCCACCACGCACGAGGATCCGGTCTATTACGTCGACGGCATCCTGCACTACTGCGTGGCCAACATTCCGGGCGCCGTGCCCCGCACCTCGACCCTCGCGCTTACGAATGCGACGCTTCCCTACGTCATCCAGCTTGCCGACAAGGGCTGGCGGCGCGCCGCGCAGGAGAATCCCGAACTGGCGCTGGGCCTGAACATCATCGGCGGCAGGGTGGTCTGCAAACCCGTGGCCGACGCCTGGAGCCTGCCCTACGAGCCGCTGGCGCTGTAACCTGCCGGGGCGTAATCCGCAGGCGATGTAACCGGCTGACGCTGTAATCCCCAGACATTGTAACCTGCCGGCCTGTTTTGCGGCGGCCTCCCTGTCCATCCGGAACGGGGAGGCCGCCGGTGTGTCATTATCCGACTTTTTGGACGATTTGTTTTTGAAATTATTAAATAATTCATATATTTGCAAGAGAGCAAGGCAGTTACGTTTGCCGTTCCGGTTTCATTCCGATTGGAAAGCGTCGCTAAAAGCGTCGAATGTTCAAGTGCGGCGACTGTTTTTGTTACGAATCGTAAGCAATATAGGAAGTCAGGGTGGCGTTTGCCGCACGGAAAGCGTGGGGCGGCGTCATTAAGTTTTATTCGATAAAGAGGTTAGTATGAGCGAGAGATTGTACATTTTCGACACCACGCTGCGCGACGGTGAGCAGGTCCCCGGTTGTCAGTTGAACACCACCGAAAAAATTGAAGTCGCCAAGTTGCTCGAAAGCCTTGGTGTAGACGTCATCGAGGCGGGATTTCCCATCTCCAGCCCCGGCGATTTCAACTCCGTGCTGGAGATTTCCAAGGCCGTTTCCGAGCCGACGATCTGCGCGCTGACCCGCGCCGTGAAGAAGGACATCGACGTTGCTGCCGACGCGCTGCGGCTGGCGAAGCGCAAGCGGATCCACACGGGCATCGGCGTTTCGCCGCAGCATATCTACGACAAACTGCGTTCTACGCCCGAGAAGATCGTCGAATCGGCCGTCGAAGCGGTGAAATACGCCAAACGCTATGTCGAGGACGTGGAGTTCTACGCCGAGGACGCCGGGCGCGCCGACGTCGAGTATCTCGCCCGCGTGGTCGAGGCGGTCATCAAGGCCGGTGCGACGGTGGTCAACATCCCCGACACGACGGGCTACTGCCTCCCGAACGAATACGGCGCGAAGATCAAATACCTCGTGGACAACGTTCCCAACATCGGCCGGGCGATCATTTCGACCCACTGCCACAACGACCTGGGCATGGCTACGGCCAATACGCTGAGCGGCATCCTGAACGGTGCGCGGCAGGCCGAGGTCACGATCAACGGCATCGGTGAACGTGCCGGCAACACTTCGCTCGAAGAGGTGGTGATGACGCTGCGCTGCCACAAGGACGTGGCCATCGACACGAACATCAATTCGCGCCTGATCACCAAGGCCTCGCACCTGGTGTCGAGCCTGATGAACATGCCTGTGCAACCCAACAAGGCCATCGTAGGCCGCAACGCCTTCGCCCATTCGTCGGGCATCCACCAGGACGGGGTGCTCAAGCAGCGTCAGACCTACGAGATCATCGACCCGCAGGACATCGGGCTGAACGAGTCGGTCATCGCCCTCACGGCCCGCAGCGGCCGCGCGGCCCTCGTGCACCGGCTCGAGCTGCTGGGCTACGACCTCACGCAGGAGGAGATCGACTCCACGTACGAGAAATTCCTCGCCCTGGCCGACAAGAAAAAGGAGATTCACGACTACGACCTGTTGTACCTCGTGGGCGACATCGACCGCATGAAACAGCAGTCCATTGCGCTGAAGTTCCTGCAGGTGACCACCGGGACGCTGGTTCCGACGGCTACCGTGGTGCTGAAATTCGGCGACCACGAACGCATGTCCACGGCCACGGGCAACGGCCCGGTCGACGCGGCGGTCTCGGCCATCAAGAAACTGATCAACGAGAAGGTGGTGCTTGCCGAGTTCCTGATGCAGGCCATCACGCGCGGTTCGAACGACGTGGGCCGCGTGCACGTGCAGGTCGAGTGCGGCAGCCGCACGGTTCACGGATTCGGCGCGCACACCGACACCACGCGGGCTTCGATCGAGGCGTTCCTCGACGCGCTGCGCGCACTCAACGTAACCGAAAAGATCGAGGAGGAGGACTGATATGGGACGAACGCTTCTGGACAAGATATGGGACGCGCACACGGTGCGTGTCGAGGATGGCGGCCGCTGCGTGCTCTACATCGACCGGCAGTACATTCACGAGGTGACTTCACCCGTGGCCTTCGCGGGCATCGAACGCCGCGGTTTCAGCGTCGCGCGCCCTTCGCAGATCACGGCCACGGCCGACCATAACATCCCGACCGTCGACCAGCACCTCCCGATCGGGGAGCCGGAGTCGCGGCGGCAGGTCGAGACGCTGGCCGGGAACTGCGCCCGCCACGGCATCGAACACTTCGGCGTGGGACACCCCAGGCAGGGTATCGTGCACATCATCGGCCCGGAGCTGGGATTCACGCAGCCGGGCATGACCATCGTCTGCGGCGACAGCCACACTTCGACCCACGGGGCTTTGGGCGCCGTGGCGTTCGGCGTGGGAACTTCGGAGGTCGAAATGGTCTTCGCCAGCCAGTGTATCCTGCAGACCAAACCCCGTACGATGCGCATTACGGTCGACGGCGCGCTGCGTCCGGGCGTCGAAGCCAAGGATGTCATCCTTTACATCATCTCGAAGCTCACCGCTTCGGGCGGCACGGGTTATTTCATCGAGTTTGCCGGCAGTACGATCCGTTCGCTTTCGATGGAGGGCCGCATGACGGTCTGCAACATGAGTATCGAGTGCGGCGCTCGGGGCGGCATGATCGCCCCCGACGAGAAGACCTTCGCGTACCTTCGGGGCCGCGAACGCGCGCCGCAGGGAGCCGCCTACGACGAGGCCGTGGCCCGCTGGCGGGAACTTTACAGCGACCCCGACGCGGTTTTCGACAGGGAATACCGCTTCGACGCCGCGGACATCGCCCCGATGATCACCTACGGAACCAATCCCGGGATGGGGATGGCCGTCGACGGGACGATTCCCGCCGACGCCGATCCCAAGGCGCTGGATTACATGGGATTTAGGCCCGGGGAGAAGATGCTGGGCAAAGCGGTCGACTACGTGTTCGTCGGCAGCTGCACCAACGGCCGCATCGAGGACCTGCGCCGCTTCGCCAAGCTGGTCGAGGGGCGCCGCAGGGCCGACAGCGTGATTGCGTGGATCGTCCCCGGTTCGAAGGGCGTCGAAGCCGCCGCCAAGGCCGAAGGGCTGGACCGAATCCTCGCAGCGGCGGGTTTCGAGCTCCGCCAGCCGGGCTGTTCGGCGTGCCTGGCGATGAACGCCGACAAGATTCCGGCGGGCAAGTACAGCGTTTCGACCTCGAACCGCAATTTCGAAGGCCGCCAGGGGCCCGGTGCCCGTACGATGCTGTCGGGCGTGGCCGTTGCCGCCGCCGCCGCGGTGACGGGCGTGATTTCCGATCCGCGCGAAGTGTTCGGGATGCGGGATAACAACCCGGAATAAGCCCTTGTTTGCCGGTGCGTTCCGGATGGTCGTTTTCGCCGCCTCCGGCGTCGTTTGCAAGCCTGACCCCACCCGTTTCTGGCAGGGGGCTTCGTGCTGCTTCGCAGCAAAATTAGTGCTATTGAATGTTTAATTTTAAGAGCGTATGTCTATTCCCAAATTCGTAACCTTCACCTCGGGGGCCGTTCCCGTCGAGGTGGAAAACATAGATACCGACCAGATCATCCCGGCGCGCTTCCTGAAAGCCACCGAACGCAAGGGCTTCGGCGACAACCTTTTCCGCGACTGGCGCTACGATGCCTCGGGCGCGAAGATCGCGTCGTTCCCGCTGAACGACGCCCGCTACGAGGGGCGAATCCTCGTCGCCGGACGCAATTTCGGCTGCGGAAGTTCGCGCGAGCATGCCGCCTGGGCCATCGCCGACTACGGGTTCCGCGTCGTGGTGTCGAGCTTCTTCGCCGACATCTTCCGCAACAACGCCCTGAACAACGGCCTGCTGCCGATCCGCGTGAGCGAGGAGTTTCTGAAGGCCGTTTTCGACGAGATCCGGCGCGACCCGAAAGCGCAGTTCACCGTCGACCTGGACAACCAGACGCTGACCATCGTGTCGGACGGCCGCAGCGAGGGCTTCGAGATCGATGCCTACAAGAAACGCTGTCTCGAAAACGGCTACGACGACGTGGACTACCTGCGCAGTATCGCCGACCGGATCGAGGCCTTCGAAACCGCCCGCAAATAGCCTGCGCCGATGCTTCCCCCGGTTGAAATAATGGACACCACGCTGCGCGACGGCGAGCAGACCTCGGGCGTTTCCTTCAATGCCCGTGAAAAGCTCTCCATCGCCCGGCTGTTGCTGGAGGAACTGCACGTAAGCCGCATCGAGATCGCCTCGGCGCGGGTCTCGCAGGGCGAACAGCAGGCCGTGCGCGCCATCGCCGAGTGGGCTGCCGCCAAGGGCTATGCCGACCGTGTGGAGGCGCTGGGATTCATCGACGGCGGCGTGTCGCTCGACTGGCTCGGGGCGGCCGGATGCCGCGTGGTCAACCTGCTGGCCAAAGGCTCGCGGAAACATTGCGAGGGGCAGCTGCGCCGCACGCCCGAACGGCATCTGGAGGATGTGCGCACCGAGATCCTTGCGGCCGCCGACCGCGGGATGAAGGTGAATCTCTACCTCGAAGACTGGTCCAACGGCATGCGTCGTTCGCCCGGTTACGTCTACGCGATGCTCGACGGACTGGCCGACGCTCCCGTCAGCAGGTTCATGTGTCCCGATACGCTGGGCGTCCTCGATCCCTACGACACCGAACGTTTCTGCCGCGACCTTACGGAGCGTTATCCGTCGCTGCGTTTCGATTTTCACGCCCACAACGACTACGACCTCGCCGTGGCCAACACCGCCGCCGCCGTGCGGGCGGGTTTCCATGGCGTCCATGTCACCGTGAACGGGCTGGGCGAGCGGGCCGGCAACGCGCCGCTGTCGAGCACCGTGGCCGTGCTGCACGACCGTCTGGGCCGCACGACGGGTGTCGACGAAACGAAGATCAACCGCGTCAGCCGCACGGTCGAGAGTTATACGGGCATCCGCATTCCCGCCAACCGCCCGATCGTCGGCGCGAGCGTCTTCACGCAGTGCGCGGGCATCCACGCCGACGGCGACAACAAGAACAACCTCTATTTCAACGAACTGCTTCCCGAGCGTTTCGGGCGCGTCCGCGAATATGCCCTGGGCAAAACCTCGGGCAAGGCCAATGTCCTGAAAAACCTCGAAGCGCTGGGCATCGACCTCGACGAGGCCGCGATGCGCAAGGTGACCGAACGGGTGGTCGAGTTGAGCGACAAGAAGGAGCAGGTGACGGCCGAGGACCTGCCGTATATCATCGCCGACGTGCTGCGCTACGACCCGGTCGACACCCCGGTCCGGATCCTCAATTACAGCCTCTCGCTGGCGCAGGGGATGCATCCCGTCGCGACGCTCCGGATCGAGATCCACGGCCGCGCGTACGAGCGGACCTCGGCGGGCGACGGCCAGTACGACGCCTTCATGCGTGCCCTGCGGCAGATTTACCGCGAACAGCTCGGGCGCGAGTTTCCGATGCTGCGCGACTATACCGTTTCGATTCCGCCCGGAGGCCGCACCGACGCCTTCGTGCAGACGATCATCACGTGGGAGATGGACGGCCGCGAGTTCAAGACCCGAGGGTTGGACGCCGACCAGACGGAGGCCGCAATCAAGGCGACGGTCAAAATGTTGAATATCATTGAAATAACCTATAACGACAATGGATGTTAAAATTGCTCTTTTAGCCGGCGACGGTATCGGTCCCGAGATCGTCGCCGAAGCCACGAAAGTGTTGGACCGCGTGGCGGAAAAGTTCGGACACAAAATCGAGTACCGTCCCGCATTGGTGGGCGCCGCGGCCATCGACGCTGTGGGCGACCCCTATCCCGACGAGACGCACGCCGTCTGCCTCGACGCCGACGCCGTGCTGTTCGGGGCCATCGGGGACCCCAAATACGACAACGACCCCACGGCGAAGGTGCGTCCCGAGCAGGGCCTGCTGCGGATGCGCAAGTCGCTGGGACTTTTCGCCAACCTGCGCCCCGTGGCGTTGTTCGACGCGCTGGCCGACCGTTCGCCGCTCAAGGAGGAGGTGGTCCGCGGCACGGATTTCATCTGCGTGCGCGAACTGACCGGTGGCATCTACTTCGGTCGTCCGCAGGGCCGCGACGAGGAGGGTACGCGCGCCTTCGACACCTGCACCTACACGGTCTCGGAGATCGAACGGGTCCTGCACGTGGCGTTCCGCCTGGCCGTGTCGCGCCGCTGCAAACTGACGGTCGTCGACAAGGCCAACGTGCTGGAAACCTCGCGCCTGTGGCGTGAAACGGCCCAGCGGGTAGCCCGGGAGTACCCCGAGGTGGCGGTGGATTATATGTTCGTGGACAATGCCGCCATGCAGATCATCCGCCAACCGGCTTATTTCGATGTCATCGTCACCGAAAACATGTTCGGCGACATCCTCACCGACGAGGCCAGCGTCATCAGCGGCTCGCTGGGCATGCTCTCCTCGGCGAGCGTGGGGGCCGAAGTGGCCCTTTTCGAGCCGATCCACGGCTCCTATCCGCAGGCCGCGGGAAAGAACATCGCCAACCCGATGGCCACGATTCTCTCGGCCGCGATGCTTCTGGAGCACCTGGGCCTCGACGCCGAAGGGCGTGCCGTGCGGCGTGCCGTCGATCGGGCGCTGGCCGACGGTGTCGTCACCGAGGACCTCGCGGCGCCGGGCGAAAAGGCCCGTTCGACCTCCGAGGTGGGCGATTACGTCGCTTCGCAGATTTGATCCCGTTATTCCGGATTGCCGGCAGGCCGCTTTTTCGCGGTCTGCTTTTTTTGGTGTTGTAACGACGTTTTTATTTTTGTTGGGACGTTTTACCGAACTGCATGCGAATCGATTTTGTTCTCGTCCGACTTTTATGTACCTTTGTCGTTTCAAGAACGATGAAATAACATGGCAGGTTCCAATTTCGTAGATTACGTAAAGATATTCGCCCGCTCGGGTCACGGCGGCGGCGGCTCGACGCATTTCCGCCGCGAGAAATTCGTGGCGTTCGGCGGTCCCGACGGCGGTGACGGCGGCAAGGGCGGCAGCATCGTCCTGCAGGGCGACAAGCAGTACTGGACACTCATCCACCTCAAATACCAGCGCCACCAGTTCGCCGGGGACGGCGAGCACGGCTCCGGGGCGCGTTCCTCGGGCAAGGACGCCCGCGACATCGTGATTCCGGTTCCGCTGGGTACGGTCGCCAAGCGCGTCTTCGAGAGCGAGGACGGGACCACGACCACCGAAACGGTGGGCGAGGTGACGGCCGACGGCGAGCGGCTCGTGCTGCTCCGGGGCGGCCGGGGCGGTCTGGGCAACTGGCATTTCAAGAGTGCCACGAATCAGACGCCGCGCTACGCCCAGCCGGGTGAGGAGGGGGAGGAAGGCACGTTCATCCTCGAACTGAAGGTGCTGGCCGACGTGGGGCTGGTGGGCTTCCCCAATGCGGGCAAGTCGACGCTGCTCTCGGTCGTCTCGGCCGCGAAGCCCAAGATCGCCGACTACGCCTTCACGACGCTGGAGCCGAACCTCGGTATCGTCGAGGTCCGCGACCACAAGTCGTTCGTCATGGCCGACATTCCGGGCATCATCGAGGGTGCGCACGAGGGCCGCGGTCTGGGAACCCGTTTCCTGCGTCATATCGAGCGCAATTCGGTGCTGTTGTTCCTGATTCCCGCCGACAGCGACGACATCCGCCGCGACTACGACGTTCTGCTGGGCGAACTGACGCAGTACAATCCCGAACTGCTGGACAAGGAGCGCCTGCTGGCCGTCACCAAGTGCGACATGCTCGACGAGGACCTGATCGCTGAGATGCGCGGCCACCTGCCCGAAGGCGTACCGTCGGTCTTCATCTCGTCGGTCTCGGGGCTGAACATTCCGCGGCTCAAGGATATGCTGTGGGAGGCGTTGCAGCGGTAAATTCCTGCGTCGTCCGCACCGGACATCCGGCGGTTCGGGGAGATGCTGCGGAAGACGTTGCCGTGCCGGAAAATTCCGCTTCGCGGTTGGTGACGCGCAGGGAGTATTTTCCGGCGAAATAGTCGATGATTCCATACAAGGAGCCTGTGCCCTGGGGCACAGGCTCCTTTGCGTAGGCGCAGGTCGCGGCGGTCCGCACGGTGAAGGTCCGGCCCCGGGTGTCGACGATCACGCGCTCGGTGGCGACGGTGCGGCCCGTCTCCGGGTCGGTGTCGCACCAGGTTTTCCCGGCGTCGGCGAAACGCACGTCGTCGAAACGGACGCGGGTGTCGATGTGCCGGGCCGAGACGGCGTCGAACGTCAGGAACTGTGCGGAGGGGGTCTCGCCGCCGGGCGGTTCGGTGCGGATGTACCGTGCCAGCTCTTCGCGCGGGATGCACCCCGCGCCGTCGTCGCCGGGTGTCGTTCCCAGCTGGATTTTCCCGCCGTAGTCGCACAGCGTCAGTCCGTTGCAGCGTACGGTCGCCACGATGCCGAACGGATAGAGGTCCGCCAGCGGGGAGCCTTCCGCAGCGATCGCGATGCCGCCCGAGGCGTCTTCGACGACGATCGTCCTGTAAAATTCGCCGTAGAGGTCGTTGGCCGTGACGAATCCGCGGATGATGATGTCCTGCGTCACCGCGACGCTGCTTTTCCCGTCGCAGAGCGACTTGAGGTAGGCGACCGAATTCTGCGGTTCCGGGGGACAGACCGTGAATTCGGGCTGCGTGGCCCGGTCGCATCCGGCCGGCAGCGTCAGCAGGATCGGCAGGACCAGCAAGCCCGGCAGGATCGGCAGGCTAATGCGTGCAGTCGTTTTCATCGCGCAGTTTGAGAATGTAACGTCCGTCGCCCGCGGCATCGTACTGGAGAATGCCCGTCAGCGAGACCGTGCCGGCAGGCACTTCGGCGTCGGCGAAACGGGCGTATGGGCGGACATAGGTGTAGACGGCGTTGCCGTCGGCGTCGGTAAAACGCTTGTAGCCCGCCCACGTCGGGGCTGAAAGATCTTCGGGGGTGTAGCGCAGGCCGTCGATGCGAACGAGCGTGCCGCAGCGGTTTTCCGTAAGCGCAGGAATGGTAAGCGGGGCAGGAGAGGGTGCGGCCAGGGTTTCGCCGCTGCGGACCAGCACGGCGCCGAGCGCCGCCCGGGAGCCGATGTAATCCGTTGCGTAGCCGCTTCCGGCGGCGGGCGGACGTCCCGCCTGCAACACCCCGCGGCTCTGGGCGACGGTGAGTCCCCGGAGTGAAAGCGTAACACGGCTTCCTATGGGGAAGTCGTTGTGCAGGTGGTCGATACCGGCCATTACCTCAAGTCCTGCTTCAGCATCGCAGATGCAGAGCGTGCGGTAGAAATTCTCCGCTCGGTCGCTGCTCGCGACCCTCCCCGTGACGACGATGTCGCCCGTAACGGTGAAGGGCGTGCCCGCATAACGGGCGCGCAGCGCCGCGATGGTCTCCGTCGCGGGTTTCTCCCCTCCGTCGTCGTCCGGCTCCCCGAACGGGGAGTCGTAGCATCCGCCCGCCAGCAGGACGGCGGCAAGGCAGAGAAGGGATATGGGCCGGGAACGGGACATGTTTTTAAGGCAAGGCGGTGCGGCAATGGCGGTCCGAAGGGGGATGCGGTGTATCGTGCGGAATCGGATCCGGCAATCTCACTGTTCGATAC
>ERZ1673694.879-NODE-879-length-13162-cov-6.987716_pt1 | contig 13162 bp, 9 predicted proteins | sample MGYA00580224_ERZ1673694 | MGnify/ENA primary metagenome ERZ1673694 (study PRJEB41218, sample SAMN15661778) | gut metagenome | host: Homo sapiens | place: Canada: London | collected 2015-08-20/2019-03-30 | study: EMG produced TPA metagenomics assembly of PRJNA649273...
GAGGCTTTGCAGCGCCTGAGGCGTTTCCCATAAAACCGCAGCGCCCCCGGTTTCCATGACAGGAAGCCGGGGGCGTTTTGTGTATGACTGCTCCTTGCAAACGCCGCCCATTCGTTCTATATGACAAGGCAAAACTGCCGGAATTCTATTTGCAGGAAGAAAATTTGGAGAAGATCATTGCGGAGATGGGGTAAGATACACTGAAAAACTACAAATGACGTAGTATCGCCACACCGAACGCTCTGTAATTTTGGCACCCGCCCAGGCTGCGATCAAGAACCCCCGCAAGTGATTGCGTGAGCGCTTGAAAAAGCACAAATAATGCAGTCAAAACCACCGGCTGAGCCGGTGGCTTAAGTAAGCCCTAGAAGGGCTCCTTACTAGCAAAGCCCCTGCAAGGGGCCACGAGCAAGCATCTTTCATCTGCATTACTTGCCCTACTGCTCTAACGAGCAGTATCACAAAGTGCATCTTCTAAGATGACAATTTCTTTGTCATCTCGCTTCGCTCGAATCTTATAGCTAAAGCATTTTCTTTTCCACCAGCGGAGCTGGTGGTTGTCGCTCGCTCAAGCTACTCAAGTGAACCGCCCCGGTTTCTGTAACAGGAAGCCGGGGGCGGTTTGTGTCATTTGCTGAATCGGAAGGATCCGCTTGTAAAGTTGGGAAAAAAGGTGTAATATTGGTGTACAGAGATTTAGAACAATGCATGATATGTGATGTCTCTGTGATCTGCATCAGCGGATGTGCTCCGAATGCTTGATAGGGAGCAACACTTTCCCCGCCTTGCGGGGGTAATAGCCGGAAAACGGCAAACATCAAAAAAACTGAAAAAACCATGAAAAAAGCAGCAAACATCCGCTTTATAGGACTTTTTGCGTGCTATTCTATCCTCAGAGAAAACCCGATGATGCGGAAAAAGCGATTTTCCTGACTGCAGTGGAGGTGGAACAGGATGAGACGACGAACACTTTCTTACGAGGTGCGGTTGTTTGCAGGCAAAACAGACCCGGCGAACAGTGCCTATTGGCTGCCGCTCTGGATGCACCTGAGGGATACGGCGGGTATTATGGTGTATCTGGTGCAGAAGTGGCTGCCGGAAAGCGTCCGTCAGCATATCGAGCTGGACGAGGATCTACTGACACAGACCGCCTGCTTTCTGGGGTTGGTCCATGATCTTGGAAAGACTTCCGCAAATTTCCAGGGCCCTATCATGGCACAACTACCGGAGCCCAGACAGCGCCTGGAAAAATACACAACGCTCAGTTACCGGGAACAGAACCGCAGGTATTCACGTCACGCGTTGGCGAGTGAGGCCATCTTGCGGTGGCTGAAATGCCCCAACGGGCTTGCATCAGTAGCAGGAGCGCACCATGGCAAGCCACAAACCGGGAAGAACGTGCTTGACCAGCTGGGGGATAAGAACGAAAGAGGCAGCTGGGAATCTAACTACTGGCCCGAGGGGGAACAAAAATTCTGGGAGAGCTGCTGGCGGGAACTGTTTGACTACGCCTTGCAGGAAAGCGGCTTTTCCAGCGTGGACGAGCTGCCGCAGCTGACCATCCCGGCTGAGATCCTGCTGACCGGTCTGCTCATTATGGCGGACTGGATCGCCAGCAATACCCGGTATTTTCCGCTCATCCCTGTGGAAGAGGTGGGCAGCGATACCCTGTATCCCGCCCGTGTCGATCGGGCGTGGGAAGCGCTGGACCTGACCTCTCCGTGGGAGGTGCAGTCGGATGTGTCTGACCCGGGAGCATTTGAACAACGGTTTGGCTTCCCGCCCAACGAAGTCCAGCGGGCCATGCTGGAAGCTGTCAGTCAGGCCCAGGAACCGGGGATGTTCATTCTGGAAGCACAGATGGGCGTGGGCAAGACGGAAGCCGCGCTGGGCGCGGCAGAGATTTTAGCCAAGCACGGCGGCGAGGGCGGCATCTTCTTTGGTCTGCCCACTCAGGCCACCGCCAATGGTATCTTTGGGCGGCTGCTGGCATGGGCCGAAAAGCAGCCGGATGGGCTGGAGCACTCCATCAAGCTGGCCCACGGCATGGCCGAACTGAACGAGGCCTATATCCGATTGCAGCAGGACACGGTGCGGGTGGAGGAAGATCTGGAAGCAGACCCCGATGCTGACCCGGAGAGCCGGGTGATGGTGCATCAGTGGTTCCGGGGCAATAAACAGGGGCTGCTGGCTGATTTTGTCATCGGCACGGTGGATCAGCTGCTGATGGCGGCGTTACAGCAAAAACATGTGATGCTGCGCCACCTTGGCCTTGCAGGCAAGGTGGTGGTCATCGACGAGTGCCACGCCTATGACGCTTACATGAACTGCTATCTTGACCGGGCGCTGACCTGGCTGGGCCGGTACAAAGTGCCGGTGATCCTGCTTTCCGCTACCCTGCCCGCCAAGCGCCGGGTCGAACTGGTCAGGGCCTACCTGAATGGAAGAACCGCGCCGGATGGCCCGTGGCAGACCTGCCGGGGCTATCCGCTGCTGACCTGGACGGACGGCAAACGGGTGGAGCAGACGACTATCCCACTGGAAACCGAACCACGCAGAGTGGAGACATTCCCGCTGACCGAGGAACAGCTGACTGACACTCTGCGCAGTGCCTTGCGGGAGGGCGGCTGTGCGGGCGTGATCGTCAATACCGTGAAAAAGGCGCAGGCCATTGCGGCCCGTCTGCGGGCAGAACTGCCGGAGTTTGAGGTGGTGGTATTCCATGCTCAGTTCCTCATGCTCGACCGTGCCACCAAAGAAGAGGCGCTGATGAAGCGCATCGGAAAGCACTCCACCTCGGAACAGCGGGATAAGCTCATTGTGGTGGGCACGCAGGTGCTCGAGCAATCCCTTGATATCGACCTGGATTTTCTGGTCACAGAGCTCTGCCCCATGGATCTGCTCTTACAGCGCATCGGACGGTTGCACCGCCACGAGGGGCGGGCCCGTCCCCGGCCGGTGGCGCAGGCCCGCTGTGCCGTGCTGGACACTGGGACGGAGGACTTCGACGAGGGCAGCAAGGCGGTTTACGGGGAATGGCTGCTCTGGCGCACCCGCAAGTTCCTGCCTGCCGCCATCACCCTGCCCCATGATATTGCCCCGCTGGTGCAGGATGTCTATGGCTGGGAGCCCGACCCGCTGCCCGCCAGCCCGCAGAGCACTGCGGCCCGGGCGGAGTACGAAAAGGCCCAACAAATCAAAATGGGCAAGGCGAAGACTTTTACCATTCTGCCGCCAGAAGAGCACAGAAAGCGCCCTTCCCTGAATACGCTGGATAATTGGATGGATGATGTGGGTGCTGTCAGTGACAATGGGGCCCGCGCGGCGGTGCGTGACGGTGACCCTTCCATTGACGTGCTGGTGCTGATGCGGGATGCGGCGGGAAATGTCCGCTTCCTGCCCGATGAAACGGGGCATCCCGGTGCCTGCGTGCCCACGGACGAGCCGCCTCAGCCGGAGATGGCGCTTCAAATTGCACGGCAGAAGCTGCGCCTGCCCGGATATTTCAGCAAAAAGTGGTCGATAGATAAGACAATTGAAATATTAGATGCAGAAACCCGAGAACGATTTGGCATGTGGTGGCAGTCGCCGCTGCTGCGGGGAGAACTGATCTTACTGCTGGATGACCACCTGACCGCACAGCTTGCCGGGCAGGTGCTGCAATACGACCGTGAAAACGGTCTGACCTACCGGAAGGAGGAAGAGAATGAAGCAAATTGAGTATAATTTGCTGGAGGAACGCTGGGTGCGGGTGCGCGGGCAGGATTACACCGTGCAGGAAGTTTCTCTGCCGGATGCCCTGCTGCACGCCCACGAATACCGTGACCTGGCCGGAGAACTGCCCACGCAGGATGCCGCCATGCTGCGGTTGCTGTTGGCGGTTCTGCACACGGTGTTTTCCCGGGTGGATGAAAACGGTACTCCGGCCCCCTTTGAGGAAACGGACGATGCTCTGATCCGCTGGGAGGAGCTGTACCGGCTGGGGCATTTTCCGGAAGCGCCCATCCGGGCCTATCTGGAGCAGTGGCGTGACCGCTTCTGGCTTTTCCACCCGGAACGCCCCTTCTGGCAGGTGCCGGAAGCGAAGATCGGCACGGAGTACACCGCTTCCAAGCTGAACGGGGAGCTTTCCGAGAGCAGCAACAAGCTGCGGTTATTCTCGTCCTATGCGGGTGAGGGCAAGGAGGGCCTGACTTATGCACAGGCAGCGCGGTGGCTGCTGAGTGTGAATGGCTACGATGACACCTCTGCAAAGCCCAAGGGCAAGGGTCTGCCCTCGGTGGGCGCTGGCTGGCTGGGAAAGCTGGGGTACATTCAGGCGCAGGGCAGCAACCTGTTCGAGACTTTGATGCTGAACCTCACTCTGCTCAAGGATGGCGTAGAACTGTGGGGGGAGAATCATCCCTGCTGGGAACTGGAACAGCCCCACAGTGCAGAGCGCACAGAAATCGCCCTGCCGGACAATCCTGCGCAGCTGCTGACCCTGCAATCCCGGCGGCTCCTGCTCGACCGAGAGGGAGAAATCGTGACCGGATTTTCTCTGCTGGGCGGCGATTTCTTCCCCCGGGAGAACGCATTTGCAGAACAAATGACCGTCTGGCGTGACCCGGATGCCAAAAAGAGCAAAAAGACCGGGCAGGTCACCTTTGTGCCCAGCCGTCACGACCCGGCAAAGCAGTTCTGGCGGGAGTTTCCGGCAGTGTTCTGTGAGGAAGGGGAAAGCGTCCGCAGGCCCGGCGTTGTACGCTGGGTGGAAATGCTTCAAAATGACCCGGACTGTCCGCTGGAACGCAAGCGGCTGATCCGCTTTGCCATCAGCGGCATGAAGTACGGAGATAAGGATTTCTTTGTGAACGATTCCTTCAGCGACAGCCTGACCTTTCAGGCCGCGTTGCTGGGAGAACTGGGACGGCGCTGGACAGTACCCATCCGGGATGAGATCGGGCGCTGCGAGCGGGCCGCGCAATCTGTCGGCCGCCTTGCGTGGGAGCTCTCCCTTGCGGCGGGAGATAAGAACGATACGACTGCGGAAGCCGCCCGCACTCAGTTCTATTTTACCATCGATCAGCCGTTCCGGCTTTGGCTGCAGAGCATTGACCCCGAAACGGACAAGCTGGACGAAAAAGCCGATGAATGGCAGGAGAAAGCCCGCAAACTGGCCGCAGAGCTGGGCCGCCAGATGGTGGAGCGGGCCGGGAATGCCGCCTTTGTGGGCCATAGGGTCGAGGTGAAAACAGGCGGTAAAAAGGACGAAAAGAAAACCGTTCTGTATACGGCCCCCAAGGCCTACAATAGCTTCCTGTACGATCTGCGGAAGCTCTACCCGAAGAAAGAAGGAGGAACAGCATGATAACGGATGCGATCCATGATTATGTGGCCGGACAGCTGAGCAGGCTGTGGAGCCTGCCCAAACCCCAGCGGCGTGCCCGGCTGGCAGAGCTGCGCCGGGGCGTTGGGCATCAGCCCGGCGACCTGCCGGCGCTGTGGGGCAGCTTCCTGCAGGAACTGCCCAAAGAGCTCTGGGGCAGGGAAACGGCGGCAGGGGAGTGCCGGGAACCATCGGAAGCCGAGTGGGCGGTCTACCTTGCCCTGACTCTTTACGCCCTGCACCAGCAGGGAGAAGAGAATGTTTCCGTGAATGAAAAGGGCTGCACGCTGGGCAGGGCGGTGCGCCTGCTGGCCCAGAATTCCGCAGCTGCCGCGCAGGACTGGACCGAGAGCAGCGTCCTGCGCCGGTTCAACGCACTGGCCACAGCGGATTCCATGCCCGAGGTGTCCCACTACCTCCGGGGGATGGTGCAGCTGTTCCGGGGAAGTGAACCGAAGCTGAAACTGGATTACCCCCGGCTGGCTGTGGAGCTGTACCGGTTCCAGCTCCCGGATCAGGCAGCCAATGTCCGCCTGCAGTGGGGCCGGGACCTCTACCAGATGAATGCCGACACACCTGAAACCGAAGAAAAGGAGAATTGAAATGGATACCAAGCGTCTGTATGTTGATTTTCATGTGCTGCAAACGGTGCCGCCCAGCTGTGTGAACCGCGACGATACCGGCAGCCCCAAGACGGCTGTCTATGGCGGTGCCACCCGCGCCCGGGTATCCTCTCAGGCGTGGAAGCACGCGATCCGCAAAATGTTTGCCGAAGAAATGGCCGACATGGTCGAGACCGGAAAACGTACCCTGAAAGCAACTGACCTTGTGGCCGGGGAACTGGCCGCACTGGCTCCTGAACTGGACGATGCCAGACTGAAAAAGGATGCAAAAAAGGCACTGGAAAATGCAGGCATCAAGCTGAAAGATGACAACAACGCCGCCCTGCTCTTTTTGAGCACGGCCCAGGCCCGGGCGCTGGCCCGGCTGGCCGCCGAGGACTGCGAGGAGAAGGATGACTACAAAAAGGCCCTGAAGGAGAACCCTTCGGTGGATATGGCTCTGTTTGGCCGGATGGTCGCCAGCGATCCTTCCCTGAATTACGATGCCGCCGCTCAGGTGGCCCACAGCATCTCCACCCATGCCGTACAGAACGAGTTTGATTACTTCACCGCTGTGGATGACTGTGCCCCGGAGGATTCGGCAGGCGCGGGCCATCTGGGCACGGTGGAGTACAACTCTTCCACCCTGTATCGCTATGCCACCGTCAACATGGTGGAACTGGTACACCTGCTGGGGGCTGAAAAGGCAGCCCAGGCTGTCCGGGTGTTCGGCGAAGCCTTCATCCGCTCCATGCCCACCGGAAAGCAGAACAGCTTTGCCAACCGCACCCTGCCGGATGCTGTCTATGTCACCCTGCGGGAGGATCAGCCTGTGAACCTCTGCGGTGCCTTTGAAAAGCCGGTGCGCAAGAGCCCCGAGGGCTATGCGGAACCCTCCAAGACGGCGTTGAAGCAATACGCGCAGCAGGTGTATGCCTGCTATGCGGATGCTCCGGCCCAGAGCTTTGCTGTGGGCATCGGGCTGGACGAGCTGGCCCCGGCCATGCCCCTGAACCAGATGCTCACCGCGCTGGAGCGTGCCGTAAAGGAGAAGCTGCCCGGAAATGAGGTGTGACCATGGCAACGCTGTTGCTTCGGCTGGCCGCGCCCCTGCAATCGTGGGGTGCGGATTCCAAATTTGAGACCCGCAAAACGAACCGGGAACCCACCAAAAGCGGTGTCATTGGCCTGTTGGCAGCGGCTCTGGGCCTGCGCCGGGACGATGCCGCAGGTCTTGCCCGGCTGAACGGCTTGCACTTTGCCGTCCGTGCTGACCGGGAGGGCAGCCTGCTGGTGGATTTCCACACAGCCAACCGGGAAGAGGATCGGAAAAAAGGCAAGGCTCCCTATGTGACCTACCGCCATTACCTGCAGGATGCGGTCTTTCTGGTGGGGCTGGAAAGCGAGGACACCGCCCTGCTACAGGAGCTGGAAACGGCCCTGAAACATCCGGTCTACCCGCTGTATCTGGGGCGGCGTTCCTGCCCCCCCACCCTGCCGCTCTGTCTTGGTATCCGGGCCGGGAAACTGCTGGATACCCTGCGGGCCGAACCGCTGCTGGTGAAACAGAGGAATGGGGCCCCCTTGCGCATCGTGGCAGACGCGGACCCGGCGGATGCTGCTGCCGTGCCCCGGCGTGATCTGGCAGTGTCGTTCAGCCCCATCCACCGGCAGTACGGCTTCCGCCCGGTGCGGGAGTGGAACACAAACCCGCCGGAAATGCCCGGCGCGACCGAACATGACGCAATGGCAGAATTGAGGTGAGGAATCATGTATCTATCCCGCGCAGAACTTGACCCGACCCGCCGTGAGACCATGGTGGCGCTGATCTCGCCCCAGAAATTCCATGGTGCGGTGGAAAACGCTTTTCCCGGTGCGCGCCGCCGCAGGCTGTGGCGGCTGGATCAGCTGGGAGAAAAACTGTACCTGCTCCTGCTCAGTGAGGAACGGCCGGACCTGACCGCCCTGTGTGCGCAGTTCGGCACCGGTGCGCCCCCGGAGACCCGGCCCTATGACCCGCTGCTGGAACGGGTGACAGCGGGCAGCTGCTGGCAGTTCCGCCTGACTGCCAACCCCACCCGCAGTAAAAAAGACTCTGCCGACCATACGGCCCGGGGAACCCTGAAACCCTGCTATCTCGAGGTAGAGCAGGAGGAATGGCTGTGGGCGCAGGCCGCAAAGCACGGCTTTGCCGTCTCGGAGGGGGCGTTCGCAGTGACCCGGAAGCAGACCTATCACTTCAAGAAAAACGGCACCCGGCCTGTTACCCTGCTGGCTGTGACCTACGAGGGCATTCTGCAGGTAACGGACCCGGAGGCCTTCAAGGCCCTGCTGTGCGAGGGCGTTGGCCGGGGCAAGGCCTATGGCCTTGGCCTGATGACCATTATCCACAGGGGAGGAGACCATGGCTGAGATGCCGGGCATTGCGCGGCCCGAACGGCAGGCGCTGCCGCAGCTCCGGGACCGGATGACCTTTCTGTATCTGGAACACTGCACCCTTGGCCGGGACAATGGAGCCATTACCGTAACGGATGAAAAGGGAATCGTTCAGGTTCCGGCAGCGGGCATCTCTGTCCTGCTGCTGGGGCCCGGCACCCGTGTGACCCACCGTGCCATGGAGCTGATGGGGGATACCGGTGTGGCAGCGGTCTGGGTGGGGGAGCACGGCGTGCGGTTCTACGCCCATGGCCGTGCCCTGAGTGAGCACTCCCGCCTGCTGGAACGGCAGGCTGAGCGCTTTTCCAACCAGCGGGAGCATCTGGAAGTGGTGCGCAAAATGTACCAGCTCCGTTTCCCGGATGAGGATGTTTCCCACCTGACCACCCAGCAGCTCCGGGGCCGGGAGGGCAGCCGGGTGCGTACGGCATACCGCAAGGCCGCAAAGGCCACCGGTGTCAAATGGAATGGCCGGGTGTATGACCCCAATGATTTTTCTGCAGGCGACCTTGTCAATCAGGCTCTTTCGGCGGGCACGGCCTGCCTGTACGGCCTGGCCTTTGCGGTCATCACTGCGCTGGGCTGCGCGCCGGGACTGGGATTTGTCCACGTCAAGCACGAGGGCTCTTTTGTGTACGATATCGCCGATCTGTACAAGGCCGAGGTGGTCATCCCGCTGGCCTTCGAGGTGGCGGCGCAGGCTCCGCAGGATCTGCCCTCCGTTATGCGCCGCCGTGTGCGGGATGCCATGGTGGAACATCATATTCTGGAGCGGATGGTGCACGATGTCCGTTGGCTGCTCCTGAACGAAGAGGAGCAGGCGGCGGAACCGGAAGCGGTCTATCTCTGGGACAGCAAGATCGGCACCGTTGCCAACGGCGTAAACTACTTCGATGCGGAAGAAGGTGAGGAGACATCGTTGTCCTGACTATGACAAACTGTCCGCCCAGCCTGCGGGGTGACCTGTCCAAGTGGCTGTGCGAGATCAACACCGGCGTGTATGTGGGCAATGTGAGCAGCCGTGTGCGGGATGCCATCTGGGATCGCGTCTGCGAAAACCTGAAAAATGGGCAGGCAACGCTGGTGTTCAACACCAACAACGAACAGCGGATGGATTTCCGCACCCACAACACCAGCTGGGAGGCCGTTGATTTCGAGGGCATCAAGCTGATGCGCCGCCCGCTGCCCCAGACGCAGGCCCCGGCGGCTGATCTCAAACCGGGATTCAGCAACGCGGCCAAACGCCAGATGGCTCAGAAAATGGCCCGGAAGAAAGCCGCCGCCCCTGCCAAGGAAGAAAGCTACACCGTGATCGACCTTGAAACCACCGGTCTGAACGCCGCCTCAGATGCCATTGTGGAATACGGCGCTCTCCGTGTGCGGGATGGTCAGCCTGCCGAAGAATTTTCGGCCCTTGTCCGGGGCACAGAACCTCTGCCGGATGTGGTGGCAAAGCTCACCGGCATCACGCCGGAGGAGCGGAGCGGCGGTATGGAGCCGCTGGCCGCGCTGGAGGCGTTTCTCGCATTCGTGGGCAAAGATACGCTGGTGGGCTATCACCTGAAATTTGACCTCGATTTCTTGCGTGCGGCCTGCATTCGGAATGACAGACCCCTGCTTACCAACCGCAGCATCGATGTTTTGCCCCTTGCCCGCCGTAAGGTGTCGGGGGTGATGAACTATAAGCTGCTCACGCTGGCCCGGCATTTTGAGGTTGCCCAGCAGGAGACCCATCGCGCCCTGCCCGACTGCCGCCTGATCCAGCAGGTCTATGCAAAACTGAATGAAACGGGATCGGCCCGCTGATAAAAATGCCGCTTCTATGGGATCTTTTTAGTCTTTTCCCCGCCTACGCGGGGGTGATCCTGCGGTGTGCAGATGGTCGAGAGTGGCCCCGAGCTTTTCCCCGCCTACGCGGGGGTGATCCCTGCCCCTTTGGTAGGCACGCCCGGCCCCCACCCTTTTCCCCGCCTACGCGGGGGTGATCCCAGGCCAAAGCCGCCCACGAGCTGCGCACCCTGCTTTTCCCCGCCTACGCGGGGGTGATCCTTGACAACTCGCAGTAATGTGCGGGCTTGTCTTCTTTTCCCCGCCTACGCGGGGGTGATCCCTGGAATTAATCCGAAGGGAGTACAACAATGAACTTTTCCCCGCCTACGCGGGGGTGATCCTCTCTTGAAGTTATCCCAAAGGATTCTGTTCGGCTTTTCCCCGCCTACGCGGGGGTGATCCCTTGTCGGAGGTGCATATCTCCGCCAGCGACGGCTTTTCCCCGCCTACGCGGGGGTGATCCCCGTATCCATAGCGGCTTGATACTCGGCGGTAGCTTTTCCCCGCCTACGCGGGGGTGATCCTAGAAAAGGGTTAAGGTGCAATCCATGGGAAGACTTTTCCCCGCCCACGCGGGGGTGATCCCTCGCAGTATAAGTGCGGGCTTGTCTTTCACATCTTTTCCCCGCCCACGCGGGGGTGATCCTCTGCCTTGCTTGCCCTTTTGACGGGCTGGCCTCTTTTCCCCGCCTACGCGGGGGTGATCCCTGTCGCGGCTCATCAGCGGCACACAAGCCTTTCTTTTCCCCGCCTACGCGGGGGTGATCCTTATAACCCCCGGTCGGAGTGGTACGGAACGTACTTTTCCCCGCCTACGCGGGGGTGATCCTAACCCAGTCAACAGACAGCGGGAACGCGTTGGCTTTTCCCCGCCCACGCGGGGGTGATCCCTGTATGCGGCTGAAAGCCCACAAAAGAGAATTCTTTTCCCCGCCCACGCGGGGGTGATCCTGTCCCCGGTTTTGCCAAGGGTCAGCTGGCGGCCTTTTCCCCGCCCACGCGGGGGTGATCCCAAAATGGATTCCCTGCGCAAGCGCCAGAGAAACTTTTCCCTGCCTACGCGGGGGTGATCCTTATTCCGGTTTTTTCAGCGAGCTGAGCACCCTCTTTTCCCCGCCCACGCGGGGGTGATCCTCGAATCACTTCCCGGAACAGCAGCTCATTGTTCTTTTCCCCGCCCATGCGGGGGTGATCCCTGCTGGCCATAGAGGATTTCCTGCTGGCTTGCCTTTTCCCCGCCCATGCGGGGGTGATCCCGGCACGGGCACCGAGCTGTACCGCCGTGTCATCTTTTCCCCGCCCACGCGGGGGTTCCACATTGACAACCCTGCGCAAAAAGCAGATAATAGGTTTATCTTGAATGCAGAGCGAGGGAAAGTATATGCTGTATTTTGAAAACGATTACTGCGAGGGTGCGCATCCGGCAATCTTACAGAAGCTGGTGGAGACTAACTTTGAAAAGGTCTCCGGTTACGGCACCGATCCCTATTGCGCCAGTGCGCGGGAGAAGATCCGCGCGGCGTGCGGTGCACCGGATGCCGATGTCTGGTTCATTTCGGGCGGCACCCAGAGCAACGCCATCGTCATTGCATCGATGCTGCGCCGCTGGGAGGGTGTGCTGGCCGCATCCACCGGCCATGTGGCTGCCCACGAGGCCGGTGCCATCGAGTTCACGGGCCACAAGGTCATCGGCCTGCCGCACACCAACGGCAAGCTGGATGCCGGGACGGTTGAGGACTGGTGCAGGACCTTCTATGCCGATGGCAATATGGACCACCTCGTGTTCCCGGGCATGGTGTACATCTCCCACCCGTCGGAGTACGGCACCCTGTACACCAAGGCAGAGCTGGAAGCGCTGTCCGCTGTCTGCCATAAGTACCACATGCCGCTGTTTATGGACGGTGCCCGTCTGGGCTATGGTCTGGCCGCCGAGGGCACCGATGTGACGCTGGCCGATGTGGCCCGCCTGACCGATGTGTTCTACATCGGCGGCACCAAGGTGGGTGCGCTCTGCGGCGAGGCAGTTGTGTTCCCCCACGGCGCACCGGCTCACTTTATGACCATGGTCAAGCAGCAGGGCGCTCTGCTGGCAAAGGGCCGTCTGCTGGGCATCCAGTTCGATGTGCTGTTCACCGATGACCTGTACCAGACCATCAGCAAAAATGCCATTGAGACCGCCGCCGTGCTCAAGAAGGGACTGGCTGAAAAGGGCTATTCGTTCTTCATGGATTCGCCCACGAATCAGGTGTTCATCGTGTTGTCCAACGAGCAGCTGGCCGCGCTGGAAGGCAAGGCCAAGTTCGGCTTTTGGGAGAAGTACGATGATACCCACACCGTTGTCCGCATTGCCACCAGCTGGGCCACCCGGATGGAAGAGGTGGAGCAGCTGCTGGAGCTGATGTAAGGGCACACCTGCCAAATGGCGGTGCGTCTCTTTGTGCAGGATGCAGATTGTATTTCCCGCGCGGATATGCTATTCTTAACTGGATAAAGACTGCACTTTGTGTACCGTGGAAGGATGGTTTGTATTATGGGCTTTTTTGACAAGCTTTTTGGCGGCAAGGCCGCATCCGAGACGAAATTTTCCGGCCAGAAGATGACGGTCATGCTTCCCATTGACGGCAAGGTGATCCCGCTGGAGCAGCTGCCCGACGAGACTTTTGCCTCCGCGATCCTGGGCCCCGGCTGCGGCGTGGAGCCCACCGGCGACACCGTTTATGCTCCCTTTGACGGCACCGTTACGCAGGTGCCCGAAAGCCTGCACGCCGTTGGTATGATGAGCGATGACGGCATTGAGCTGCTGATCCATGTCGGCATGGACACGGTGGAGATGAAGGGACAGGGCTTTACCTCCCTGACCAAAGAAGGGGCTAAGGTCAAGGCCGGCACCCCGCTGCTGAAGGTGGATCTGGACGCCATCCGCGCC
>ERZ1673694.905-NODE-905-length-12841-cov-4.733224_pt1 | contig 12841 bp, 10 predicted proteins | sample MGYA00580224_ERZ1673694 | MGnify/ENA primary metagenome ERZ1673694 (study PRJEB41218, sample SAMN15661778) | gut metagenome | host: Homo sapiens | place: Canada: London | collected 2015-08-20/2019-03-30 | study: EMG produced TPA metagenomics assembly of...
CGGCGTAAAGTACGCACAATGCGGTAACCTGGTTACCGGTGGGTGACTTTTGACCGGTTATGATTTGGAAACTTTTGCGGTGAGCCGTCGATTTCTCGCAATTTGGACTGCGAAAAAATTTTTTGAGCCGGATGTGCGGGGGACCCGGCCCCTGCTTGACAAGCACCGCGTCTGTGCCGTAAAATAGAAAAAACGGCCCGCGAGGGGCCGGAGCCTGAAGCCCATCATGGACGCTATGTGGGCGTGGGGCGAACGGTACAAACAACAGAATGCGTGACTGCGCGCCGGGCAGCTGCCGTACCTGCGGCAGCACCCGGCATTTTTTGCAAAAAGGAGAAATTGCACCATGGAGCGGATCTTACTGCTGGAGGATGACAAAAGTCTGGTCACCGGGCTGACCCTTGCACTGGGCCGGGCGGGTTATGCGCTGGACACGGCCCGTACCCTGGCCGAGGCCGGGCATCTGTGGCAGGCGGGCCGCTACGACCTGCTGATGCTGGACGTGACCCTGCCGGACGGCACCGGCTTCGACTTCTGCCGGGAGGTGCGCCGCACTTCCGGGGTGCCCATCCTGTTTCTGACCGCGTCGGATGAGGAAATGGACATCATCACCGGGCTGGACCTGGGTGGTGACGATTACATCACCAAGCCCTTCAAGCTGGGGGTGCTACTGAGTCGGGTGCACGCACTGCTGCGCAGGGCCGGAGGGTTCGGGGCACAGCAGGCCACCGAGCTGTGCTCCGGCGGCATCCGGGTAGATCTGCTGGCCGGCCGGGCCGAAAAGAACGGCGTTCCGCTGGAACTCACGGCAGCGGAGTACAAGCTGCTGTGCCTGTTTCTGCGCAGCCCGGGGCAGGTGCTGACCAAAGAGACCATTCTGAACGCCCTGTGGGATTGCGAGGGCAATTATGTAGATACCAACACCCTCACGGTGTACATCCGGCGGCTGCGGCTCAAGGTGGAGGATGACCCCGGCAGCCCGCAGCGGCTGGTCACGGTGCGGGGCATGGGCTACCGCTGGAACGGGGATGTGTGAGATGAAATTTCTGGTGGAGGACGATGTCCGGCAGCTGTTTGCCCGGTTGTGCACCGGGCTGGCTGCGGCCCTGCTGGCGGCAGAATGCACGTCGTGGGCACTGTGCCCGGCACTGTGCCTGCCGCTGCTGGGGCTGTTTGTCCTTCTGGCGGCCGGGGTGCTGGGCAGTGCCGCTGCTTATTTTGCCCGACGGCAGAAACGGCTGGAGGAAGCGGCTGCGCAGGTGCGTGCCCTGCTGGACGGGGACGCCACTGCCCGGCTGGACAGCGGCCGTGAAGGGCAGTTGTACCGGCTGTTCCATGAAGTGAATGAGATGGCGGCAGTGCTCAACGCCCATGCCGACCGGGAACAGCGGGAAAAGCAGTTTTTGAAGAACACCATGGCCGATATCTCTCACCAGCTCAAGACGCCGCTGGCCGCTCTGAATATCTACAACGGTCTGCTGCAGGCCGGAACGGATGACGCAGAAAATGTGCGGGAGCTGGCCGAACTTTCCGAACAGGAGCTGGACCGGATGGAACAGCTGGTGCAAAGTCTGCTCAAGCTCACCCGGCTGGATGCGGGGACTGTACAGCTGGAAAAAACGGAACAAGATCTGCAAGGTCTGCTGGAGCAGACTGCCCGGCCCTTTGCCTGCCGCGCCCGGCAGGAGCAAAAGCAGCTGGCCGTCGCGGCAGAGCAGGGGGTGTGCCTGTGCTGTGACCGGGTGTGGATGCGCGAGGCCGTGGGCAACCTGATCAAGAATGCGCTGGACCACACCCGCGCCGGGGACACCGTGACGGTAGAGGGCAGCCGCTTTGCCGACTTTGTGCGCATCCGGGTGGTGGACACCGGCACCGGCATCCACCCGGAGGACCTGCCCCATTTGTTCAAGCGATTCTACCGCAGCCGCTTTGCGCAGGATACGCCGGGCATCGGGCTGGGGCTGCCGCTGGCGAAATCCATTGTGGAGGTCCACGGCGGCACACTGGAAGTGGAAAGTGAGCTGGGCCGGGGCACCGCCTTCACCATCCTGCTGCGGAACAGGCCCGCTCCGGCGATCCCTACAAAATTGTAGTCTTGCAGTCACCGGGCTGTAGCAAACGGGTGGTATGCTGTGGACAGATCAAAACGAAAGAAGGTTTTTGTATGAATCTGTTGCAGGCACAGGCCCTTTGCAAGACCTACGGCACCGGCGAGACTGCCGTGCAGGCGCTGAAGGACGTGAGCTTCTCGGTGCCCAAGGGCGAATTTGTGGCCGTGGTGGGCGAGAGCGGTTCCGGCAAGAGCACTCTGCTCAATCTGCTGGGCGGGCTGGACACCCCTACCTCCGGCAAGGTGCTGCTGGACGGGCGAGATCTGTTTGCCATGAAAGAGCGGGAGCGCACCATCTTCCGCCGCCGGAACATCGGCTTTGTGTTTCAGGCGTTCAACCTGATCCCGGAGCTGACCGTGGAGCAGAATATCCTGTTCCCGGTATTGCTGGACTACCAGAAGACGGACACGGCGTATCTGGAAGAACTGCTGGATGTGCTGGACCTCCGCAAGCGGCGCAGTCACCTGCCCGGCCAGCTTTCCGGCGGGCAGCAGCAGCGCGTGGCCATCGGGCGGGCGCTCATCACCCGTCCGGCGCTGATTTTAGCCGATGAGCCGACCGGCAATCTGGACACCCGCAACAGCGGCGAGGTGATCGCCCTGCTGAAGGAGGCTTCCCGCAAATACGCCCAGACCATCGTCATGATCACCCACAGCCGCAGCATCGCCCAGCCGGCAGACCGGGTGCTGCAGGTGTCGGACGGCGTGCTGACCGACTTCGGGAGGTGCGCGGAATGAAAAGCTATCTAAGCCTGATCCCCATTTCTGCCAGGGTGCGCAGGCGGCAGAACCGGCTGACCATCCTGTGCATCGTCACGGCAGTGTTCCTGGTCACGGCCATCTTCAGTGTGGCGGACATGATGCTGCGCACCCAGACGGGCCGTGCAGCCGGAAAAAGCGGCAGCTGGCATCTGGAGGTCACCGGCATCACGCCGGAGCAGGCTGCACAGCTGGTCGGCCAGCCGGACGTGGTGCGGGTGGGTGCCGGAGCAGTATTCAATGAGAACGGCGAAAGCGCATACCGCCTGAACGGCAAGCGGGTGGTGCTGTATGGTGCCAATGCAGATTATGTGAGCCTGAACCGTGCCGCAGCCTTTGCGGGCACCTACCCGCAGGCGGAAAACGAAGTGCTGCTGGGCAAGACCGCTGCACGGGTGCTGCATGTGGGCAGCGGAGACACTGTAACGCTGACACTGCCGGACGGAACGGAAAAGCCCCTCACGGTCACCGGCGTCGGCGGCATCGACGAGGTTTTTTACGGCGAGCAGTACAGCATCGTGGATGCCTACCTGCCGCAGGAAGCCTTTGCGGCCCTGCTGACTGCAAACGGCGAGGCACTGCCCCAGACACATTATGAGCTGGAATACACCAGCGCGGCCAGAGCAGCAAAGGCCCTGCCGAAGCTGCGCAGCCGGTACGGGGAGACGGCTGTGCAGGAAAACCTGCAGGTGATGGGTTCGGCAGGGCAGAGCAGCAGTACGGCTTTTCAGACCGTGTACGGGATGGCAGCGGTGCTGTTCGTGCTGGTGCTGCTGGCCGGAGTGCTGATGATCTCCGGCAGCATGAACAGCAATCTGGCCCAGCGCACCCAGTTCTTTGGCATGATGCGCTGCATCGGCATGAGCAAACGGCAGGTCATCCGGTTCGTCCGGCTGGAAGCCCTCAACTGGTGCAGGACGGCGGTGCCCATCGGCCTTGTGCTGGGCACTTTGGCCAGCTGGACGATCTGCGCCGCGCTGCGGTACGGCATCGGCGGCGAGTTTGCGGCAACGCCAGTCTGGCAGCTGAGCCCTGCGGGCCTGTGCGCCGGTGCCGTGGTGGGTGTGGTGACGGTGCTGCTGGCTGCGCAGGCCCCGGCAAAGCGGGCGGCAAAGGTCTCGCCGATGGCGGCGGTCTCCGGCAGCACCCAGAATGTGCCGGTGGGCCGTGCGGCCCATGCCGGAAAGGGCCGGGTGGAACTGGCACTGGGCGTCCGCCATGCCACCGCCAGCAAAAAGAACTGGGCCCTGATGACCGCCAGCTTTGCGTTGAGCATTGTGCTGGCGCTGGGCTTTACCGTGCTCTTGCAGTTCGCCTCTCTGCTGTTGCCCAGTCTGGTGCCGTGGCAGCCCGATGTGCTTTACAACGGCTACGGCAATGCGCAGGTGCTGCCCGGCAGCATGACCCGGACACTGCTGGAAGTGCCGGGCGTCGCCCATGCGTGGGGCTGCACTGGTCTGGTGGATACCCCGGCCAGCAGCGACAAGGGCAACGTGGACCACGTTATCTTCTGCTCCTACGATGATTATATGCTGGAGTCCAGCCGTTCCGTGGTGGTACGGGGTCGGATGCCCGGCGCAGGTAATGAAGTGATGACCATCTACAATAAGAACAACCCCATGCAGATCGGGGACGTCATCACAGTGAACGGGGTACCGCTTACCATCGTGGGTGCCTTCTCGGAGGGCACCTTCCCGGATGATGTGACCCTTATTGCACCGGAAGCGCTGTTCCGACAGGTGGCAGGCGACCAGAACTATAATATGGTAGGTGTGCAGTTGGACCGCACCGCCGACGAGGACACCCTCTTCACGCTGGCGGACCTTGCCACGGATGACGTCATCATGCAGGACCTGCGGGAGAGCAACCGGCAGGACCGCGGCACCTATTACGCGGTACGCATCGTGCTGTACGGTTTTCTGGCCATCATCGGCGGCATCTCGCTGCTGAACATCGTCAACAGCATCTCCATGAGCGTTTCCGCCCGTGCCCGGCAGTACGGTGCCATGCGCGCCGTGGGCATGGAGGATGTCCAACTGTGCCGGATGATCGCGGCGGAGGCCGGGACCTATGCGGCATCCGGCCTGCTGGTGGGCGTTGCTGCCGGCCTTGTGCTGCACCGTGTACTGTATACCCGGCTGATCACCCACTATTTCGGCGTCGTGTGGCGGGTGCCCTTCGGGCTGCTGGCAGTGCTCTGTCTGTTCGTGGCAGGTGCAGCGGCGCTTGCGGTGCACGGCCCGGTGAAGCGATTGCAGGCAATGCCCGTCACAGCAGCCATCAACGAACTCTGACAAACAAAAAACAAGCGCCGGAGCGCTCCCTTTTGCGGGAATGCTCCGGCGCTTTTGGGTGTAACTCAGTCCAGCACGGGAATGTCCAGCCCGAATTCCAGCGGGCGGAACCGGGGGCAGACGTTTTCGGTGATGGAGATCACCGAGGCGGCCAGACGGCTGCCGATCTCGCAGGAGGCGGGCAGGTTCTTGCCGTAGGTCAGGCCGATGACTGTACCGGCAAAGAAGGCGTCACCGGCACCGGTGGTGTCGATCACATCCACCTTCTTGGCGGGCACAACGCCGCTTTCGCCGTTGGCGCGGGCATACACGGCACCCTGCCCGCCCATGGTGACCACCATGCAGGGGATGTTGGCGCTGTGCACGTTGGCGGCCAGCACCTCCCGCATGGCAGCGGGGGAAAGGTGGTCGTAATCGTCCGAGAAGAGCAGCCCGGCTTCCTGCTGGTTGCACACAAAGCAGTCCACCTGCTGCAAAAAGTCGCGGCGCTCCATGGCGATGCTCATGTTGGAGATGGCCGCGTAGACCCGCTTGTTGTACTTTTTGGCAAAGCGCAGCACCTGCTTGACCGTCTCTTTTTCCAGATCCAGCTCCAGCGCGATGCTGTCGCAGTCCTTGAAGATCTCGTCTCCCTGCTCTTTCAGCAGAGCGGTGAGGGGAGTGGTGTCCGGGCGCTTGGAGATGGAGGCGCATACGTCACCGTCGTTGTTGAACACGGCCAGCCAGGTGCCCATGCCGTCCTTCACGCGGCGGATGAACTGGGTGTTCACCTTGTGGTCGCAGAGCTTGTCGATGACATCCTGGCCCATGCCGGTGTCGTCCACCAGACCCACAAAGGTGGGGCGCAGTTCCACATTGGCGATGTCCTCCACGATGTTGCGGCTCACACCACCGTGTACCTGCTCGACCCGGCCGGAGTTGCGCCCGCCCGGGATGTAGGTGGAAAGGGGGTACCCCTTGATGTCCACAAAAACGGCTCCGATGACTACGATTCCCATAGAAAAACCTTCCTGCAAAAATATTTTGCCTTCATTATACCAACTCTTTACGACAGAATCCATCCTTTTTGTCATTTCGGGCCGAAAAAGCGCGCAGAAGGCCGAACTGCCTTACAGGGCGGTGTTTGCCGTCCGAACCAGGAACTCCATGGCCTGCACGGGGTACTGCCCGGCGGCGGTCTCGCCGGTGAGCATCAGGCTGGACGCACCATCCAACACAGCATTGTAAATATCGCTCACCTCGGCGCGGGTGGGCACGGCACGGGTGCACATGCTGTCCAGCATCTGGGTGACCACCATAAAGGGTACCCCGGCGGCCCGGCAGGCGGCGGAAAGCTGTTTCTGACAGCGGGGCAGCTCCCACAGCGGCATGGCGTTGCCCAGGTCGCCGCGGGCAATGACCACCTCGTCCACGAGGGACAGAAACTCCGGCAGGGCCTGCACCCCGGCAAGGTTCTCAATCTTTGCAAAGATGCGGATCTGCGGCGCACCGGCCTCGGCCAGCGCCTGCCGCAAAGCAAGGATGTCCTGTTTCCCGCGCACGAAGGGCAGCATGACCCCGGTGACGCCGCAGGAAGCTGCGATGCGCAGGTTGGCAAGGTCCTCACTTGTCAGGGTGGGCATGGGCACCGACAGACCCGGGGCGGCAATGCTCTTGCGGCTTTGCAGAACGCCGCCCCGCAGTACGGTGCAGACCAGTGCATCCGGCCCGGCGGCAGTTACTTCCACCAGCAGCTTGCCGTCGTCCAGCAAAAGCTGCTGCCCGGGGCGGGCTGCCTGTACCAGCTGGACAGGGCAGGGGATGCCGCCTGCACCCAGCTGTACCGTGCCGCCCTCCGGCAGGGTGACCGGGCTGGCCAGCCGCCCGACACGCAGTTCCGGCCCCTGCAGGTCGATGAGCAGGTCCGGAATGCCGACAGCGTGGATCATTGCCAGCCAGTCAGCGTGTTCGGCCAGCGCCCCGTGGGAAAGGTTCATGCGCAGGCCGGTCATGCCGGCGTCCACAAGGCGGCGCAGAGTTCCGGCACTGGCGCAGGCCGGGCCGATGGTTCCATAAAAATGCATAAGGGGTCCCTTCTTTCATAGATTGCGCAGGTGTTCCTGCAAAAAGCTGCACAAAAGCCGGACACAGGGGTGCTCTGCGTGCTCCGGCTGCAAAAAGGCGGCGCAGATGGGCGGCATGCCGTCCAGTGCCACGTCCTGAACATTGTCCATGCTGTGGTCGGAGGTGATCTCCAACCGGTCCAGGGCCAGACCGTTGCGCTCCTGGGTGCGGTAAAGCACTTGATAGTATCGCTCGCCGATCTCTACCTTCGGGCGGGCACCGGCCTGCCGCAGGGTATTCCACAGCGGGGCCAGCGGCTCCGGCGCAAGGCCCGGCACCAACAGCAGCTGGCCGTCCAGCTCTGCCGGGGCGATGCTGCTGCGCCCCCAGAACGGGCTGCAGCGGGGCACCAGCAGGGCCGCAGTGTGCCGGGTGAGCGCGGTGCGGGCAAGCCCGGCCGCGCAGCCGCCCAGGTCCATCACCAGCCCGGCGTCCAGCGTGCCGTTCTGCAATTGTGCACATACGGCGTCGTTGGAGAGCAATGTGGTTTCCAGCGGGATGCCCGGGTATTGCTGCCGGAACTGCTCCAGCACATCCCCCAGCATGGGCAGGTAGCTGGGTACCAACGCCACACTGATGCCCAGCCGCAGGGCGGGGGACCGGATATCCTGATACGCCTGCACGCACATCCGGTCAAATTGCTCCACCACCGGCGCGGCCTGTGCCCGGAAGCGCTGGCCCTTTTCGGTCAGGGCAAGGTGATTGCGCACATTGATGAACAGTGGGCCGCAAAGTTCTTCTTCCAGTGCGGCAATGCTCAGCCGCAGAGCCTGCCGGGACAGATACAGCCGCCCGGCGGTGTGGGTGTAGTTCAGATCTTCGCACAACGCCAGAAAATAGCGCAGCTGCTGAATGGTCATGGGAGATTCCTTTCCAGAAATAAAACGCAAGTTTTTCTTGATACCTACAGGGATATTATAACTTCTTTTTCTTTGGTTGTAAATGTGATACTTTTAACAAGAATGGCAAAGCATTTTTGCCACTCTGGAACAAAGCACGAAGAAAAAGAAGAGAAAGGAACCTTATTATGGAAAAGATCTCCCGCAAAGGCTTTCTGAAAATCGCTGCCGCTGCCGCCATGAGCAGCGTCACCGCAGCCGGTCTGGCTGCCTGCAATGCAGCCGGCAGCTCCACCGCTGCTGCATCTTCCGGTGCAGCCGGCATCTACACCCCCGGCACCTACACTGCCACCGCCAAGGGCATGAGCGAGATCACCGCCACGGTGACCTTTGACGCTGCCAGCATCACCAAGGTGGAGCTGGACCTGTCCGGCGAGACCGACAGCATCGGCCAGGCCGCCAAGGACAAGCTGATCGAGCAGGTGATGAACGCTCAGACCAGCCAGATCGACGGTGTGACCGGTGCCACCGTGACCAGCAAGGCTGTGCAGAACGCTGTGGCCGACTGCATCCGTCAGGCCAGCGGCGGTGCCATCAACCCCGCTGAGCAGACCACCGAGGAGACTGCCTCCACCGCCGACTGGCTGGGCGAGGAGCCCGAAGTGGCCGAGAGCGACATCAAGCAGACCGTGGAGTGTGAGGTGCTGGTGGTGGGTGCCGGTTCCTCCGGCAGCTTTGCCGCTGCCGCCGCGGCCGAGGCCGGTGCCAAGACCATCCTGATCGAAAAGTTCGGCCACGACATGGCCAGCGGCATCCGCGACACGCTGGCTGCCTGCGGCTCCAAGCAGCAGCAGGAGGACGGCGATGACGTGAACAAGAAGGACGCTGTGCGCTACCTGTGCAATTGGAGCCAGGGCTATACTCGCCGCAGCCTGGCACAGGTGTGGGCAGACCGCAGCGGTGAGACCATCGACTGGTTCACCGACGTACTGGCCGAGAGCGGCATCGACTTCCGCCACGAGATCGACGAAAAGCACGACAACGACAACTACGAGGTGCTGGATGTGGGCCACAGCACCCAGTATGGCGACGAGTACAGCGAGCAGCTGACCATGGACGCCGTGCTCAAGCACGCCGAGGCCGACGGTCTGGAAGTGCAGTACGAGATCACCATGGTCAAGCTGGAAAAGGACGGCGACCGTGTCACCGGCCTGATCGCCAAGAATGCCAACGACGAGTATGTGCGCTACAACGCATCCAAGGGCGTCATTCTGGCCTGCGGCGGCTACAGCGGCAATGAAACCATGATGAACGCCCTGCAGCCCCAGAGCGTGGAGCAGACCTGCATCAACTATTCCAAGCCCGGTGCCAAGGGCGACGGTATCAAGGCCTGCCTGTGGGCCGGTGCCATCATGGACCAGACCCACACCTCCATGATCTTTGACCGCGGTGCCATCAAGCCCGACCAGGTGGGGGAGTACGGCAAGGCCAACGACGGTGCCCTGTTCTGGATGGGCAGCCAGCCGTTCCTGAAGGTGAACCTGAACGGTGAGCGCTTCATGAACGAGTACATGCCTTACGATCTGGTGCTGCACGCTGCAGCCAGCCAGCCTTACCACACCTACTGCACTGTGTGGGACAGCAAGTACCCCGAGGATGTGGAGCACTTTGCCACCCACGGCTGCAGCCGTCTGTACCCGCATGTGAACGGCACCGCTCCGGTGTTCCCCATTGAGTACATCGAGGGCATGAACGCCGATCTGCAGGACCAGGGTTACATCGTGCAGGCCGACACCGTGGAGGAGCTGGCCGACAAGCTGGGCCTGCCCAAGGACACCTTCACCGCAACGGTGGATCGTTACAACGAGCTGGCTGCCAAGGGCGAGGACGAGGATTACGGTAAGGAGGACTACCGTCTGTCCACCCTGAGCGAAGCTCCCTTCTACGGTGTGCGCCAGTCCGGCGGCTACCTCATCTGCACCATGGACGGCATCCAGATCGACGACAACATGCACGCACTGGACCACGACTTCAAGGCCATCCCGGGCCTGTATGTTATCGGTGACATGAGCGGCAACTACTTCTCCGGCAGCTATCCCTGCCTGATGGCTGGTGCCGCCGCAGGCCGCAGCGCCACCTTCGGCCGCTTTGCCGGTCAGAACGCTGCCGCCGGCATCTGATCCGGAGCGCCAGCAACACGACACGCTGTGTGAAGCAATAAAAAATGCGAACGAGAGCAGAAATGCTTTCGTTCGCATTTTTTGTTTACGGAAAGAACGCTTATTCTTCCACGATGATCTTATCCTTGGCGTAGTCCAAAGCAAGCCCGATCAGCTCATTGCGGGAGCGATTTGTTTTTCCGGCAAGATCATCGTAGAAATCGACGATTGACTTGTCTACGCGAATCGTAAATGTAACAGGTTCGGAGAGCTTTTTAATTCTGAGTTCATCCATTATTATCACCCCAATACTATTATGAGGTGAATTTTGCTTGAAATGAATGCCATATTACGGTTCACAAATGAACATAAAGCGGTATAATATGTGGTGAAAAGTGATCTCGCTTCCTGAATGCGTCGGAATGTGCCGAAAAACAACACATTCTGGGAATTGCTGCACAGAGAAACAGGAGGTACGATCAAACCGTAAAATAGCCGGGTGACCGGCAAACAGAGGAGGATGTGTGCGATGAAAAAACAATTCCGGATTCTTGCAGCGGCACTGGCCCTGTGCCTGAGCCTGTTGTGCTGCCCGGCGGCCTTTGCGGCGGTGGACAGCAGTTCCTGCCAGACGGTACCCTATGCGCAGGCAACGTCTCAGCCGCTGGGACAGCCTATCACTATTACCGGTACGCCCAATTACAGTGCGGCTACCAGCAACGATACTGCATTTGTTTTTGGCTTTGACACCGCCGACGGCGTGTGGTATGTGGCCGTGCAGAAGTCGAAATTTGATGCCTTCAAGGCGGCGGCCCCGGCACAGCAGATGACCCTGTACGGCGTGTATGCCGGCACACTGGACGTGAACGGCATGCCCATTCTGGACATCCAGAATGGCTCGGTGCTGCTGAACGGCACCACCAGCGACACGACAGCTTTGTACACGGCCGGGCAGAAAAAGCTGGATGCCCAGAAGGCCGCCGCTGCCGCCAGCAGCAAAAAGACCACGACCACTTCCGGCAGCAAAAAGAGCACGGGCAGTGCATCTTCCGGCCAGACGACCAGCCAGATGGTGTGGATCCCCACCCATGGCGGCAAGAAGTACCACAGCAACCCCAACTGCAGCGGAATGAAAGGCCCTGAGAAAGTGAGCCTGTCCACTGCAAAATCCCGCGGATTCACGGCTTGCAAAAAGTGCTACTGAGCATAAAAGAAAGGACCGCTGCGATCTCTCAGGAGGCCGCAGCGGTCTTTTGCGTTTTGTGATAAAACTCAGCTCCGGCGCTTGGCCAGTACCGCCGTCCCGCTGGCAGCGGTCAGGACGCCCAGCAGGGCAAGCCCAGCACCCGCCTGCCCGAAGAGATCGCCCACGGCACCCACAAAGGGGCTTGCGGGGATCATCAGGATGCTGTAGGCCATGCTGTCCACACTGATGAGGGTAGCCCGCTGATCACTGGAGATTAGGGCATTGAGACGCTGGTCGGCATGGAGCAGCCAGACTTCCAGCACGCCCTGCACCAGCATCATGCCCAGAATGCCGCCCCATGCGGGCGCTGCGCCGACCAGAAAGGTCCCGCCGTCGACCAGCAGGGCACACACCGTGTAGAACCGCCGCAGGGTGTGGGGATGTACCCGTCGGCCGATCTCGGTACCGGCCACGCAGGCCGCACCGCCCAGCAGCAAGGGAAGAAAAAGCCACTCGGTGGGCCAGCCCAGCTCCACGAGCCGCTGCTGCAGGAACATCTTGGTCAGATAGCAGGGGACAGAGATGACCGCATCGGCAGCGATGAGTTTTGCCGCCAGCGGGCAGCCGCGCAGGGCGGCGGCACTGTCCCGCACCAGCTGCGCGAACTGGCCCGGCAGCTCTCGCAGGGAATGGGAACTCCGGGCGGCTTGTGCCTCGGTGACCACAGGTTCCTTCAGCAGGAGCATGGCCAGTGTGGAAATGCTGCTGAACAGCGCACTCACCAGATAAAAGCCGGAAAACCGCAGAAACCGCCGCAGTGTGCTGGCAAGGGAGCCGAGCGCGCTGGCCAGCATGCCGATCTGGGAGCGGTTGGCGGCCACGGAAAGATACCGTTCTTCCTGCCCGGCCTGCTTCAGGCTGTCGTAGGTCAGAGCGGCATCGGTGCCGGAAAACATGGTGCTGGACAGGGCGTTCAGCCCCATTGCCGCACAAATCAGGAAAAGGCCGGGCGCAAATGCCATGAGCAGGCTGCTCAGCACTGCCAGGATGCCGGTTGCCCAGATGCGGAATTGTGTGCCGCGTTTGGATTTGACCCGGTAGCCGACGGAGATGATGACATCGAGGTTGTAATAGTCCACATCGTAGACCTTTCCATCTGCGGCAGTGTAGGCAAATTTTGCCCACACTGATTCCTTCTGAAGCTCACCTTCCTTGAAGATATTCCGGACGTGTTTTCCAATAACGCTGCGGTCACGCTGGAACAGCTCAGCCATCTGGTCGATGGACAGCCAGACGGTATCACCATCAAAGGTAGTATCAATTTTGGTCAGACCGTCGTCTGCATCTGCAAGCAATGTGTCTGTCTATACAAACACCATTTGCGTTGCAAA
>ERZ1673694.909-NODE-909-length-12818-cov-4.743085_pt1 | contig 12818 bp, 8 predicted proteins | sample MGYA00580224_ERZ1673694 | MGnify/ENA primary metagenome ERZ1673694 (study PRJEB41218, sample SAMN15661778) | gut metagenome | host: Homo sapiens | place: Canada: London | collected 2015-08-20/2019-03-30 | study: EMG produced TPA metagenomics assembly of PRJNA649273...
TCGAGGAAACGCCTTATGGCCGTACCCTCGCGCATCCTTGGCCCACGTGTTGAAGGTCGCACGTGCGCAGCCATGAAGGGTCACAATGCGCGGCTTGCCGGTTCGGTTTTTCTGATCTGGATCCCCCCAACCGATGCCATCGATCTTGCGCTGTTTGTCGTGCATGCGTTTGATGAGAGCCCGGACGGCATCACGCGTAAAAGCCGATCTCTTTCCCTTGTTGATGTTCGGAAAGATTAAATGAGATCCGTCAAAACCGACCCTTGGCGTATTCTCAAGCAGCTCTACAGCCTGCGGGCACAACGGGGTCTTACGATCAAACGGGATCTTTTCGCTCTTGACCTTCATGCGCTCCCTGGGGATGACATGGAGCCAATTGCCCTCATCGTCCTTTTGAATCTCGCCCCAAGTCGCCTCACGCGCCGTGGTGTTTCGTGCGGCCGTCAGGATGGCAAAGGCAAGACAGCGTGCCGTCTGACTAACCGGCACCAACTCCATCAGTGCTTTGAAGAACGCCGGCATACGTTTTGGTGGCAACGCCGGCTCATGCCCACCGGCAGGACGGTCTAGCGGCAACAAGTCCCCGAGCTTGCCGTCTTTGACGATGCAGGGATTGATCATCGGAGGAATCATTTCCGAGCGCATCGCCCAGTCAATCGCCTGACGAGCATCCGAAAGAATCCTTTCAGGCGTATCGATCATCGTGCGCCACTTTTCTGCCAGAGCGTCGTAAAACATCTGAGCCGTCAGCTGCGTCACAGGGCACACGCGTAACGATTCAGGGATATGGTTGCGAAAGAACCCGTCCCAGATCTCGGTCTTGCTCTTCGATGTCTTGCTCCACTTACCTCGATTTTCATTGAACTCGATCCACTGTCGGATCAGTTTTTCAAACGTCAGTATGTCGAGCGCATCATGAATCCCCTCCCGCTCGCGTCTGAGCGCGTCTCTACGCTCCTTTTCCTCCTTGGCAGGGTCTACCCCTTGCTTGACCTTTTCTTTCCATTCTGCGGCTTTTTTAAAAGCCTCTGCGAGAGACATGTCCGGATACTTGCCGAGATTGAAGGTTCTGTTAATCGAACGCTCCCTCAACACAAAATACTTCGCAAGCTCTCCGTTCTTGAGCGGGACAACCTTCACCCATAAGCCGGGCACGACACCGCAAGCTGATGACTTTTGCAAGGTCTTGATTTTCTTTTCAGAGATCGGAGCAACAATTTTCATGGTGCCTCCAGCTCAAGCCATTGATTTGAAAGAGTTTTTCAAACGGCAAAGAGAGCTATTGGTACCAAAAAATCCGAGAATCAAAAAGTGCTTTTCCATTGGTACCGTAAATTACAACCCTCATTGGTACCAAAAATTTAGAGCAGTAGACAAAAGAAGACAAGGCTTAATATGACGCTACAAGGAAAGGCATCGAGTTAAAAGCCTTGAACGGCGGGGAATACGTAGAAGAAGATAATAAAAAAGAGACGTGATAACACGTCTCTTCCTGGAATTATGGTCGGGGCGGCGGGATTCGAACTCGCGACCCCTTGCACCCCATGCAAGTGCGCTACCAGGCTGCGCTACGCCCCGAATGAGTTGCGCATTGTACAGAGTTCGGCGCCTGTCGGCAAGAAAAAATCAGCAAGCAGGCGCCGTTAAACCGTCAACGCATTGAAATCAAAGACTTCTTTATTACTCCGCAGTTTTTACCGGCATGAGACTTTTGAGTTCATTGACTGCTGCATTTAAAACCGTACGAAGCCGCTCACACTCAGCGCGGCTGACGCGCAGTTCCTCGTCTTTGCCGGCCAAGAGCGTGTCCACCGACTGCCTCTTCTGCGCCTCTTCACTTCGGACAGCTTCAATGCGGCTTACCTCTTCGCTCTTTTGAGCAACGGTCTTCTGCAGCCCCTCGATTTCAGCCTTCAGTGCTTCAATCTGGCGGACCTGCACCTGAGCCTCATTTTCTTTTTCCTGCGTTTCGTTGCGGGCCTTTGTGAGTTCCGCGCGCAATGAGGTCATTTCACCGGCTCTCTGGCGGATTTCAGCAGTCTGTGCTTCAAGGCTCTCACGAACCTTAATGAGGTCAGCCTCAAAGGTTGCGGCGCGGCTCTGGGAAAGCGCAAGCGCCTCCGTTTTTTGCTGCAGCTCCTGCTTAGTCTGCACGAGGTCCGTGCCGCCCGCGGTGAGTTCCGTACGCATCGAAGCCACACGCTCTTCAGCAGCCGCAAGGCGCTCTTCAACGGAAGCCAGCGCCACTTCCTTTTCATTTAAGACGGCCTTGACGCGGCGCAACTCTTCAGTCATTGCCGTGCGGTTAAGACGCAGTTCGGAGAGTTCCGCATCACGCGCGGCCAACTGCTCCTTAAGCGAGGCAAACTGGCCGGAAACGGCATCGGCCTGAGCGCGCACCCGGGCGATTTCCCCGTCGCTCACCTTCTTTGCCTGCGCAAGCGCTTCGTTTACGGCCTTGCGGGAAGCCTGAGCCACCAGCACCGACACATCGGGCTGCACGGCAGAAGGCTCATAAACAGGGGCCAGCGGCGCCACGGCAGCCGGAGCGGGCTCAGGCTGAACGGGAGCTTGAACGGGCACTTCAGGCTCTGCGGCCTGCGGCACAGTCTCAGGTTCGGCGGGCGCTTGCGGGGCGGAAGCCTCAGCCTTCGCCGCCGCCTGCTCGGTCTGAGTCTTTACGCCCACATGCGGCGCCACGATCGGAAACTTAATCTCTTCAGCGATGCGGGCCTTCGTTTCCTCAATCGAGAGGTGATCGACGTAAAGGAACTTTTTGATGCGCATCACGAGCGCTTCGTCATTGACGGTGAACCGGGTCTTGGGTGACCCGTCGCTTTCCCTTAACTGCGGGAACTGAATCTGCCAGTAACGCAGGATATAAGAGGCCAGTCCGCAACGTGCGGAGAGCTCATCAACAGAATAGGTCTGTGGGTACATTGGACTATCAAACCGGTTGCAACAACATCAATACTCATTGTGCTCAGGGCAGAAAAAAACCGGACTCAGCCGATGATGTGCTGATTCCGGTTTTCTTATTTACACCCCACGCATCATCGTCTGCTGAGTTTAGAGCAAAAGCGGCGCGCGTGCGCAGGCAATTTTCGGACTTACTTAACCGATTCCATGCCTTCGGGTTCTTTAAAGGAGGCCACACTGTCGCGCATGTGCGGCGCGGCAAGGAACGTCACCACGCTGCGGGCGCTGATTTCGTGCGCTTCGCCGGTCTTGGGGTTACGGCCCGGACGGGCCACCTTGTCGCGGGTGGAGAAGGTCCCGAAGTTGGCAAGCTTCACGTCACGGCGCTGCACGAGGGCACGCAGAATTTCGTCAAACACCGTTTCGACAACGGCGTTGGCTTCGGCGCGCGACAGCCCCATGCGGTCGCAGAGCACTTCAACGAAATTCATCTTCGTAAGCGTTGAGTGATTTGCAGGCCCCACCGGGTACTTACCCCGCGCGGCATCGATCTGAGTCACAGGTTCCATTTTTTCGTGTTTTAACTGAACGGTTGAATTCAATAAATTGGTTTTCGTTTAAGCACGCAGGCGGCAGCCGAGCACGGAAAGCGCATCGAGCACCGCGGTCACAACAGCGTCGGCGCTTTCGTCGGACAACGCCTCTTCGCTCTTTGACGACAACGTCAGGCGGAAGGCCATGCTCTTTTCGGCCGCAGCCGCATCGTCTTTGGGGCGGTAGACGTCAAAGAGACGGAAGTCGTCGATGACGCTGCCCAAGTTCGTCGCCTTGAGTTTTTCCACCGCGGCAAAAAGAGCCGACGCCTCCACAGCGGCAGGTACCGTCACGGAAATGTCGCGGTGCATCGGCTGGAACTTACTTACGGCAACCGGATGCGGCACCAGGATGGTGGTGAGCGCATCGACGTCAAGCTCAAAGACAACGGCGGGTTTCGGCAGTCCGTATTCGTGGCACAGACGCGGATGCAGTTCACCCATAAATCCCGCTTCGCGGCCGTTAATAACGATGCGTGCGGAGCGCCCGGGGTGCAGTGCCGGATGCACGAGCTTTTCAAAGGTGGCCTTAAGCGGCGCAATCAGCGCCTCAACGTCGCCCTTCACGTCAAAGAAGTCGACGTTGCGGGCGGCTTCGCCCCACTGCAGCGTGTGCGCGTCACCGTAGGCAAGGCCTGCGATATGGTTGGGCTGGCGCACGCCCTTCACGGTAAAGTCACCGTCTTCGACGGTTTCATCCGGGAAGAACACACGGCCCAATTCAAAAACGCGGACGTCTTCGGCCTTACGGTTTAAGTTGAAGCGCAGAATGTCCACGAGCCCTGAAATGAGCTGCGTGCGCATGACGGAAAGCTGGCTTGCGATGGGATTCAGAAGCCGGATGGGCTTGTCGTTCCCCACAAAATCCTTTTCCCACTTCTCTTCAACGAAACTGAAGTTGATGAGTTCCTGATAGCCGCGCTCGGCGAGAGCCAGACGCAGCGCGTGCTTGCTGCGGCTTGCTTCCGGAGCGCAGCGCATGCCGATACGGGCCAGGGGCGGCCGGTCGGGGAGCTTTTCGTAGCCGTAAAGGCGCGCCACCTCTTCCACGAGATCTTCTTCGATCTCGATGTCAAAGCGGTACATGGGCGACGTGACCACGAAGTCTTCGCCGTCACGGGTAAATTCAAACCCCAGACGCGTAAAGGCCTGCGCCATGAAGTCTGTCGGAATGTCGATGCCGACGAGCTTGTTGCAGCGCGCCGGACGCATGCGGACCGTGCGGACCTTCGGCAGATTCACGCACTGATCGTCAACCGGACCCACCTTCGTTTCCGCCGTGCCGCAGATGTCGAGCACAAGCTGCGTGATGTAGTGCATGTGTTCGACATTGCTGCCGTAGTCCACACCGCGCTCAAAGCGGTGCGCGGCGTCCGTGGAGAAATTAAGCTTGCGGCAGCGGCCCTGGATCTTGACCGGATACCAGAAGGCGGCCTCAATGAAGATGTCGGTCGTCTCATCGCTGATTGCGGTGGCGTCGCCGCCCATGATGCCCGCGATCGCTTCCGGACCATTTTCGTCACAGATCACACCGTAGTAGGGATCAAGCTTCACGGTTTCTTCGTTTAAAATCTTGATCGCTTCGCCGTCCTTGGCCCAGCGAACGGTGAGGTCGCCCTTCACTTTCTTGAGGTCAAAAAAGTGCGTGGGACGGCCGAGCTCGAGCATCACGTAGTTGGAGATGTCAACGAGCGCGGAGATCGAGCGCTGACCGCTTCTTTCAAGCCGGTCCTTCATCCACTGCGGTGTGGGGGCCTTCGCGTTTAAACCGCGGATGACGCGCCCCGTGAAGCGCCCGCAAAGTTCCGGCGCCTCAATGTGAACGGGCTCGGTGCAGCTGCAGGTGGCTTCCACCGCGGGCATCGCGGGGATCTTAAGGGGAGCACCGGTGACCGCGTGAAGGTCGCGCGCGACACCCACAACCGAGAGCGCATCGCCGCGGTTGGGGGTGAGTTTGATTTCAAAGCGGCTGTCATCAAGGTGCAGCACCTTGCGGACGTCTTCACCCACGGGGGCGTCGGCGGGAAGTTCCCAAATGCCGGTATGGTCGCTTGAAACCCCGAGTTCACGGGCCGAGCAAAGCATGCCGAAGCTTTCCACCCCGCGCATCTTGGCTTTCTTAATCTTAAATTCCGGAAGCACGGCGCCGATCTTGGCGCAGGCCACCTTCAGTCCGGCACGCACGTTCGGAGCGCCACAGACAATCTGCAGAATTTCGCCGTTACCGACATCAACCTTGGTGACGTGCAGGTGATCCGAGTTTTCGTGATCCACGCATTCCAGAACGTGGCCCACGACGACCCCGGTGAAATCCGGGGCGATCTTCTGGACTTCTTCAACTTCCAGACCTGCCATCGTGAGCGATTCCGCGAGTTCCTCCGTCGTCAGATCCGGATTGATGTAGCTTCTCAGCCAATCTTCAGAAAAAAGCATCTCAGTAAACTCCTAAATCCGACACGTATCAGTTGAACTGGCGCAAAAAGCGCAGATCGCCTTCAAAGAACAGACGCAGATCGTCCACGCCGTAGCGAAGCATCGTGAGGCGCTCAAGGCCCGAACCGAAGGCAAAGCCGATGTAGCGTTCGGGATCCAGGCCGTAATTGCGGATCACGTTGGGATGCACTTCACCGGCACCGGAAATTTCAAGCCAGCGGCCCTTCTTGGGACCCGTTGTAAAGGCCATGTCCACTTCGACCGAGGGTTCCGTAAACGGGAAGTAGCTCGGACGGAAACGCACGATGAGGTCATCCGTTTCAAAGAAGCGGCGCAGGAAATCGGTGTAAACGCCCTTTAAATCCGTAAAGGAGATGTCGTCTCCCACCCAGAGGCCTTCAACCTGATGAAACATGGGCGAGTGCGTGGCGTCGCTGTCCACACGGTACGTGCGCCCCGGGGCGATGACCTTAATGGGCGGCTGATGCGTGCGCGCATAGCGCACCTGCATGGGAGAGGTGTGAGGACGTAGCGGCAGCGGCAGCCCCTGCCCGTCGTTACGGTCCACGTAGAACGTATCCTGCATGGAGCGGGCCGGATGGTTCGGGGGGTTATTTAAAGCCGTGAAGCTGAACCAGTCGCTTTCGATTTCAGGGCCGTCTGCGACATCAAAACCGATCGAGCGGAAGATCTCCTCAACGCGCATCCAGGTGCGGATCACCGGATGCACGCCGCCCGCGGGCACAACGCGGCCCGGCAGCGTCACGTCGACGGCTTCGGTCGCCAGCTTCTTTTCGAGTTCGGCGTTGGCGAGCGCCTCGCGGCGGGCCGTAAGCGCAGCATCGATGGCCTGCTTGACCGCATTAATCGCCTTGCCGCGCTCCTTGCGCTCTTCGGGCGCGAGCGCACCGAGCCCCTTCATGAGCATCGTCACGGCGCCGGACTTACCGAGGTAACGGGCCTTTGCGTCTTCAAGGGCCGCAGGCTGCGTTGCGGCCGCAAAATCGGCCTTGGCCGATTCGATCAGTTGTGTCAGTTCATCCATCGTTCAACCATCAAGAGCGCTGTTAAGAGAGGCGTCACAGGCAACGCCCAAAAAGCGCACTTTGCCTTTACAGTATCGGGGAGTCCGTGATTATAGAAAAATCTACCGAAAAATCAACGTGTTACAAAATTATCAGGCATAAAAAAAGCCCGGCCCCCGTTACAGTTGCCTGTTTTCGGAGAACCGGCGCTTTTATCCGTGCGGGGAAACCCTTTCGGATTGTCCCGCACGCTGAGTCAGTGAAAACTCAGATTAAGCCAGGGTAGCCTTGGCCTGTTCGACGAGAGCGGCAAAACCGGTCTTGTCAAAAATCGCCATATCGGACAGAACCTTGCGGTCCAGAGCGATATCGGCCTTCTTGAGGCCGTTCATGAAGCGGCTGTAGGTCATGCCGTTCGCACGGGTTGCGGCGTTGATACGCGCAATCCAGAGGCGACGGAAGACGTGCTTCTTGTCGCGGCGGTCACGGTAAGCATACTGACCGGCACGCATGACGGCCTGCTTGGCAACACGGAAAACGTTGTTGCGGCGCAGACGGTAACCCTTGGCGAGGGCAATAATCTTCTTATGACGGGCACGGGCCGTCACACCACGCTTAACTCGAGGCATTGTTCTTCCCCTCCCTTCTTATGCGTAGGGCAACATACGGTGAATGGACTTGCTGTCAGACTCGTGAATGGTGACCATTCCGCGGAGGTGACGCTTGTTCTTCGTCGTACGGTGAGTCAGGATGTGGCGCTTGGTGGCGTGCGCACGCTTGATGGATCCGCCGGAACGGACCTTGAAGCGCTTCGCAGCAGCCTTCTTTGTCTTCATCTTCGGCATTTGCCGTTCTTCCTTCTGATTTATCGGAACATCAGGCGGACCGGACGTTGATTGACTCAACCGTGCCGGCCTCTTCGTTTTGGCCCGCCCCGACTTTTAACCGCGGCCGAAAATTTTTCAGCCGTAGCGTTTTGAAAGTCCGTGATTATATACGAAAAATCACTTCTTTTTCTTCGGCGCCAGAACCATGATCATCTGGCGGCCTTCAAGCTTCGGATTCTGCTCGATCTGAGCCTCCTCAGCCAGATCCGTGCGGATGCGTTCCATGATCTGGGCACCCAAATCCTGGTGCGCCATTTCGCGGCCGCGGTAGCGGAGCGTCACCTTGGCCTTGTCGCCGTCTCCGAGGAAGCGGCGCAGGGCGCGCAATTTGGTCTGATAGTCGTTCTCGTCGGTGGCCGGGCGGAATTTGACTTCCTTGACCTGCACCACTTTCTGCCGGGCCTTCATTTCCTGCGCCTTTTTCTGTTCCTGATAGCGGAACTTGCCGTAATCCATCAGGCGGCAGACAGGGGGCTGCGCGTTCGGTGCGATTTCCACCAAATCCACATCGGCCTCTTCGGCCATGCGCAGCGCTTCGGCTGTACGGACAATACCGATCTGGGCGCCGTCGACGCCGGTCAGTCGGACCTCAGGAACCCGGATCTCGCCGTTGATCCGGTGATTGCGATCTTGAGCTATGACACTACTCCTCAATGTTTCTTCTGAATTTCCTCCGCAGACTCAGGAGGAAAGCCGCGGCGCCGGAAATCGCTTCCGGGGCACCGCAAGGAGCCGCCCTTAACCGGGCGGCTCACGCACCTGCAGAAACGGTCTGCGCCTTATTCGTCCTTATTGAGACGACGGGCATTTTCATCGGCCACACGGGCGATGAAGTCAGCCACGGGCATCACACCGAGATTGCGGCCGCCGCGGGCGCGGATGCTCACGGTACCGTTCTGCTTTTCCTTGTCGCCCACAACGGCGATATAGGGATGTTTCTGCATGGTAAGCTCGCGGATTTTATAGTTGATCTTTTCGCCGCGCAAATCAGTCGTGACGCGCAGGCCCGCGGCCTTCATCTGTTGGGCAACGCTCTTGGCGTAGTCAACCTGATCGTCCGTAATGGAAGCCACAGCCACCTGGAAGGGGCTCAGCCACACCGGCATCGCGCCCGCGTAGTGTTCGATGAGCATACCGATCCAGCGCTCCAGAGACCCGAGAATGGCGCGGTGCAGCATCACGGGCACCTTGCGGCTGTTGTCTTCGGCGACGTATTCGGCACCGAGGCGGCCGGGCATCTGGAAGTCAACCTGCACCGTACCGCACTGCCAGGAGCGGCCGAGGCAGTCCTTTAAGTGGTACTCGATCTTGGGACCGTAGAAGGCGCCTTCACCGGGGAGCACTTCATAGGGCACACCGATGCTGTCAAGACTGTGGAAAAGGGCTGCTTCAGCCTTATCCCACACGGCGTCTTCACCGATTCGCATCGCCGGACGCGTTGCAACCTTAAAGGCGATGTCTTCAAAGCCGAAGGTGTGATAGACCTCACGCACGATGCGGGTAAATTCCACGCATTCCGAGAGAATCTGATCTTCCGTGCAGAAGATGTGACCGTCGTCCTGCGTGAAGCCTCTCACACGCATCATGCCGTGAAGCGACCCCGAGGGTTCGTTGCGGTGGCACTGACCGAATTCACCCAAGCGCATCGGAAGATCGCGGTAGCTTCTCAGATCCGCATTAAAGATTTGGATGTGGCCCGGGCAGTTCATGGGCTTTAAGGCGTAGTAGCGGTTTTCGCTTTCCGTCGTGAACATGTTCGCGCGGTACTTTGCCCAGTGACCGGATTTTTCCCAGAGGGTGCGGTCGATCACCTGCGGGGTTTTCACCTCGAGGTAGCCGTTATCCTGGTAGACGCGGCGCATGAACTGTTCAACAACCTGCCAAATCGTCCAGCCCTTGGCGTGCCAGAAGATCATGCCCGGGGCTTCGTCCTGCAGATGAAAGAGATCGAGCTCTTTACCGAGTCTGCGGTGATCGCGCTTTTCGGCTTCCGCGAGCATTTCAAGGTAGGCGTTCTGTTCTTTTTCCGTCGCCCAGGCCGTACCGTAGATGCGCTGCAGCATTTCGTTTTTGCTGTCGCCCCTCCAGTAGGCACCCGCGACCTTCATGAGCTTAAAGACCTTGAGTTTGCCGGTTGACGGCACGTGAGGCCCGCGGCAGAGATCGGTGAAGTCACCCTGGCGGTAGAGCGAAATCGTTTCACCCTGCGGGATACCGGCGATGATCTCGGCCTTGTAGTGTTCTCCGAGGCCCTTGAAGTACTTCACGGCTTCGTCACGGTCCATCACGAAACGTTCGACCGGAATATCCTTTTTCACGAGTTCATGCATGCGCGCTTCGATCGCGGTGAGGTCTTCGGGCGTAAAGGGACGTTCGTACTTAAAGTCGTAGTAAAAGCCGTTTTCAATGGCGGGTCCGATCGTCACTTCCGCCGTCGGATACAGTTCTTTGACAGCCTGCGCCATGAGGTGGGCGGTCGAGTGGCGCAAAAGCTCAAGCCCTTCGGGGTCCTTGGCGGTGACAATCGCCACCGACGCATCCTTTTCGAGCTTATAGGACAGATCGACGAGCTTACCGTCAACCTTGCCGCAGAGGGCGGCCTTCGCGAGCCCTGCGCCGATTGACTGCGCCACATCGGCCACCGTCACGCCCGCTTCATACTCCCGGCGCGAGGCGTCGGGCAACGTCACCGTAATCATTTTGACTCCTTTATCCGTTGCGCCACGTGACGCAGCCGATAGTGTTTTTTCAGTCCAAAAAAAAGTGCGGCCCGTGAGCCGCACTTTTTGTAGAGAAGAAGGATTCGCGCCGCCCGCAGACTTAAAGCTTACGGGTGTTTGTTGTCTCAGATATCAACAAACTGTAGGACACTTTTCCTGTCTCCTGAAAATTCTGGTAGGCACGATTGGACTCGAACCAACGACCCCCACCATGTCAAGGTGATGCTCTAACCAACTGAGCTACGTGCCTGAGAGAGATGCGAACTATACAGAGGCAAAAACAAAATTGCAAACCCGCAAACTTGATATTTTACCTTGTTTTGTTTAACTCCCTGATTTTGAATGCTTCTTAATTTTTGACCTCTTACGCGCGGCGCGCACTCATCACGCCCGGAAGTTCTCTTAAGGCGGCAAGCGAGCGCACGAGGTCACTTGAATCATGCACTTCCACCGAAAACCGCATGTGGGCGTCGCCCTTCACATTCATCGTGTTCATGCCGATGATGTTCTGCTTTTCGCGCATGAAGATTTCGGAAATGTCCTTAATAAGGCCCACGCGGTCCTGCGCCACCACGAAGATGTCGACGGGATAAACCGCCTCAGCCGAGTGCCCCCAGCTCACTTCAATCATGCGCTCGTGTTCGTTGGCGGACAGGTTTTTGACATTGGGGCAGTCCATGCGGTGAATCGTCACACCGCGCCCGCGCGTCACAAACCCGATGATTTCGTCCGGAGGCGCCGGATGGCAGCAGCGCGCAAGCTGCGTCATAAGTGACCCCACCCCCACAACGAGCACGTTGTCCTTGCCGCCCTTTTTTGCGTTACGCACAAGCACGTCGGGTTCGGGCTCATTGTTTGTTTTCTGCGGCTGCAGGGCCTGCTCGATTGAGCGGGGGCTGAGCTCCTCTTTCGCGAAGGCAATGCAGAGGTCATCGACCGAGTCAAACCCGAGGCGCTTTGCAAGATCCTCAAGCTTCACGGCGGTTTTCCCGAGGCGCGCGAGTTCCTTATCGAGCCTTTCGCGGCCCGCATCGGTCTGCTCCCGCAGTGTCTGCGCGTTAAACCACTGACGCACTTTGGTGCGCGTTCTCGGGGAGACGGCAAATCCGAGTTCGGGGTTAAGCCAGTCGCGCGAGGGACCGCCCGTTTTCACCGCGATGATTTCCACGGTCTGCCCGGTCACAAGCTTCGTGTTTAAGGGGACCATGGCGCCGTTAACCTTGGCGCCCCTGCAGCGGTGACCGAGTTCGGTGTGCACCTGGTAGGCAAAGTCGATGGGCGTAGCGCCCGCCGGGAGTTCCACCACCCGCCCCTGCGGTGTTAAGGCGTAGACGTGGTCGTCAGCAAGGCCCTCGGCCTTCGGAGGCTCCACGTCACTGTGCCAGGCAAGAATCTGCCTCAGCCACGCCACACGCTGCTCTTCGGCTTCCGCGCCCTTATCCTTGTTGGAGTTTCCGGTTTCCTTGTATCGCCAGTGCGCGGCCACACCAAGTTCTGCAAATTCATGCATCGCACGCGTGCGGATCTGAATTTCGACCGGTTTTCCCGAGGGGTCAGTCACCACCGTATGCAGCGACTGGTACCCGTTGGGTTTCGGGTGCGCGATGTAGTCGTCATACTCTTTACTTAAAACCGTGAAGTGCTTCTGCACGATGGAGAGGACCTGATAGCAGTGCTCCACCGTGTCCACGATGATGCGCATGGCGCGGATATCAAAAAGCTGGTCAAAGCGCAGGTGCTTACGCACCATCTTTTTGTAAATCGAATAGATGTGCTTGGGGCGGCCGCTTACCTCGGCCTGAATCCCCTCTTCCCGCAAAAGAATCCGGATCTTGTCGACGCAGTCCTGCATGAACTTGAGGCGCTGCTCGCGGGTTTCATCAAGTTCCCGGGAGATTTCTTCGTAGATCTTGGGTTCGGTAAAGCGAAGCCCCAGGTCTTCAAGCTCCCACTTCATCTGCCAGATACCGAGGCGGTTTGCCAAGGGCGAATAAAGCGCGAGCGTTTCGCGCCCGTATTCGGCGGCCTGCGGTGCTCCGGACGCCGCAAACCACCGAAGCGTCTGCAGGCGGCTTGCAAGCCTCAGAATCACCACGCGCAGATCGTGGCACATCGCCAAAAGCATGCGTCTTAAGGCTTCGGGCTGATAGACGTCCCGTTTGTCGCTTCGCGCCCGCTGGCTTACGTTCACCAGGCGCTGCAGGTCAGTGACAAGCTGCAGCACCACCGGTCCGAACGTTT
>ERZ1673694.921-NODE-921-length-12677-cov-114.420456_pt1 | contig 12677 bp, 5 predicted proteins | sample MGYA00580224_ERZ1673694 | MGnify/ENA primary metagenome ERZ1673694 (study PRJEB41218, sample SAMN15661778) | gut metagenome | host: Homo sapiens | place: Canada: London | collected 2015-08-20/2019-03-30 | study: EMG produced TPA metagenomics assembly of...
GTGATCGCGACAGGATTCAAACCTGTAACCGGCTGATCCGTAGTCAGCTACTCTATTCAGTTGAGCTACGCGACCATTATTTCGTTTTAACGGGTGCAAAGATACGGACTTTTCCCGAACTAGCAAGCTTTTCAACGACTTTTTTTGTAGAAAATTATTCTATGAACCGATAATTGAATAGTTGCCAACCTATACTTAGTCCGACATTCCACTCCCTTTTCGGTGAGCTATAATGATTTACATATGCAGAGATATCTCCAAAAGGCAATTGACATACAACAGAAATTTCTCCTAAATATTCAAACTTGGAGAAAGCTTTTCCATAATATGCTTTATTCAACGAGTTTTTTTCGATTGGATAAATGGGCATAAAGCCATAAAATTCTCCCCGAAGATGGAACATTTGGTTTAAACGGTAAATAGGCCGAATACCGGCTCCCACAAATTGATTGGCACGAAAGGCTTCGTTGTAGGTCAATTTACTGTGTAGCGTGGGCGAAAACTCTCCAGCCTGCATCATTGTGGCCGTATAGTTTTCGGAGAAGTTTTTAGAGGCATATAATGCCTTCAAATACCATCCTAAAACCCAATGTTCACTCATATTATGATATTTCTCTTTCATATAAGATAATTGCAGCCAGGAGTGATGATCTTTGTTGTTACTGGTCGTACTTCCTTCGCCCGGATAGAATCGTTCTTTTCCAACGAAAATCTGGGCTACAAGGGCTTCTCTGTATCCACGTGTAGGATATTGTTTGGAATTAAGAGTACTTCCATTAAAACTAATTGATCCACCAAATAAATCATAGCGGCTTTTATCAAATTTGTCATTTCCGAAGTCAATGACACTTTTTTGAAAATATTTATCCTCTATTCTTGCAATTCCTACTCCAAACTCTGCTCGCTTGCTCGAAAGGAAAGGTAATCCAACCTGTAATTTCAAGAAACGTTCGTCTTTCTGGTTAAAGGCCGGTTTGTTATTTCGCGAAAAAAGTTTGTCCTTCTTAAAATAGTCGAAAGTACTGATCGAACCTATAAGACGATACGAGGTAGGAATGGCAGTGGCAAAGTCTATTTTTGCCATAAATTGCACGTTGTTATATACCTTTCCAAGTTGCCCGTCAAGAATAAACTCTTTGGCATAGTAGTTTAAGTCCTGATAACTAAGTCCCAGGTAGATCTGATTCGAATTGGAGGTGGATATGTTACCTCCCAGCCGTACAGCAAAGTTGTTTTCCAGTTTGACTTTTAAATGCAGATCATAGGTGTCATCTTCTGGATTATAAATTGCATGCGGTATGATTTCTGAAATCATTTTATCTGATAGCAATCGAAAATAACCTTGCTTTAAATCTTCATAGGTGAATTCTTTGTTATCCGACTTATGAAATTCTTTCTTCATATATGCCTGTTGTTGTGGATTAGCTCCATCAATGATGATATTTTTAAAACGTAGTTCCGGGAAATTACTACGGTATACCATTCTCCTTAAACGAATATTGTCCAGATTCACACGCCGATGGATACGGCTTTTGATAGAATCCATCATGCTGATGGTTCGATTATATCCTATATCATGTAATTCGTCGATGCGTTGAAAATCCATCAGATTGACGTTGTCATATTTGAACGTCATTAAAATCCCCATAGAGTCCGGAATAGAATAGTCGGTTTTCTGCATCACCATATTCTCAATTTGACTCATGAGGTCATTTTCCTTGGGTTTAGTGGGATTGGTGGATACAACGCTTCCTATAATGACATCCGGATGAAAATCATCTCTCATGACGTCCGTGGGAAAGTTATTATAGATACCTCCATCGTAGGCCAGTACATTGTCTATTTCAATGGGTTTAAACATGAAAGGGAAGCTCATGGAAGCTCTGACGGCATCTCCTAAATCTCCTTCCTTCATGACTAACTGTTTTTTATTGTACACATCGGACGCAATGCAACGGAAAGGAACAAAAAGTTTATCAAAATCTCCCTTACAAGCGGCTGTGGCACGTGCATATAGGTCTACAAAAACGAGATTCATCTGAATCGGATTGACAACACTGGTAGGCAGGAATTGAGGTTTCAAACTTTTCAATGAATCCTTGAATGAAAAACGAATATTGAAGAATTCGGGAGTGGGAAGATTCTTTTTGAAGTGATATACATATTTCTCTTCCACTTCTCCGGAATACCATCGTTTAAAGTCTTCCGACTTGAGAAGTTCTACCATGTCGTCAGGAGAGTATCCCATGGCATATAAAGAACCGATAATGGCTCCCATAGAAGTGCCTGCAATGTAATCAATAGGAATGCTGTTTTCTTCCAAAGCGCGAATGATACCGATGTGTGTCATCCCTTTGGCGCCACCACCGCTTAATACAAGTCCTACTTTTTGGGCATGGATAGCCGGGATAATCAGCCATAAAGTAATGAACACTAAAAAAATCTTTCTCATAACCCAAATCAAACAATTGAATTTTTTGTCTATTAAGTGTTCAAATATATACAATACTTTTCAATTAATCGATATTTTGCCGATCGTTTTAAATTGAAAAAGAGCATTACAACGTGTATTTAACGTTGAATGCTCTTGCTTGAAGTATGTGTAATGTTTAAAGGGGCGATATTAAATCAATTCTATGCTACGTTTTACGAAGTTATTCAAAGCTTCACCTCTTAGCATATTGTTTTGCAATAAGGCCAAATCGATCAGCTGGCGGATAACTTTATTATTGCTTGCGTAGCCGATAAAGATAGCTTCTTTCTTACTTTTCAGATCATCCCACTTCTTATCCAGATTGTTTAGTTCATCTTTTTCTGATGTGGGGATTTCTTCTTCTTTTTTATCCTTTTGCTTGTCTTTCAACTCATTGCGTTGTTTGTTGACATTGTCCATTTCAGAAAGTATCGGAGCTACTTCTGCCTGGCAAGCGCTTTCTTCTTCATTCAATACCTGTTTTATCAACTTATGGTCTGAATTCAGAATTAGATTAAACATATCAGGCATTTCACCATAGAAACTCATTCCGGCCTGAATATTCGCCATTTCCTTCATACGACGCATATATTCGCTTTGAGTAATCATGACTGGAGCTGAATTTTCTCCTAATGCCTGTGTCATGACATTGAATTCAACTTTATCCATTTTAGGCAATTGACTCTTGAAGGCTGTTGTGATTGCATCCTGTTTATTGGCTTCCAACGTTTCACCTTTCTTATCTTCTTTTACAATAAGATTGTCAACGACATCGCTGTCTACACGAGTGAAACGGGATTTTTCAAGTTTTTGTTCCAGCATGCTCACCATAGCTACATCCAACTGGCCATCCATGAGCAGAACATTGTATCCTTTGTTGGTGGCAGCTTCAATATAACTATATTGCTCATCCTTGTTATTTGCATACAGATAGATTAGGTTTCCATCTTTATCTGTCTGATTATCTTTAATAAGGGTCTGATACTCTTCAAATGTATAATGATTGTCATTTGTATCGGTGAAAAGGGCAAATTTTTGCGCTTTATCATAGAAATCCTCTTGTGTGAGCATTCCATAATTGATAAATATTTTCAAGTCGTTCCACTTTTCTTCAAACTGCTTACGATCATTCTTGAATATAGACTGTAAACGGTCGGAAACTTTCTTGGTGATATAAGTTGAAATCTTCTTCACGTTTGAGTCGCTTTGCAAGTATGAACGGGAAACGTTCAACGGAATATCCGGAGAATCTATTACTCCATGTAACAAAGTCAGGAAGTCCGGCACAATGCCTTCAACAGAGTCTGTTACATATACTTGATTGCAATATAACTGAATCTTGTTCTTATTTAATTCAATATTGCTCTTTACCTTCGGGAAGTAGAGGATACCAGTCAGATGGAATGGATAATCCACATTCAGGTGAATCCAGAAGAGTGGTTCATCAGACATCGGATATAGCTTGCTATAGAATGATTTGTAATCTTCATCCGAAAGTTCGCTAGGTTTGCGTGTCCACAAAGGAGTGGTGTCATTGATTATATTATCTTCAGCCGTTTCTACCTGTTTGCCGTCTTTCCATTCTTTCTTTTTTCCAAATGCAATAGGAACAGGAAGGAAGCTGCAATATTTCTTCAGAAGTTCGGAGATACGTGCTTCTTCGAGGAATTCTTTGCAGTCGTCATCAATGTATAAGATGATATCTGATCCACGGTCGGCTTTTTCTATTTCTTCAATAGTGAATTCAGGGCTGCCATCACAAGTCCATTTTACGGCTTTTGCATCGTCTCTGTATGATTTAGTGATAATCTCCACTTTCTTTGCAACCATAAAGGCAGAGTAGAAGCCAAGTCCGAAATGTCCGATAATGGCATTTGCATCGTTCTTATACTTCTCCAGGAAGTCATTAGCTCCAGAGAAAGCTATTTGATTGATGTACTTCTCTATTTCTTCTGCAGTCAAACCGATACCACGGTCAGAAATGGTAATAGTATCTTTGCCTAATTCAACGTGAACAGTTAAGTCACCCAGTTCACCTTTGAATTCGCCAATAGAAGCAAGCGTATTCAGCTTCTGAGTGGCATCTACCGCATTGGATACTAACTCGCGCAGAAAAATCTCATGGTCACTGTACAAAAACTTTTTAATGATAGGGAAAATGTTTTCTGTTGTAACCCCAATATTACCTTTTTGCATAATACGTATATTTTTTTAGTTTATCTATTGATTAATTTTAATTGATATTTGTCCATACAGAGACAAAAAAAATGCCAGACCCGAAGGTCTGACATTATGGCATATTAAATTATTTTCTTATTCAGGAAATAACTCTATTCCGGAGAAACAACTTTCATCTCCAATTCGCCTTTTTCTTCATTAAGGGTTACTTGAATAGTATCTCCCTCTTTTAAAGACGAGGAAATGATGAGCTCGGATAAACCATCCTCCAGATAGGTTTGAATTGCGCGCTTCAAAGGACGGGCGCCATATTGTATGTCATATCCCTTGCTAGCGATGAATTCTTTCGCCTTATCTTCAATAACAAGCTTGTAACCAATAGATTCTATTCTATCGTACAATCCTTTTAGCTCTATGTCTATAATCTTTGTTATCGCTTCCAGAGAAAGTTGATCAAACGTGATAATCTCATCTACACGATTGATGAATTCAGGCGCGAATGATTTATTTAGAGCTTTTTGTATAACACTTCGCGAGAATTCTTTATCATCCAGGCGGCTTTGTGTCGCAAAACCAACACCACGTCCAAATTCTTTCAGCTGGCGGGTTCCGATATTGGAAGTCATGATAATAACGGTATTTTTGAAATCTACCATTCTGCCATAACTGTCAGTCAGACGACCCTCATCCATTACCTGAAGCAGGATATTGAATACATCCGGATGTGCTTTTTCTATTTCATCAAGCAATACAATAGAGTATGGTTTACGGCGCACTTTTTCTGTCAGCTGGCCACCTTCTTCATATCCTACGTATCCCGGAGGTGCCCCAACCAAGCGTGAAACAGTGAACTTTTCCATATATTCACTCATATCGATACGAATCAGTGCATCGGCAGAACCGAACATATACTTGGCCAACTCTTTTGCTAGGTGAGTTTTACCAACTCCTGTCGGACCTAAGAACATAAACGTGCCAATGGGCTTATTAGGATCTTTGAGTCCTACACGGCTTCGCAAAATGGCTTTGACCAGCTTTTCTATCGCTGTGTCTTGTGCGATGACTTTAGCTTGCAAATCTTCTTTCATACCTGCTAGCTTGATGCCTTCGGCCTGTGCCATTCGTTGTACTGGAATGCCTGACATCATTGAGATAACATTGGCAATTTCTTCTGCATCAACAGTTTGCCTGTTTTCTTTTAGATTGGCTTCCCATTCTTTTTTCATCTCATCCAATTGGATAGAAAGTTCTTTCTCCTTATCACGGAAGCTGGCTGCAAGTTCAAAATTCTGCGATTTTACGGCTTCATTTTTCTTGTTTTTAGCTTCTTCGATCAGCTTTTCCTGTTCTTCTATCTCTTTGGGTACATTGACATTAGTAAGATGTACACGTGAGCCGGCTTCATCTAAAGCATCAATGGCTTTATCAGGGAAATTACGATCTGTGATATAGCGGTCTGTCAGCTTGACACATGCTTCCAATGCTTCATCCGTATAATACACATTGTGGTGATCTTCATATTTATCCTTGATATTACGCAAAATCTGCAAAGTTTCGGCAGCGGTAGTCGGTTCTACTATTACTTTTTGGAAACGACGTTCCAAAGCGCCATCTTTCTCAATGTTCTTACGATATTCATCAAGAGTGGTAGCACCGATACATTGTATTTCTCCTCTTGCCAATGCCGGTTTTAGCATATTGGCAGCATCCATAGAACCTGCCGCAGAGCCTGCGCCTACAATCGTGTGGATTTCATCAATGAATAATATTACATTCGGATTTTTCTGTAATTCATTGAGAATGGAACGAATACGTTCTTCAAATTGTCCACGATATTTGGTTCCTGCTACAACAGCAGTCATATCAAGAGCAACCACTCGTTTATCAAACAGAATCCGCGAAACCTTTTTCTGAATGATTCTTAATGCAAGACCTTCAACAATCGCTGATTTTCCTACACCAGGCTCACCAATCAAAATCGGATTGTTCTTTTTGCGGCGGCTTAAGATCTGCGCTAAACGTTCGATTTCTCTCTCTCTGCCGACAACGGGATCCAGGCGTCCTTCTTCTGCCGCTTTTGTCATGTCAGTACCGAAATTGTCAAGTACCGGTGTGTCATTAGACGGCTTCTTTGAAGCGGTTTGTGCTTGTTGGCGTTCGTCCGAACCACCTCTGCCGGAACGGGGAGAGGACATTTCTTCGTCATCATCATCGTCTTCCGTAAAGCCCATACCAGAGTTTATATCTGGCTGCAATGTAGCTTGCTCCAGTACTTTCACATAATTTATATCGTTTGCTTCAAGTACGGAAGCTGCCATATTGTTTTTTTCTCTTAAAATAGCCAATAATACATGTTCTGTATCAGCGATGTTACTTTTCATTCCACGAGCTTCTAAAATACACATTTTTAATATCTTTGCCGCATCATTAGATAACGGCACCTCTGCATCAGGCAATAACATTTCATCAGCTTCTGCCTTCAGCTGAGCTTCAATCTGTTGCTTTATAGCAGCCAGATTGGTGTTGAGTTTAGACAATATCTCGATAGCTTTTCCTTCACCGTCACGGAGTATTCCCAGAAGCAGGTGTTCGGGACCTATATACCTACTTCTCAACCGGTTCGCTTCTTCCTTACTATAGACGATAATGTCGGAAACTCTTTGTGAGAATTGATTATTCATACTTTTTTCCTTTTCTTCTAAGGGTTATTCACTGGCAAATATACGCATTTAATCAAGTTTGTATTGCAATATTTGCTTTATTTCTTATATCTACAAATGGCGTGCCATAAAAACAGTGTATTTGCATTATATATATAAGGTATAACAAATATCCAGCTCTTTTTTACCAATGTTATCTATCTTTCCATATTATATTTATCGTTTTTATCTTTTTATTTTCGAATTTTAAAGTTTAATGAATTGTCGTCCCGGTCATGCTAAAACTTTCTTTCTAAAAACTTTCGTATATCGGGGAAAAGTAGTACTTTAGCGTGGTTTTTCACAAACCGTAGAATGTATAATTAATAATCATTTTAAATGCTTGAACAAGACAGAATTATAAAGATTAACATCGAGGAGGAAATGAAGTCATCGTACATTGACTACTCCATGTCGGTCATCGTTTCACGTGCCCTTCCGGATGTTAGAGATGGATTTAAGCCTGTTCACCGTAGAATTTTATACGGAATGATGGAATTGGGCAATACTTCAGACAAACCTTATAAGAAATCAGCCAGAATCGTGGGTGAGGTACTCGGTAAGTACCATCCTCATGGAGATTCTTCTGTTTATTTTGCAATGGTGCGTATGGCTCAGGAATGGGCAATGCGTTATCCTTTGGTAGATGGACAGGGGAACTTTGGTTCTGTAGACGGTGATAGCCCTGCTGCTATGCGTTATACAGAAGCTCGTCTTAATAAGTTGGGTGAAGCAATGATGGATGACCTGTATAAGGAAACCGTCGATTTTGAGCCTAACTTTGATAATACGCTGGTAGAACCTAAAGTTATGCCGACACGCATCCCAAATCTTCTGGTGAACGGAGCATCCGGTATCGCTGTAGGTATGGCTACCAATATGCCTCCTCATAATCTTTCGGAAGTAATTGAAGCATGTGAAGCATATATTGATAATCCGGAAATTACAGTAGAGGAACTGATGGAATTTGTCAAAGCACCAGATTTTCCTACTGGTGGGTTTATATATGGTGTGAGTGGTGTACGCGAGGCATATTTGACTGGACGAGGACGTGTAATTATGCGTGCGAAAGCCGAAATCGAAAGCGGACAGACACATGATAAGATCGTAATAACCGAGATCCCTTATAATGTAAATAAGGCCGAGTTGATTAAGTATATAGCTGATCTTGTAAATGATAAGAAAATAGAAGGTATCTCAAATGCCAACGATGAGTCTGACCGTGACGGTATGCGCATTGTTATTGACATCAAACGTGATGCAAATGCAAGTGTAGTGTTGAACAAACTCTATAAAATGACAGCTTTGCAGACATCTTTTGGCGTAAATAATGTTGCTTTGGTTCATGGACGTCCAAAAACGTTGAATCTGAGAGATTTAATTAAATATTTCATCGAACATAGACACGAAGTTGTTATTCGTCGTACTCAGTTCGATCTTCGTAAAGCGAAAGAACGCGCGCACATTCTTGAAGGTTTGATTATCGCTTCGGATAATATTGATGAAGTAATTCGTATCATTCGTGCAGCAAAAACTCCTAATGACGCTATAGCAGGCTTGATTGAGCGATTCAACCTGACAGAAATTCAGTCTCGCGCAATAGTAGAAATGCGTTTGCGTCAATTGACAGGTCTGATGCAGGATCAGCTTCATGCGGAATACGAAGAAATAATGAAGCAGATAGCTTATTTGGAAAGTATTCTGGCTGATGATGAAGTATGTCGTCGGGTAATGAAAGAGGAATTGTTAGAAGTCAAAGCGAAATATGGAGATGTACGTCGCTCTGAAATTGTTTATTCTTCAGAAGAATTTAATCCGGAAGACTTCTATGCAGATGATCAGATGATTATTACAATTTCTCATATGGGTTATATCAAACGTACTCCGTTGACTGAATTCCGTGCACAAAATCGTGGTGGTGTAGGTTCGAAAGGTACGGAGACCCGTGATGAAGACTTTGTAGAACATATTTATCCTGCTACCATGCACAATACGATGATGTTCTTTACACAAAAAGGCAAGTGCTATTGGCTGAAAGTATATGAAATACCTGAGGGAACGAAGAATTCTAAGGGACGTGCTATTCAGAATTTGTTGAATATTGACTCGGACGATAATGTAACTGCATACTTGCGTGTGAAGAGTTTGGAAGATTCTGAGTTTATTAATAGCCATTATGTATTGTTCTGTACTAAGAAAGGTGTAATAAAGAAGACATTACTTGAACAGTATTCTCGTCCTCGTCAGAATGGTGTAAATGCTATAACTATCCGCGAAGATGATAGCGTAATTGAAGTTCGTATGACGAATGGAAATAATGAAATCATCATTGCAAACCGCAATGGTCGTGCAATTCGTTTCCATGAGGCAGCAGTTCGTGTAATGGGACGTACAGCAACAGGTGTACGTGGTATTACGTTGGATAATGATGGTCAGGATGAAGTAGTAGGAATGATTTGTATCAAAGATTTGGAGACAGAATCTGTAATGGTAGTTTCCGAACAAGGATATGGTAAACGTTCTGAAATTGAAGACTATCGTAAAACGAACCGTGGAGGTAAGGGTGTGAAGACCATGAATATTACCGAAAAGACAGGTAAGTTGGTAACAATCAAGTCGGTAACTGATGAAAATGACTTGATGATTATCAATAAGTCTGGTATCACTATTCGTTTGAAGGTAGCGGATGTTCGTATAATGGGCCGTGCTACTCAAGGCGTTCGTCTGATAAATCTTGAAAAACGTAACGACCAGATTGGTTCGGTATGTAAGGTTATGACAGAAAGTCTTGAAGATGAAATTCCGGCAGAAGAGGCAGAGGGTACAATCGTGAGTGATCCGAATGCTGATGTTCCTGATATTGATGATGCAGCGGACGTAAATGAAAACGAAAGCAATAACGAAATTGAGGAATAGACATAATATTAATAATTAATCAAACAACAATCATGAAAAGAGTATTATTTTCTATGGTTTTATTGATGGCTGTTAGCTTCTCATTCGCTCAGATGAAGAATGTGAAAGAAGCAAAGAGTATGGCTAATGACGTAAAACCTAATTTTAAGCAGGCTGAACAGCTTATTAAGGAGGCTATGAAGAATCCTGAAACGAAGGATCTTGCTGACACATGGGACGTTGCTGGATTTATTCAGAGACGTATCAACGAAGAGCAAATGAAAAATGCTTTTTTGAAAAAACCGTATGATACATTGAAAGTGTATAATAGCATTCTGAAAATGTATGAGTACTATACTAAGTGTGATGAATTAGCGGAAATACCTAATGAAAAGGGGAAAGTTAAAAACAAATACCGGAAAGCAAATGCTTCAAGTATGTTGGCTGAACGTCCTAATTTGATTAATGGTGGTATTCAGTATTTTAACTTGGATAAGAATAAAGAAGCCTTGAAATTCTTTGCAACATATGTTGAATCAGCTTCTTACCCAATGTTAGCTGATAAAGAATTGGCTAAGAATGATACTCTTATCCCACAAATTGCATATTATGCTACATTGGCTGCTGATAGGGTAGGTGATAAAGATGCAATTATTAAGTATGCCCCAATGGCTTTATCTGATAAGGACGGAGGTAAATTTGCAATGCAATTGATGGCTGATGCTTATAAAGCTAAAGGTGATACTGCTGCATGGATTAAGTCTTTGGAAGAGGGTATCCTTAAGTTCCCTGGAAATGATTATTTCTTCGCTAATTTGGTTGATTATTATAATAGCTCTAATCAAGCTTCTAAAGCTATGGAGTTTGCTGATAGAATGTTAGCTAATGATCCGAATAACAAGTTGTATTTGTATGTAAAAGCATATCTTTATCATAATATGAAAGAATATGATAATGCAATCGAATACTACAAAAAAGCTATTGCTGCTGATCCGGAATATGCAGAAGCATACTCTAATGTAGGTTTGGTATATTTGATGAAAGCACAGGATTATGCTGATAAAGCAACAACAGATATCAATGATCCTAAATATGCTGAAGCACAGGCTGTAGTTAAGAAATTCTACGAAGAAGCTAAACCATTCTATGAAAAAGCTAGAGCTTTGAAACCTGATCAACAAGATTTATGGTTACAAGGTCTTTATAGAGTTTACTATAACTTGAATATGGGACCTGAATTTGAAGAAATTGATAAGCTTATGAAGTAATCGTTTTCAGGAAAATTATAAGTCTTGAAAAAGGAAGGAAGGTTGCTAGAAATAGTAACCTTCTTTTTTTATAATCCAGATAATCAAAAAATACATTTGAGGGAATATGCATTTTTTAATTGATGTAAATTAAAAAAGAGCAATGTTATTATATTGCCCCTTTTTAATTAAACATAATATTGATTATTCACCAATCATAAATGCCCATTTTTTGCTTGATCTGATCAGCTGTTAATAACAAGTAATGGTGTATCAGAATGAAAAATCATTTTTCTAGCAATACTTGGATTAAATAACCGAGCAAATATATTCCTTTTGTAAGAAGTCAAAGTGATTATATCTATTTGATTATCTTTGATATACTGATCAAGTCCTTTTAACAAATTATCGTTCATTACTACATCATAATGAATTTCAAGCCCTGGATATTGCTTGTGAAAATATTCTTTTATGCCTGCTAGTTTTATTTCATTCCAGGTATCTTTGGAATCAGTAAGATGTATTAAAGATACAGAAAAATGGAATGATTTCCAAGTATTAAAGAATGCTTCGAAAGCAATTAAATCTCTTTGATCAAAATTGGTAATAAAGGCGATCCGTTTTACTTCACTAAACTGTTTAAATGGTGTGTTTTCGGGAATGGCCAGTACAGCTGTGCGGCTTCTATCAATAACTTCAGCAGTTACACTGCCAATCAAATCGATATCTTTCTGATTCTTTCCCCGAGTCCCCATGATGATAACCATAGGACGCTGTTCCTTAGCATATCTTAAGATTTCTTCTTCTGGAATACCTTCACGTAAGATACAGCTATATTTAATATTGGGAAAATCACCCGATGTGACTTTTTCTTTTATCTTTTCTGATAAGGCATTGAGGTCAGAATGAACTTTCTGAATAATCGTTTTTACGGATTCTTCATCTCCAATTTGGTAATTGAAAACATCTCCATATGGTAATGATGAAGCATATATAGGCGTAAAATAGACGTGCAACAAAATGACTTCAGCATTTTCTGTTTTTGCTAGGTTAAATGCAAATTCACACGCTTTCATCGAATAATTAGAGAAGTCGACGGGAATTAAAATCTTATTTGACTTATTTTCTGTTTTGGGCTCCTTCTCTCCCACTATACTTTCAGACAGCCATGTAGAACTTTCTGTT
>ERZ1673694.924-NODE-924-length-12650-cov-6.250179_pt1 | contig 12650 bp, 11 predicted proteins | sample MGYA00580224_ERZ1673694 | MGnify/ENA primary metagenome ERZ1673694 (study PRJEB41218, sample SAMN15661778) | gut metagenome | host: Homo sapiens | place: Canada: London | collected 2015-08-20/2019-03-30 | study: EMG produced TPA metagenomics assembly of...
CGGTAAGGTCTGGCGGTTATGAGCCGCCAGCTCTGACCAACTGAGCTACTAGCCCCCATTGCCCGGTTTGCCGGGCGTACAAGTAAGTATAACAAAAAACGCGCGAAATGAAAAGCGTTTCGGGCAAAATTATTTTGTGCGGTGGGCTTCCAGCTTCTGCTGCATGAACTTGTCCAGCATTTCCTGCGGAAAAAGCGGCTCCTTGTAGCCAAAGGCCTCTCGGATGAAGATCAGGGTGGCGATGGTCTGCCGCCCGGGGTCAAGCCGGAGGGTATACAGGGTGTCCAGCGGCTGCTGGGTTGGCTGGTGCAGGGTCAGATGGAGCAGGAAACCGCCATCGTTCTCACGGCGGCACTCGTAGGCGAACTCGTCGTCCGGGCTGTGCCGGTCCAGCCGGTCGAAGCAGTCGTCCAGCGGCAGGTCGGTGCGGAATTCGGAAAGGCCGCTGGGGCCATACTGGCTGCGGCGGGCGTTTTCCCGCCGGGTGAGCAGAAAAACGATGCAGCCCAGGGCGGCTGCCAGCAGGATGAGTGAGAATACAACGTTCATGGGTCCCTCCGCAGATTTTGAATCATGTTTTCCTTATTGTAACACAACCTGCGGAAAATTGTGTTATAATATTTGAAACAATCCAAATTTTTGCTGGAGGACTTCCCCTATGAAGCTCAAATTCACCCATAAGACCTGGTATTTCTTCCTGCTGTGCGCAGCGGCGGCATCCATGCTCAACGGCTTTGCCGTGCTGGGCGGCATGGATTTTTCTTTTCTGGAGATGGTCGCATTCTGCATCACCGGCATCACCATCCTGTTTCTGGCCGCTGAAAAGGGCTCTGACCCCAAGGACAAGCGCAGCTATTTCCTGATCTTTGTCCTGCTCATGCTCAGCTATGTGCTGAGCGGCTGGGCAGCCTACTTATTCTCCGCACTGGTCTGGCCCGCCCTTCTGGCACTGGAGTACCAGAAGGGCAGGCCCATCCAGCGCCAGCTGCAGCTGGTGGGTGCCGCTGAGGCGTTCCACCTGCTCTTTGTCCTGCTCACGGTCTACGGCGGCATGGCAGGCCTGAGCTTCTGGGCCAATCTACTCTGGGTGCTGCTGGCCTGCGCCCGGGGCTGGGCGGCACTGAGTCTTTACAAGATGCAGGAGGAAGACGCATGACCCAACGGCGGCGGAACCGGCACCGCAAGCGCCGGGTTGGTCGTCGATCCTTCCTGATCGGACTGGGCGGGTCTGTATCTGCCGCCCTGACGTATTATCTGCTGCGTTCTATCCCGGCAGGAAACAACGCGGAGCCTGCGCCATCGCCACAGGCTGCCCCCAACCCCGCCCTGCCCAGCGGCGAGTGGCGGGCGGTGTGGGTGAGCTATCTCGAATTTGCAGAGATGGACTTTTCCTCAGAAAGCGCGTTCCGGGCCGATGCCGCCGCGTTGATGGACAACTGCCTGTCCCTCGGGCTGAACACCGTCATTGCGCAGGTGCGGCCCTTCGGGGATGCGCTTTACCGGAGCAGCCTCTTCCCGTGGAGCCACCTGTGCACCGGCGTGCAAGGGCAGGACCCGGGCTTTGACCCGCTGGACGTGCTGCTGACCGAGGCCCACGCCCGGGGGCTTTCGCTGGAGGCATGGGTCAACCCCTACCGGCTCAGGAGCTCGGTTTCCATGCCCCCCGTCCTTGCAGAGAACAGCCTGCTGAACGCCCACCCGGAGTGGGTCTGCACCGTGAACGAGGGGGCCTACCTGAACCCCGCCATTCCGGAGGCTGCCGACTATGTGGTACAGGGCGTGGCAGAGCTGGTGCAGAACTACGCCGTGGACGGCATCCACTTCGACGACTACTTCTACCCCACCACCGATCCTTCCATTGACGCGGCGCAGTTTGCGGCCAGCGGGGAAACCGACCTGACTGCATGGCGGCGGGCCAACGTGACCCGGCTGGTCAAAGCTGTCCACGATGCCGTCAAGGCCGCCGACCCGACCCTGCGGTTCGGGGTCAGTCCCCAGGGCAACCCGGACAACGACCGGAACGAGCAGTATACCGATCTCTCCGTCTGGCTGACGGCCTCCGGTGCGGATGCCGTTGTGGATTACCTCTGCCCCCAGATCTACTGGGGCTACGGCTATACTCTCTCCTCCGGCAGCACCCGCTTTGCCTTTGAGAACATCACCGCCGAGTGGCTGGCCCTGCCCCGGACAGAGAGCACGGCCCTCTATTTCGGGCTGGGAGCCTACCGGGTCGGTGTGGGAGACGGTGGAGCCAACGCCGACAGCGTCAGTCAGTGGTGCACCGGCAGCGCGCTGGCCCGGCAGGTGACCGACCTGCGCAGCGTCGGTGCCGGGGGCTGGGCGCTCTACCGCTATGGTTCCCTGTTCCGCTCCGACGAAAGCGGCCTTGCCGCCGCCGAACGTGCCGCTCTGACGGCATTGGACGGCTAAGACACAGAAAATCCCTTGTAAGCAGGAAAAAAATGCGGTATACTATGGTATCATGCAAAAATATCGCATTTTTCACCTGCTGTTTTTGAGGATAGAAAAAACATGAGTAAAACAAAACGAATCCTTGCCTTTGCGCTGGCAGCTGTGCTGGCCGTTGTCGTCCTGACCGGCTGCAAGAGCATTGTCCAAAAGGTGTTCGGATCTTCCAACGAAGTGCAGGAGGACGACACCACCCAGTGGGCCGTGCTCAGCTCTGACCCGCTGATGCTCGATGGCATTGCCGATACCACGGCCAAATACGCCACAGCCCGGGCCAACGGGGCGCTGAACATCGTGTTCAACGGCATCTGGAGCCGCAAGACCGAATACTTCACCGTGCCCAGCGGCCTGCTGAGCATTTACGGCTGCGGCACCACCGACGGCGGTGCCCAGAAGTTCAAGGTCTCCCTCTGGAAAAAGGTGGACGGCGGCGCGCAGTATGTGGACAACACCACCTTCTATTTCACCGCCGACGGCCAGAACTACCACTGCGACATCGACAACCTTGACCCCAACGCAAGCTACCGCGTTACCATTTCCTACGATTCCAGCCGTTACTACCTCTACGGTCTGATGAAAGTGGAGGGCATCGGCTAAGATGAACACACAAACAAAACACTCTCTCATGCTGATGCTCTGCGCCTTTATCTGGGGCACGGCGTTCGTGGCCCAGAGCGCAGGCTCCGGCATGGGGGCTTATTCCTTTCTGGCCGGGCGCAGCTGGCTGGCGGTGCTGGTGCTACTGCCTACCGTCCGCGCCTTCGATGCCCTCCACCGCAGGCACGGCGCAGCCTATGGCTGGCCCAAAGCCCCTGCCGACCGCAGACATCTGCTGACGGCAGGGCTTTGCTGCGGCACTTTGCTGTTTGCGGCCTCCGCTGCCCAGCAGATTGGCATCACGCTCAACCCTTCTACGGCCAAGGCTGGTTTCCTGACCGCCATGTATGTGGTGCTGGTGCCGGTGTTCGGGCTGTTTCTGGGGCGGCGGGGCAATGCCCGGCTCTGGCTGAGCATGGTCATCGCCGTGGGCGGGCTCTATCTGCTCTGCATGAAAAACGGCTTTGGCGGCATTGAGGCCAGCGATTGGATCCTGCTTTCCTGCGCCGTGCTGTTCAGCTTTCAGATCATGACGGTGGACCACTTTGCCCCGCAGGTGGACGGTGTCCGCCTGAGCCTGCTGCAGTTCTTTGTGGTGGCTGTGGAGAGCACCGCTGCCGCCCTCCTGTTCGAGAATCCCACCCTGGCAGAGTTCGGGGCCAACTGGCTCCCGCTGGCCTACTGCGGCGTGATGTCCAGCGGCGTGGCCTACACCCTGCAGATCCTGGGCCAGCGGGACGTGAACCCCGCCATTGCAAGCCTTATCATGTGTCTGGAGAGCGTATTCAGCGCGCTGGGCGGCTGGCTGCTGCTCCACCAGAGTCTTTCCATGCGGGAGGTCTTTGGCTGCACCCTCATCTTTGCAGCGGTGGTTCTGGCCCAGCTGCCCGTGGAGGACTGGCTGAAATGCCGCAGCGCAAGCCGGAAGTGACCCGGCGCACCGCCGCAGGCATCCCCTATGAGCTGACCCGCAAAAAGGTCAAGCGGCTCAACCTGCACATCCGGCGGGACGGCACCGTGGCCGTGAGCATCCCGTGGTCCTACACGGTGGGCTTTGCCGATGCCTTTGTGACAGAGCAAGCCCAGTGGATCCGGGAGGCGGTCTCCCGCCAGCTGCGGCGGAACGCCCGGGATGACCAGCCCCTGCCCTCCCAGGCGGAGGCGCTGGCCTGCTTTACTGCCATGAGCGATAAGGTCTACCCGGCCTTTGCCGGGGTTCTGGGCGGGCAGAAGCCCACCATCAGGGTGCGGGACATGACCAGCAGGTGGGGCGTGTGCTACATGAAACGGCAGCAGATCACCTTTGCATTGCAGCTCTACAATATGCCGCCCGCCGCACAGATCTATGTGGTGGTGCACGAGTACTGCCACTTCCTGCAGCCCAACCACAGCCCGGCCTTCTGGGCCGAGGTGGAAAAGCTGCTGCCGGACTGGAAAGAACGGCGGGCTTTATTGAAATAAACCTTGTGATAAAAACCAACAGGAGGGGTTCGACCCTTGGAAAGTGAAAAAAAAACCTCCGGCGGCGACAAATATTCAAAGCTGGCCGGAAACACCATTATCTTTGCCATTTCGAGCTTTTCGTCTAAGCTGCTGACCCTTTTGGTGCAGCCGTTCCTGACCTACGCCATGGCCGAGATCGCCGATCTGGGTCTGGCGAAGATCCTGAGCCAGTATGCAAACCTGCTCATCCCCTTTGTCTCGATGGGCATGTCCAACGCCATCATTCGCTTTGGCCTGGACAAGGGCAACAGCGAAAAGCAGGTGTTCACCAACGGCCTGCTGACCATTCTGGGGGGCTTCGGCATCCTGATCCTCTGCTGGCCTGTGGCGCAGTTCCTGCCCGATATGGCACAGTACGGCTTTCTCATCTACATCTACGTCCTGATGAGCTGCCTGCGCACCCTCTGCACCCAGTTCGTGCGCAGCCGCCAGTGGAACAAGCTGGTGGCCGTGGACGGCATCCTGTGCACCTTTGCCACCCTGATGTTCTATGTGCTCTACCTTGTAGGCTTCCACTGGGGTGCCAACGGCTACCTGCTGGCCATCATCAGCGGTGACCTGGTCAGCGTGCTCTTCCTCTGCATCACCGGCAGGCTGTGGAACTATGTGGAGCTCAAGGGCCTGAACCGGGATCTCTGGCAGCAGATGCTCCGCTTTTCCCTGCCCATGATCCCGGCCCAGATCAGCTTCTGGGTCATCAACGCATCGGACCTGTTCTTCGTGCGCGAGATGTGCGGTGGGCTGGACGGCCACAGCGGTGACGCTTGGAGCGGCCTGCTTTCCACCGGCTACTTTCTGCCCACCATCCTGACCACACTGGGCCTGATCTTCTACGATGCCTGGCAGCTCTCCGCCGTGACCGAGGAGGAGGGCCGTGCCCGGTTCTTTACCAAGATCTTCCGCACCTATTCCTCGGTGCTGTTCTGCTGTGCGGCAGGCATCATCTGGCTCTGCCGCCCGGTCATGCACGTAATGAAGTCCAACTACTACTACGCCTGGCACTTTGTGCCCTTCCTGACGCTGGCTTCCACCTGCAGCTGCTTCAACCAGTTCCTCAACAGCGCATACGTTGTCAACAAAAAGTCCACCCACAGCCTGTGGACCATGCTGGCCGGTGCCGTGAGCAACTGCATTATGAACTACTTCTTCATCAAGTGGTGGGGGCCCATCGGCGCAACGGTGGCTTCCTTCTTCGGTCTGGGCATCGTGTTCGTGCTGCGCGCGCTGGATGCCCACAACATGATCGGTATGTCCATCCACCCGGGCCGGGTGGCGGTGAACTTCGGCGTGCTGGCGGGCGAGGCCCTGCTCCTGCTGGCCGAGCCTCCGCTCTACGGCCTGTGGACAGGCCTCCTGACCGCCGCCATCATCCTGTTCAACTTTGCAGGTGTCTGGGCCATGGCCCGGATGCTCCTGCCCAAGCTCCTGGGCCGCCGGGGCAGGGCTCTGGTGAGTACAGTAGACAACTGGATCAAAAAGTAAGCAAAAAACGACCCTCTCCGGGAATTGCAATGCGGAGAGGGTCGTTTTTTCTTAATATCCCAACTTATACGCCAAAGAACTCCTTGGCAATATCGGCACTCTGCTTGGCATCCTTGGCGTACCAGTCGGCACCGATCTTTTTTGCATATTCAGGGGTCAGCACAGCGCCGCCCACCATGATCTTACAGTCCAGCTTGGCATCGTGCAGGGCCCGGATGGTCTCCTCCATGCTCTTGAGGGTGGTGGTCATCAAGGCGGAAAGCCCCACCAGATGCACATCCTTCTCCCGGACGGTATTCACGACCGTTTCCACCGGCACGTCACGGCCCAGGTCGATGACCTCAAAGCCATAATTCTCCAGGATGACCCGGACGATGTTCTTGCCGATGTCGTGGACATCGCCCTTGACGGTGGCAATGACGATGCGTCCCTTGCTGGCGCTGCCCTCGCCCTTTTGGGCAATGGCGGTCTTGATCTCCTCAAAGGCTCCCTGCGCGGCGGTGGCCGCCTGCAGCAGCTGCGGCAGGAAGAGGGTGCCCTTTTCATACTTTGCACCCACGATATCCAGCGCCGGAATGAGGGCTTCGTCCACCAGCTCCAGCGGCTCCTTTTCCTCCAGCAGCGCCCGGGTGCGGGCAGCTGCCTCGCCCTTCAGACCCTTTTCCACCGCCTTCATCAAGGGGGCATAGGGGCCGGCGGCCTCCGGTGCTTCGCCTGCTGCCGGGGCGTTCTGGGCATTCTGCACGGCCTGCACCAGTGCGGCAGAGGCGGGCACCCGGTTGGCATACCGCTCAATGTACTTCGTGCTCTGCCGGTCCCGGTTGGTCAGAACGTTGTAAGCATAGACCGCCGCCATCATCTCCTCGCTGGAGGGGTTCATAATGGCAAGGTCAAGCCCGGCATACATGGCCATGGTGAGGAAGGTGGTGTTCAGGTAGGCGCGGCAAGGCAGACCAAAGCTGATGTTGGACACGCCCAGAATGGTGCGCACCCCCAGCTCCTCCTTACAGGCGTGAAGGGCCTGCACCGTGGCAAGCACATCCTCCTGCTGGGCGCTGGCCGTCAGGGTCAGGCAGTCGATATAGATGTCCTCCTGCGGGATGCCTGCCGCCAGTGCCGCGTCCCGGATGCGGCGGGCAATGGCCACGCGGTCCTCGGCTTTGGGCAGGATGCCCCGCTCATCAATGGCAAGGCCGACCACCGCCGCGCCGTACTTTTTGCACAGGGGCAGAATGGTGTTCAGCTTTTCCGCCTCGCCGTTCACCGAGTTGACGATGGGCTTGCCGTTGTAGACCCGCAGGCCCCGTTCCAGCGCCTCGGCATGGGAAGAATCCAGCTGCAACGGCAGGCTGACCACGCTCTGCAGGGCCTTGACCACCTGCTCCATCAGGGCAGGCTCATCCACGCCGGGCGTACCCACGTTCACATCCAGGATCTGGGCCCCGGCCTCGGTCTGGCTCACGGCCTGTTCCAGCACATAGTTCATATCCCCTTCCCGCAGGGCCTGCTGGAACCGCTTTTTGCCGGTGGGATTGATGCGCTCACCCACCACCGTGATGCCGTCCACATCCACGCAGTCCATGGGGCTGCACACCACCGACTTCATGGGGTGGTCGGGGCGGCCCGGCCTGCAATCGGCAAACACGCCGTTCAGCAGCTGGATGAACTCCGGGGTGGTGCCGCAGCAGCCGCCTGCAGCAAACAGGCCCAGTTCCCGGTAGGGCTTCATCTGCATGGCGTAGAGCTGCGGGGTGATATCGTAGCCCGAGCCATCGGCGCGGGGCAGGCCCGCGTTGGGCTTAACGAACACCGGGAAGCTGCCGGGCAGGGCCTCGGTCAGCCGCTTTGCCATGGGGAAGATCTCCTTGGGGCCAAGAGAGCAGTTGATGCCCACGGCATCGGCCCCCAGGCCCCGGGCGGTGGCGGCAAAGCTCTCGACCGTGCAGCCGGTAAAGGTGCGGCCGCCTGCTTCAAAGCTCATGCTGGCCAGCACGGGCAGGCTGCTGTTCTCCTTGACGGCCAGCAGGGCGGCCTTCAGCTCATACAGATCGGTAAAGGTCTCAAGGAACACGAGGTCAGCCCCGGCGGCCACGCCTGCCCGGACGATGCGTCCATACTCTGCCACGGCATCCTCAAACGCAAGGGTGCCGTTGGGTTCCAGCAGCTCCCCCAGCGGGCCCACATCCAGCGCAGCCAATGCACCGTAAGGGGCACAGGCCCGCTTGCAGTTGGCAATGCCCGCCGCAATGATCTCCTCCAGCGTGTACTCGCTGCCCGCCAGCTTGTGGGCGGAAGCGCCAAAGGTATTGGCATTGATGATGCGGCTGCCTGCGGCGGCGTACCGGGCATGGATGCTCTCGATGAGCGCCGGGTCGGTGATGTTCAGCTCCTCGGGGCGGGCCCCCAGTTTCAGGCCCGCAGCCTGCAGCATGGTGCCCATACCGCCATCCAGCAGGATGGTATTGGGCCGGTCAAACAGTTCATTCGCTTGCACAGGTGATCCCCATCTTTCTATATTCGCACCGGGTGCGGAGCACGCAGTGCCCGCACCCCGCCAGATGACCCCGGACCGGGTGATTGCTGACCCCCAGAATGGCCGTGATGCTCTTGCGGGGGGTCATCAGGTTGTTTTCCGTGACACAGAGCCCGGCGCGGCGGGCGGTGTCCAGCGCGGCTGCCAACAGCGGCTGCACGGCAAGGGGCCAGTCCCCGTAGCCCGGGGAATAGCGCCCCGTCAGATACTTGCCCTGCCGGGCGGCCCACTGGCGCAGCTCAGCCTCAGCGGCCTCCGCAGCCTGTTCGGCCAGCGCAGAGCCCAGCGCATCCGATGCCACACCGGCGGCGATATCGCCCACACCGGCCCGGCGGATCTGGGCATCCACACCTGGGCCAAGCGTTACGGCCAGCAGCAGGGCGGCGGTACAGCCTTCCAGATGCTTTGCCACATCTTCCCCCGCCAGAATGCCCGCCGCTGTCAGGCTGTCGGGGTCGGCTTCCAGCCAGACTGCCCGGGGCGTGGCTGCCGCCAGCAGCGGCACGGCGCATTTTTCCAGCAGTGCCTGGGTAGCCGCGTCCGCGCCGCCCCGGGCCCCGAAGTACCGCGCCGCCTGTGCAAGGTCGATGCCCTCCGGCTTTTCCAGCCGCAGCGGCATACTTGGCCCAATGCTCATCTGCCCGCCCTCCTTTACAAGAATAAAGAATAGACTTAGTATACAGCACCGGGGGCCAGCCGTCAACGATTTCAAAATTTCCAACTTTTTTGCAATAAACCTATTGACAATCTAGGTAAATAGGGATATAATCCAGACAACAAATCCACCAAACTAGTGGGAAATTGAGATCAAGTTCCCCGGGGTCGTAGAGGATTGGGAAAATCGTTGAAAGGAGGGCACAAAAATGACGCTGATCTGGAAAAACCTGCTCCACGCGAACTTCCGTTGTGGGCGAATGTACACCACCCGGGCAGAATATGGGACCGAGCGCTGTGCATTGCCCTCTGCAGACCGAATGTGTGTGCGAATGTGATGGCAAAGCTGCCAAAGCGCTAAACCCGGATTTTGCCCGGTGCACTGAAATGGTGTCAGTGACCGGGATTTTTTATGCGTCGGAATTATACTTTAAGTACAGATAGAGAGGTTAATTACCATGTCTAACTATAAATTTGAGACCCTGCAGCTTCATGTTGGCCAGGAGCAGGCCGATCCCGCAACCGATTCCCGCGCCGTGCCCATCTACCAGACCACTTCCTATGTGTTCCGCAACAGCCAGCACGCCGCTGACCGTTTCGGTCTGGCCGATGCGGGCAACATCTACGGCCGCCTGACCAACTCCACGCAGGATGTGTTCGAGAAGCGCATCGCTGCTTTGGAGGGCGGCGTGGCTGCTTTGGCCACTGCTTCCGGCGCTGCCGCCATCACCTACACCATCGAGGCGCTGGCACAGGCCGGTGACCACATCGTGGCACAAAAGACCATCTACGGCGGCAGCTACAACCTGCTGGAGCACACCCTGACCCAGTTCGGCGTCACCACCACCTTTGTGAACGCACACGATCTGGCTGAGGTGGAGAATGCCATCCAGCCCAACACCAAGGCCGTCTATCTGGAGACTCTGGGCAACCCCAACAGCGATATCCCCGATATCGATGCCATTGCAGCCATCGCGCACAAGCACGGCCTGCCGCTGGTCATCGACAACACCTTCGGCACCCCGTACCTGATCCGCCCCATTGAGCACGGCGCAGACATCGTGGTCCACTCCGCCACCAAGTTCATCGGCGGCCACGGCACCACCCTGGGCGGCATCATCGTGGACAGCGGCAAGTTTGACTGGAAGGCCAGCGGCAAGTTCGGCAATATCGCTGATCCCAACCCCAGCTATCACGGTGTTTCCTTCGCCGATGCCGCAGGCCCTGCTGCCTTCGTCACCTACATCCGCGCCATCCTGCTGCGCGATACCGGTGCCACCATCTCCCCGTTCAATGCATTCCTGCTGCTGCAGGGCACCGAGACCCTGAGCCTGCGCATCGAGCGCCATGTGGAGAACACCAAGAAGGTGGTCGAATTCCTGGCAAACCATCCTCAGGTGGAAAAGGTCAACCACCCCTCTCTGCCCGATCACCCGGATCACGCCCTGTACGAGAAGTATTTCCCCAACGGCGGCGCATCCATCTTCACCTTCAACATCAAGGGCGGCCGCGAAGAAGCCTTCAAGTTCATTGACAACCTGAAGATCTTCTCCCTGCTGGCAAACGTTGCAGACGTGAAGAGCCTGGTCATCCACCCGGCCTCCACCACCCACAGCCAGCTGAACGAGCAGGAGCTGGCCGAGCAGCAGATCTATCAGAACACCATCCGCCTGTCCATCGGTACCGAGCACATCGATGACATCATCGCCGATCTGGAAGCCGGCTTCGCAGCCGTCCGCGGCGAGTAATCCCCCTGTCCCCCATGCTCTGACAAAAACTCTCCTCATTCTCCTTTTTGATCGTGTGTGCAAAGAACCGCCGCCCGAAATTTCCGGGCGGCGGTTCTGTTTTTGCGTGTTCGTGTTTTTACAGCCGGCGTTCCAGCCAGTCACCAATGTCAGCAAAGACCTCTTCACGGTTCAGCTCCACCAGCAGCTCATGCCGGGCACTGGGGTACAGCTTGACCTCGATGTTCTTCACACCGGCATCCAGCAGGCTCTTGACCGCCCGCTTCACACCTGCGCCCTGTTCGCCCACCGGGTCGGCATCGCCTGCCAGGAACAGCAGGGGCAGATCCTTGGGCACCCGGGCCAGAAGAGCCGGGTCGTACAGCCGCAGGATGCCGCTGAACATGCTGTAATAGGCGTTCAGGGTAAAGATAAAGGTACAGCGCTCGTCGGCGCGGTAGCGGTCCACCTCCACCGGGTCACGGTTGAGCCAATCGTGGGCCGTGCGGCCCTCCAGCCCCTTGTTGTACCCCAGAAACGAAAGTCTGGCCACCAGTTTGCTGCGGTAGTGCCAGCCATGGAACACGGCCAGCACCCGGCAGATGGTCCTGGCCAGCTGCACCAGCGCTTTGGGCTGGTAGCCGGTGCCCATGATGATGGCACCGTCCAGCTCATCGCCCCACTCACAGAGGTACTGCCGCGCGTAGAACGAGCCCATGCTGTGGCCCAGCAGGAAATAGGGCACGCCGGGATACAGCTGCTTTGTCAGGGTCGTCACAGCGTGCAGGTCCTCCAGCACGGCGCGGTTGCCGTCGGGTTCGCCGAAGTAGCCATAATCCTCTTTGGTGCGGATGGACCCGCCGTGGCCCAGGTGGTCGTTGCCGGTGACAAGGATGCCCCGGGCGGCCAGATTCTCGGCCAGCGGCTTATAGCGGTCGATGAACTCCACCATCCCGTGGGAGAGCTGCAGCACAGCCCGCACCTCTCCCTCCGGCACACAGCGGAACGCGTGGAGCGTCCGCCCCGGCTGGCAGGACGGCAGGGTAAAGTCGATCATCTGGCTCATGGGCTGCCCTCCTTCTCCGCATTATTTTTTCATGTTGCCGATCTTCTTGCGGCAGGAGGTGCAGATGCAGTAGCCTGCATACTGGATGGCGTTGTCGTCCACCTCGCCGCAGAAATCGCAGCTGCCGGTGGGGCGGTACTTTTTGAGGATGATCTCATCGCCCTCCACAAAGATCTCCAGCTTGGCATCGTTGTCCAGCTTCATGCTGGTGCGCAGCTCCTTGGGCAGGACGATACGGCCCAGGCCGTCAACGCCGCGGACGATTCCGGTACTCTTCATAGTTTTTTCTTCTCCTTTGTCATTTACACCTCAGACAGCCATTTCCTGTTTTCTCCCGGCCCTGATCTCTCCTTCAGAGCCTTCAAAGGAAAATTGTGCCATCTCTCCCACTCAGTATACAAAATTTCCAATCATTCGTCAATGATTGCGTGCAGTTTCGACAAAAAGATTTTTCTTTTGCTTTCAAACGCCCATTCTGCCAAATCTGCGGCCGATTCGTTGACAAAACAGCGCACAGCGATTAAACTAAAAGGTAGCGATCCGCAATTTTTTGCCTGTAAATATAAAGGAGCGTTTTTCTATGCCGAGCAATAAAGTCCGCACCCGTTTTGCCCCCTCG